>Ga0181536_10000902_pt1 | contig 35595 bp, 28 predicted proteins | sample PEATcosm2014_Bin_41_FD_121105 | JGI IMG/M metagenome (GOLD analysis project Ga0181536, IMG submission 121105) | Peatland microbial communities from MTU Mesocosm Facility, Houghton, MI, USA - PEATcosm2014_Bin17_60_metaG | ecosystem: Environmental > Terrestrial > Soil > Wetlands > Peat | place...
GAAATTTCGTCTCGACTTCGTCAATTCGAAAAATAGCAATGCTGGCGACGACTGTTGGGAGAAGCCTAAAGAGAAAACAATTCTGCGCGTTTCTCGCGCGCGCACGTTTTCACACAGCCTGGGCCCGAAGCGGCGGATCACGTCTTGATGGCTGATGATCGCTTTCAGGGCGAAGCGGACAAGTACAAACGTCGGCCTTGACCATCTCGGTCGAAGATGACCCACAACGTCATTTGCTGCGAGACTTCGATGCGACGCAGCATAGCTGCGCCCGACCTATAAATGCTCGATCAGTTGATCGATCCCCTCGTCAACGCGCACCAGGAACGACTCCGGGATCATCAGCCCTAGCGCCTCTGCGATCTTGAGGTTTATGACCACCGCGCACTCGGCTGGCGCCTAGACCGGCAGCTCACCTGGCTTCTCGCCGCGCAGGATGCGATCGACACGGCTCGCTATCTAGATGAGGTCATGCCAATGCAGTAATCTTTCATCCGCTGGTATAAAAAAGCCGTCAGGTAGATATTCGGCAATCCGACGAGGATAATATGAATTTGTGGTCAGAATTTCTTACTAATCAAGGGCGGAAAATTCACAAGTGGACCCATTATTTTCCTATTTACGAGCATCACTTTGCCCCGTTCGTGAACCGTGCGACAACGTTTATTGAGATCGGCGTCTTTAACGGAGGGTCTCTCCAGCTATGGAAGCGTTATCTGGGTCCCTTCGCTCAGATTGTCGGTATTGACATCAATCCCATGTGTAAAGCGGTGGAAGAGGATCAGATTTCGGTTCGGATAGGCGATCAAAGCGACCCGAAATTTCTTCAGCAGATCATCGACGAGTTTGGCTCGCCTGATGTTGTTCTAGATGACGGCAGTCATATGATGAGCCACATCTCGGCCTCTTTCAAATTCCTCTATCCCCGTATGAGCAAAAACGGGGTCTACATGGTCGAAGACTTACACACCGCTTATTGGGACGAGTACGACGGTGGCCTTGGCCGCGAAGGCTCTTTTATCGAGCAGGCTAAGGGACTCATCGACGAATTGAACGCCGATCACTCACGAGGGATGGTGCCAGTCTCAGAATTTTCCAGGACGACCATGTCTATGCACTTCTATGACAGCGTCGTCGCTTTTGAGCGGGGGCGTCATCTCAAGAAACATGCGCCTAATATCGGTCGTATTTAAGTCACGTCTCGCGTACCTTATTCAAACTGAGGCAATAGGCAACATCGTGAAAGCCATCCGTGCAATATTTTCGCTTTCGATAATCATGGAGCGGCAGTTTTTGGCGAGGCTCCACCGGGATAAGGTCGCGTGGTATCGCGGCCATTCGCGCGGCATCAACAGGGCGTATAGGAATTGTCGGCCCTCGGGCCAGCTGTTGGTATCACTCTTTGTATTGGGTTGTGTACGGCGCTGATAGCATGGATATCAATCGCAAGGCCGCATAACAACCCAAGGGGTGCTGCGGGGTTCATAATGCTCGACGATGGGGCTCGCCGGACCTTTCTTATTTTGCAGCGCGAGAGTCGGTACTTGGCCCAGCGCGACATGCGGTCCGAAGACGGCTGTCGGGCGCTTTCGGGGCAAAGCGGACTCTCGTAAACCGTCCGCCGCGTTGATATGAGTTCACGCCCTAGGCTTTCCACCCAGCACGGTTGCTCGGAATCATCGCAGCCGCGTTCACGCGCGGCCTTTGCGGAAGGTTTTAAATCGAGACTCAACCCGTACCGGCTTTTTCGGCGATTAATTTTTCGATTTCAAGGTGGATGCATTCGCCGCTTTGCGAGCGCTGCCCAGTGCCGCTTTCGAGCAGGGCGCGCGCCTCTTCGGCGTCTTCGGCTTCGACGAACCATTCCTCTACTCTGGTCACCTGCATCGTCGCGTAGAAGACCTTGCGCTTTCGTGTTATCGCGGACCGCGCCATCGCTGCCTCCGAATCACTGTCGTGCAGGCATCTTACAGCATCGGCGATGCCTCTGAACGGCGTTGCCTGAAACGATGCAACCGCTGGAGCATTTTCAGGAAAAGTGGATACCGGTCTGCCGTAGAAAATGCGACCAAACAAAGAATCCAGAGCATGATCCATCGAAGCGGTCGCCGGCGATCAGACGCAGCGCCGCCCAACTCTCGTCGTCGATCTGGATGCGCTTGCCCGGCATATCACGGCGCCATGGCTGGCGGTCTGTTGGCCGGCCGGTGGCGCCGCTCAATTGACGTTTTTATTGAAGTAGCTGGCGCCCCAGATCACGACCACCCAAATAGCGAGCATAAAACCGATTGTCAGCAACGCTACCATCTCAGTCTCCTCCCTGGTGCGGACGTTTCTCCTCGAAGACTACTCTTTTTCTACCGAAATCACACCCGACTGGATGCACCTGCCGGCCGACCGCGGCAGACCGCCAAATTGCCTGAAACGTCAGTCGCTGTCCACGGACCCTGGCACACTGCCGCCGCCTGGTCCGCAACGCCCGCGGCGTAAACAGGGCTGCCTTGTCCCGACGCGAACGCGCGCGTCGATCGCGGCGCGCGTTCGCTTGACTTGCCCAAGCGTCGACCTCAGGATTCGGCCGGCATGAGGGCGCAGCAAAAAGACCGGCGCGACTGCAATCCGGCCTTCGGCAGCCGCAAGCTGAAACTCGGCACCTTTCAGACCAATCTCGACAGCGGCTGCGTCATGTCGGATCTCGACGGCCGCCTCGAAATCACCTGGCCGAACACGGTGACGCTCGCCCAACTCGCCGATGACATGGAGTTCGAGGCCTTGGTGCCGGTGGCGCGATGGCGGGGTTTCGGCGGCTTAACCGACCCGCAAGGGCCAGGCTTCGAGACCTATACCTGGGCGGCGGGGATCGCCGGCGCGACCCAAAAATCCGGCGTCATCTCGACCTCCCATGTCGCGCTCAATCACCCGATCATCGCCGCCAAGCAGTCGACCGTCATCGATCACATTTCCAACGGCCGCTACACGCTCAACGTCGTCAACGGCTGGAATTTTCCCGAAATGGAGATGTTCGGCGTCGCGCTGCTCGATCACGAGGATCGCTATGCCTGCGCCGAGGAATGGCTCGGCATCGTCAAGCGGTTGTGGACCGAGGACGAGCGGTTCGATCACGACGGCAGGTTTTACCGGATCAAGGGCGGCTATTTGCAACCGAAACCGATCCAGCATCCGTATCCGGCCATCATGAATGCCGGTTCCTCCGAGCGCGGCCGGCACTTCGCCTGCAAGCACTGCGATCTCGTTTTCACCAATATCCGCAGCCACGACATTGCGACCAATACGGCGCATGTGCAGGCCTATCATCGGCTGGCGCGAGAGGAGTACGGCCGCGAGGTGCGGGTGTGGAGCAATGCCACCATCGTTCAGGCCGAGACCGAGCAGGAAGCCCGCGCCTTCTACAACTATTATGTCAACGAGAAGGGCGACTGGGCGGCGGCGAAGACCGTCATCGACACGATGGCGGCGGAAATCAATCAGCGCGATTATCCGGAAGAACGCCGTAAAGCCATGGCCGAAATGATGATCTCGGGTTGGGGCGGATTCCCTCTGATCGGCACCCGAGACCAGATCGTCGACGGGCTCGCGACGCTGTCGAAGATCGGTCTCGACGGCGTTCTGTTGTCGTGGCCGCGCTATATCGAGGGCATGCGCGAGTTCCGCGCCGTGACCTATCCGCTGCTCAAGCAGGCGGGTTTGCGCGACTAGAGCATGTCCCGCAAAAGTGGACACCGGTTTTGCGAAAAGGACATGCTAAAACAATCAGCTAGAGCGCGTCCCGATTCCGAAGTTCGCAAGCGTGTGCGGCATACTCTCATGCGAACTTCGGAATCAAAGGGACACTGGCAAATTTATGATTCTAGTGCGGCTTTTGGATTTGAAGTTCCTATGCGAGTTTGCGGCTGAACCGTAGGAACTTCAAATCCACCGCACTAGAGCGAAACTCGATCACGCTCTATGATCGAGGCTAAGAAAACGGAGGAAACGCGATGGCCGAGCGACAAAAACTCAGCTACGTCCACGGCGCGAGCGAAAAGCCGCTCCTGGGCGAGACGATTGGGCAGTTCTTCGACGACGTATGCGAAAAATGGGCGACGCGGCCCGCACTTGTCGTCCGCCACCAGAAGGTGCGGCTCAGCTATGGCGAACTGCGGGCGGCCGTCGACAAGCTCGCCGCCGGCCTGTTGACGCTCGGTCTGCATCCGGGCGACCGCATCGGCATCTGGTCGCCCAACAACAGCGAATGGGTGCTCACCCAATTCGCCACCGCCAAGGCCGGCCTCATCCTGGTCAATATCAATCCGGCCTATCGCATCGCCGAGCTGGAATACGCGCTCAACAAAGTCGGCTGCAAGGCGCTTATTCTCGCCGAACGCTTCAAGACCTCGGACTATGTCGGCATGCTGCGCGAGCTGGCGCTCGAACTCGGCCACGCCACGCCCGGAAAACTCGAATCGGCGCGGCTGCCGGCGCTGCGCTCGGTCGTGCTGCTCGGCGACGGCTGGCACCCCGGCACCTTCCGATTTTCCGAAATTCTCGCCCGCGGCGGCGCGGCGGAGGCGCAGCGCATCGCCGAGCTTGCGCCGCAACTGCAATTCGACGAGCCGATCAACATCCAGTTCACCTCGGGGACGACCGGCTTTCCCAAGGGCGCGACGCTGTCGCATCACAACATCCTCAACAACGGCTATTTCATCGGCGAGGCGATGCGGCTGACGCCGCAGGATCGCCTTTGCATCCCGGTGCCGCTCTATCACTGCTTCGGCATGGTTTTGGGCAATCTCGCGGCGCTGACCCACGGCGCCTGCATGGTGTTTCCCGGCGAGGGTTTCGATCCGCTGGTGACGCTGCAGACGGTGGCCGAGGAACGCTGCACCGCGCTGCACGGCGTGCCGACCATGTTCATCGCGCAACTCGATTCTTCGGAATTCGACCGCTTCGACCTCTCCTCGCTGCGCACCGGCATCATGGCGGGTTCGCCTTGCCCCATCGAGGTGATGAAGCGCGCCGTCGCCAAGATGCACCTTTCCGAGATCACCATCGCCTACGGCATGACCGAAACGAGCCCGGTCAGCTTCCAAAGCTCGACCGAGGATCCGCTGGAGCGGCGCGTCTCGACCGTCGGGCGCATCCAGCCGCATCTCGAGGTGAAGATCGTCGACTTGAACGGCCGCATCGTGCCGCCCGGCACGCCGGGCGAGCTGTTGACGCGCGGCTATTCGGTGATGCTCGGCTATTGGGGCGACGAGGAGCGCACGCGCGAGGCGATCGACGCGGCGCGCTGGATGCATACCGGCGACCTCGCGACCATCGACGCCGAAGGCTATTGCAACATCGTCGGGCGCATCAAGGACATGGTGATACGCGGCGGCGAGAACGTCTATCCGCGCGAGATCGAGGAGTTCCTTTATCGGCACCCGAAGATCCAGGACGTGCAGGTGATCGGCGTGCCGGATGACAGCTACGGCGAGGAGATTTGCGCCTGGGTCAGGCTGCGGCCCGGCGTGAGCGCCACTGAAGAGGAGATCAGGGCGTTCTGCCGCGACCAGATCGCCCACTATAAGGTGCCGCGCTACGTCAAGTTCGTCGACGAGTTCCCGATGACCGTCACCGGCAAGATACAGAAGTTCATCATGCGCGAGCGCAGCATCGCCGAGCTTGGGCTGAAGGTGGTGAAGACGGCGTGATCGAAGCGGAACTCAAGATCGGCCAATACGACAGCTTACGGACAGCCGGTATCGCGCTGTTTGTTCTCGCAATAAGTCGGACAATATCGAGCTTGACCACCAGCCTGAGCGCAAACTTGCAGGCATTGTTCCATCGTCCGATGGCAGGCTGGCTTTTTCTGCTCTCGTGCCTGCGCGCCTCCAACAGCCGTCACACAAGCGAGGGTGACAACCGCAACAAAAACGGATTTTTGAACCATAGTCCTCTCCTTTGGTGCACGTATGGTTGCTACGACTTCCGTCGCTCGCATTCCGCATAATTACCCCGCATCCCGGCTGCGACTTGAGCGGCGACGGCGCAAGCGGAGCACGTTTCGTATCCTGAAGGGCTCCGCGATTTCCTCGTCGGTCATGCCCTGTTCGATCTTCGGCTCCGTCAAATGCCAAGGCATGCCGATGACCACCGCGCGCGAGCCGCCATATTCGAGCACGGCTGAGCGGAGCCGCCGGGCCCGCTGGCTGCTCAGAAGATATTCCCACCAGTGGTGCTTGACGAGCTCCGGGATCAGCACGGCGATCGTCCGATCGGGATTTTTATCCTCGATCTCTTTGATCAGCTTCAGCAGCGGCGCGTGAATGCGTCGATAGGGAGCGCTCAGAAAAACCAATCGCGGCGGGTTTGGATAATCGGCGGCGAGCGCGGGCTTTGCGACGTCCTTGTCCCATTGCTCGCGCAGCGTCTTTTCGGATTCGTTCACGTCCGGTCCTTCGAGCGCCGCCAGATGAACCGCCGTGACATCGGATGAAATTTCCATGGCGAGGCGGAGCGCCCCGTCGGTCAGGCGGTTCCATTCCCGGATTGGCACCAGCACGATCGGCGGCTTGCTCTGGCGAAATTCGAGCGGCCCCTCGTCGCGCAGACGGTCGTCGATGTCGTCGTAATAGCGCTTGATCGCCCTCTGCAGCACGATAACGCAAGGTATGGCGACGATCGTGATCCAGCCGCCCTCCGCGAACTTGGCCACCACGATGACCACAAGCGCCGTGATCGTCGTCGCGGCGCCGATGGCGTTGATGACGAGATGGAGCCAGAGCCGCCGCCGTTCGGCCCCGCGACGCTTGTCGCGCAGCAGGCGCCGCCAATGCACCACCATGCCGGTCTGCGACATGGTGAACGTCAAGAACGCGCCGATGGCAAACAGCGGAATCAGGCGGTCGGTGATGCCGTCAAAAGCGATCAACAGCAGTCCGGCCGTCAGCGCGAGATAGATAATGCCGACCGAAGATACCAATCGGCGTCCGACGGCCGCAAACGGCCGCGGCAAGAAGCCATCCTGCGCCACGATATGGCACAGCCGTGGAAAACCGACGAAGCTCGTGTTCGCGGACAGGCAAAGAATGCCGAGCGCGCTGGCGATTGCCACGTAATAGAAGACGCCGCGTCCCGCCACCGCTCCGACGAGCTGCGACAGCACGCTTTGGTAATCAGGCTGCGTCTGGTCCATGGCCATGACGCCGTAAGACATCGCGAGGTAGGCGATGCCGCCGAGCAGGATGCCCAAAGTCACGACAATGACGGCGAGCGTCGCCCGGGCGTTGGTCACGTGCGGTTCGCGGAACGCGTCGACACCGTTGCTGACCGCCTCGACGCCGGTCATCGCCGTGCAGCCGCTGGCGAACGCCCGCAGCAACAGCCAGAGGCTGACCGCTTCGACGGCCTTGGGCAGCGGCGGCGGCGGCACGACCGGTTGCGGATGTCCGCCGCTCGCCGCGGCGGCGTAAACGCCAAGGACGATGACGATCATGAAGCAGGCGATGAACAAATAAGTCGGTAGCGCGAACAGCCGGCCGGCATCCAACGTCCCGCGCAGGTTGATGAATGTCAGCAGCGCCAGGATGCCGAGGCAAAGCGGCAACGTGTACGGGTGTAGCGATGGTACGGCCGAGACAAGGGCCGCCACGCCCGCGGAAATGCCGACCGCGACGTTGAGGACGTAGTCCACCATGATGGCCGCGGAGGCCAAAAGGCTCGCGTTCACGCCGAGGTTTTCCTTCGCGACCGTGTAGGCGCCGCCGCTCTTCGGATAGGCCGCGATCGTCTGCCAGTAGGAGGCAAACAACGTCGCGAGCAAAGCCAGGATGACCAGCATGATCGGGCCGAGAGCGGCGAGCCCGGCCGCGCCCGCTACGGCCAAGACGCTGAGCGCGGCTTCCGGTCCGTATGCGGACGAGCTCAAGCCATCGAGCCCGAGCGCAGCCACCCCTTCGCCGGCGCTTATTTCGCGCGAGCGGCCCTCCCGATTGGCGAGCGGCCGACCCCGTAAGAAGCGGGCAAGAACATTCAGCGGCGACGGCGCGCCGTCGCCGCGCTCAGGTGTATTTTTTGGCTCCATTGGCCCCGATCTCGTTGTCCTGACATTGTTCGAGCGAATGCACTTCGGAATATGGTATCAGGCCTGGTCGCAGCGCACAGCGCCGGTGTGCCGCCCTGAAGCTTCCGCCGCGCGGCGTTGCCCAGGGACTATGACAACGCACGCCGACGGCAGGCGTTTTGTTCTCATCCGCTCAGATGACATCGATCGTGGGCCAATTCGTCGGGCCGCTCGACGCGCCGCGTCGTTACCTTCCAGTTTAAGCTCAAACGATGTGAGCCGGCGAAAGCTTGCATGGCCGGTCGCCGCTTTCGATCTGGATCGTCGGATGCTCGATGCCGAACCGTTGCTGCAAATCGGCGTACACCAATTCCAGAAAGTCAGCTTCCGGATATCCTTCCGGCATCACCAGATGGCAAGTGAGCGCTGTTTCGGTGGTGCTCATCGGCCAAATATGGAGGTCATGCACTTCGGCGACCGCAGGGAGCGATTGCAGATAAACGCGCACCGCACCGGGATCGATTTGCGGCGGGACGCCCTGGAGCGACATTTTCGCGGCATCGCGCAAAAGCCCCCACGTGCTCCACACGATCACGCCGGAAATGACCAGGCTCGCGACCGGATCGACCCACAGCCAGCCCGTCAACAGGATGACCACAGCCGCGGCGACGACGCCTGCGGAGACAGCGGCGTCCGCCACGAGGTGCAGGAACGCGCCATGGATGTTGAGGTCATGGACGTTGAGGTCATGGGCGTGGCCGCGCGACAGGATCGCAGCAGCGGCACAGTTGATGAGAATGCCGATGGCGGCCACCACCATTACCGTCGCTCCGGCGACGGGCGCCGGATCGAACAGGCGCTCGATGGCCGCCCAGGCAATGGCGCCGGTCACGACCAAAAGAATTGTGGCGTTGATCAACGCCGCGATAATGGAGGTCGAGCGGAAGCCATAGGTGTACCGCTCGGTGGGATGCCAGCGCGATATGGCGTGGCTCGCCCAAGCCAACACCAGCGCCAGCACGTCGCCGGCGTTGTGGCCGGCATCGGCCATTAGCGCCATCGAGTGGCCGAGAACGCCGTAGACCACTTGAATGACAACCAAGGCGATATTCAGAACGGTGGCTATTGCAAAGGCCGTCCCGAATGCGCCGGGCGCGTGCGCGGGCACATGGCTGTGGCCATGATGATGGGCATGGTTGTGCTGCTGCGCGTGATGAAACGCCATGCTCTCTCAAGTCCTGATTGGTTCCGGTGATGCTAAAGCATTTTTTTCGGCAACTGGAAATACGGGTCCCGGGCGCAGCGCAGCGGGTATGCGTGGTGAGTCCGTTGTCCTCGATCGGTCGGAAATAATCCGTGCTGTCATAAGCCCGACACTTGCTCCTTCCTAGGATCGGGCCGGCGGTGTAACGTGCTGGCGCTGCCGATGGGACGTGCCGAAGTTCCATTTTTTCGAGGCAGCGAGCATGCCATCGGCGGGCCCGATCTCTTCCGGAGATCGCTCCTTAAGTCTCTGTCGCACTTCACATGTCGCAGACCGGCAGCCGCCATCGTGGCGGTCATCGATGTTTGTGCATAACAGAACGAGGACCCTATGCTGTTCATCTGCTCGATCAACTGGACCGATCAAGGAATCCGCACGGTGAAGGACGCTGCCAAGCGCACCAAAGCCGCTCGGGATATCGCCAAGAAAATGGGGGTGAATCTCAAGGAGGTCTATTTGACGTCCGGCGAATCCGATCTTCTTGCCATTCTCGATACCCCAAACGGAGATAACGTCGCCAAGTTCGCGCTTGCTCTTGGCTCGCAAGGCAATATACGGACGCGCACCTGCAGAGCCTGGACCGAGCCAGAATTCCAAAAGCTGATCTCCGAGCTGCCATAACGGCCCGGCTTGAGAAGCACACCGGCGGCGGCCGGCGTCACGGCGCCTTGATGCCGGCCGCCTTGATGACTGCTCGTTGCGCGGCGCGATTGCTATTCCGAGATCGATGCGCCGCGGCGCCGCGCCCGGCGCTTGTCGTCGGCCAAGGCATCGACGACAGCGACATCCAGTTTGTCGATGATGGGCTTGGGCGTGCCGCGCGGCGCCCATAGGCCATTCCACAGCGAAATGTGCGGCGCGGGCACACCGGACTCGTCGCCAGCACGGTGAATTGTAACATTTAAGTGTTAAAACCTATAGTCTTGCAGCGAATCAGCTCAACCAGCGACGGCTGGATCGTAGCCGTCGGCAAGCCCGGGAAAGCCGATGTCTCACGCGTCGTTCCGGCGGGACTGGATCACCAAGCCGATCTTCCAGATGGCGCAGCATGCGCTGCCCCGTCTCTCCGATACCGAGCGCGAAGCCATCGAGGCCGGCGACGTCTGGTGGGATGCCGAGCTTTTCACCGGCAATCCCGATTGGAACAAGCTTTTGGCCTTTGCGCCCGCCCGGCTGTCGGCGCAGGAGCAGCAATTTCTCTCAGGTCCCGTCGAAGAGCTCTGCGGCATGCTCGACGACTGGAAGATCAATTGGCAATGGCACGACCTGCCGCCTGAGGTCTGGGACTTTTTGAAAACCCGCAAATTCTTCGCGATGATTATTCCGCAAGCCTATGGCGGCCTCGGCTTCTCGGCCTATGCGCATTCGGAAGTCATTCGCAAGCTGTCGTCGCGGTCGATTTGCGCCGCCTGCACCGCGATGGTGCCGAACTCGCTCGGTCCCGGCGAACTGCTCCTGCAATTCGGCACCAAGCCGCAGCAGGATTACTGGCTGCCGCGTCTCGCCCGCGGCGAGGAGATTCCGTGCTTCGGCCTCACCAGCCCGGAAGCGGGCTCCGACGCCGCCTCGATGATCGATTCCGGCGTGGTCTGCCGCGGCACGTTCGAAGGCCGCGACGTGCTCGGCATCCGCCTCAATTGGCACAAGCGCTACATCACGCTCGGGCCGATCGCGACGGTCTTGGGCCTTGCTTTCAAGCTGCACGATCCCGATCACCTGATCGGCGATCGCGATGACATCGGCATCACGCTCGCACTGGTGCCGGCGCATCTGCCCGGCATCAGCATCGGACGCCGTCATCTGCCGGCCATGCACGTTTTTCAGAATGGCCCGAACTGGGGCCGCGATGTTTTCATCCCTGTGGATAATGTCATCGGCGGCGTCGATCAGGTCGGCAAGGGATGGAAGATGCTGATGAGCGCGCTCGCGGCCGGGCGCGGCATCTCGCTGCCGTCGCTGTCGGCCGCAGGCGCGGCCTATACCGCCAATGTCACCGGTGCCTACGCCCGCATCCGCGAGCAATTCCACGTCTCGATCTCGCAATTCGAGGCGATAAAGGAGCGGCTTGGCCGCATGGCGGCGACCGCCTATCTGCTCGACGCCGCGCGCCGCATGACTTGCGCGGCGCTCGACGCCGGCCACCATCCGGCTGTCGTCACCGCCATCATGAAGGCGCAGGCGACCGAGCGCATGCGCGTGTCGGTCGATGACGCCATGGACGTCCATGGCGGCAAAGCCATCATCGAAGGGCCGTTGAATTATCTCGGCAGCCTCTATCGCGGCGTGCCGATCGGCATCACGGTGGAGGGCGCCAATATCGTCACCCGCGCCCTCATTCAATTCGGCCAAGGCGTGATCCGCTGTCATCCTTATCTGCTCAAGGAAATGATGGCCTTGGAGGATGCCGACCGCGCCCGCGGCCTCGATGCCTTCGATCAGGCCTTTTGGGGCCATGTCGGGCACAGTATCGCCAACGCGTTACGTGCCTGGGGCCGCGCCTGGACCGGCGGACTGTTCGCGCCGGCGGCGCATGCCGGTGCGGCGACGCCGTTCTACCGTCAGCTCAGCCGCCATGCTGCGGCGTTTGCGCTCGCCGTCGACCTTGCGCTGCTCACGCTCGGCGGCGCGCTCAAGCGCAAGGAGATGCTGTCGGCGCGTTTCAGCGACATTCTTTCTGAGCTTTATCTGTCGAGCGCCGCGCTCAAGCGCTGGAACGATGAAGGCCGGCAGAACGATGACTTCCCGCTGCTCGAATGGTGCATGGAGGCAAGTTTTGCGACCATCGCGACCCGCTTCGACGAGATCATCGCCAACTTTCCGAGCCGGCCGGTAGCGTGGCTGTTGCGCTTGCTCATCCAGCCGCTCGGTCCGCGCCGCCGCGGCCCATCCGACCATGTCACCGAGCGATGCGCCGAGATCATCACCAATCCATGCCCGGCGCGCGATCGGCTCACGGTGGACCTGTACCATCCGAGTGAGACAGAGAACGAAAACGGCCTTGCTTTGCTCGAACGCGCCTTCGCCATGACGGTTGCCGTGCAGCCGATCCGCGACCGCATGCGCACGGCGCGCGTTCGCGACATCGAGCAGGCGTTAAAGCAGCGCACGATCACCGCGGACGAGGCCGCAAGGCTCAAGGCCGCGGCCGATGCCGTCGCGGCAGCCATCGCGGTTGACGATTTCGCGCCGGAAGAACTGACGTCCCGGGGCGCAGCCAACAAGGGAGATGTGTCATCGCAAGCGACATCTCAGGCGACACGCCAATTGACCTCGGAGCAACTGCCGTCGGGCCAAGTCCCACCGCAGTCCCACCTGGCGACGGCGGCGACGGCGGCGGCGGCGGCGGCGGAGTAGAGCGGCGTCCGGTCTATATTATCGACGGCAGCCGCACGCCGTTCATAAAGGCGCGCGGCAAGCCCGGCCCATTCACGCCGGTCGACCTTGCCGTGCAGTGCGGACGGCCGCTGCTGTTGCGTCAGCCATTGCCGCCGGACGCTTTCGACCAGGTGATCCTCGGCTGCGTCAATGTCGTCGCCGACGAGATGAATCCGGCGCGCGTCGCCGCGTTGCGGCTCGGCATGGGCGAGGCGATGACGGCCTTCACCGTGCAGATCAATTGCGGCTCCGGCATGCAGTCGATCGACACCGCCTACCGCTACATCCGCGAAGGCGTTTCCGACTTGGTTCTGGCGGGCGGCGCGGAATCGCTCAGCCATGCGCCGCTTGTCTTCAGCAACCGCGCAGTCAATTGGTACGCCCGGCTGTTTGCCGCCCGCGGTTTTCCCGCAAAACTCGCCGCGTTCCTCGACTTCCGCCCGTCGTTCCTCACGCCGGTGATCAGCCTCGAACGCGGGCTCACCGATCCCATCACCGATCTCGGTATGGGACAGACCGCCGAACTCGTCGGACATCTGTTTCATATTTCGCGCCGGCAGGCCGACGAATATGCCGCCGAGAGCCAGCAGCGGCTGGCGACGGCACAGAAGAACGGCTATCTCGCCGGCGAGATCGAGCCCGCCTTCGCGCGCGACGGCACCGTCTTCGACCACGACGACGGCGTCCGCCCCGACAGCACCGCCGACAGTCTCGCCAAGCTCAGGCCCGCGTTCGAGCGGCCGTGGGGCAAGGTCACGCCGGGCAACAGCTCGCAAATCAGCGACGGCGCGTCGTGGGTCATTCTCGCGTCGGAGGCTGCGGTGAAGGAGCACAAGCTCACACCGAAGGCCGTCATCGTCGACAGCGAATGGTCCGCGCTCGATCCGTCCGTCATGGGCCTTGGCCCGGTCTATTGCTCGACCGCGATCCTGAAGCGGCACCAGCTTGCGCTTGGCGACATCGAGTTATGGGAGCTGAATGAAGCCTTCGCCGCGCAGGTGCTCGGCTGCCTGGCAGCCTGGGCTGACGCCGAATTCTTCCATGACGCGCTCGGCCTCAATGGTGCCGCCGGACGCATCCCGCGCGATCGGCTCAACGTCGACGGCGGCGCGATCGGCGTCGGCCATCCGGTCGGCGCGAGCGGCAACCGTATCGTGCTGCATCTCGTCAATGCCATGAAGCGGCTCGGCTGCAAGCGCGGCATCGCCACTGAATGCATCGGCGGCGGGCAGGGCGGCGCCATGCTCATCGAAGCGATCTGAAGGGGCCGCGCATGACAACCCCGGTAAAGCCAACCTTGGCCATTCTCGGCAAGCGCGATATCGAGCTTGGCCCGTTTGCGATCGGCGAAATGCACCAGGACGAAGGACCCTGGGCGAATTGGCGCATGCGAACGGACGAAGAGGGCCTCGCGTGGCTTATCTTCGACAAGAAAGACGCCAGCGCCAATGTGCTGTCGGCGGACGTGTTCGCCGAGCTCGACGCGGTGCTGGAAAAAATCGAGCGCGACCGCCCGCGCGGGCTGGTGATCCGCTCGGCAAAACCGGGCGGCTTCATCGCCGGCGCTGACATCGCGCAGTTTCGCGGCGTCACCGATACGGCGCAGATCGAGGAACTGCTCGCCCGCGGCCATGGGGTGATTGATCGCCTCGACCGTTTGTCGTTGCCGACCATCGCCGTGATCCATGGTTATTGCCTCGGCGGCGGGCTCGAAGTCGCGCTCGCCTGCGACTTCCGCATCGCCATCGACGACGCGAGCTTCGGCTTCCCGGAGGTGCTGCTCGGGCTGCATCCCGGTCTCGGCGGCACGGTGCGGCTGACGCGGCTGATCAATCCGGTGCAGGCGATGACCATGATGCTGACCGGCAAGACCGAACGCGCCCGCCGGGCGAGGGCGCTGCGCCTGGTCGATGCCGTGACGCAGGAACGCCATGTGCGCGCCGCGGTGATGTCCGCCGTCACCGGCGAGATGATTCCGGCAAAGCAGGGCCTGCTCGGCTGGCTCATGAACGCCGAACCGGCACGCGGCCTGCTCGCCGCACGGATGCGCAGCGAGGCCGCAAAGCAGGCGCCGCGTCAGCATTATCCCGCGCCCTGCGCGTTGATCGATCTGTGGGTCGCGCACGGCGGCAATGCCGAAGCCATGCAGAAGGCGGAGATTTCATCCTTCGCCAAGCTCCTTGTCACCGACACAGCGCAAAATCTCGTCCGCGTGTTTTTCCTGCGCGACAACCTCAAAAATCCCCCTCCCTACCCTCCCCCGCGTTCGGGGGAGGGTAGGGAGGGGGTATGGGACGGCCGGCGCGTGCACGTCATCGGCGCCGGCGCCATGGGCGGCGACATCGCGGCCTGGTGCGCGTGGCACGGTTTCGTTGTCAGCCTCGGCGACACCAAGCCGGAGCCGATCGCCGGCGCGATCAAGCGGGCCGCGGCGCTTTACGGAAAAATCGGCCAGGGCGACCGCCGAAGAGTCCGCGACTCGCTCGACCGCCTGATTCCCGACCTCAAGGGCGAAGGCGTGGCGACCGCGGACCTGATCATCGAAGCCGTGCCGGAAAATCTCGACCTCAAACGAAAGATCTTTTCCGGCATCGAGCCGAAGATGAAGACAGACGCGATTCTCGCCACCAATACGTCGAGCATCCCGCTCGAACAATTGCGGGAGGGACTGCCCCGGCCGGAGCGGCTTGTCGGCATCCATTTTTTCAATCCGGTGTCGCGCATGCAGCTTGTCGAGGTCGTCAGCCACGACAAGGTTGCCGACGCGGTGCTCGCCGACGCGCGCGCCTTCCTCGGCCGCATCGATCGATTGCCTGCGCCGGTGAAGAGCGCACCCGGCTTCCTCGTCAATCGCGCGCTGACGCCGTATCTCCTGGAAGCGCTGGTGATGCTCGATGCCGGCATAAAGAAGGAGACCATCGACAAGGCCGCGGTAGATTTCGGCATGCCGATGGGACCGATCGAATTGGCGGACGAGGTCGGGCTCGACATCTGTCTGCATGTCGCCGAGATGCTGCGCGCAAGTATCAACCGCGAAATGCCCGACCCGCCGCAATGGCTCAAGGACAAGGTCGAGAAGGGCGAGCTTGGCAAGAAAACCGGCAAGGGCCTCTACCCATGGCACGACGGCCATGCCGTCAAATCGAGGGAAGATGCCGGGCCGCCGCCGCCGGATATGATCGACCGGCTGATCCTGCCGATGCTTGACGTCTGCGTGACCTGTCTGCGCGAGGGCATCGTCGCCGACGAGGACATCGTCGACGGCGCGCTGATCTTCGCCACGGGTTTTGCGCCGTTCCGCGGCGGGCCGATGCACTATGCGAGAACGCGCGGCATCGCCGAGGTGCGCGACACGCTCAAGCGCCTGGCGTCGAAGTACGGGCCGCGCTTCCAGCCCGATCCGGGCTGGGACATGCTGCAATGATCCATCCGGGGCCAGGCCCGGAAAATTTCGACGATCCGGCGCGGCTCGCCGATGCGATCGTCGAGAAAGTCGGCAAGACCATCGTGCTCGCTTTGCCGCTCGGTCTCGGCAAGGCCAATCACATCGCCAACGCGCTTTATGCCAAGGCGGTCGCCGACCGCTCGATCCGGCTCAACATCTTCACCGCGCTGACGCTGGAGGCGCCGCGCGCCAAGAGCGAGCTGGAGCGCCGTTTTTTCGATCCGGTCGCAAAGCGCGCGTTCGGCGGCTATCCCGCGCTCGACTACGCGGCGGCGATCCGCGCCGGCAAGGTGCCGCCCAATGTCGAGATCAATGAATTCTTCCTCGTTGCCGGACAATGGCTCGGGTCACCCTACGCGCAGCAGCACTACATTTCGGCGAATTACACTCATGCGCTGCACGCCGTGCTCGACCGCGGCGTCAACGTCGTCGCGCAACTGGTCGCCCACCGCGCCGAGGAGGAGCATCCGTACAGCCTCAGCTGCAATCCCGACCTGACGCTTGATCTTCTGGCGTTGCGCCGCTCCCGCCGGGTCGACTTTCTGTTCGCCGGGCAGATCAATTCGGAACTGCCGTTCATGCCGGTCGATGCGGCGATCGCCGCGGCTGAGTTCGATTTTTTGCTTGATAGCCCGGCGACCGATTTTCCGCTGTTTGCGCCGCCGCGCGCGCCGGTTTCGCTCACCGACTATGCGGCCGGACTGCATGCCGCGAGCATCGTGCCCGATGGCGGCACCTTGCAGATCGGCATCGGCTCGCTGGGCGATGCCGTCGTGCAAGCCTTGATTCTGCGCCACCTCAAGAACGACGATTTTTGCAAGCTGCTCACACTTTTGGGCTACGACCATGTGCGCGACGCCGCCGTTCATACGGAGCCGTTCGAAATCGGCCTCTACGGCTGCTCGGAAATGTTCGTCGAAGGCATGCTCGATCTTTACCGCGCCGGGATACTCAAGCGCGAGGTGAATGGCGCGGTGCTGCATGCCGGGTTCTTCCTCGGCTCGCACGCGTTCAATCGCGCGCTGCGCGAGATGCCGCGCGAGGTCGCCAAGAAATTCGGCATGACGGCGATCTCCTATGTCAACGAACTCTATCACGATGAGGAAGCAAAGCGTCGTGCGCGGGTAAAGGCGCGCTTTCTCAACGACGCGATGATGGCGACGCCGCTTGGCGACGTGATTTCGGATGGTCTCGACGACGGCCGCGTGGTCAGCGGCGTCGGCGGGCAATATAACTTCATCGCCCAGGGCTTTGCGCTCGAAGGCGCGCGCTCGGCGATCGTGCTGCACGCAACGCGAAGGGCGAAGGGCAAGGACCAATCCAATATCCGCTGGCGCTACGCCCACACGACCATCCCGCGCCACCTGCGCGATATGATCATCACCGAATACGGCATCGCCGACATCCGCGGCAAAAGCGACCGCGAGATCATCGCCGCGATGCTGGCGATCACCGACCAACGCTTCCAGGGCGAATTGCTGCGTCAGGCCAAGGACGCGGGCAAGATCGAGCGTTCGTTCGCGCTGCCGAAGTCGGCGCGCGACAACACGCCCGATGCGATCGAACGCGCCTTAAAACCGGCCGCCGATGCCGGCTTGTTGCCGACATTTCCATTTGGCACCGATTTTACCGCGGTCGAGCAGCGTCTCATGCCCGCGCTACAAGCATTGAAGTCCGCGTCGCCGGCGCAGCTCGCGGCCTTGCTGATACGCGGGTTTGGCTCTCGCTCCGAAGACACGGATTGCCTCGATCGCCTGGGCTTGGCGCGTCCGAAAAGTGCGTCGCAGTGGATTTATGCCGCGCTCGTCCGCGGCGCGTTGGCTTCCCGGCGATAAAACGGACTGTGCGCGCTAGGCGCGGGGAGGGCAAAAAGGTGCTGCGGCAGTTCGCAGTGGTGCAAAGAGCCGACAGCTCCAGGCGAATGGTGTGTTTCTCCAAACGTTAATCCGATCAAGCCTTCAATGTCGCCGGATCAATGGGCAGCGCGCGAATCCGTTTTCCGGTCGCAGCAAAGATCGCGTTGCACAGAGCCGGAATGGCCGCCGGCAGCGGCGGCTCTCCCAGTCCCGTTGGCGAATTGTCGGTTGTCAGGAAATGCACTTCAATCGGCGCGGCTTGAGACATTCGCAACGGCTCGAATGTGTCGAAATTAGCTTGCACGACGCGGCCATTTTCAATCGTGATCTGTTGATTCAAGGCTTCGCCGAATCCGTCAAGGATGCCGCCTTGCGTGATGTTCAGGGCGGCGCTCGGGTTGATGATATGGCTGCCGATGTCGCCGACGGCCCACACTTTGTTGATTTTCACCTGGCCGTCGTTGGCGACCGCTACCTCCACGACCTCGGCGAAATAGCCGAAATGGCTGTAATAGAAAGCGACGCCGAGACCGGTCCGCGCCGGAAGGCCGCGCTTGCCCCAGCCGGAAACCTCGCGCACTTTTTCAAGAACGCCGCGGGCACGGCCGGTGTTGAAACCTACTCCTTTACCCGGCAGCAACTCGGCCTTGCCGAGCAAATCGATCTGGAACTGCAGTGGGTCCGTGCCGGCGGCATGGGCCATTTCGTCGATGAAGGACTCGAACACGAAGGCGAGCGCATTGTCGCCGGGCGCCCGCAATGGTCCCGTTGGAACGCCGAGCGGTATCAATGAGGCGCCGTAAGACAGGTTCGGCACGCGGCCGGCCGGATAGCTATTTGCCGACAAGTCCGCTGCAGGCGCGAATTTCCCGTTGCGGCCGAAACTGACGAAATGCTGCTGCCAGGCGATCAGCTTGCCATTTTCGTCCAAGCCGCCTTTGAGGAAATGCCAGCCCGCCGGCCGATAGAAATCATGTTGGATGTCGTCGCTTCGGTTCCAGACGAGCTTGACGGGCACGCCCGCGACTTTCGAAATCCAGGCCGCCTCGACCATGTAATCGTTCGCCAGACGCCGGCCGAAGCCGCCGCCGACCCGCGTCATATGGACGACGATATCCTTTTCATCGAGCCCAAGCGTTTGCGCCACCAGCTTGCGCCCTGGCTCCGGATTTTGGGTCGGCGCCCAAATCTCCGCCTTGCCGCCTTGCACATGTGCGGTGCAGTTCATCGGTTCAAGCGCCGCGTGAGCGAGGAACGGATAAGTGTAGGTTGCTTCGACCACACGCGCCGCGCCCTTTAGCGCGGCCACCACGTCGCCGGCATTCTGCAGGCTCAGCGCCGGCGTCTTGCCGCCAAGTTCCGCGGCCTGGCGCGCAAAGCCCTCGCTGCTCTGTTGGCTTGTCGCTCCTTCGTCCCATTTCACCTCGAGCTTTCGGCGGGCCTTGTCGGCGCGCCACCAGCTGTCGGCGACAATGGCGATGCCGGGCATCAGCCCGTTAAGATTCGTACCGCCCTCGACAATGAAGGCATGACTCACGCCCGGCAGCGCCCTGATTGCGTCAAGATTCACGCTGACGACCTTGCCGCCGAAGACCGGGCATTTCTGGAACACGGCGTAGAGCATTCCCGGCACGACGGTATCGATGCCAAACAGCGGCGCGCCTTTGACCACCAGCGGGCTGTCGACGCCCGGGATCGAATGGCCGATGATTTTGTAGTCCTGCGGGTCTTTGAGCTTGACGCTGTCCAAATCCGGGACGGCGAGCGTTGCCGCTTTTGCAGCCAGCGCGCCGTAGCTTATGGTGCGGCCCGAAGATTTATGTCGCACCTGACCGGACGCGGTTTCGCATTCGCTTTCCGCAACCTTCCAGCTCTGCGCCGCCGCCATGACCAGCATCTGCCGCGCGGCGGCACCAACTTTGCGCATCGGATCCCAGTTCAACGGGGTCGCCATGCTGCCGCCGGCAAACTGGCGCCCGTAATGGGCGGGATCGAGAATCGCCTGTTCGGTGCGGACCTGCTTCCAGTCGACGTCCAGTTCTTCCGCGATCAGCATCGGCAGCATCGTCTTGATGCCCTGACCGATCTCGGGATTCTTCGATATGATCGTCACGGTGTTGTCTGGCGCAATGCGCACATAGGCGTTGAGTATCGCGGTGCCACCTTCTTCCGGGTCCATCGCCGTGGCCGTCGCGAGACTGGGCAGACCGAATGTCAGCAGCAGGCTGCCGCCGGCTGCAGCACTAACCTTGAGAAAATCACGGCGTGATCCGTGACCGGCCGGTCGAGCTCCAAGCACATTGATATCTGCGGATTGAATTGCCGGATTCGGCGACAGGCGATCGTGCAACATGGCTTACGCCCTCTTCTCTGTGGCAGCCGAACCGAAGTGCGTCCGCGCTGCCTGCTTGATGGCTTCACGGATGCGCGGGTAGGTCCCGCAACGGCAGATATTGCCGTTCATCGCGGATTCGATGTCGTCGTCGCTCGGCGTCTTGGATTGTGTGAGCAGCGCGGCCGCGGACATGATTTGGCCCGGCTGGCAGTAGCCGCATTGCACGACGTCGACATCGAGCCAGGCTGTCTGGAGTCGCGCGCCAACGGGTGTTCCGCCGATGCCTTCGATCGTCGTAACGGTGGATTTGCCGACATCCGAAATCGGCATCTGGCATGAACGCAACGGCGCACCGTCGAGATGGACGGTGCAGGCGCCGCATAGCCCCGCCCCGCAGCCAAATTTTGTTCCCTTCAAATTGACGGCATCACGCAAGACCCAAAGCAGCGGCGTGTCGCTGTCAACATCGACCGAGTGGACCTGGCCGTTGACGTGGAGAGTGTAGTGCATGACCAACCTCGCCAATGAATTCCTGCACACGATCGAGGACAGCGGACGCGCCGATTCCCCTACGAATAGATCGTTCACGCCTAGCTTACGGAACACCGCGGCCCAACGAAATACCCCTGGCCATCAAATCTTGATGATTGCGGCGGAACATTTCATGGCGGCTGATGCGTCCTTCTAGCTAGCGAGCGCATCGCCGCTTGCGGGACACTTTAGGCCGAGCGCAAGGCCGGTCAGCAACAGCGCCTTTTGGCTGTACTTATGGTCCGCATTGCATTGCGTTCCCCAAAGTAGGGCTCGATACGGAGGTTAATTGATTTTCAAACCGAGCTCGCCCATCAACCGACCCTGATAGTCGAAGTCATTTTCCAGGAAGGCGGCGAATTCGTCCGGCCGAGATCCGACCGGGTACATGCCAGCGGCATCCATGACGCGCTTGACCTCAGGTGCGTCAAGCGCGTTACGCGAGTCGCGATAAATCCGATCGATTCGATCCTGCGGCGTCTTGGCGGGGAACAGCAGGCCAAAATAACCCGTCACATCGAAATCCTTGTAGCCAAGTTCCTGCAACGTCGGCGTATCTGGGAGCGTCGGTGAGCGCCGCGATCCGGTCACGGCGAGCGCCTTGATCTTCCCGGAATTCACCAGCGGGGAGGCGCTGGCGATCGAGTAGAACGTCAGCTCGACGTGACCGGTCATGACGTCCGTCGTCAAATTCGGCGTGTTGTATGGAACCGCGACCATCTTGGTGCCGGTCCTTGCCTGGAACAGCAGGCCGGCGACATGCGTAATGTTGCCGACGCCGTTCGTGGCATACGTCAGTTGGCCGGGTTTCCTCTTGGCAAGTTCAATGAGCTCCGGCACCGAGTTGACCGGCAGATTGGTGATGAGCGCGAGGCCATAGGATGCCGCGAGCTCCGTCACCGGCGCGAAATCCTTGATGACGTCGAATGGCAGGTCGTTTGCGACGAAGGCGTTGGCGATGTGCACGCCGGACGTGATAAGAAGCGTGTATCCGTCCGGTGCCGACCTGGCGACATAGCTTTCGGCAATGATGCCGTTGGCGCCCGGACGATTCTCCATCACGACCGGCTGTCCGAGGTTGTCCTGCAGCTTCAGCGCAAGAGCGCGGCCTATGACGTCGGTCGCCACGCCGACAGGATGCGGACTGATGATCCTGATGGAGCGGTCGGGATAATTCTCGGCCATTGCGGCCGACGTGACGGCTGCAGCAATCGCCACGGCTGCGGCGAGACAAACCCGAATATCTTTGAACACGAACCTGTGCACCTGCGCCTCCCGAGGCCGATCGCGGATTATTCGGCACTATTGAGCCGAATAGTTCTTCAGCCACCACGCCCTGACGTCATCGTGGGTTGCGAAGACCACGCCGTCGAATTGCTTCGCGTAGGCGATGAACTCGTCCAGCACAAGCGAACGTGACGGGCGTCCGACGATGAAATCGTGAACCGTCAGCGGCATGAGGACAGCCCGCTCAGCGCCGCGTTCATAGAGCGCGTCGAACTGTGCCTTCATGGTTCGGACTATGAATTCGGGGGTGTTCGAATGCCAGGTGCCGTAAGGCGTTGGCGGCATCGGATTGGTGATCTGGATCGCCGCCGCGGCGTCGCTATAGGAGGAAAACGGAATTTCCAGGAGCTTCTTGCCGTAGCCTTCGATCATGTACGGCAGGTCGTCGTTCCAGATGCTGGCGTCCCATTCGAAGTCGAAATGCTCGAGCAGCAAGTTGATGGTATTATGGCTGGCGAAACACGTGCGCCAGCCCCGTAATCGCTCGCCCAGCAGGTCCTCGAAGACTGCAACGGTCTTCTGGATCAGCCTCAGCTCCTGATCGGGCGGATAGTTGCACATCATCTCGTGCTCATAAGTATGCCCGGCGATCGAGTGCCCCGCCTTTTTCACTTCGCGCGAAATTTGCGGATATTTTTCGACCGTCGCGCCGCAGATGATCCATGTGCCCAGCACGCCGTGCTTCTGCAGGATTTCAAACAGGCGCCATGCGCCTCTGCGGCCGCCGTACTGCCGCTCACTGTAATCGAAGGGATCGACCTGGCCGTCGCCGAATACAACGGCAGCCTCTTCGGACTGGTGGTGAACGCTGATGATGATCGGAAGGCGGATGCCTTCGGGCCATCGCCCCGGTTGTTTCAGCGGTATCTCATTCCACATTGCCGGCCTCAATTCGTCGTGTGGTTACTGCACCAGCCGGCGATTTCGCCGCAGCGCGCGAACTGAATGTCGTTATGGGTTCTAAGCCGTTCGATGAATTTTCTGAGAACACGCAATGGCGTCGGGCGGCCCGTGGCCCAAGTCTGGATACTCAGGATCATGAATCGCGCTGCCCGCCTGCTCTCGCGATATAAGACATCGAATTCGCTGTCCCAGACATTCGCCAGACCTTCGAAACCGCCGCGCATCGGATAGGGATAGCCGATGAACGTCTTGTCCGCCGTACTGGTGGTGAACGGAAGCTCGATCAGCGCGCCGCCGGAGCAATGGAAAAGACAAGGCAGGTCGTCATTCAGCAGGCTGCTGTCCCAGGCAAATCCGGCTTCGGAAAGAATGTCGAGCGTTTGCGGACTCACGCGATAGTCCGGGCAACGCCAGCCCTTGATCGTGGCGCCGGACACGTCCTCCAGAACCTTGACGGTCTTGCGTACGATCGTGCGCTCTCGCTCGGGGCTCGCCGTGCGGACGCGATCGAATGCATAGCTCATGCCCGCGATTTCGTGTCCTGCGTTGTGCGCGGCGCGGATAGCATCCGGATATTTTTCCGCCGTCGTGCCGCAGACAAAGAATGTCGATTTGACCGCAAACTGGTCGAGCACTTCGAGGATGTTCCAGATCCCGCGCCGCCCGCCGTATTCCATTGCGCCGCCGATCATGTAGTTCGGGCGATCACCGGGCAGCAGCGGCGCGCCCTCGCCGGATTGATGCTCGAAAGTCAGTGCAACCGGCAGCCGCACACCGGCGGGCCAACTGGCATTGGCTATCGATTTGATCTCAGTGGCCATCCCAAAGCTTCTCCAATACGTCTCGCATCATCGGGCCCGCGACGTGCAACGTACGTCCGAGGCGAACTCCGTTGCGCTTGCGCGGAGTGATGTCCTTTGCCTTGTAGCGTAAAAAAGCGCCCTGGACACAGCTAAAAGCAGAACCGAGCGGGACCGTCGCGGCTGCGTCGCTTTTTCGCACGCGGCACGGCGATGTCATGGGTCTTGTCCGCTAACGACGCCGCGCGGATTCATTTCAGGGAATTAATGTTTCAGAGAATTAATCTGCTCTCCAGGTCGCCGTAACTCGGCTTGGCCATTTGTACTCCAGGGCCGCTGGGCCGCTTCCATCGATGGAGTATTGATCATGAATTCGAGCAACCCTCAAAAGCCACGCAAATCTCTTGCGGCCCGGCGCCTCGTTCTTCTGGCGTCTGTCGCGGGACTGGGCGCCGCCGTGCTGCTGGCCGGCCCCGGCGGCTATCGTCCGACAGGTCTGCCAGGCTGGATGTCATCCGCAAGCGCCGCCGATACGACATTGCAGCATCCGGCCGGCTTCGCCGATATCGTCGCCAAAGTGAAATCCGCCGTCATCTCGGTGCGCGTCAAGATCCCTGCCTCCGCCGAGCCGGCCTTGATGCAGGAAAACGGCGACGACGGGCAAATTCCGCTCCAGCCGGGCTCGCCGCTCGACAAGTTTTTCCAGCAGTTCGGCCAACAATTCGGTCAGCAGTTCGGCCGCCAGGGCCGGCAGAATGGCGCTCCGCAAGGCCATGAGACCATCACCGGCGAAGGCTCCGGCTTTTTCATTTCGCCCGATGGCTATGCGGTGACCAACAACCACGTCGTCGATCATGCAAAGTCGGTGCAAGTCACGACCGACGATGGCTCGATCTTTACGGCCAAGGTGGTCGGCACGGACCAGAAAACCGATCTGGCCTTGATCAAGGTCGAGGGCAAGAATGACTTTCCCTACGTGAAGTTCGCCGACCATGCGCCGCAAATCGGCGACTGGGTGGTCGCCGTCGGCAATCCATTCGGCCTTGGCGGCACCGTAACGGCGGGCATCGTTTCGGCCCGCGGCCGCGACATCGGCGCCGGACCTTATGACGATTACATCCAGATCGATGCGCCGATCAACAAGGGCAACTCGGGCGGACCGGCGTTCGACGTCAACGGCAACGTGATCGGCGTCAACACGGCGATCTTCTCGCCGTCCGGCGGCTCCGTCGGCATCGGCTTTGACATCCCAGCCGACACCGCGAAAATGGTCGTGGCGCAGCTCAAGGAGAATGGTCACGTCACGCGCGGCTGGCTCGGCGTGCAGATCCAGCCGGTGACTCCCAGCATCGCCGAAAGCCTCGGCATGAAGAAGGCCGAAGGCGCGTTGGTCGACCAGCCGCAAAGCGGCAGCCCCGCGGCCAAGGCCGGCATCGAGTCGGGTGACGTCATCACCGCCGTCAACGGCACGCCGGTAAAGGACGCCCGCGAGCTTGCCCGCACCATCGGCATGATGGCGCCGGACAGTTCGGTCAAGCTCGACATTCTTCGCAACGGCGAGGCCAAGACGATATCGTTGACGCTCGCGCAGATGCCGAACGAGCAACAACAAGCCAATGCCAATACCGGCAGCGCGCAGCCGACCAGCGGCGTACCGCATCTCGGCCTGGCGGTGGCGCCCGCCAGCGAGGTTTCGGGCGCCGGCGGCCAGGGCGTCGTCGTCACCGCTGTCGATCCGGATGGACCTGCCGCCGAGCGGGGCATTGCGACCGGCAACGTCATCCTCGATGTCGGCGGCAAGACTGTCGCCAATGCCGACGATGTGCGAAACGCGCTGACCGAGGCAAAAGCCCAAGGCAAGCATGAAATCCTCATGCGCGTGAAGATGGGCGAGGCCACGAGGTTCGTCGCGCTGCCGCTCGGCAAGGCGTGACGCTAGGGCGCGAACTCATAAATGCGCCCGGGCGGACGACTTGCGAGAGTCAGCTTTGCCCCGAAAGCGACCGACCATTCGCCGGTTGCTCGGAGCAGAGGGACGCGAGCTTATTTTAACGTTGCGTTCGGAGCTGACACGGTGAAGCCGGCCCAGGTCAGATATAGGCCGATCACTAGCGAAGGGGCGATATAGAGCGAGTAATGCTCGCCATATTGCATCCGTTCGAAGAGCTGGGTCGACGCTTCGGGCGTTACAAACAATAGCAGCAGACCTTTCGCGAGGATCAACCATCCGACCAGGGTGACTACCACCGGCAATGCACCGCCCGACCAGACATTGTGCCCGAGTATCATCGCGAGACCCGCTGCGAGGCTGATTATGGCGTAGACGAGCATGACTGGCCCATCGGCAACCGCAGCTTCGACCATTGCGCCTCCGCGTACCAATAAAGCGATCATGAGCAAGACAGTGAATAGGCCGATGAACCGCGCAAGGAAAACAGTGAGTCGGGACATTGCGAACCTCCACTAATTCAAATGAACTGGCATCCCCAAGATTGTTGGCTTGTTAGGTGGCACCGTGCGCTCATTTGACTTCGCCGACAAGGCAAAGATCAGTCTTCAGAGCGCGTGTGACGCGGCAGCTGGATCAGCGCGACGAGCACGCGACGGTACACATCAGCCTCAGCGCGATTTTGACGTTAGTAAAGTCGGCTACGCGCGCGTGCGTTTCCAGCAACGAAAAAGAAGCCTCGCGCTAGTGGAAACTACCTAACCAATTATGTGAAAACGGCCCTGACTGGGGGCTAGCCTGTTAGAGCCGCTGGTCGTCTGTAGTTGCCGGACAATGTCGGCTTGTGCTCCAATATCGGAAGTAGCGCTGCGTTGTACGCACCGCCGCTCAACAACCGACCGCGATTTCCTGCCTTGGCGCTTTTCCGACGCCGGCCGCCAGCGCGTGTGGATTGATCCGCGATTGCCGGCGGCCGAAAACCTGCACAAACACGGACAAATGAGCCACAGCAAACGGATGCGCTTGCGGTTTGCGTTTGCCGTCGATACCGTCTGAGATGCTGCAAGCAGTGATTTGTCGAGGCACTTACAGTAATTCCCGCGGAGCTGGTATCATGAACCTTCCACGTCGAAAATTGCTGCATTTGGTGGTGGGCGCTGCCGCGCTTCCGATTTTGCCGCGCACCGTTTTTGCGCTCGATTATCCAGCACGCCCGGTGCACGTCATCGTCGGTTTTCCGGCCGGCATAGGGCCCGACATTACCGGGCGCCTTATGGGTCAATGGCTATCGGAGCGGCTCGGGCAACAATTTGTCATCGACGATCGCCCGGGCGCTGCCGGCAACATCGCCACCGAAATCGTTGCCAAGGCGCCGCCGGACGGTTACACGCTGCTCCTCGCCGTCTCGTCGAACGCGGTCAACGCCGCGCTCTATAAAAATGTCAATTTCAATTTTGCCCGCGACTTTGTACCGGTCGCGTTCATTGGCAGCACACCATTAGTGATGGTGGTCACTCCGTCATTCCCGGCGAAAACCCTGCCTGAGTTCATCGCCTATGCCAAGGCTAATCCCGGCAAGATCAACATGGCCTCGCAGGGCGTCGGGACTTCGCCTCATGTCTCCGGCGAAATGCTCAAGATGATGAGCGGCATCGACCTCGTACACGTTCCCTATCGCGGCAATTTGGTTCCCGATCTGCTCGCCGGCGAGGTCCAAGTGTATTTCAGTCCAATGCCTCAGGTCATCGAATACGTCCGCGACGGCCGGCTGCGCGCCCTTGCGGTCACCACTGCAACGCGCGCGGATGCATTGCCGGATGTGCCGGCGCTCGACGAATTTGTCCCGGGCTACGAGGCGAGCGGCTGGTACGGCATCTCCGCGCCTACGGGCACGCCGACTGAGATCATCGAAAAGCTCAACAAGGAGGTCGCCGCCGGCCTCGCCGATCCCGATCTGAAGGCGCGGCTGCTCACCGTAGGCGTTGTGCCGAAGGCCATGACGCCCGCCGAATTCGGCAAATTCATCGCCGACGAAACCGAGAAGTGGGCGAAGGTGATCAAGTTCGCTGACATCAAGGTGGAGTGATCCGGTGTTATTTGGCGATTGCGAACCGACGAGATGGGTCATTCAGTACAGATTTGGTGTGCGCCCAAAATCGCTCAACGTCCGCCTTGCCCTGAAAGCGGAAGCAAAATCAAAGCATTGATGGTCTCGCCCTGCACGTGATTCAAGCTCCCAAACTGGAGCCTCGAATCATGCGCTACGAACTCAGCGATCTTGAATGGGCCGCCATCAAACCGATTCTGCCGAACAAGCCGCGCGGCCTGCCTCGTGTAAATGACCGGCGCGTACTCAACGGCATCTTTTGGATCCTGCGTTCGGCTGCACCGTGGCGTGATCTGCCAGAGAGCTTTGGCCCCCTGCACTACCTGTTACGATCGCTTTGTTCGCTGGCGGAGGCATCGCTGACGGGCCGGTCGCGTCGGGACGGGTTTGCAAAAAACCCGTGCTCATGCGCGTCGATCGATACGGTCTTTGTCGGCGCGCTTGATCAGTGTTAGGCGCGAACCAGTCTGTCGCTATTGGCATGCACGCAATGCCGCAGCGGCGAATAGGCCCGTTCGGCGGCGGCATAAATTCCGAGCCCGTCCACCAGCGCCTGTTCGGCGGCGATCCCGGCCTCGGAAAAGGCGGCGACTTTTTCGAAAATCATGCGCTCCGCTTCGTCCGCCGCATTCGGCGCACCCGATGCAAACAGCATGAGCCGCGCCGAGATGACGCCTTGCGCCTCGCAGGTGAAACGCACGGCCTCAAGCCAGTTGTTCCAGAAATTGTTCATAGCGATCTCGGATCGATGCATCCCGACATCATGGAGACTGAATTCGCGTCGGTGCACGATCAGAGGAACATCGCTTAAATTTTCTAAAATTGATGTGTGGCATCCAGTAAGATTGTCTCGATATCGGTAAGCGTGTTTCTCTCCACGAGCGGCGGCAAAAACTTTCGCCCTGCAGCATCTCCGGCCTAAGTTGCTGCGCCGGCACTGCCGGGAATGCATGTCCGGATGACTGGAATAGCCCGCTGCACGATTGTTTCTTGAACTAGACCGGGTAAAATGTGCGCGGTTGTGCCGGCGGCCGCCAGGCGGCCGAACGAGCGCATTTTGAGCAGGGAGGGACGCGGATATGCTGCATCTCACTATTAATGGACAAACCCACGCCGTCGATGTCGAGCCGGATACCCCGCTGCTGTGGGTGATCCGCGACACGATCGGCATGACCGGGACTAAGTATGGCTGCGGGATTGCGCAATGCGGCGCCTGCACGGTCCATATCAATGGCGCTGCGACACGCTCCTGCGGCATGCAGGTGGGCGACGCGGTCGGCAAGCAGATCACCACGATCGAAGGGCTTGCGCACAATGGCACGCTGGACAAGGTGCAGCAGGCCTGGATCGATAACGACGTGCCGCAATGCGGCTACTGCCAAAGCGGCATGATCATGGCTGTCACGGCGCTCCTGAAGCGCAAGCCGAAAGCAACGGACGCGGACATCGACAGTGAAATCACCAACATCTGCCGCTGCGGCACCTATCCGCAGGTCCGCGCGGCAATCCACGCCGTTGTGGCCCAGGCTTAGGGGCGGGAGGCTGATATGAATGACCAAGCGAAATTCGATCGCCGCTCCTTTATCGTCGGCTCTGCCGCCGCGGTCGGCGGCTTGTCCGTCGGATTCCATCTTCCGTTCGGCGATGCGGCCATGGCCGCGGAAATGGAGCCGGAAGTCAACGCCTGGGTCGTGGTGAAGCCCGATGAAACCGTCGTCATCCGCATCGCCCGATCAGAGATGGGGCAGGGCACGCTCACCGGCCTCGCCCAGATGACGGCCGAGGAACTCGACTGCCAATGGGCGAAGGTGACTTATGAGTTTCCGACGCCCGGTGAGAATGCCGCCCGCAAGCGCGTGTGGGGCGATTTCTCGACTGTCGGCAGTCAGGGCATCCGGACCTCAAACGAGCTGGTGCGCAAAGGCGGCGCGGCGGCGCGGATGATGCTCGTCGCGGCGGCGGCCGAACAGTGGAAAGTTCCGGCCGCCGAGTGCGTGGCTTCGGAGGGCACGATCACCCACACGCCGTCGAACCGCACCACCACCTACGGCAAGGTGGCGAGCGCGGCGGCCAAGGTTGAGCCGCCGACGGAGATCAAGCTCAAAGATTCGAAAGACTGGAAAATCATCGGCAAGGGTCTCAAACGTCTCGACACGCCAGACAAAACCCAGGGCAAGACGATCTTCGGCATCGATATTCGCCTGCCGGGAATGCTCTATGCCTCGTTCAAACAATGTCCAGTCAGGGGCGGCAAGATCAAAAGCTTCGATGCAGCCAAGGTCATGGGCCGCAACGGCGTGAAGAAAGTCGTCCAGGTCGAAGACTATGGCGTCGCCGTCATCGCCGATAGCTGGTGGCGTGCGAATACCGCCCTCGACGCCATGCCGATCGAGTGGGACGAGGGCCCCAACGCCAAGGTATCAGACCAGACTATCGCCGCTTGGCTGAAGGAAGGCCTTGATTCCGACGACGGCTTGGTCGCCAACAAGGGCGGCGACGTGAAGGCGGCGCTGGCGGGCGCAGCCAAGACAGTCGAAGCCGTCTACGCCTATCCCTACCAGGCTCATGCCACCATGGAGCCGCAGAACGCGACCGCGCTTTATACGGACGATAAGTGCGAGGTGTGGGGACCAACTCAGAACGGTGAAGCCTCGCTCGCGGCTGCCTCGGCGGCCGTCGGCCTGCCGATCGGCAAGTGCGAATTCCACAAGACATTCGTCGGCGGCGGCTTCGGCCGCCGCGGCGGGGGGCAGGATTACATCCGCCACGCGGTCCTGATCGCCAAGCAAATGCCGGGCACGCCGGTAAAAATGCTCTGGACTCGCGAACAGGACATGACGCAGGACTTGTACCACCCGATTACGCAATGCAAGATCACGGCCGGCCTCGATAAGGACAACAACCTGATCGCGATCCACTATCGGATCTCGGGCCAGTCGATTCTCGCAAGCTTGGCGCCGGCCCGCCTACAGGAGGGTCGCGATCCGACAACGTTCTCGTGCTTCGAACCTGGCGGCACAGAAGCGGCGTACAGCTACACGGTGCCGAACATCCTGGTCGATCACTCGATGCGCAATCCGCATCTGAAAGCGGGCTTCTGGCGCGGTGTGAACATCAATGAGAACGCAATCTACATCGAATGCTTCATGGACGAACTTGCCAAGGAAGTCGGCATGGATGCGCTGGAGTTCCGGCGCAAGCTGATGGACAAATACCCGAAGAACCTCGCCGTGCTTAACGCAGTCGCGGACAAGGGCGATTGGGGCAAGCCGGCGCCGGCCGGCGTCTATCGCGGCCTCGCGCAGGCCATGGCGTACGGCAGCTATGTCGCGGCCTGTGCCGAGGTGTCCGTCGACAACAACAAGGTGAAGATCCACCGCATTGTTGCCGCCACAGATCCTGGCTACGGCGTCAATCCCTCCCAGATCGAGCGCCAGGTCACTGGCTCGTTCGTGTACGGCCTGACCGGGCTGTTCATGGGCGGCATCAACATCAAGGATGGCAAGGTCGAGCAGGAGAATTTCGACAGCTACGAGATGATGCGCATCGATCGGATGCCAAAGGTCGAAGTCATCATCATGCCGTCGGGCGGTTTCTGGGGCGGCGTCGGCGAGCCGACGATCTGCGTGGCCGCGCCGGCGGTGCTCATCGCCATTGCGGCGGCGACCGGGAAGCGTTATCGGACCTTGCCGCTCCGCGACTATGGTCTGACGTTGGCGTAAAAAATCGGGGGCGGCGGCGTGAGCCGCCGCCCGCCGCCCGCCACCCGCCGCGCAGGACGCGCATGGCCGATTCAAATAAAGAAAAAATTACGGGGGGTAAAAGTCCCGGCGCGAAATCCTCGGCGCCATCGCCGGCGCAGGCGTCGTTGCGGCCATCCGGATCGAGCCGGCGCGGGCCACGCCCGCGGCGATAAAGCACGCGATCTGCAACGTTGTCGGCGAAGCGCCATTGAACGGCGGCAGGGTCCATATCGACGTCCCGGCGCTGGTCGACAACGGCAATACCGTGCTGCTCGCGATCGATGTCGACAGCCCGATGACGCCGGCCGATCAACAAAAAACTTTTGCACCAAACCGCTGAGCTGTAGGAAGAGCGAGGCGAGAAAATAGGCAATCGAATTTCAGCCCGGCTCCATACCCTGCGATTTGATGACAGGAAGGGCAGTTGGTCCCGTGAGGAATTTGATCAAGTCTCGCGCTGCGTCTGGCGCCTTGGAGTTGGCGCTGACGCCGGCCGCAAACACGGTGTAGAATTGAATGTCCGGCGGGAGCGGCCCTACCAGTTCGACACCTGGTGTCGTCAAAATCTGGGTGATAACCACGATCCCGAGCTCCAGTTCACCCTTGGCGACAAGCTCCGAAACGATATCGGTATCCGGCATCGTGACTTTTGACTTGATCGTGTCTGTAAGGCCAAGCCGATCGACCAATTGGGGCACCCCGGCGATCTTCAGATAGCCGATCGACTTTGAATCGATCAGCGTGCGCTTGAAAGCCTCAACCGAGCTGATATCAGGCTTGGGCGCCCCCGTGCGCACTTCCACGCCGATACCCGAGCGCATGAGAAGGGTGCGGGAATCGGCAATGATCTTTCCGTCTTTGATCAAGCCGTCGATGGTAGGAGGCAAGACGACCAAAACGTCAAACGGCTCACCGGCATTAATTCTTTTCACGAAGTCGGGGGCGAAGCCCGAAACTACGTGCAGCTTGTGGCCGGTCGTGCGCTCGAATTCGGGCCCGACCTTGTCCAAGACGGTCGCGCCCGCTCTGGCGGTGAAGACCGTGACTTCAGCGGTATATGCCGCCGTTACCGAAGCGCATGTGACGAATAGTGCAATGCCGATGATCCCAAGATTTGCGCAATATTTCATAGCTGCCTCCAAGGCAAAGACATCGTTCAAAGCAAAAAAACATACGCCTTTTCCGCGCCGCTGCAATGCTCGTCGCTGAAAGCCAATGAGTAGGGAACGGCTCAACAGGGCCATTCTCCGTACGTCGCACAAGACAATTTTAAGCAACGGCATGGGTGCGGGAGGTCAAATCCGCTTATGGCCATTTTCAACGTTCGCCGCGATCGCGGCGAATTCGTTCGTCACCTTTTTCACGGTGGCGACCGACAGCGGCACGATTGGCTTCGAATGGAACGGCGATGACGGCTACCACGAGGCCGCTTCGGCCGCGATCACGGTTGAATGTTTCGACGCATGTCCGGCTGTCATGCGTTCGCCGGATTCGGCGAGCAAGCCTCGTACTGCCTGTGCAGCGGCCGTGAGAGCCACTATCGATGCGAAATGACGTCGAGATCACGCGTTCTGTCGCCTACGCTGAGGGTTCGCGGCACACGCTCGATATTTGTCGGCCCGCCAACGCCGGCGCAGCGCCCGTAGTCGTCTTCTTCTATGGCGGCGCGTGGCGAAGCGGCAACAAAGGGCTGTACCGCTATGTGGCCATAGCGCTGGCCCGGCGCGGCTACCTGGCGGTGGTGCCGGACTATCGCATCTATCCGCAGGCTCGCTATCCCGATTTCATCGAAGATGGGGCGCATGCCGTCCGCTGGGTCAAGGACAACGCAAGGCGCTTCGGCGGCGATCCCGAAAAACTCTTTGTGATGGGCCACTCGGCCGGCGCCCACATTGCGGCGATGCTGGCGGTCGATGGCAGCTGGCTGCACAAGGTCGGCCTTGCGCCCGGCCGCGATATTGCCGGCCTGATCGGCATTTCCGGGCCGTACGATTATTTGCCGTTGCGCAACAGAACGTTCAAAATAATTTTCGGCGGCGCCAACCGGCCGGAGACGCAGCCGATTTTCCATGTTTCGCCCGGCGCGCCGCCGGCGCTGCTGATGACGGGCGACCGTGACGCGACCGTCGAGCCCGGCAATACCATCCGCTTTGCCGCGCGGCTTCGCGCGGCCGGTAACGACGTAACAGTCCTGACCTATCCGCGGGTAGGGCACTACATCATCATCGCCGCATTTGCGCCGCTGCTGCGGTCGCTTGTTCCGGTGCTGCGCGATGTCGATAGATCCATTGCCAAGACCGCAAGCGAAAAGGCGCGCTAGAGTTTTCCGCTCGGCCGCAGAGATTGCGGAGGCCGGTGTTTCAGCAGAGCCGGTTCGCAGATGGGACGCTGATGGGACGCTGATGGGACATTGAAGCGTAAGCTTGCATCCTCACGGCCGCGATGCACTTTCGGGATGCGGCAAAATACGTCACCGAAACCGGCCAGCCAGCATTTTTGGGATCGTTGAAATCAGCAAGAAGTGGTATGACTGCTTGCCTGCGGACTTACGGCAGGTCATCGATTGTGACACCGCTATGGAGCTGATGGCGGTCAATCCGTCGGCGCTTAAAACTTAGCGGAGTGGGAGGACGCTATGAAATTCATGGAACGGGGATTCGTTGCCCAGACGGTCGCTATCGCCGGCGTTTTCGCCGCGTCGGTGGCGCTGACGCTCGGCGCCGCGCAGGCGCAAGACAAGACGCTCGTGATGAAAATATCGACGCCCACCATCAACGACATCCCCGACACTTTCGCCAGGAATTTCGCGGCGGCGGTCGAGAAGGATTCGGGCGGCCGTATCAAAGTGGAAGTTTATCCCGGGAGCCAGCTGGGCTCGATCCCGCGGCAGATCGAAGGGACGCAGTTCGGCGCGATTCAATGCGAGATCGTTCCGCCGGAATTCATGGTCGGCCTCGATGAGCGCTTCGAGATGATGGCTGCCCCTGGGCTCGTTGACTCCCAGCAGCACGGCCAGAGGGTCGCCGCGGATCCGGCGGTGCTCAAGTTGATGCTCAGCCTCGGCGCCGACAAGGGTCTGCACGGCGCCGGCTTGTTCATGGCCGAAACTTCCGTCGTCGTCACCAAAAACCCGATCCGCCATCTCGCCGACTTCAAGGGCAAGAAGATCAGGATTTTCGCCTCGCAATTCCAAAGCGTGGCGTTCGAGCGGCTTGGCGTGACCCCGGTGGCCATGACGCTTGGCGACGTCTTGCCGGCTATCCAGCAGGGCGCCATCGACGGCGCCGTCACCGGCATGGGACCCGTTGCCCATATGCACTTCATCGACGCGGCGAAATCCGTGACTTTGACCAATCAGCCGGCGATTTTCATCATCGTCGAGATCAACCGGAAATGGTACGAATCCCTGCCCCAGGATTTGCAGCAGATTGTCGATAAGGACGCCGCGGCGCAGTCCGTGGCCATCAATGCGGTCGCGATCGATATCCGCAAAAATTCCGAGGCAAGTTATACTTCCAGTGGCGGCGAACTGATCAAGCTGCCAGCGGATGAGCAAGCGACGCTGCTGAAAACTCTTACCGGCGTCGGCGAAGAGGTGTCGCAGACCAAGCCGGGGCTCGCCGCCGCCTACAAGATCGTGACCGAGGCGGCGCAGCGGACGCGACAGTCTCCGAGCCAGTGATCCGCCGCTCGCGCTTGGGCGCGGCAGTCCGTCACATGGGCCAGTAACCTTGGACCCGACAGGGGGGTCGATATGGTCGTCACGGGACGTGGAATCGCGACACCGACAGCCGCCGCCGCCGCCGCTGTCGCGTTCATCTTGTCGCTGGCCATGACGCTCGGCGCACGGGCCGCCGACGACAAGACCTACGTGATGAAGATATCGATCGCGACGCTCGACGACGCCTTGCACCAATACGCCAACAACTACGCCGCCGCGGTCGAGAAGGATTC
>Ga0181536_10000903_pt1 | contig 35582 bp, 23 predicted proteins | sample PEATcosm2014_Bin_41_FD_121105 | JGI IMG/M metagenome (GOLD analysis project Ga0181536, IMG submission 121105) | Peatland microbial communities from MTU Mesocosm Facility, Houghton, MI, USA - PEATcosm2014_Bin17_60_metaG | ecosystem: Environmental > Terrestrial > Soil > Wetlands > Peat | place...
CGGCTAAAGGTCTACACTGTTAAACAGAAGCATCTCAAGAAACTTGGAATGTAGGCACAACTCTATGGAACAGAAATCAGGACGCGCTAAACCGCGAGCCAAGCCCGGGCCGAAGCCGCAGGTTCTCAAGATCAAGGGGAACTGGGAGAAGGCCGTAACGAAGTCGTTCAGAAAGAAGAAACCGCTGGAAGGCTGGCCGAAATAATCAGCGTCGTGCTATGGTAGGATGAAAAGATAGGTCTGTGCGTAAAGTACATACTTCCGATTTTTTATTTGTTTCAATCCCGGGCTTTCCCGAGAGCAGGAACCTTCCCAACTTCTCTCGCGCCTCGCCGGTTTCCGGCGTCCTTCTGCGACAATGTGTCCACAAAATGACCACAACTATAGGCTAGCACACAGCCTTGGTTTTGTCAAGTGAAAAATGCAAAAAAGCCGGCGGACGCTCCCGAATTCCGCCGCCCTGCCTGGTCGGACCACGGCAATACGGCCGACTCGGTCGAAATGTCGTCGTGTGGGGCACGCGCTGCCTGAAAATGCCACCCTGCCTTTTCTCCCAAAAGCCCGGCTGCTTCGCCGAGGTCACTTCTGCGGTTCGCCGGCTCGCTCGGGGGGATTACTTCCGGATTGCCGACATAACCGGCCAATCGTGATGTCCGCGCCGGCGTAACCTGATGGGAATGCGAGACTTAAGGGCGCGTGCACAGATTGGACCAGTTAAACGGAAAATAACCGGCAAAACTGTTTGATTCTTAAGCCTTTAGCGTTGACAAACAGTTTGGCCGGTTATTTTTAGTTTCTCGTCCGTGTGGATTGTTGCTGGGTTCGGTGGTGGTGCGATCGGATTCGGCAACCTGGCAGAATACTTTGTATCGTTCTTTGTGGTAATCTAGCAAACGAGACGACATGTTGTAGCGGTGTTAGCCGTATCGTTTCGTGGCGGCAAGTTATTACTCGGGGGTAAGAAGCCATGACCATTCATGTGGAACTCGATGCAGAACTGGGAGCGCGACTCGCCGCCCAGGCTCGTGCCCAGGGCGTGCCCCTCGAAAGGGCGGCCGCGCGCATTCTGGAGGAGGCGATGGCTTCCCGGTTGACCACCTCTAGCGATCTCACCGTAAGCGATTTCCATGCCCTGCTGGCCTCAATGGCGGAAGGTTCGGAGCGTTTGCCGGATCTTCCGACCGAGAGTTTCACGCGCGAAAGTTATTACGAGGACCGTGCGTAGATGCCGAGAACTCGCTATCTAATCGACAGTAATATTCTGCTTCGCTGGGTAAAGCCGGATGATCGTGACTATCCGTTGGTCGTCGCGGCAATTGACGCCATCCTTGCGGACGGCGGTGTGCTTTGCTACACATCGCAAAATGTTGCGGAATTCTGGAACACCTGTACTCGACCCCTCGATCAAAATGGGTTCGCGCTTTCCCTGCAGGAGACCGACCGCCGGGCCAGAGCCTTTGAGGATAAATTGCAACTATTACCCGATAGCGTGGCAGTCCACCAGGAATGGCGCGCCCTGCTTGTGAGTCGCAACGTTTCTGGCGTGCAGGTCCACGACGCGCGCTTGGCGGCGGCAATGCGCGTCCACGGCATCCAACGAATTCTTACCTTCAACGAGCGTGACTTCGCTCGCTATCCCGAGATCCAGGCCGTTCATCCACGGGCACTCCTGACCAAGAATCGATAATGGAACGAGACAGGTAGCGTGCAGGTAGCCCCACTTCGGCTTCCTCCTCGGTTCTACTGCACCCCCATTCGATTTCCGTCGTTCCCCGCGACGGCCAGATGACGAGCCGCCGAGGAGGGAAAACTACGTCCACCTCGGCGCTGCCTGCTGAACACTTATTTTCAGCGTCCTGCCCCATCCAGATTGACGCCGTGTGGTTGCTGCTGGGGTATCGGGGACGAGAAAAACCCACGGTCAAGACTTTGCTGACAATGGCTACGCGCTTGATTAACCGGTCATAGTGCCGTACCCTTATGTCGTCCGTGTGACCGAAATGAACAGGGAAGATCTCAGGGCGTTAATCAGAAGCTCGTTGCGAAAGCAGGGGTTCAGGCTTCGCGACAACAGGATATCGCTGCCCACCCAGCTCGACAAGCAGGGGCTGCGCGACCTCCACAGAGAAGCAGTAAGGCATAACGTTGACGTCGCATGTGCCAGCCTGCGCCCCCGCGAGGAAAGGCTTCTCGGCAGGATCGCTTCTGGTGACGAAATTACTCCGGGGCTGATCGCTCCTGCTTTGGTAGAAGTTGTGCCTGGGTCGGATGATGAGTTGCTATTTCGCTACGCGAAGCTACACTGGAGCATCCCAACCTCGTCAGGGTACGGGCGCCGCCTCCGATTTATCATAATTGACAAGCAAAACGGCAAGCTTATGGGAATACTTGGACTGGGCGATCCAGTTTTTCGTTTGGGGGATCGCGATGCCTGGATCGGGTGGACTGGCTCAGCACAAAGGGAGAATCTTCGGCATGTAATGGATGCCTTCGTTCTGGGGGCCGTGCCACCGTATTCCTTCTTGCTCTGCGGAAAGTTAATAGCAATGTTGGCTGCCAGCAATGAAGTCAAGGACGCGTTCAGGCGGAAGTATGGGCGGTCGTGGTCCGTAATTCGCCACGAATACATGGATGGTCGGCTAGCGTTGGTTACGACAAACTCAGCCCTTGGGCGGTCTTCTATCTATAACCGGTTGAAGTATCGGGGCCGTCTGGTTTTCGAGCACATAGGATTCACTCGCGGCTCGGGCGAGTTTCAGTTCTCCAATGGTCTTTACAGCACGATTCAGCTATATGCTGCAAGGTACTGCGAGCCCACTGCCAAGCGCGAATCATGGGGGACCGGATTCCGCAACCGCCGGGAAGTGATCAAGAAGTGCCTCGCGAAAATTGGTCTGCCCACGGAATGGCTATATCACGGGATACGCCGTGAGATTTTCGCGGTCCCGCTCGCTCGAAACTCGCGAGAATTCCTACGCGGGGAGCACTCAAAGTTGCTTTGGCACGACATGCCCGCTGACGAGCTATTCGATTTTTTTAGGGATCGTTATCTCTTGCCTCGGAGCCAGCGGGATGACCGATTTAAGATCTGGAATCCAGCGCAATGGGCAGTCTGGTGTACCCAAACACCCGCGGGAGGAAACAATGCCAGCAGACCGGATCGCTCTTAGCCCTGAACTGCGGAAAGCCTTGCTGGATCCAGAAGCCCTTACCAATCCTATAGAGGTGAAGGGCCAAAAGTACTTTCCAATGAAGCCCGTCACTGCAGGGTTCAAGGCGGCGGTCTGGAAGGTAACCGATGAACATGGGCGAGCAAGGGCGGCAAAGCTGGCCATTTACGAGGATTACGAGGACCGGTCATTCCTAGAGGAACTATCCCGTGCAGCCAAGCTTGAGCCTTTTCCGCAGTTCGCGAAGTTCATCGATGCCGGGCTTACCGATTTGCAGTTCCCTGAGCTTGGCAAGATTCGTTTTGTCTGCTTTATCGAGGAATGGATTGACGGGCTTGTGCTAGAAGAGTTTCTCACTCAATATCGTGATGTCGTTGACTCGAACTTCCTCCTGGCCTATGTGAACCAGATGTGCGGCGCATTGCACGCGCTCCAGGCCAAGAATCTGCGGCACGACGACCTCCATTCAAAGAACGTCATGCTCGCACGGCCCGACCCGGACGCCCTCGGCAGCACATGGACGGTCAAGGTAATCGACACGGGCAGCCTGAAGCCTGGCGACGCTCCGACCAAGAAAGAAAAAGATGACCACAGGAATTTCATCGATCAATTGGTGAGCATCGTCAACACTATTCAAGCAAGGAAGCTCATACCCATTATAGAGCGGCGCTTTATCAACGGGTCTATTGAATTACTGAACTGCATGCTTGACGAGGATCCGAGTATCGCTTTGCGATCTCCAGACCAAATTCTCTCCCATTTCAAGCTCGCCTATACCCGTGCGTGTATTCCCCCCCAGTCTACTGCAACGCCTCGTCTCAGCTTGCCCTTTGAGTACATTTCGGCAGAGCACATAGCTGATGATCGCGTACTCGTTGATATCTTTGCCCAATCCTGCCCCTGGCTCGAAAAAGTGGCAAGCCGTGATCCCTGTTTGGTGACCGGCCCAAGGGGATGCGGTAAATCCACTATCTTCCGGTGGCTCAGTTTGAGAGCTCATCTCCATAAGCCTGCGTCGGAGATCGAAGAATTTTCAATTGCGGGCCTCTACATTTCCTGCAGCAGCGATCTTCAGAATCGCATGGGCTGGATAAGGACCGAAGCGGTTGCTGAAAGATTTGGCAGGGAGATCGTCCACTATTTCAACCTGCTTCTTGCTCGGGAGATCCTCCACACGCTATGGTTAGTCTCGCTGCGCGCAGACCGTGAAACATTCTGGGGGCTGGGCAAGGCACAGGAAGAAGCAGTCCACAGCTTCATTCTGCAGAGCCTTCAACAAGCAAGGCCCTTACTGCAGGGCGTGTCGCTGTTACGCCAATGCGTGGAAATCGTCGAAGGAGAGATGTTCCAATGCCATGTCCAGATGCTAAGAGGTAGAAACCTTGAACTCCCTACGCCAGAAACATTTCTAGGCGACTTCACGGAACTGCTTGCCAGGACCGTGACGTTTTTTGCGAAGCGGCCGATTGCATTTCTGGTTGACGACTTCTCGGTGCATCGACTGGCGGAGCCCGTCCAGAAAGTCCTGAACCGTGTGATTTGGGAAAGACGCAGTAGCCACATCTTCAAACTGTCATCTGAGAAGTATGGCACCGTGATGGATGATGCCTTCGGGGCCACGGTGGATCTCACGCGTGAAATGGTTGAAATTGACTGCGGAAGGGAGTATATCGCGTTGGATGATTTCGACCAGAAGCAAAAAGCTCGACGCTTCGCGAAGGATCTTCTCGATAACCGGTTGGCGGCAGCGGGTTACGCGGGCTCACCGGAAGGCCTGCTTGGAAACTCCGAGTGGGCGGAGGGCTCTCTGGGTCGCGCGCTCAGGGATAGGCGTCGTGGACGGAATGACGAGCAATACCACGGGCTCGAATGCATCGCCGATCTCTGTTCGGGTGACGTGTCGACATTGCTCTTTGTTTACAGGCGGATCTTCGAAAAAGCCAACGTCAATAAGACGACCACTGGCAAGGTTCCGAGAAGAATCCAACATGAGGCAATCGAGAGCGTCTCGAGGGAGCTCATTGATGCAATAAGGGCTCACTTCCCTTACGGTCCACAAATGCACCGAATTGTTGCTGAGTTTGGAAACCTAGTCGGGAGGGTCCTTCGCGAAGGAAGGATGTTGAAGAAGAAAAGCAGGGACCGAGTGCCACCAGAATGCCCTAGGATTGAGGTCGACCAAGATATTAGCGGACCTGAAGAGACGCTTTCGGAAGAGCAGCAAAATCTTGCCAGAGCGCTCGTACGGAGAGCCGCTTTCATCGAGATGGAGCCAGGTCGGTCCCGCCACAAGTTCCTCCCGACCTTACGCTGGCAGCTTAGGCGGGTCTACTTGCCACATTTCGGTGCCGCTTTGACCAAAAACGATGCAGTCAAGTGGAAACCCAGCGACTTCAAATTTTTCGTGACAAATCCGAGGGAGGCCTGCGACCGCGAGTGGGAAAGAAGGCAGAAAGAGACCGACGACACACAAACCCACTTAGAATACGGTCAGGGGGAGCTGCAGTAGCCAACGTTGAGGAGTAAGTCATGGCAAGAATACAAGTTGTGCCCCTGAGCAGCGTAATGGCGAACCTGCCCGATATACAGGGACTCGATTCTTGGTCTCCGAGACCAGCGGAGTGCGCGCTGTTCCTCTGCGCCCTTGGCTTCGAGCCAAGGTGTCTCACGATTCCGGGTATTCTCGCGGCGCAGAACTTTAGGGCGGGGCGAGCTGCGTACTTCCAATATGCTACGAATCGAGCTGACAATGCTGTTAACGCATCTCGGTTGTTGGAGAGCCTGAAGTCGATCTCTAATAGCGTTGTGCCCCTTGAGGTGGGTGCCGACGACTTCTCCCGTCGCATCAGGGACCTCTTGGAGTCGACGCCGAGAGCTCCTCTTCAAGAGGAGCCGCTTGTGGTTCTCGACTTAAGCGTTGCTTCGAACGAAATAGTCATGAAATCCGTCAAGGCTCTCCTTGAGGTCGACCTCCGGCTGGCCGTTGTATACTCAGAGGCAGCCGTTTACCACCCCACTCGGCAGGAGTACGAGGCAAACCCAGAAAGGTGGAAACGCCCGGAATCGCTAGGTCTCGAGCGTGGCATCAGCAATGTGGCTGTGAGTGAAGAATATCCGGGGTACGGGTTCGATCAACTTCCTGACTGCGTCATTCTGCTTGCGGGGTTCAAAAAGGATCGCGCAAGAGTTGCGATCGGTAAGGTCGACCCATCGTTGCTAACGCTGCCGGAGAATAAAGTGCTTTGGCTGGTGGGAATGCCTCTCCATGCAGAAGATTCATGGCGCCTGAATTGTATGCGGTGGGCCAACGACCTCGGGTCGGACGACCCCCAATACGAAGTGAGTACGTTCGACTACAAGGATTCACTCAGAACGCTTGAGAAAATCCACTTCGAGCGGGCCAACACGTTCAGGCTAACGCTATCCGCGATGGGATCAAAGATGCAAGCCCTTGGTGCAGCACTTTTCTGCTACCTGCGCCCCGACGTGAGGGTCGTCTTTGTTAGGCCGAAAGAATACAACGCAACCCTCTACTCTGAGGGTTACAAGGCAACTTGGTTAATCGATTTCGGACCTCTCAGGAGATTGCGCGGGCAGCTGGATGAAGTTGGACAATTGCGGGTCGAGGACTAAGCGGGTGACTGATAAGCCCGCCAGCGCTCACGCGTTCCACCCACTACGCCTCCGCGCGGCAGCGCGAATAGATCGATCGCATGTCCAGGCTGCCGTGTCTGTTCCTTTATGGCCACGACATCTTCGTCATTGTGGGTTGCCTTGCGGTTTTCCTGGTGATACCGCAACGTGCGGTTAGCCACAGTCAGTGCTTTGCTGACTGTGGGCCTTTCTTGTCCCAGACGCCGAGCCCAGTGGCGACTGCGACCTGGCAACGCTTCCGCAATAAAGGAGAGAACCCACGGTCAAGACAGCGTTGACCGTGGCTACCTGTTCTCCTCGGAAACTGGTGGTTCACTTGGCCGGTTATGTCGACAAACCATAGAAGTGCCTCACATCCAAACTCCCAAGACACGGGGTTCGAGGAAATAGGACCCGCCTGGCCGCCCCGGGTTAACGACCCGCGCAACTCCGGCTGGCTGACGCACCACTCGGAAGTTAGACAAAGGCAGTCAAGATGACGGGAAACGGCTGAGCTGCTGACATGCCCGGGACCTCGCCGATCAAGAGAAGGCAGCGTGCAAGCGATCCTGAGGAACTCGCGGGCCTGCCGGGTGACGGTTCGGATTCTGACTGACTGGATTCCCCGGGTCGCTCGTCTGTTGACAGCTACTCGCGTCATGAGTTAGTGTGGCAGCGTTCTGGAACGGAACACGCGCACCCGACCCAGCGAAGGCGTGGTGAACTCGTGCGCGGACTCGTCTCACGCCGGTTTGAGAAGGAATTTATAATGGTCACTAAATGGGATCTTGAAATCGTTGCCGCAGGGCACACGTGCTTGGATCCCATCCCTGTTTTTGGCATCGGCGGTAAGGTCTACAAGATGGCCGACGTGCGCGGGTGCCCTGAGACTCACCCGCCTGATCCTCGACGAGTTCAGCTTTCCTTTCTCGAACGCATGCGTCCGGATGGAAAAGGACGGCAAGGATGTGGCGTGGTTCCTGGAGTGCTTCGACTACGCCTACATCGACCCTTCGGACGTTGACTGTTACTCAATGGTGCTGCTCATGTTGTTCCCGGACGTCAAGCAGGAGCTGTGCCAGCGTTTCGTTGACGCGATCCTTCCCGACGACTTCAGCAAGCGCTTCTACCACCTGCAGGGAGAAGGAACACGGAGAGACCGTCAAGGGTCCGCACTCCATCGTGGCGGCCCATCCCAGGGCGGGGGCCGTCCCAACCCAGTTGGTCATGCAATTCATCAAAGAGACACAGGAGCGCACCGGCAACACGAAGGTCGGCACTCCGGCGTTGCGCTCTTTCACGTGCTCGATATTCGGTACGGCGCTCGAGTCACCGCCGTTGCTTTTGGCCTGATACCTAACCTTCAGGAGGAGGAGTTATGCCCTATCATTTGGCAGATCTGCGTGGACAGAAGAAAGCACTATTACCCGATGCAATGCTTGACAATCTCAGTCGCGACTTCGAGTTGAAGTTCTCGGTGGGCATCTGGTACTTCGCCCCCGGCGGCGGACGCTTCCACGATCGCTTCGTGAAAGCCGCGACGATCCCTGAGCGCATCGAGATGGCATGCGGCATGGCCAAGCTGGGCGTCACGGGAATCGAGGCCCACTACCCGGACGAGATCAACGAGGAGAATGTCGGGCTCTACAAGAAACTCGAGGAGGAGGCGGGCATTCGCGTGGTCGGCGTGCCCTTCTCCCACTTCTTCGACCCGAGCTTCGAGTTCGGTAGCCTCTCGAACCCGGATCCCAAAGTGCGCGAGAGAGCCAAGAAGATTGCGGTCAATGGGCTCAAGTTGGTCAAGGAGATCGGCGCGGACACGGCCATCTCCTGGCCGGGTATGGACGGCTACCGGTATCTGCACGGCAAACCCTTCATGTACATGTGGAACCTGTTCGAGACCGGCATGGCCGAGGCCATGGACGAGGTGCCGGGCGTTCGCATCGCCATCGAGCCCAAAGGCTATGAGCCGGCGCCCAACAACATCTACCGCACGACGGCGGAAGGTATCCTGGCCGCCATGCGCGTCGAGGGAATGCTCAAGAACGCTGAGAACCAAAGGCTACTGGCCGAGGGGCACTGTCTGGTCGGCCTCAACCCTGAGATCGGGCACGTCAAGATGAGCTACGAAATGCTGCCGGCTGCCTACGCGCTCGTGATGATGGAAGGCCGCTTGGCCCACACCCACTGGAACAGCCAGCCAGACGGCAACTACGACCAGGACAACAACGTCGGCGCGATCAACCCGGCTGAGGCCGAGGCGCTGCTGTACACGCTGTGGGCGCACGGCTACAACGGCTATTGCGGGATCGACATCAATCCCGAGAACATGCCGGTCGAGAAGGCCGTCGAGCTCAACATCAAAGCGATCCGCAAGCTGAAGGAGCGCGTAGCGCGCCTGCCTCACGAGCGCTTGATTGAGGCGCACTTAAAACCAGCGGCGAACCGCGGCGTCATCGAGGAGATCCTGATCAACAACTTGTGAGCGCGGGGGGATTGGCAGAACGGCGAAAGGAGTGCACGTCATGAAATGTTCCGTTCGATGCTCCATCAGGCAACATCTGCGAACCATGTCCATTGCGGCCATCGCTTTGAATCTTCTGCTTCTCGCATTGAGCTTTTGGGCGGCTGAGCAGCCTCCGTCAACGCTTAAAGACGCCTTCAAAGCTTCTTTCCTCATCGGGGCCGCGCTCAACCCAGCCGAATTCACCGAACGTAATGTTCGCGAGGCCGCCCTCGTCAAGGCGCAATTCGACTCCATCTCGCCGGAGAACGTTTTGAAATGGGAGATGGTTCATCCTCAACCGGACCGCTACAATTTCGATCTGCCCGACAAGTACGCTGCCTTCGGCGAGAAGAATCACATGTTTATCGTCGGCCACACGCTGGTGTGGCATCAGCAAACGCCCAGATGGGTCTTCGAGGATGCGAAAGGAAATCCCGTCGATCGCGAAACGCTTTTGAAGCGCATGCGGGAACACATCCAAACGGTCGTCGGCCGGTACAAAGGCCGCGTCAATGGCTGGGATGTGGTCAATGAGGCGCTCAACGAAGATGGCACTCTCCGCCAAACGCCCTGGCTGAAGATCATTGGCGAGGACTACATTGCCAAGGCCTTTGAGTTCGCGCATGAAGCTGATCCCACGGCGGAACTACAGTACAACGAATACTCGCTGGAGAATGAAGCCAAGCGGCAGGGCGCAATCGAGTTGATCAAGAAACTCAGGGCTCAGGGCGTGCCGATAACCGGTGTGGGTCTCCAAGGGCACTACAGAATCGACTGGCCCTCGACCGATCAGGTGGACGCGACCATCGCCGCCTTCGCACAACTCGGTGTCAAGGTGATGATTACGGAACTCGACGTTGACGTATTGCCTCCGGCCCTGCAGCACCATGGCGCGGATATCTCGGCTAATGTCGAGTTGCAATCCCAACTCAATCCCTACTCGAACGGGCTGCCGGATTCGGTCCAACAGACACTGGCAGAAAGGTACGCCGCTTTGTTTGCGTTGTTCCTCAAACACCGGGGCGAGCTCACACGCGTAACTTTTTGGGGGGTCACTGATGCCAGCTCTTGGCTAAACAACTGGCCCGTACGAGGAAGAACCAACTACCCACTTCTTTTCGACCGCGAGGGCGGGCCCAAACCGGCCTTCGATGCGGTAATCAAGGCCGCGCGCTGAGCGTCTGCAGCGAAAGAGAGGACCGAAGATGAAGACGTTTTTGCTGGCAGTTGTCGTCGCGGCGGCGCCCTGGATGAGCGTGTCCGCTGGCACCACTGCGAAAGTTGAGCAGGGTGTCCTACAGGGCACAAAAGAAGATGGACTCACCGTCTACCGCGGCATCCCGTTCGCCGCCCCGCCCGTCGGCGATCGGCGCTGGCGCGCGCCGCAGCCGGCCGCGAAGTGGACCGGCGTGCGTCCCGCCGACAAGTTCGCGCCACAGTGCGTGCAAGGCGGCTTCGGCCCGCCGCCGAACGGAGGCAAGCCACCCGCAATGAGCGAGGACTGCCTTTATCTGAACGTCTGGACGCCGGCGCGGTCCGCCTCCGACCGCATCCCCGTGCTGGTCTGGATCTACGGCGGCGGATTCAACGGCGGCGCCACCTCGATCCCCACCTACAGCGGTGAGGTCCTGGCGCGCAAAGGCGTGGTGCTGGCCAGCATCGCCTATCGCGTCGGCTCGCTGGGCTTCCTGGCGCATCCGGAACTGAGCGCGGAGTCGCCCGAGCACGTCTCCGGCAACTACGGCCTTCTCGACATGATCGCCGCCCTGCAGTGGATCCGGAAGAACATTGCGGCCTTCGGCGGTGATCCGCACAAGGTGACCATCTTCGGCGAGTCGGCGGGCGGCATTGCGGTGAGCATGTTGTGCGCTTCGCCCCTGGCCAAGGGGCTGTTCGACGGCGCGGTCTCGGAGAGCGGCGGCTCCTTTGGCCCGCCGCGTTCCGCTGGCGCGCCAGGCGAGAATATGCGAAAGCTCGCCGACGCCGAACGGGCCGGCGCGTTGCTTGCCCGGACGGCGGGCGCCGCTTCGCTCGCCGACCTGCGCAAGCTGCCGGCGGACAAGATTCTGGCCACCACACGAGGGCTGGCCTGGCCGATCATTGACGGTTGGGTCATCCCCAACGACCAATACACGCTCTACGCCGCCAAACAGTTCAACGACGTCCCGGTCCTGATCGGATACAACTCGGATGAGGGGGCGAGCTTTTCCCATGACCGCACGCCTCGGGAGTATATGGAGGGCGTGCACAAACGCTACGCCGGTTTCGCAGACAGCTTGCTGAAGGCCTACCCTGTTGGCGAGACGGCGGTGCCTAAGACCGCCCGCGACCTGAGCCGTGACGCGGCGTTCGGCTGGCACACCTGGGTCTGGGCAGAGCTTCAGTCGAAGCTCGGGAAGTCCAAGGTCTTTTATTACTACTTCGACCAGCACCCGGAGCCGCCTGCCAACTCGCCCCAGCCTGACCTCGGTGCGCCGCATGGCCGGGAGGTTGCGTACGTCTTCGGCCACCTGAACGAACTCCACAACGAGCAGCCCACGGAGGCGGACCGCGCCATCTCCGACGCGATGTCCACCTATTGGACCAACTTCGCCAAATACGTCGACCCGAACGGAAAGGGCATGCCCAACTGGCCGGAATTCAGCCACCAGTCTCCCGAGCTGATGTACTTCGCCGGAACGCCCCACACCGGACCGGTTCCCAACGAGGAAGGGCTCAAGGCGCTCGATGCCTACTTTGCGTGGCGGCGCTCGCCGGAGGGCGTCCGCGCCTCCGGGGTCGAAGATGCGCGGCCCGCCACGACGAACGTGATGGACGCCCAGTATCCTCGCATTCTGGCCGACCATAGCGTGGCCTTTCAGCTCAAGGCGCCGGAGGCCCGCAGCGTCGCGGTCGACATCATGCACAAGCAGTATCCGATGACCCGCGACGCGGACGGCACCTGGAGCGTGACCACTCCGCCGCTGGTCGAGGGATTCCATTATTATCAGCTTATCGTCGATGGCGTCCGCGTGAACGATCCCGGCAGCCACGCGTACTTCGGCACCGGCAAGGACGCGAGCGGGATCGAGGTGCCCGAGGACGGCCCGGACTACTATCTGGCGAAGGATGTGCCGCACGGCGATGTCCGCATCCGCGTCTACCACTCGAAGATTACGGGCGCCTGGCGGCGCTGCTTCGTCTACACGCCACCGGACTACGACACCAATCTGAGCGCGCGCTACCCGGTGCTCTACCTCCAACACGGCATGGGCGAGGATGAGACCGGGTGGATCTTCCAGGGCCACGCCAACCTCATCATGGACAATCTCATCGCTGAAAAGAAGGCGGTGCCGATGATCATCGTCATGGACAACGGTTACGCCTCGCGGCCGGCGGGGCCCTTCGGACCGCCCAGCGCCAGGGGACCGGGCGATTTCACTGCCTTCGAGGACGTGATCACCAAGGACGTCCTACCCATGATCGACTCCAGCTTCCGCACTATTCCGGACCGCGATCACCGGGCTATAGCGGGCCTCTCCATGGGAGCCAATCAGGCGCTCCATCTGGCGACCCACAACCTGGACACCTTCGCCTACATGGCCGGCTTTAGCGGCACAATGAACGGGCTCAGCACCGAAGCGCTCGATCCGGCCACGGCGTTCACTGGGATTTTCAAGGACGGCGCCGCATTCAACGCGAAAGTCAAACTGCTGTGGATCGGCATGGGCACCGAGGAGCCCGAACCATTCCCCCACGCCATCGGCGCCTTCCGCGCCATGCTCGATAAGGCGGGAATCAAGTACGTGTACTTCCCGTCGCCCGGCACGTCGCACGAGTGGCTCACCTGGCGGCGCGATCTGAACGACTTCGCGCCCAGGCTCTTCCAGCCGGCCGCTGATTAGGTGGCCGATTTGACATCGTGTGGCGAGAACCATCCTGTCGATGATCCGCGTGGGCTGAAAAGGGTTCTATGAAAGGGGATGTCAAGTGAAAACACTCTCCCCTTACAGGAAGGTTTTGTTCTTCTGGGCATCCAACCCCTGTGGATGAAACCGCGTACGTTGGAAGAGTCGGAGTCCCTGATTCGAAAGAACAGTTGAGAGAGGAGAAAACGATGCTGCGCAGACGCGGGTTGTGCGCTGCCGTGATTCTACTGATGCCGGCCTTGTTGGCAGGAGCAGAGCCGCAGGCCTACCGGAATTTTAAAGTCACAATTTTTATTCCCGTATACGCGGTGCAGCGGATGGAACGCGAGCCGGGCTGGATGCAATCGAGCTGGAACACCATCAGCAGCCGGTTACACGTGGACAAGGTATTCATTGAAAGCTATCGCAGTGGGACGACGGCGGATGACGCCGCGCTGGCTCACGTAAAGAGTTTCTTCGAGTCGCAGGGTGTGGCGGTGGCGGGAGGCATGGCGTTGCTGGGACCTGGGGGGGGAGGGCAGTTCCGCACGCTGGACTACACCGACCCCGCCGATCGGGCGCTGGTAAGCCGCGTGTGCGCCCTGACGGCGCGCCATTTCGATGAGTTCATTCTCGACGACCTGTTCTTCTTCAATACCAAGAGCGAGTCCGACATCGCGGCCAAGGGCAAGCAGACGTGGGACCAGTTCCGGCTCCAGACGATGGATGAGGTGTCGCGCGACCTGATTCTGAAGCCGGCGAAGGAGGCCAATCCCAAGGTGCATGTGATCATCAAATTCCCCAACTTCTATCCGTCATTCCAGGGGATGGGGTTCGATCTCGAGCACCAACCGCAGATTTTTCCCGAGATCTGGACGGGGGATGAGACGCGCGATCCCATCGTCACGGACCAGCAATTGCAGCAGTACGAGAGCTACGAAATCTTCCGGTATTTCGAGAACATTGCGCCGGGACGCAATGGCGGCGGATGGGTGGATCCGATCTCCATGGGGTCGATCGATCGTTATGCCGAGCAGCTTTGGGACACGATTCTCGCCAAGGCGCCCGCCATTAACCTGTTTGAGTACACTGACCTGTTGCGGTCGGCGGAAGCGGGGGAGCGCACGGCCTGGCAGATGCGGCCCACGACTTTCAATTATTTCCAAATGCTGAGTGAATGCTGCGGTTTTCCGGGCACTCCGGGAGCGAAAGACGCTCTGCTGGCGGATGCGGCGGCTTACGCCCTGCGCCGGGTGGACCAGGTGGCGGGCGAACTGGGCGCGCCGGTGGGCCTGAGCTGCTATCGGCCCTATCATTCCAGCGGCGAGGATTTTCTGGAAACCGCGCTGGGCATGATGGGAATCCCCATTGAGATGTACCCCGCGTGGCCGCAGGCGAAAAGCGTGCTGCTGACCGAGGCGGCGAAGTACGATGCGGATATCGTGGCGAAGATCGAGCAACACCTGCGCGGCGGAGACAACGTGATCATCACCAGCGGCCTGCTGCGCGCTCTCCAGGATCGCGGCATGGATCAGATTACGGACATGCGCGTTACCGGGCAGGTTCTGGCCGCCACCTCCTACGTCGAGGGACGCGGCTTCGGGAGCGGCACCGAGCTGGGCTCCTCGAGTCCCATTCTCTTTCCCGAGATTCACTTCTACACCAACGAGGATTGGGCGGTGGTGCGCGGCTTGGCCGCCGGTCGGGGCGTGCCGCTGCTGCTGATGGATCATTACGGGAAAGGGGAACTGTACGTCTTGACGGTGCCGGAAAGCATGAACGATTTCTACCGCCTGCCCAGCGGGGTGCTCGACGCCCTGCGGAGATATCTGGGGCTGGAATTGCCCGTGCAGTTCGAAGCTCCGGCGCAAGTGAGTCTCTTTGAATACAACAACGGCGCCTTCGTGGTGGAGTCTTTCCTCGATCATCCGGTGGCAGTGAGGATCACGGGCGGCTCGGCGCGCCTGGAGAATTTGATGACGGGGGCGACGCTCGCGGGTGAGCCGCTGGCCGGAGGGAGATGGGGGTGGTTCGGCCCGCGCGGCCCGGGAAGCACGCCGGAGGCTCATCTGGTCAGCTATGAATTGCAGATCGAGCCGCATAGCCTGGCGGCCTTCCGGCCGCGGCCATGAACCGCCGCACAGGGACGCCAACGCAGAGCGTAAGAAGTTGACAGGAGTGAAGGCTGATGGATCCGCAGGAATCTGCGTTGTGGCAGATGAGGGGGAAGGACTTCGATGCCTCTAATCGCGTCGGCCAAAAGCCGCAGGTCGAGACGAGAGAGATAGGCAAGGTTTCCCAGGCGTTATCCGTTGCGCCCTTTAGCATAAACGTATATCGATTTCCCGTGGTTCAAACCCCAGACTAAGAAGCTGGCAAACTGCAAATTGGCACTGTCCTAAATGTGTGTTGGTAATTTAGCTGTAATCATCTAATATCGAAATCGATCACGTCATAGGCCGCGCACATTCCATCGAAAAATGTCCCCCCGGTCTTGGAAATGACAAGCGGTCCCATGGAGTTAGGGTAATTTAAGATACCAAGGAATCGGACTGTAGTTGGATTAAGAAAACGAACGTCTAGAACCTTTTTGTCCTCTTGGTCATAAACAATCAGCGTGCTCTTATCCGGTCGTTCTTTCCGAAAATAGTTATTGGGGTTACTTGAAAACTCATTATCTCTTATCTCAGCAACAATCCTTCCATCTCTACCAAAAATCCTTACACCTAAGCAGATCTGGTCTTTAAGAGCTACGGTTTCTAAACCTGCTTCTGAGCACAAAGCGAAATCGGTGGCAGCCCCCACATCGGCACAATTGGAGTCCAAATACTCTCACTGCCCAGTGTAGAGGGAGAGGAGACCTAACTTTATCGAATGTTCGCGCCCCACATATCCAGCATGGACGGGCAGCATCATACAGGTTTTTAGAGTAGGCCCGATCGTACTTCAGACCTTCCCTTGATCCTGGGCTCATCAGACCCCTCATGCCTCTCTCTCGATCCCAAAAATGGTCTCGTAATTCCAGTTCCCCGGCCTGAGTTGAGAAGTTTCGACAACGAAACTTGTGGAGTCGCCGGGCCAGTGAGAAGCATAGGTTCAGAGTGCGTAACAAGCCATTGCACGGAAGTAACAGTACCCCTCAAAAAGCCAACACACATTTAGGACACTACCTGCAAATTGGGTCGCTTGCTCTTGCCACCGTTCTCGAATATGCTATGCAACCGGAACGGGACTAGCCCGCAACTGCGTGCGAAGCCTTTCCCGGGAGCCACCGGAGGAGCTGTGACTATGAAAACATCGATCCGAATTGTAGTGTTCTTGGCAGCCGTGCGCCTGGTGGTTGCGCAACACGGTGGTGGCCCTCCCGCCGGCGTGGGGGGGGCGATAAGCCCCATCTCGCGCAGCCAGTCCGACTTCATCCAGCGGACCTACACGGTTAACGGCAAGGTGCAGAACATCCGGCGCGATCCCATCCGCGGCGCCAAAGTGGTGATTAGAGCGACCAAGATGGCGGCCGTCATCCGGGAACTTCACACCGACGATCGGGGAGAGTTCAGCACCGAAATGAAAATTAGCCAAGAAAGCGATATAGGCTTTGGAGTGGAAGCGAAGGCGGACAAGCGCGGCTATATGCCCGCTCACGAAATCGTGGACTTCGGCACGTCCGGCAAGACGTGGAAGCTGACCATCACTTTGCGCGATCTGCGCGAGGATGCGAATTTGCTTTTCCAGGAGGACCTGATCGCCGACTTGGCCCCACGACTTAAGCAGCTATCCTCCGCTGACGGCTTGTCAGGGAAGTCGGCCAAGGACTATGCGCATGGCGTGAACGAGTTTTTGATCGAGGACAATCCGGTTGGCGCGGTTGCCAATTTTGCCAGGGTGGCAGGCCGCGATCCTTCCTGCGCGGAGTGCCGAACCATGTGGGGCTTGGCGCAGCTCGCCATGAACGATTGGGACGGCGCGGAACGCAATTTCGGTGAAGCCATCACGACAATGCACGGCGACCACGCCAAAGCGCGTCCGGAATCCGACATCGCGTATGGCGTGATGGAGACCTGGCTTCACGATCCGAAGAGGGCGGCGGACTTTCTGCTCGAGGCGCTCAAATCTGCCCCGCAAGACCCGCTGGCCCTTCAGGAACTCGGCCGCACGCAATTGGAGCTGGAGAACTGGGAGTACGCCAGCGACCAGCTTCAGAAGGCTATCGCTGCCGGCGCCGGCCGGGATGCGCACCTGATGCGCGCGGAGGCCTTGCTCCATCTCGACAGTTACAGGGAGGCTGACCGCGAATTGACGACGTACCTCGCCGGCCGGGATGTGAAAAAAATGGCTCCGCAGATTCGCCAGCTATGGCTGGACATCCAGACCCGGGAGAGAGAGGACCTTGCCTCGACTGGGGGCATCTTTAGCATGGACCTGCCCACCGACAAATTGATTCAAACCATTCCCGGGCTTAAAGGGCTGGAGCCCGCGGCCGACCAGAGCCTGTTAGCGTCTATCCTGGACGAAACCGGCAAGAGGGTAGCAGCTTCTTTCCACGATTTTCCCAGCACCGTATCCGTGGAGGAGGTTCACCAGGAAAAACTGCAACGTCACGGCAAGATTGCAGGGAGCCAAGACCAGGAGTTCAACTATCTTTGGCTGATGGAGCCGGATCCCACCGGACCGGGCATCACCGAGTACCGAGCAGACAAGAACGGGGGCAAGGCAACGCTGAAAGGTCTGGATGACGGGTATATGCTGACTTCCGGATTCACCTCTGCGGCGCTTTACTTTCATCCCTTCTACCGCGGCGACGCCCAATTTCGTTATCTGGGGCGTCAGAAATCCGAGGGAAGAGAGTATTACGTCGTGGCCTTCGCGCAATATCCGGACAAGGCGCGTATCGCCGGAGGTTTCCGCGTAAACGGCGTCCCCAAGCCGACGTACTTCCAAGGCTTGGCCTGGATCGATGCCGGGACCTACGAAATCGTTCGCCTGCGCCAGGATCTCTTGAAGCCACTGCCCGAAATACGCCTGGAGCGCCAGACCACTGAAATCGACTTTGGCGCGGTGCGATTCAAGAAGTTCACGGAGGAATTCTGGCTTCCGCAGCGAGTGTTCGTGGCCGTCGATTGGAGTCGCAAGCGCCTGCGCAATGAACATCGCTACTCGAACTTCGAGTTGTTCAACGTGAGCGCCACGGAGAACGAGAATCAGCGCCGCACTCCCGCGGCGCCTGCGCCTAAAGTCGAAGACGGCCCCGGCACCCCCTAACTAATTGTCGGTTGATCATCCTCGATCGCCGATTGGGAGGAAGCAAAAACCGAAGCTCCGGAAAGCCAAGTGCATAGCGCATCAGAGTTCCGACGAATGATCTCCAGATGCTTGCTCGCCGTGGCGGCAGCAACCTTGCTTCTGGTCGCGCCGTCAGGCGGCCCGTCAGCCGACGGGCAGGCCGCGGCCAAGGCCGAATCGTCCGCGGCGGTCAAGCCGCTTCCGTTCCTCAGCCCGATCTTCGGCGACAACATGGTCTTGCAGCGCGGCAAGGCCAACACCCTCTGGGGATGGTCCGAACCCGGCGGGACGATCCGCGTCCAGGTTGGAGACAACACGGCCTCCGCGATTGCCGGGGCCGACCGCCGCTGGGAGGTGAGGATTCAGCCTCCTCCCGCCGGCGGCCCCTACACGCTCCGGATCTCCGGCCGCGAGACCCTCGAACTGCACAATGTCGTCGTGGGCGACGTCTGGCTGTGCGGCGGCCAGTCGAACATGGGGCTGCCGCTACGGTTCGCACGCAATGGCGCCGACGAAGTGAAGGCGGCGAATCATCCTGAGATCCGCTTCTTTGACGTTGCCGGCCACGCGGCCTACCACCACACGGACCTCGTGGAAGGAAACTGGAAGGCCGTCACACCCGAAACCGCCGGGGGGCTTTCGGCGGTCGGTTACTACTTCGCTCGCAAGGTCCACGAGGAGACACACGTTCCCATCGGCCTGGTTGTCGATGCGATGGGCGGAACACCCGCCGAAGCCTGGACCAGCGTTGCGGCTCTTCGCGCGATCAAGGACTTCGACATTCCCTTAGCCGAGCTTGATCGGCTCGCCGCGGCGGGGGCGCCTGAGTATGGCAACTACGTCATGCACTGGTACGACCAGTACGACTTGGGGGTCAAAGGCAACTGGGCCGCGCCCACGTTCGACGACTCGAGTTGGAAGACTGTCAGCGTCCCGGGAGGATTCGCCGAGCTCGGTGTGCCGGACACTCCGGCCGTTGCCTGGTTCCGGAAGGTGATTATTCTGCCGGATCCCGTCCCGGCCGGGAGGGCCTTGCTTTTCCTCGGTTCTGTGGAGCGGATGGACACGGCCTGGATCAATGGCGTTCAGGTCGGCGCCAGCGCCTGGGTCGAGAACCCTCGCGTCTATTTCATCGGCGGCGGCGTGCTCAGGCCCGGACGCAACGTTGTGGCGATTCGCGTGCTCAAGACGAAACCCGATGGAGGTTTCCTGGGTAAGCCGGAAGAACTGCGCCTGCTGCTCGGCGGCAAGACCGCCCTTCCGCTGGCAGGCCAGTGGAAGGGGCAGTTGAGCGTGGATGCGCGGCCGCCGCAACCATTGCCCATCGCGTATGAGAACTGGCCTGTCATGCCAACCGTCCTCTATGAAGGCATGCTCGAGCCCATTGCGCCGCTCTCCATCGCCGGGGTTTTGTGGTACCAGGGCGAGCAGAACTCCGAACGCGGATACCACTACCGCAAGCTGCTGCCCGCGATGATCGCGGATTGGCGCAGGCTCTTTGCCCAGGGCAATGTTCCCTTCTACATCGTTAGCCTGCCCGCTTTCAAGCATCGCAGCGCCACGCCGATCGATGACGCCTGGGCGGAAACCCGCGAATCGCAGGCGCTCACCGCCGCCTCGGTCCCCAACTCGTGCCTCGCCGTGACTGCTGATACTGGCGACCCGGACAACATTCATCCCCAGGACAAGCTCCCGGTCGGTGAACGCCTCGCGCGGTGCGCACTGGCGAATTACTACGGCCTGCCTGTGGTCTATTCCGGTCCCACCCTCGCTTCCGTCGAACGGCTTCCCAGGGCGATACGCCTTCACTTCGCCCACACCGACGGCGGCCTGATCGTGAAGGGCCCAAAGCTCGAAGAGTTCTCCATCGCCGGCGAAGACCGGAAATGGGTCTGGGCCGAGGCCCACATCGAGGGCGACACGATCGTCGTCTTATCCCCTGCGGTGCCCAATCCCCGGGAAGTCCGCTACGCCTGGCAGGCCAATCCGGCTGCCAATCTCTTCAATGGAGCGGGCCTGCCTGCCGCGCCGTTCCGCACCGACCACTGGCCCGGCATCACCGAGAGCCAGCGGCCCTACTGACGGCTTGAACCTGGCAGGCCTATGCACCAAATCGTGCTCCGCCAGGTGCGCGGCTTGTGGTCCTAAGAGCTGCCAGGAACCTTCGCCAGCCTTGGGCGGGCAGCTAGCGGCCTCACGGCTGACGCATAAGAAAAATGAAAACGCCAGGCCATCTGGCCTTATAATCTCCAGAGGCAGAGGTCCGGAAGCCCCAAGGTGGAGGCGCCTCATCCGGGAAAGGAGTCGATGACGCATGAAGACCTGGACGATGTTGTTCCTAGGGTGCGTCGCCGCAACCGTGCTGACGGGCACATCTGCGGCCATCCGCGCCGCCAAGAACGAGGCTATCCTTCGAGTCGAAACGCACCTGGTGGAAGTCAGTGTGGTGGCCCGGGATTCCAAGGGGCAGGCGATCAAAGGCCTGACGAAAGGCGATTTTAAGCTTTATGACAACGGCAAAGAGGTTCCCATCGAGGTCTTTTCGGGGCTTCCCACGACTCCCACGGCTGTCGAGCCTTTGCCGCCCAATGTGTTTTCCAACCGCGTCCAGGGCGCGCTGCCGAGCGTCACGCTGGTTCTCCTGGACGGCCTGAACACCAGCTTTCATGACCAAAGTTGGGCCCGCACGGAAGTGGTCCGGTTTCTTGAAGCGCTCAGGCCTGAGGACCGCGTCGCCATCTTTTCGCTGGGTGAGCACCTCGATGTGCTGCAGAATTTCACCAGCAACCCGCAGCTTCTGCTGGCGGCTCTGAGAAATGCGAAGATTCGCAACCCGAGGGAAGTTGCGGGCTCGGCGCCGCCTCAGACCGATCCTGGCGAAGCGGACCAAGCGTCGATCAACGTGATGGGCTCACCTATTCCCTCATCCGCCGACCCGTCGACCTTGGCGGGTACCTCGTCGAACCCAGCTTTGGGGACCGGCAGCAGCGCGCCCGCCGGCGCAGCGGCGGGCGCTGCCGCGGGAGCGGCGGGCGAGGCCGCCGCCATGGCTCAGATGCAGGCGATAATGAACCAATTTCAGGGTCATGAGAGCTCCTCCTTCGCCGTCGACCGCATGCAGCGCACCCTGGACGCGCTGATTGCCATTGCGAATTATCTAGGTCAGTTTCCCGGGCGAAAGAACTTGATCTGGGTTTCCAGCAGCTTTCCGGTTTCAATTGGCTTTGTGGGGGATCGTCAGCCAGGCGACACGCGGGACCAGATCCACTTTGCGGCGGATTTCGGTCGGGCGTACAAAACGCTAAACTCAGCTCTGAACAAGGCCGACCTGGCCATTTATCCCGTCGATCCGCGCGGGTTGGTGGCGGCGGCGCCGGGGACGACGGACTGGAACGAATTCTATTCCACGGTGGGCACGATGAAGGAACTGGCGAGCGCAACCGGCGGGCAAGCGTTCACCAACACCAATGACCTCGCCCACGTCATGCGAGCCGCCGCAGATGATTCCGAAGCCAGCTACACACTGGGTTTTTACCCTCATGACATCCGCTGGGACAATAAGTATCATTCACTTAAAGTCGAGGTTTCGCGACACGGCGTCCACTTGCGTTACCGCCAAGGATATTTCGCCACCCAGGAAACTTCGAAAACTCCAAAGACCGGAGACCAGGTCGACACCCAGTTCAATCAAGCCATTTACGGCCCGCTGGACTCGACGGGCCTGGGGCTGAGGGTCACGCTCGAAAAAGTCACTCATAAGACCGACACCCGCCGGAATATGGCGACCAACAAGGTCGTCCCATTTCATAAGGACCGCGCTCTGCTGGGCATCAACGTGGACATGCACGACATCACGCTTCCGGGTGGGAGCGAGGGCGGGAGCGTGCGACTGGCATTGGTTCTTGCCCAGACTGGACCTGACGGCAAGGTTCTGGATGCTTCCCGATACGACGTGAAAATGCGCGTCGTGGCCGGCGGAACGCAGCGCCTTCAGGGAAAAGGGTTGCAGATGGAGAAATGGGTGGACCTCGTCCCGGGAGCGACGTCGCTGGAACTGGTGGTGCGCGATCCAGCCTCCGGCAATCTCGGTTCAGTGAAAATCCCTGTGGGCGGCGTGTAAGCAAGCAGGGCTGACTGCCCATCGTCTGACGCGTCCGCGTCTTTTCCGTGCTGGGCCGCGGCAACCGGAGTGGGGAGGGTTCGCGCCAGGATGGAGATAACGGAAAGCTCGGCCTGCCGCGCTAGCCTGTGTCGGCTCACTCCTTCTCGGTTTGGGCGGCGTTCTCCATGGACTTGGTTAGGACTCCCTGGGCTTCCATTTTCTGAATCGTTGCTCGGATCTTCCCGGCGAATTGCCCGTGTGGGTCGATTCGCAGGTAATCCAGCATCTTCGCGTAAGCTTTGTCATACGTCTTCCGGGCCAGATAGGCGTCCGCCGCTCTCGCAAAGTAGTACGAGGGGGGTGCAGGGTTAAAACTGAGGACCTGCTCGAACTCTTCTGCTGACTTGGCGTACTCACCCAGACCGAAGTCTGCGACCCCGAGCTGGTAGTACAATTCCCACGAGCTCGGGGCAAAGCGGATGGCCTCGCGCAGGGTCTTCTGGCTCTCCCCGAACCTCTTCTGCATATTCAGAAGCTGGCCCAGCACCAAGCGTGCCTGGTTATACCCCGAGTCACATTGGACTGACTTGCGCAGCGCCGATTCAGCCAGGGTGAAATCCCCCGATGGGATCAACACGATGGCCAACTCGGTTTGCGCCCGGGCATAACACGGATATATGGCAATCGCTTTTTCAAAGTGAGTGCGAGCGTCCGAATACTTCTCTTTCAAAAGCGCCTGAACCCCTTTAACCAGTTCGTCGCGAGCTTTCTGCGGCGCCTTCTGGTCAGTTAAAACGGCGGGAGCAGCCTCCTCGCTTCCGCCTTGAGCCACCGGTTTAAGGACGACATTGATGACGGTACGATATTGGACGAATATCACCTCGTCCAGGCGTTGCTGAAACGTATGAAATCCCTGCGCCGAGACCCGCAGGAGAACGGCGTTGCCGGGCACGGAATCAAACTCGAACTGCCCGTCGGAATCGGCCTGTTTGGTTGCCATCGGCACGTGATCCACGGTTTCCAAAGTCACGATTACGCCGGTGCGTATGGCATGGCCGTCGGAACTGCGGACCTGACCGGCAAGGACAACGGTCGTCCTTACCGCAGTTGCTGAAGATAGAGGCGGATTGGGGGTGCCGGTCTGCCCGGCAAAGTCAAGCGTCGCCTGGCAGCAAATCTGTCGAACCGAAAGTGCAGCGAGGTTTAAGGCAAGGCAGAATACGACTCTCCCGACAGGGACCCCTCGGATGCCTTCCGTGGAACGGGGTGCGGCTGGCATGGGTGTCTCCCAAGAACCCTCGATGACTCAACCTTAGCGCCGCGCTTCAAGCCTGTCAAGCGCGTATGAGACAGCGCGGACCGCCGCCTTTGCGGTCCGCGTCTGTCCCGAATCGTGATCTGCTGATGACGTTATTAGGCTACTAGTCTTATCCAACGTTGCGAAGAACCGCAGGCCGCGAAAGCGGCGGTCTGCGCTACCGGCCGTCGGTAGGGTCTCCAAAGGATCTGCGCGGATCGATGCTGCGGGTTGCTGGGCCGGTCAGCAAGTCCGGGAATGGGCCGGGCAGGCGGGTGCCCGCGGCGGGCTTTCCATAGAAATCCGTGTCGATGGACTTCCATGCCTTGACCGGCTTGATCTCGCCCTGAACCGTCAGCGACAGCGTGAGCTTGTCGGGGTCGAGCGAAGCTGTAATCCGGCCTTCGGCGCCGTTCTTGTCCCAGCCGTGCTGCTCGCGCCAGGACCTCAGGTTGTCCCACTCCGGCGGCTCCGGAGTCTTGACGCGCAGGTAGGGGCCAAAGCCGAAGCCGAACGGCCCCTGCGGCCCCGCGTAGACATTGCCGTCGGCATCGTTGCGGGCGTTGGTAAACTCAATCGCCGAGCGGCCCATGCGCGCAAAGATATTGCCGTACACCATCAGGCCGTGCACGTCGATGGTATGGCCGAAGATGGGCCGCGGACCGTTGATCCCCGAGACCGTGTCCACGCCCACCTCGTCGCAATCAAGGAATAGATTGTAGGCGATGATGACGTTGTTCGTGTCGCGGATCAGGATGCCGCCCGTAAGCTGCGAGAAAATGTTGTTGTCGATCTCATTCAGCTCCTCGCTGCCTTCGATGTGAACGGCGTGCGGGTTCACGTTGCCGGGAATGTCGGCAAACAGGTTGCCGGTAATGCGCACGTTGGCGTTGCCGATGTCGAGCCAGATGCCGTTGGCGTGGCGAATGTGGCGCAGCACGTTGTTGCGGAACAGAAGATTGCGGGCGGTATGCATCTTCGTGCCGCCGGACTCCGACATCATCGCCGCGTCCTGCCAGCCGATCCACTCGAAAAGGTTCCGCTCGACCAGCGTATCCCGCGGACCTCCCGTGCCGCCCAGTCCCTCGATGCCGCAATAGCGGAAGGTGTTGCCGCGGATGACATCGAAGCCGACCGGCTGTGGGGGACGGCTCGCCTGCCAGTCCTCGTTGCCGATGTCTAGGCCCACGCTGTTGGCCCACTCGAAAGTGTTGTCTTCGAAGATGAAGTGATTGCCGCGGTTGGTGGAGACCATGCCGCGCTGCGGCACCGGAAAGCCGTTGCCCGCGTGCTGAAAGGTGATCCCCTTCACGCGAATGTAGGACTGGTAGCGCTCGAGGGGCGAAAAAACCTGCTCCTCGGTGGTGATCTCAAGGGTGTGCCGCGAAGGGTCCTCGTCGTTGGCCAGGCGGATGTGCAGCGTCATCCCGTTGGTTTCAATCCAGACCTTGCCTGCATAGGGCGAGAACTCCTGGAAGAGCGGCGACCAGTGAACGGTGCTGAAGAAGTTCATTGACTGCTTCGAGGGGCCGGCAAGCTCGGTCGAGAGCTCGACCGGCTCGAGCGGATGGCCGTCCACGAACACCATGCCTCGCCGCCGGAAGTACGTCGCCATGTTGTCCTCGGCATAACGCAGCCAGTAGCGGTTGCCGATCACGTTGTCCACTTCGAAGGGGTTGTACCCGTCGTGAAAGAGCGCCGGCGAGAGCGGCAGTTCCCAGGCCTGTACCGGCTTGTGGGTCACCGGATCGAAGCCGAAGTTCCAGCCCTGGCTGGGACGCCAGCCGGTCACAACGGCCGAACCCTTCACCACAACCTTGGCGCCGGGCGCGGCCTCGTAGCTGATCATCGCGTCGGGGCCGGCGCCGCCGCGCGCCGGACGGACGAACTCGCGGTAGACGCCTTCAGCGATGACCACGCGCTCGCCCGGCTTGAGAATCTGCGCCGCACCGCCGATGGTGCGGAAGGGCCGCTGCTCGGTGCCGGGGCCATTGTCGTCGGCATTCGCCGCCTGGCCGTTGACGAAGTACGTGTGCGTAAAATGGAGCGGCTTCTCCCAGGAGGGGAACTCGGCGCCGCTGGGCAGCGTCGAGCTAGAAGCGGAGGCTTGAGATACGGCGAGAAAAATAAAGAGCGCGCAGGACAAATAGCGATTCATGACCGATGGATCCTTCTCAGTACGAAAACTGGTCTTTATAGGTCATTTCTTTAGGATCGAAGTCGATGTACATGATCTGGTGGATCTGAGGCTGGTAAGAGAGTTGGAAGCGCATTTTACCAGCTCCGGGCTGGAGGATGGGCTCGCCCTTGAATATTCGCGGGAAGACGAATTCGGCCCCCAGCCCGCCCTGGTTGGGAAAGTACTTGAGCAACTCCAACTGGCCCGCGATGGGGCTGAAGAGATACGCGTTCTGCTTTAATGTGTCGTTGGTTTGAGTATTGAACCACTTGTCCATGTTCCGCTGAGACATGGGATCGTTGGTTTGATAAGATAGCGCGATGACAACCTGCTGGCTGAAGTCGGCGTGCAGAAACCTGTCCAGTGATTGGTCGAAGGCTTGTTGCCGGGCGGCAGGCAGCGCGTCGTAGTGGTTCATGATCTGTAGCATCCGCACGTAAGCATCACGGATGGGCTGGGCGGAAAAAAGCCTGGCCGTGAAAATGAATTCCGGGACATCCACGCCTGGGGTGGCGCCACCGGTTCGGGCGCCCCCACCGGCTCGACCTTGTGGAGCAGAGGGCGCGTTGGCGCCTGCTCCACCAGTTCCGATATTGCCCGTCGTGTTACCACCGCCCGTTCCAGCGTCCACCGCCGTGCCGTGCTGGCCAAGGTGAGCGGCCCCTGTGCGGCTGATACTCGCCGCCTGGCCCCGGAACGATTTTGCCTGAGCCCAAGCGGATTTGTTGAACAACTCCGCCACTTCCTTTTGATCCCATTGGGTATAGGGCTTGTCCATCCAGTTCTCATTTTTCTCGCTCGCGTTGAGCATCCCTATGCTCAAGATTATCGCCGTGCGGGCAATGAGGAAACCACGACTGCGCATGCTTACCTCCCCCATCCATAATCTGGCGCGCTGGAGCAAGCCGCGAAATGGCTGCGTGCCGAGCAAGCATATTTCGTTCCGTAAGCGTATTCAAGGGATTTTGCGCGGCCCCAATCCGTCGATAACTAACCTGCTGTGGGGAGACGACTTACCGTCCGCGCATTTCTGCTGGCCCCGGCGGGGGTAGGGCAAGCCCTACCCCTACACCGCCCGGGTCAGGCGGGTGCGACGCGGAGGCACAAGGCCATGGGCCCTACCCTCCTTGACCTCCCTTATCGGGGGTGTTAGAAGCCGTCGCGGTTTTTGGTCTCAGAAGTGCAGGATTTTCGTGGGCGCCGGAGGCTCTGAGCGCTAAAGCCCGAACTGCCATTGCATTCGGGAGCGACGAGTTGTATATTGCGGGCCGGGCCAGTGTCGTGAATGAGAGTACTCCCGCACTTGGTGGAGTGAGGAGCAGAATATCGATGAAATATCTGGTCCTACTGGGCGCGGTCATGGTTGCGTTAGCGGGCGAGTGCGTGGCAGCTCAGCCGAAGCGCGCACAAGGTGCTACGGCGGCGCGCCCGGCCTCGTTAACCATCGATTATCCCTTGGAGGGTTCGATTTTCCCTCCCGAAATAACTCCGCCCACTTTTATCTGGCACGACTCCGCGGAAAGCGCTACCTATTGGCGAATCGGCATTGCCTTCGCCGATGGCTCGGCTCTAATTAAGGCCGAATCTGCGGGTGAGCGCTTGACCATCGGCACGATTGATCCGCGCTGTGCTTCCTCCACGAATGAACTGCCTAAACTCCCGCCGGAGCAGGCCTCGGCGCACACTTGGATACCCGAAGTGAAAGTTTGGGAAAAGATCAAGAAACATTCCGCGGCGGGCGCCGCAGTGGTGACCATCAGCGGATTCAGCGGGCCGAAGGACCGGCGCACGGTCTCGAGCGGGCGCGTCACCATCGTCACTTCCCGCGACCCGACCGGCGCACCCATTTTTTATCGCGATGTGCCTTTGATGCCTACCCAGACTGAAAAGGGAATCATCATGCCCTTGGCCCTGGACGCGCTCCATCTGATCCAATGGCGGCTGCGCGACATCTCAAAAACCGAAAGCCGTGTAGTACTCACGGACGTGCCTACCTGCATCAACTGCCATTCGTTCTCTCGGGATGGCAAGACCCTGGGGATGGATCTCGACGGACCTCTCAACGATAAAGGGTTGTACGCAATTGTTCCCATCAAACCGCAAATGACGGTCCGCAACGAGGATGTGATCTCGTGGAGTTCCATCCGGGACACAACGGCATCGACCTCCCGAATCGGTTTCATGTCTCAGGTCTCGCCGGACGGCAAGTACATCCTGACCAATTACCGGGGCCAGACGAAGAACCTTGGCAACGGCTACTTCACGGTGAACTACAAAGACTACCGCTTCGCCCAGGTGTTCTACCCGACGCGCAGCATCGTGGCCTGGTACGACCGGGCGACGGGGGTAAAGCAGCCTTTGCCCGGGGCGGACGATCCGGCCTATGTGCAAACGAACGCCGTCTGGAGCCCCGACGGCAAATACGTGGTCTTTGCCCGGGCAGTTGCCATGGATCCCTATACGCCCGGCATGAAAATGCCCGAATACGCCAACGACCCCAACGAACCCCAAATCCAATACAATCTCTATTGGGTTCCCTTCAATGACGGCAAAGGCGGCCGTGCGCAGCCGGTCGCGGGCGCTTCCCACAACGGCATGAGCAATAGTTTTCCCAAGGTTTCACCCGATGGCCGCTGGATCGTCTGGGTGAAGTGCCGCAATGGGCAGTTGATGCGTCCCGACAGCCAGCTTTACATGGTCCCCGCGCCGTCAGGCGGAGTAGCGCGGCGCATGAACTGCAATACTTCCCTCATGAACTCCTGGCACAGCTTTTCACCCAATGGCCGCTGGTTGGTATTCTCCTCGAAGAGCCGTTCGCCCTACACGCAAATGTATCTGACCCATATCGACGAGCAGGGCAACGACAGTCCCGCGATTCTGATCGACAACGCGACCGCCGCGAATCGCGCCGTGAATATTCCGGAGTTTGTGAACATCCCTCCAGACCAACCCATGGCCATCAGCACGCCTGCCATCGACATGTACAAGGAAATCGACCGCGTGGCGCAACTGGAAAGTCAGGGCCAGCTTGATGCGGCCATCACGGGGTGGAATAGCCTCCTCGCCAACCATCCTGACGAGGCCCGCATTCATTATAACCTGGGAACCGCCCTTACGCAGGCGGGCCGGCCGGCGGAAGCGGTCCCCGAGTTTGAGAAAGCTCTGGAGCTGAAGTACCCCAGTTTCAGCACCGTCTATCTCAGTCTCGGCCGCGCGCTGCTGCTGACAGAGCAAACGGATCGGGCGGTTGCCGCGTTCGAAAAGGGTTTGGAGTATGACTTGGATTCCGCGGACCTGCACTCCCATCTCGGCCTTGCCCTGGCCAACAAAAACCTTATTGACGAGGCGAAGAGTGAGTTTGACAGGTCCTTGCAAATCAACCCCAACAATGCCAACGCTCACTTCGCCTTGGGCATTGCTTTCAGGGGTTGGGGCGATGGTGAGGGCGCGATCAAAGAGTTTCGAGAAACGCTGCGCTTGGATCCCAAGAACGAATTGGCGCACGTCAACCTCGCGACGGCGCTACGGCAAAAAGGCGACTTGGACGGAGCGATCGGAGAATATCGCGCCGCAGTGCTTCTGAGCCCAAGCGATGAAATTGCCCATGTAAATCTCGGCTTGGCGCTCGGGACCAAAGGCGATTGGGACGGCGCCATCTCCGAAGAACGGGAAGCCCTGCGCTTGGCGCCCAAGGACGGGGCCGTCTGTGTATACCTCGGCGCTCTGCTCGGACAAAGAGGTGATCAGAACGGAGCTATTGCGGAGTTGCGCGAGGCGCTGCAATTGAACCCCAGCAACACCTTGGCGCATTACGACCTCGGCGTGGCGCTCGAGAAGCAAGGGGACCGCCAAGCCGCCTTGCAGGAATATCGCGCTGCTTACCAACTCGATCCCAACACCCCTCCGTATCGGCAAGCTTACGAGCGCCTGTCGCACCTGGAAAAGTAACAGGATTCGGATTTCAGGCCGAATTGCTCGTGCTTGCTGCGCAAGCGGGAATCCAGCGTAGATTGAGGTTTAGCAGTCTGCGGAAAAACCCTGGAAGGCTGTCATTCTGAGCGAAGCCCTGGACCGTACGGTCTAAGGCGAAGCGAAGAATCCCCGCAGTTGTTGGTTCAAGGAACTGTGGAGATCCTTCGCCGCCTGCGGCTGCTCAGGACGACAGTCCGAAGGGTTTTTCCGCGGCCCGTTAATACGAAAGCTGGTCCTTATAGGTCATTTGCTTGGGATCGAAGTCAATATACATTGTCTGGCCGATCTGAGGCTGCCAAGAGAGTTGGAAGCGCATTTTACCAGCTCCGGGCTGGAGGATGGGCTCGCCCTTGAAGTTTCGCGGGAAGATGAACTGGGCCCCGAGTCCGCCGTTCTGCGACGGGGGAAAGTACTGGACCAATTGCAACTGGCCCGCGGTGGGACTGAAGAGATACGCGTTCTGGTTCAATGTGGCGGTGGTTTGGGTATTGAACCACTGGTCCATGTCCCGCTTAGAATTGGAATCGTTGGTTTGATAAGCCAGCATGATCACAACTTTCTGGCTGACGTCGAAGTGTAGGATGCTGCCCATTTTTTGGTCGAAGGCCTGTTGCTTGTCGGGAGGCAATCCTTCATAGTGATTCATGATCTGTAGCATTCGGACGTAAGCCTCACGGATGAGCTGGGAGGAAAAAAGCCTGGCCGTGAAATTGAATTCCGGCACATCCACGCCCTTCGTGCCTCCGCCAGTTCCGGTGACAGCGCCATTGGTGGCCGCGCCTGCTCCCATGTCCGTTGCGGTGCCGTGCATGCCCGACGCCTGCCCCCGGAACGACTTTGCCACGGCCCAGGCGGATTTGTTGAACAACTCCGCGACCTGCTTTTGGTCCCATTTGGTAAAGGGTTCGTCCATCCAGTTCTCATTTTTCTTGCCCGCGTAGAGCATCCCTATGCTTATGATCATTGCCGTGCCGGCAATGAGGAAACGATGATTTCGCATGCTTACCTCCCTTATTCATCATCCGGCGCGCTGGCGCACGCCGCAAAATTGCTACGGGCCGAGCATAGTTCTTTCCGTAAGCGCATTCAAGGGGTTTTGCGTGAGAAACGGTCGCTAAAGATGTGACGCAGAATGACCACCTTTTTACGCAAATTGTCTCTTGACGCATGGACGCCGCTCCCGTAGGATGGCGCGGTAATTGATTTTAAGTAGTTCTGTCTTTCTTTTATGTTAGTCTTGCGTCCGCGCTTGGGTCAGCGAAGGAACAATTAATTAATAATCACGAACGTGGGGAATTCAAAGTTGTTCGTGCGTAACATTGCAGGGAGACGTATGCGAGATTCTCTCTGGGCGGGCGGGGTTTGGGGTTCAAAACTTCCCGCTTTTTCTGGGCCGCTTAAAGTGGATCGGCGAGCGGCTCACATCTCGAATCTTAATTTTTGAAAACAAGAGAAAGGTGGCGAACGATGAAAAGCTTATGGCGCGGAAAACTCGTAGGTGTCTGGCTTGCTCGCCGCACGCTCGCGAGAACGGCGATCCGAGTTTCCGGGTTGCTTGCGCTGCTGGGCCTGGCTTTGATTCTCGGCTTGCCCATGGCTTTCGCTCAGCAAAGCGCTGGCAGCGTCTTAGGAACGGTCCGCGACGCCTCTGGCGCGGTCATTCCGGGGGCATCTGTGGTACTGCGCAATGAGGCCTCCGGCGCGGAACTGAAGGCCACTTCGGATGCGAGCGGCTTATATAATTTCAACTATATTCCCGTTGCAACCTACAAGCTGACGGTTTCAACGAAAGGCTTCAAGGAGTACGTGCTGACGGGCATTCACGTGGCCCCCAGCGCGGTGCTTCAAGAAGACGCAGCCCTCGAGGTGGGCACCCAGGTGGAGGTCGTCGAAGTGAAAGGTAGCGCCGTAAATTTGATTCCCAAATCGACGGGCGGGCAGATGTCCACTATCGGCGAGGCACAGATTCAGAATGAGTCCACCATCGGTCGCGACTCGCTGGAGTTGCTCACGCTTTTGCCCGGCGTGGTGGGCGGCACGGGGACCCCGGGCAGCATTACCGGCGGGTTCAATGGCGCGAGCGGATCGGGTTTCCAGACCGTCGGCGGAGTCAACACCGAGGGCATCAATGGTTTCAACGTCAACGGGCTGCGCAACGATCAGAACATGGTTATGCTCGACAACGCCAACACGATCGACCCCGGTGAAAACGGCGGGTTCATGGTCGAGCCCAACATGGACATGATCCAGGAGTTTACGGTCAAGATGTCGGGCTTTGAAGCCAGCCAGGGCGGCGGCGGCGTCATCGTTGAGGCGGTCACGAAATCCGGAGGCAGCAGGCTGCACGGCGAGGGTTACTGGTATGCCCGTAACGCCTTCTTCAACGCCAATGACTGGTCGAACAACGAGGCGGGTATCTCCAAGCCGGGCAGCAAATTCAATTACCCGGGCTTCAACATTGGCGGGCCGGTCCGCTTTCCGCACTCCGACTTCAACAAGAATAACGACAAGATGTTCTTCTTTTACGGCGTGGAGTGGCAGCGGCAACTCGCGGACCCCGGAACCCAGTTAAGGACGGTACCCGATGCGGCTATGCGCCAAGGCAATTTTGGCGAGCTTCTAAACACCAAGTTCTGCTCGACAGCCGGCGGAGCGGTCACGGGCGGGAATTTTCTGAGCATGCCTTGCATTGTGAAGGATCCCGCTACGGGGAACCAGGCGAACTACGGCGGGCAACTCAATGTGCTCCCCCCCGCCGAGGTCACAGCGGCCGGCCAAGACTTGCTGAATGGCACCTATGTGCTTCCCAACTATGTTGACCCGAATGGGAACTCGAACTTGGCTGCCCATCCCCTATACCCCACGAACCGAATCGAGAACAGCATACGCATTGACTACAACCTGACCCAGAACACCCGCGCCTTCCTGCGCTTGGCGCAAAACTCGGACCATGAGTATTACCCCTACGGGCTTTGGGCATCCGGTTTAGGCGATGGCTGGGGCGGGAACGTTCCGAGGGTCAGCCCGGTAGTGGGGCATGACAGCGGGGAGAACGCCTCGATCAATCTGGTCAGGGTCATCAATCCCACGCTGACCAACGAAGTCCAGTTCAACATGGGCGCTATAAACTACCCCTACAAATACGCGGATCCCAGCAAGATGGCCAGCACCGCCTTACTTCAGGTCCTCCCAGGCGTCAATTGGGCGAAGAGCTCGGGTGGGTCAGACTTTACCCGCAGCGTCGAGGTGCCCGGGGTATGGAACGGCCAGCCGCCTAATTCACAGACTTGGGGCCAAGGCGATCAATACAACGGGATTTATGGCAACAAGACCATATTTGAGCTTACCGACAATCTAACCAAGGTCAAGGGGACGCACACCTTGCAATTCGGTTTTATGATGAACCATACGCGCAACGACCAGAATCAAGCCAATGTGAATGGCAGCATTTGGTCGAATGTGGGTTGGGCGGGCGTCAACACAACCGGAAACGTCTTCGGTGACTTGCTGGACCAAAGCGTTTACCAATTCTCGCAGTCCACAAACGACCCGGATGGCATGTGGCGGTTCTGGAATTACGAGTTCTATGCCCAGGACTCCTGGAAGGCAACGCGGAAGCTGACCGTGAACTACGGCGCGCGTTTTGCCTACTTTCCGCCTTGGTTTGAGGCGCGCGGGGAGGTCAGCAATTTTAACCCCGCCATCTGGACGGCGGCCAACGACACGAACATCAACGACGGCGTTCAGGTCGGGTCCGGATACAAGTTGGTTGAAAACCAACCTTACATTCCCTCGGCCGTCCGCTCGCAGTTCGCTGGCGGACTGCCGCCGAGTGGCGGGTTCCCCGCCCCACCCCTTGTCGTTGAGCCCCGGTTAGGATTCGCCTACGACTTGTTTGGAACCGGAAAGACGGTGCTTCGCGCCGGCGGGGGAGTTTATGAGGAGCGCGACCAAGGCAATACCATCTTCGGCGCCGCAGATAACCCTCCCTTCGAGTTCGGTACCAGCATCTCCGCATCCAGCAGGTACGATCCTACGGCGGCAAATCCTGCTGCGACGGGGTTCGGTTATTATGCAACCCTTGACCCCTTATCCGAGGTCGGAGGTATCAGCGCCACCATGTATGACACTCACGACCACCATGGCGCGGAGAATTACTCGTGGAATTTCACCGTTGACCAGGACATCGGCTGGAAGACTATTCTTGAAGCCGCTTACGTGGGCACTGTCGGGCGGCACCTATACATCGAGAATATATTCACCCCCATACCCTTGGGGGCATTGTGGATTCCGGGAACGGAGAACGATATCCCCAATGCGGGCAATAGCGGTGTCCAGAACTCGCTCCGCTACTACAAGCCTTTCGGAGCCATGGACCTCCTGCACCACGTCTCAACGTCGAACTACAACGGCCTGCAAGCGACGGTGAGGCGGAATGTGACCCACGGCCTCACGCTGCTCAGTTCCTACACTTACTCAAAGACGATGGGGTACTCCGGGGGCTATAACGGGACCGTTGACCCGTTCAATTCAAAGCTGAATTACGGTCTCATGTCGTATTCCCTGCCGCAGATCTTCAACGTCTCCTACATCTACCAAATGCCGAATGCGGCCGCCAAGTATTTCAGCGGCAGCAAGGTGGCAGGAGGCTTTCTGGATGGCTGGCAGCTCTCCGGCATCACCAACTACCAAAGCGGAGCGCCACAGCCGTACGTTGGTGGTTCCGCGGCCACAGGCACTATCAATTGCTACGAGGGTGGGGTGCAGAATGCTGGGCTCTGCAGTAATTTTAACGCAAACGGCACAGGCTGGTACGGGACACCCGACCGCGCCTTATCTCCACAACTGCTGTTCAACCCGCAAAAGGGCGCTAGCCACAAAGGCGTAGGTTACCAGTGGTTCAATCCGGCGTCTGTCTCGCTCCCGGCAGTCGGCCAGTTGGGCACAACCGAGTTGCCGCAGTTCCTCGGACCGGCGTCGAATAACTGGGACATGACGCTGTTCAAGAGCTTTAAGCTCGACGAACATGGGCGGCGCCTCGAGTTCCGCATCGCGGCCTTCGATATCTTCAACCGCGCGCAACTCGATACTCCGGCCCAGGACGCAGTCGCAAACCCGAATATCAATTGGATGCTACCAGCGGGTGCGACCAGTTTCACTCAAGGCTCCGCCTCACCTGTCCTCAACTCCAGTCCTAATTGCAGCGGCGGCAACACGGTGGGGTGCATCCTGGACAAACATGGCCACCGGGAGATGGAGCTGGCCCTCAAGTTCTATTTCTGAGGCCGCCATTGCGGGCCTTGTTCGGATGGAACGATAGTCACACGGGGCGGGCGCAAGGCCCGCCCCCTTTTTTTTCATGGCAAGGCGTGGCCGAATCAATACCGAGGGAGTGCCTCTGGCTCCGTGCCCTCTGTGCTAGTACTTCCGAATTTCTTCGCAGCTTGCAAAGATTCTGCTCTGGAATCTTGAATCTGGAATCTTGGATGCGGCCGTTAGGCCGCGCTGTGGTGAATCTCCTTCGGAAAAGCCTTCACCACAGAGCACACAGAGGTC
>Ga0181536_10000904_pt1 | contig 35539 bp, 40 predicted proteins | sample PEATcosm2014_Bin_41_FD_121105 | JGI IMG/M metagenome (GOLD analysis project Ga0181536, IMG submission 121105) | Peatland microbial communities from MTU Mesocosm Facility, Houghton, MI, USA - PEATcosm2014_Bin17_60_metaG | ecosystem: Environmental > Terrestrial > Soil > Wetlands > Peat | place...
CGGGTTCGGCACACGGTTGAGGTTGCGGTTGCGATTGCCTTTTGCTATTTGTGTATATGTTGATCATAGGGCGTCAGGTGTAGTGGATTTTCCCGCACCTGGCGACCCCATGTTATCTCTAAATCTGACCGTCTGTGATGGCAGACCTTAACGCGCCGAAATCATCTGGCGGCTTGGGCCTTTTGTTGGATGGCCGCGGCAATGGTGTTGACATTCTGCAGGATTCCTTTGGCAGCCTCCGCGTCAGAAATCTTCAACCCGAAATTCTTGTCCAGGGCCACGACCAATTGAAGGGCGTCCACCGAATCCAGCCCCAGACCACCCGGGCCAAACATCAGAATGTCGTCGGCTATCTCTTCGGCGGTGATTTGAAGCATGAGGTTTTCCACCATCAAACGCTTGATCTGTAGTCTCAATTCCGGGTTGCTCATCTGAATTAGAAGATACCGCCGTCAATTTTGAGTGTGGAGCCTGTAATGTAGCCGGCTTCGCCGCAAGCCAAAAAACGGACTGCGGCAGCCACTTCGCAGGGCTGGCCGAACCGTCGCATGGGAATCCTGTCCAAGGCTCGTTTACGTTCCATCTCGTCCATCGCCAGCGTTGCGGTGTCCACGTATCCCGGGCAGACGGCGTTGACGGTGATGCCAATTCGGGCGACTTCCTTGGCCAGAGATTGGGTCAGGGCCAGCACTCCCGCCTTGGCGGCGGCGTAGTTGGCCTGGCCGGCGGGCGCGAGCAAGGCGCTGAGCGAGGCGATATTGATGATGCGGCCATGGCGCTGGCCGATCATCGTGGGAAGAACAGCCTGACAACCGTGGAAGACCCCATCCAAGTTTAAGGCGAGAATTCGTTGCCACGAGTCCAAAGGCATTGTGGCGAGCAAGGCATCCTCGTGATGGCCGGCATTGTTGACCAGCACATCGAGTCGCTGGTGGCGCGAGAGAATCTCCGCCACCGCCGCCTTCCACGAATCGGGCCTAGTGACATCCAACGCAATCGTGCGGCAGTGGTCTGGACTTTCCCTGGCGAGTTTTTCGGCCTGATCAAGGCGCGCGTGAAGGCCCAGCCAGATTTGATTTTCCGGGGATTCCTGGAGGAATGACCTTGCAATGGCTTGCCCAATGCCGCCATTGGCGCCGGTGACTAAGATGACGCGCGGATTCATAGGGCAAGACTGCCCGTTTTGGCCGGCGACGACAAATCTGAAATCGTTTGACCGACCCTGTGAAATCGAACCCCGACAGCCTGCTGGTTTGCGCCCACCAAGCTGACATTGGCGGCCATGAATTCTCCGCTGGCGATCAAATCGCAAGCGGCCACGCATTGCCAGGCCGCCGCGGCCATCAAGCCTTCGCCCAATACCAATTTTGGACTGAGGCGCGGCCCACTCCAATCAGCCCAGGCCCTGGCTTCCGCCGCATCGGCACGCGGACTTTCATTAAGGCCGTCACACAAGATTTCAGCCTGGTTTTCTGGAGGCATCTGCGCGCGCATCTTTTTTGCGGTCTGCCTTCGGTCCGCCGCCGCGGTGTCAGGATGCGCGTCGGTGATCAATTCCAGTTCAACTCCCGGCGACCTTTCCGGATTCAAACTCAAGCAGAGTGCTCCCGCGCCGCCGCTGATGACGGCGTGGTGATCAAAATGCCAGAGGGCATCGGCCAGCAACCAGTTGATTTCCTCCGCGCCAACGACGAGGCAGGCATCAACCCGGCCCTCCAGCAGCCAGTCAATTCCCAAGGCCAGCCCTTGCGCATAGGAGGAAGGGCCTCCAGCCAGGGTGCAAACCAGCGGTGTGTTTTCCAACAGGGCTGCCACATGGCTTGCGGGCGCGGCAAAAACTGTCTCGGGAAACAGCAGGGGGCTGGCGGTGGCCGCGTCTTTCAGCGTCTCCTCGAAAAAACGGAAGGAAAACTGGACGCAGCCGCACTGTAGACAGACAATAATCCCGATCCGCGTATGAGCTTCATGGCGAACTGACTTTACGGCCTCCAGCGCCGCCGCCGCCACGTAATGAGTGATTGGACTGGTGCGCCGCAAACGAGGATGGGCCAGAAAGGGCGGCCGGGCTGCGAGGTTGGGAACGGGTCGCATTTTCAATGGCTTTTGCCAGCCTGGACGCGTCAGCGGCTGGGTCGGCAGAGGCTCCTTTTTTGCCAAGGCATCGCGCAGAGCTTCCACAGTCCAACCCGCCGGGCTGACGCTGCCCAACCCGGATACGAATACCCGGCTCATGGCCGCCTCCGCATAATCAACGTGGCATTGACGCCGCCGAACCCGAACGAGTTTGAAAGCGCCACATTGACCGGCGCGTCCTCAGGCCTCGCCACGATCCGAAAAGAACAGGCCGGGTCTGGGGTTTCAAACGCGATTTCCGGGGGCAGCCATTGTTCACACAAACACATCAGGCAAACCACGGCTTCCACCGAACCCGCGCCGCCCAGCAGATGTCCGATGCCGGCTTTCGTGGAACTGACTGGCAGGTTGGCCGCGTGGCGGCCTGCCCAGCGGCTGATGGCTTTCGCCTCGGCTTGATCATTCAACGGCGTTCCCGTTCCGTGTGCGTTGATGTAGTCAACCTCTGCGGCCGTGATTTGTGCGCTCGCGCAGGCCAGTTCCATCGCCTGCCAAGCCGCTTCTCCTTCCGGATGCGGTTGTGTCAGATGGTGGCGGTCCATGCTGGCGCCGTAACCAATGATCTCTCCCAGAATCCCGGCGCCGCGCTTCCGGGCGGATTCGAAGGTCTCGAGCGTGATCATGGCGGCGCCTTCGCCCAGGGCCAATCCGTCTCGATGCGCGTCGAAAGGCCGGCAACGGGTTGGCGACATGACTTGCAACGAGTCGAAGCCGGAGAATCCGATCTGACTGAGGGCATCATAACCGCCGGTCAAGACACGGTCGGTTTGTCCGCGCCGAATCATTTCCCATGCCTCGCCAATGGCGCTGGTTCCGGAAGCGCAGGCGTTGGAAATGATCGTGGCCGGCCCGGCAAAACCAATTGAGTCCGCCACCATCGCGGCCTGCGTCTGGGGCTGATAACACAAAGCCCGGGTCGGCTGCATTTTTTGCCGGTTGGGCATGCCGACGGCCTGACGAAAGTAATCTTCCCCCAGCGACATGCCGCCACCAGTGGTACCCAAAACAACGGGCAAATTCTCGGCGGGTTTCCAACCGGACTGCTGCCAGGCTTCCTGCGCCGCCAGCAACAACATGATCCCGGCCCGATCCAGTCGCTTTTGTTGCCGTTGGCTCAATGGCAGCGCCGGCAGGATTGACGGCAAATCCACCTCCGCCGCGGTTTTGGCGCGCTGTCGGCTGACATCGAAGAGGGTAACGGGACGGAATCCCGTTCTCCCGGAACGGAACGCGGTGGCGTTTTGTTTCCATCCCCGTCCCAGGGACGTGACAATGCCGGCGCCGGTGATCATCACGCGCGGCGGAGGCGAAGGGAATGGCTTTCGTGGAAACAGCATCGCATTACTTCCCATTTCCGTTCACGCCCTGCGGCCAGAGACGTTGAATGGTTGAAAAATAGCTCCACAACGGTCCGACGGTGCCCTTCTTGCGCAACCGCCCGATCAGGCTCGTGTAGGCCGGCACCGGGTCGCCCACAATCCAGTTGGGCGCGCGCCTGGCAAAATCCGTGAGCTGGGCAAAGACCCCGTCAACCGAAAGACCGGGCGCGAGATAGTAGGTGGGGCGGAGCAAATCGCTATCTCGGCCGATGCAGCCTTCGGTCAGAGCCTGCTGAGACAGGGGCGTGCCTGGATAGATGCGCATCCCCACCACCGCCATCATCACCGCGTTCCTGATCCGCAAAGAAGCTTCGAATCCGCGCCGCAGGGTTTCCATGGTTTCGCCGGGGCCGCCGCTGATGAGGAAATGGCAGAAATCAATGTTCTCCTGGCTGGCCAGCTCGCTGGAATGCAGGATGTCATCGAAGGTGAACCCCTTTTGATAGGCCGCCAGAACCTCGTCGGAGAAACTGTCCGAACCAAACTCAATGTGAGCCAGCCCGGCCCGCTTCATGAGTTTCATCATCTCCAGCGTCAGTCCTTGCGGGCGCAGAAAACAGGCCCAGGACAACTTCACGCCGCGGCGCAGAATGGCCTCGCAGATCTCCGTGACGTGGCGTATGGAAGAGTTAAAGACAGAATCCACAATAAACGCATAATGCGCGCCCAGCCGTTGCAGTTGCGCGAACTCGTCAGCGACGCTTTCCGCGGAGTGATGGCGGTGACGTGAACCTTCAATGACCGGATAAGTGCAATAACAACAGTGGCAGGCGCACCCGCGCTGCGTCTGAACATTCATCATCCCGCTGGCGCGCAGGTAATATTCCGCGATGGAAGTCGGGCGGTCGCCGTCTTCCAATGGCCTTGTGCCCGGGCTGACGGCGGGCGGGTTGATGACAAGATTCCCGTTTTCTCGGTAAACCAGGCCGGGTATGCCGGAAAAGCCGCGGCTGTTGCTTAGGGCGGCGAGGAGGCAAACAAAACCCGTTTCGCCTTCGCCACAAATGCCATAATCGGCGCCGGACAATTCCAACAGTTGCCTGGGAAAAATGCTGAATCCGCTGCCGCCCACAACCACCGGGCACTTGATTTTCCGCCGGATCGTTGCACCCAGCCAGGAAAGGTTGTCAAAAAAGGTCTCCCGTTTGCAGATGATCACATCGTCTATGTTGCGGACGGAAATGCCAATGGCATCGGGTTGGTAACGCGCCAAAACTGATTCGATGCTTTCCCCGCCGGCCAGGCTGTCTGCCCAAAGAGTGTGGTGGCCGGCTCGGCGCAAGGCGGAGTTCAAATAGGCCAACCCCAGCGGAAACACCGCGTCGGGCGTGGTGCAGCGATTGTTGCTGATCAGGAGAACTTTGCTGCCCATAGAATTCTCCGGGTGGCACAGGCCGCCGGTTGATGAAAGGCGGTTTGAACTGCTCCCGACGCGGTCAAATCCAGCGCTGTTGGGAAATAACCCATGCGCGCCCATGGTAACGGGTGCGGGGGCTGCTTCGCAAGCGCAAGGTGCATTTCGCTTGGGTTTTCGCCGGCCCCTCACTAGGCTGGCGTTGTGGAACGGCTTGAAAATCATGTCGCCGTGATTCCTTGTTTGAACGAGGCGCAAACCATCGCTTCCTTGGTTCACTCGATTCGCGGCCACATCCCAAACATCGTGGTCGTGGACGACGGTTCGAGGGACAACACGGCCAAACTGGCGACGGAGGCCGGCGCCTTAGTCGTTTCCCATCCCCGAAATCTTGGAAAAGGCGCAGCCGTGAAAACGGGTTTGACCACGGCGATGCGGAGAGGATTCGACCGGGCCTTGCTCATGGACGGCGACGGACAACATCAAGCCGGCGACATTCCCGCGTTTGTCCAAAAAGCGGAAGCGACCCGGGCGGTACTGGTGATTGGCAACCGCATGCATGAGGCCGGGTCCATTCCCTGGCTGCGCCGGCAGGTCAACCGTTGGATGAGCCGCCGGATCTCGCGCCGGGTTGGCAAAAATCTGCCCGACTCCCAGTGCGGCTTCCGTTTGGTGGATTTGAAAATCTGGGCGGCGTTGCCCTGCCACGCCCGCCGCTTTGAAATCGAATCAGAGATGCTGGTTACTTTTCTTGACGCCGGTTGCCGGGTTGAGTTTGTTCCGATTCAAGTCATTGGCTGGGCCGCCCACAGCCACATAAATCCGTTGACCGATACTTGGCGATGGTGCCAGTGGTGGGGCAGTCTGCCCGCCGGGACAAGAACTTCGGATTCACCTTCTTCCGGCCGCGACCTGGAGAATAGCATTTTGAAATTGCATGAATTCAATCTCCGGCACAATCAACCCAGCGAATAGTGGTTCCCACCGTTTGAGGACGTGGGGCATCAAGCTGATCTGGTTGGCGCTGGCCGGCGTTTTGCTGGGTTTTTGTTACAAGGAGGCTGTCCCCAGACTTTACCACCCTGAAACCAGGGCCGGATTCCGGCTGGGCACAATTCATGGCTTCTTGATGCCGGCAGCGTTGCCCAGTCTGCTCGCGGGAGAGGACGTGCCGATTTTTGCCGCCAATAACACGGGCCGCAATTACAAGCTCGGTTATATTGCGGGCATCAATCTTTGCGGCTTGATCTTCTTTGGCATGGCCTTCCGCCCGCAAAAGGAGAAAAAATCTGAGCCAAGCGGACCATCCCCTCAATAGATCCAGCCTCGGAAAACTTCGATCACGTCCACCCGGCCGCCCGCCCAGTAGTGATTGCGCGGCAAGTGAAAAGTCTGTTCTGTGCGGCGATAAACCAACTGCGTCGGATGGCCCGGCTGATTGGGATCATAAGCGGCAAAGAGTATCTCCGTCTCAGTTTCCTGATGACCAAACAACACGATCCCATGATTGATCGTCAACTGGGGAAAGCGCACCAGGTGGACAATGGGCATCGCTCTCTGGTCAAAGGATTCGAGCAAGCGCGCCGAGATGTTTTCTTGGTGGCGCCGCGAAATGGGAAAAACCATCCGCCAATGGCTGCGCAATACGTAAGACTGCCACGCCCCGCCGCACTCCGCTTTGAGCAGCGCTTCATGAGCCTGGCTGAACGCGCGCAGGCCGTCGTAGCCCGGGAAGACGATCTTGTCAGGTTCCCGGCTGGGCTGCCGCGGGCTGCGGCCAACTACTTGCCGGATGAGCCGGCGGTACGAATCCGCCGCGACTGGTGGTTGACGGGCCTCAAACCGGGCGTGGTAAAAAAACTGGCGCGCGCTTCGGACCATGACAAAACAACGATGGGTGTATGGCCGCGGGGGATTGTTCTTCAGCGTCACCATGGAACCGGTGGCCGGATCGAGCCGGTATTCCCAGACCAGTTCGTTGGCGAACGAAAAGGTGTCCCGTTCAAAATCAAATTGTCGGGCTGGCGCAACGGGCGGTAGAATCATGCTTGCGCCGCAAGGTAGCCTTGCGATACGAAGCTGTAAATGCTTTACGAGCGCTGGCGGCAAATCGTCCGGGAACGAGGCGGGGAATGTGCCTTGCGTGAACTTTCTCCCGGTCGTCATTGGACTTTCGACGAAATGGCGCGGCTGGTGGAAAACGCTTCGGCGGCCTCCCAGCCGATGACTTTTCCCCGCGGCCACGACGCCGGTTTCGTCTTTGCGGTCTTGCAGGCTTGGCGTTCCAATTGCATGGTCTGCCCCATGGAAGCCGACCAAAAAGCTCCGCGGGTGACGAGCCTGCCACCGGCACACTGCCTCCATCTTAAAACCACGTCCGCCACGACGGGCGCTCCCCGCTTCGTCGCCTTCACGGCGGAACAACTGGCGGCGGACGCGGAAAATATCGTGGCCACAATGGGGTTGCGTCGGGATTGGCCCAACGTGGCCGCCATTTCCCTGGCGCATTCTTACGGCTTCTCCAATCTGGTGTTGCCGCTCCTCTTGCATGGCATTCCGCTTTTAATTGCGCCCTCGCCTTTGCCGGAAATCTTCCGGCAGGCGATAATCCGCGCGAAAGTCCCGGGTTTCACCCTGCCGTCAGTGCCGGCATTGTGGCGGGCGTGGCACACCGCGAGGGCGATCCCGGATAATGTTCGTCTGGCCATAAGCGCGGGCGCTCCCTTGCCGCTGGCGCTGGAAACCGGGGTTTTTTCCACCACCGGAATCAAAATTCACAATTTTTACGGCTCCTCTGAATGCGGCGGCATCGCTTATGATGCGACTCCCGTTCCCCGCACGGTGGAAAGCTGCGCCGGTAGGCCGATGCGAAATGTTGATCTGCAAATTGGAGAGGCCGGCTGCCTTGAAGTGCGCGGCAAGGCGGTTGGAGAAACCTACTGGCCAACGCCGTCCGGCGCTTTGATGGCGGGCTGTTTCAAAACAAGTGACCTGGTGGAGATCGTGAACGGCGAAGTTCATCTTCGGGGCCGACTCGCCGACCAGATCAATGTGGCTGGCCGGAAAGTATCCCCTGCCGCCATCGAACAAGTGTTGCTGGAGCACGACCAGGTTGCCGAGTGTCTGGCCTTCGGTGTTCCCAGCGCGGATGCGGACCGCGCCGAAGACATCGTCGCCTGCATCGTGGCGAAGTCGCCCGTCAGTGGAGAAGAGTTGAAGCAGTTCTTATTGCGGAAAATTCCGGCCTGGCAAATTCCCCGCGAATGGTGGTTTGTGGACTCAGTGGCGGGCAACCGCCTCGGCAAGGTCTCCCGCGCGCAATGGCGGCAGGAATTTCTCAAGCGGAAGCGGCCGCCTCAAACAATTCCGCCTCTTGCCAATCCGCGCGGAAGGAGGTAAATTGTGAGTGATGAAACTGAGATTCGACCTGGTGGAAGAGATCACGCCGGAGATGCTTATGGAAAGCGTTCTGGCGAACAATCACCGCTACAAGGCCGAGCCGCTTTTATCAAAAACTGGAACTGGCAGCTTGTCACCGGCCTCAACCGAGGATCGTGCGATCGAGGAAAAGCTGTCCATGGACCTAACCCGGAAACTCACGAGCAAGTCCGGCGGCGCTGGGAAACGCTGCAAAAGCAAGAATTAACCCTCGGGGAAATCCTGGACTTTCTTCTGGATTGCCACCGTTCTGCTCCATTCCTTTAAGGCTCTACTCACGGCGAAATCATCCGGTGCCTGCCAGACGGGCGGGTTGTGTGGCGGCCCGATGGCGCGCAATCTGAGTTGACCGGCCTGCCGGAAAGTCTGCTGCCGGAGAAAGACCGGCCTGGATGACCATTCTTGAAGTCGTCGAACGAAGCCCCAATGTCCCGGCCAAAAAAAGGGGGCTCCTTGCCATGTATCATGGCCCGCATCCCTGTCAGTCTAATTGCCCCACCCGATCTCCAAACTCTGCGGTTGACAACATTGGCGGAATCAGCGTGTTCGCCGCAACGAAGGTTGTCTTCGTTGCTGGTCCCTTGCCAGCAATCCCACCTTCTCGAAAGTGCCAAGCATTTTACCTATAGAAATTGCATACCCAGCAGACTCGCTCGCAATTTCCAACCCGGAAATCCTGTCTATTTGACCGGCACGGAACCGCCCAATGTCAACCCGGCCGTCAACACTAAACGCTTCTGGACGTGTATTTCCGCCCGGGCCTGAACCAGGCCGGACAGTCTGCCAACGATCACGGCTTGGACTCTCATCGTTTCCCCAGGACATAGTGTCCCAGGAATTTTCACCGCGCTCAAGGCGGCCAATTTCAAATTTCGCAGGGGTGGGACGGAGGGATCGCTTTGGGCGACAATCCCTGCGAGTTGAGCTGCGCCTTCCACCAACAGCACGCCGGGAAAAATCGGTTCGCCGGGAAAGTGCCCTCGCAGAAACGGCTCGTCGCCGCGCACCCGGTATTCGCCCACGCCTTCCTTGCCGGGCGTCAGGCTGATCAGCCGGTCAATGAAACGGAACTCCGGGCCATGCGGCAACGTCCGTAACGCCGTTTCCAGCATGTCGGCAGGGGCATTCATTGCCGGAGCGGCTCCACCAGGGTGAAATTGGGGTCGAAATTGGTTTCAAACAGGCTCGCGTTGATGGGCGGGTTGATGACTCCGTTGATAAAATCGTTGCGCATGCTGGAGCCATCGCTGAATTTCAGTTCCGTCGAAGCAGGCGAAAAATCGTTCGTGTGGACAGTGACCGAAATTTCACTCATGAACTTGCGGGCGGACTGGCTCCTGGGCTGCAACCTCATCTCAACAATGCCGTTGGTCTGGATGACCGACAGCAATTGGAAGTGGGAATCCAAATCCGCCCGGTCGCGCGGAAAACTGGCGTCCAACAGGGCCAGAGCATCGCGCCAGGGGCCGGTTTGATTGCCGTTGAGCGGATATTTTTCCACCCGCTTGAGCCTCGGATAAATGATGAATAATTGGTCCGGCTGCCGCACGGCAATGGTCTGCGCCGGTTGTCCCAATTCCCATCGAAAATGGTTCGGCAAGGCCACCCAGACTTTGCCGGTGGAAACCAGCGGCTGCGAAAGTGTTTTCAGGGCGCGGGTCTCGAGGACATCGGCCGACCAAGTGTGGAGGTTCGTCTGGGCGGCAATCCACTGGTCCAGGAGGTTTTCGGATTGGGCCTGCCCGGTCGTGACAGCTACAGTGAATGCGAGGCAGAGCCATGCAATCGGGAAAATGGATTGAGCTGTAATGGGTCGGTGACGGCGGGGAAAAAGGTGGGGCGGGCAGTCCTCTGCCCGCCGCGGCGCGCACGGAGTGCGCGCCCTACCACCCATGACTGACGCATTGCCTTGAGTTTTCATGGCGTCGTTCGAACACCGGAGGAATCGGCCCCGAACGGCTCCGGCCAGATGGGAACAAAATGAAACCATTGGCCGGCATGTTGCCGAATTTCCGGTTCAAACGCACGCATGATCTGCTGAGTAAGCCGACCGCGCGCCTCCCGATTGCCCAATGACTGGCGGTCGTATTCAAACTCTGCCAGGAGGCGGGCTTCATATCCGTGGTCTTTCCGCACGATGGTCACGCCCACGAGGGCGCACCCCGTGGCCCGGGCAAGTTCCGCCGCGGCCAACGAGGCTTGAAAGGGCCGCCCGAAGAGAGTCACCGTCGCCGCCTTGACGCTCGGTGGCCGGTCAATCAGCAGCGCGACGGTGGCGCCGTCCTGCAAACGCTTGATGATTTCCACAAAGGCAAACCCGTCGTCGCCCACCACAATGGTCTCGATTCCCCAGCGCGCGCGCGACTGGCGGCGCAATTCCGTGAAACCCTGGCCGGGTTCGGCTTGCGTGATGGTGATAAGCTTGACTCCGCGTTGCACCAGCAGCGGTCCGCCAATTTCCCAGTTGCCCAAATGCGGAGTCAGCAGCAGCACCCCCCGCCTGCGCTGCCGCGCCCTTTCATAGATGGCCCAGTCGGAATCCTCTGTCAGCCATGCCTTCACCCCGATGCCGCCTTCATAACGCCAGAGATCTTTCATCTTGACGGCGAACTGCCGGAATAGCTGGTGCGCCGCCTGTTCGGCTGCGTTCCGATCCTCATTCAACACGGGGAGCAGATTGCGAATGACAACTTCCCGCCGTCGGGAGCAAAGGCGGTAATAAATCTCCGCCCCAAACAAACAAAGCGGTTCCAGCAGCGCCCCGGGCAAAATTCGCACGGCCATCAATCCCAACCGCCACACCGCGGCCGAATAGAATCTCGAGGGAGCAGACGTTTTGCTCGCGGCATCCGGTTGTTTTTTCCTTTGCAGGCAACTCCACCAGGCCGGAAGCAGACAGACGGCAATCAACATGTTCGCGGCGATGCCGGCCGCACAGACCTTGCCCAAGCCGGCCATGCCCGCATTGCCCGACCACGCCAAAGACCCAAATCCGGCAATGGCCGTTCCGCCGCACAACAGCAGAGCGCGTCCAATGGAACGGCGCACCGCTCCAAGGTCGCCGTCGTGCCGCCGCAATGCCAGTTGCATGAAAATGCTGTAGTCTATGCCTGTGCCCAAAATCAGGGGCACCGCCATCAGGTTGAGCAGATTCCACGACCAGCCCGCCAGGGACATGGTGACCAGCAGGCAAAGACCACTCAAAAACAAGACTGCCAGCCCCAAGAGCACTTCCGCCAGTCGGCGAAACGCCATCCACAGCGAACCCAGAACCAGCGCCATCATCGGTGTCACCACCAGCCACAAACGGCTCTGCACACGCTCCAGCGTGACGCTCCCCAACAATCCCCAACTGGACAGCAAGACTTTTTGCTCCTGCAACCGGCTGGAAAGTCCCGCGAGCGCGGCTGGGGAAACGGCGTTGGTTGCCGGATAGACCAAACCCATGACAAACCACTTATTGTCGGAACGGGCGACAAATCTCTTCAACAACCATTGGCTCATGTCGTTGGTCGGCCAGAACACGTCCGTGCTATTGCCCGCCCGCGTCCACGTTCGCAGCAACTCATCGGTCAGGAACAGGGCGTTGGTTTCGAAGCCTTCCTGCACGGCGGCGGCGCGCAACATGGGAGCTTGCACTCCGAGCGCGGCGGCGGCAACACGGTTGGCCTGCTGATATTCCGCGCGCGGCCACATCACTGTCGGCAGTAAATACCCGCTGATGCTCCGGTTTGAAACTGCCTGCTGCAAAACACCATCGGCTTGGGAAAGAATCTCAAACACTTCTGGCTCGTGATGGCCGGAAATGATCACCCAAAGCGGATCTTGGGGAATGCCGATGGCTGCGGTCATTTCCTCCAATGCGGCCTCTGCTTCGCTGTGCTGCGGCTTAAGCGCGTTGGCCGATCTGTCCAGCGGAGGAAGATGGAACGCCAAGGCCACGCTCGCGCAGGCCACCAGAACCATGGTGACGATACCTGCCCGCCATCGGTAGGCACGATCGGCCCGGCTGGTTAAGACAGGAATGTTTTCACGCGGCGGCATGAAATAAGACCGCCACAACTGGCGCGGCTGCGTCGCGCCGGACTTCCATCGCGCCGGAAACAGCGGCGGCAGATAAACCAGCACCATCACCAAAGCCGCCAGCGCCACGCCAATGGCCACCAGCGTGCCCAGTTGGGCCAGCCCTGGCAGCCCGCCCAAATTCAGAACCAGAAAGGCGCTGATGGTGATAATGGCCGCCCAAAGAATGCTGGGGGAGATGGCGCGCCGGACTTCCGAAATGCTCCATTGCGGGTGGGACAACGCTTCCTGATAATGAACCACGGCATAATCCACCGCCAACCCCAGCAGCACGGCGGCAAACCCCAGGCTCAGGACGCTGATGGTTCCCAGGATGATGCTTCCCACCGCGACGGTGGCGATCAGGACCACCGCCAGCAACGCCAACAGCCACAGCATGGGCAGCCAGCGCCGGTGCATCAGCCAGAATAGCGCCGCAATGATGAGAGCCGTGCCGGTGATTGAACCGCTCAAATCGTGCTGCATGCTTGCGGCTGTTTCCGTCACAAATGCCGGCCGCCCTGTATAACGCACGACAACCCCCGCCCAATCGGCCTGATTTGCCCCGACATCCGCGACAATTCTTTGGAGCGATTGCAGCCAGGCCGAGTTGGCGGGGTAAGTGGTCAGGTCAGGCCGCGCCGCCACATACAAGACGCGGAGCGTGCCATCCGCCGAGGCAAACATCTCTTGTCCTTGTTGGGCCGACATTCCGCTGAAATTTTTCAGCGCGGGCACATTCATTAAATCGTAGGGATCGAATGACCGCACCGCTATGTCCATCGGCGAGAGTGAAGTTGCCAGGACTTCCCGGGTTTCGCCCAGCACGGCGTGAAGGCGGCCGGCGGACAACCGGTTGGTCAGCCCGCCAAAAACCAGGGGCGGCTGGTTGAACCACAAATAACCAACCATTTCCGCCGCCTGCGCCGGATGTTCCATCCACGGCGGCTGCCAGGAGACGGCGGCGACCAGATTCGATTCGCGGCGCAAACAGGTTGCCAGAACTTCCGCCAGATGTTCCGCCTTGTTGGCATCGGCGGCCCGCAACGTGATGATTAGCTCGCGCGCGTTGGCGAAATGCTGTTGATAAATCTTCAACCCCTGCACCGCCGGTTCATCCGGCGGCAACAAGTCCAGCACCTCCGTGTCAATCCGAAGCCGGCTTAAACCGAATGCCAATGGCACGAACAATAACAGCCACCACGCGCGGTTCCACCGGTTTTTCATGGTTCGAGGTATCCCTCCAGGGTCTCGCCTGATTTCACGTTTTCCAACTTCCAGCCGCCGTCCGGCTTTCGAGAAAAATGCAAGCGGCCGGGCAGCGATTCGCCAGCCAAAGCCGCGCGCAAGTAGAGCCAGAGAAAGCGGGGCGGAGGGTTGTTTTTCCCAGCAAAACCCATTTGGCTGGGGGGAAACTGAATGAGCCAATTGGTGGAACTGGTTTGCGCCAGAACCATTGGAATCGTCATTTTAAGAAACTGAACCGCGCACCGCCCATCCGGATGACTGGCCACAACGACTTCGCCGCCCAGTTCCGGATAATTGCGGCCCGGCCGCCAAAGCGCCTGTCCTTGCTGCACACGCCAACCCGGACCGGAAGTGGTGAACAACGGATGGTTTGCCCCCGTCCGGCAGCCGGCGGAAAAAAAACCGCCTGTCAGCAGTGACAAACCAACCACACAGGACAACCATCGGCGTTCGCATGAAGCCATAAATAGCGCTCATTGTTGTGGCGGCCTCGAGATTGTCAAAATCTTCCCACCCCTTTCAGAGGTTCCGACGGGCGGCGCCTCAGACCTGCCTGGGTTTGACGAGCAGGAGGAGGATCCCGCCGACGAACGTGAACGCTCCGACGACCGGGGGGATGAAGTGGCTGTGAGTGGTCTGGATATGCAGGCCGAGAAAATCCACAGGCTTGCCCGGTGTGTTGAAAGTGATGCCCGAGTAAGCAAGCACCACAAGGCCGAAAGCGACCAGAAGGATCGCGACGATGGTCTTTGTGTTCATATAAAACCTCCAGATACTGAGTTTTGATTGACAGCCCTGTCAGCTGACTCTGCGGCCGGAGATGAGGTTGACGAGGATCATGATGGCGGCGATGACGAGCAGGACGTAAATAAACCCGCCGAGGGTGTTGCTGGTGACCATGCCGAGCAGCCAAAGAACGATCAGGACGATTGCGATTGTGTATAACATATAATTTTTTCTTTCAGTTTGTTTGACCTTCGAGTGACACTAAGCGATGCGCCGGTTCTTCGCCATGGGGTGTAACCCCACCTTTGACGACGGAAGGGGGCATCATGGATAGAACGCCCCGTAGAAGCGATTGGTTGCCGCCGAGGCCGTGGTGTCGGTGTAGGTGTAAGGGGTGACGGTCGGGGTGGGCGTGGCGAGAGTGGTCCAGTTTATCAGATCGGTGGAGGTTTGCAGCGTGAGGGCGAGTTGGGGCGTGTTGTTGATGACGAGGGTCACGGCGCCGTTTGCGGCACGCTGGATGGAGGCGAAGGTTGGGGGGACCGGGGAGATCGTCACGGCATTGGCGTCCAGAGTCACCGCGGTCTGCGCCAACAACCTGCCGTTGATGGAAGCGCCGGTCTGGAGGGTGATGGCTGCTTGAGCCAGGATGGTTCCCTCAAACTGGGAGGTTGTTCCAAGGGCCACGCCCACGCCGCCGGCGACCTGCCAAAAGATGTTGCCGGCCTGGGCGCCGCCGCTGAGGAGGACACTGGTGGAGCCGGCTAAGCTCAGATTGCCGGCGATCTGGAAGATCCAGACATCGTTGGGGCCGCCGGAGAGAGTGACGTCCGAGAGGATTGTAACATCGGTGCTCCACTTATAGAGGCCGGGGCCGAGTATCATGCCGCCAATATATCCGGTCCCCAGCTCGGTATAATCAGGCAGGGAAAGTCCCGCGGCGTCTGTGTAGGCGGTTTGCATGTCGCTTACCGCGGTGGTCAGGTTGACAGGGGTGGGAACGGCATAGTCGGCGGCGTAAACTTTCCCGGTGATTTGAGACGAAGTGGAAAAAGCGCCTGAGCTATCAAGAATTAATGAGAATGCGGTGATGGCAGTCGCGCCTATTGGACTGACTCCAAGATCGCCCGTCACGGCGGAAGGCGGCACGGTGCTGATTCCTGATTTTGCCAGAATCGCATAATTTCCGGCGGTTCCAAGGTTCAGGGGCTGCCGGCCCGCGGTGGCGTCCGGGTGCGGGCAGATTACGGCCACCGCCAGGCCGAGGATGCAATTCCAAGCATTGAAATTTTCATGTCTCATAATCATGCCTTTCCTGATGTTTTAAGTTTGCGTTTGCGTTTGCGATTTGGATGAAGCTAATCCGTCAGGCGACCCTTGACTATGGGGAGTAACCCTACCGTGGATGATGGGTATTGCGCAGCGGCGAGCGATGCGGCGGCGGCGGCTTTGGATTAGAGGCGCTTCAACCTCTCTGCGACCCAGGCGTGCATTTCCGGGGAGGCGTGGTGATTTTTGAAGTCTGTTCTTGGTTTTCGGAGTTTCCGCTTGCGGGCGGCCTCCTCGGCCTTGAATGTTTTCAAACGCGCCTCGAACTTTTCCCGCTCCATGCGCAGCCATTGGGCGAAGTGATCGCCCTTGCGCAGGGCCACCAGGTCGGCGCACAGGCGGCTCAACCAATGAAGTTGGCGGGCAGGCTCATCCGCGACGGGAGGCGGCTCGCGCAAGGCGAGGGCGATGCGAGCGGCCAGGCAGAGGGCCAAGTGATCGGCCAATTGGCCGTTGGCGGCCGCGGCCAGTTCGGCGGCTTGGGCGCCGAAGAGGCAGGCCGCCTCCAAGGCGTCCTGTTGGGCCTCCCACTCCCGGCATCCGCCAAGCTGCCAAGCGGCCAAGTGGGTCTCGTTGAGGGGTTGGCCGCCAAATTCGACCGCCATGAGAGCCTGCACCTCGGGCAGGGTGTTGAGCCATTGGAGGATTTCCGCGGCCGGTTGGCCGTTTTGCAGGCGGCGGTTGATCTCCCCGCGGACGGGTTGCGGCAAGCGCACGATCTGGTCATCTCGATTCATGTGGATTGGTTGGTTGGGGTGTCACGGGACTATTGTTCATAAATCCGTCGGCAGGACGCCGACGGAAGCGGGCGAGAAGTCAGAACAACAGCAGGCTGGCCCGCAGAGCGGGCTGCCCGCGCTCCCTGTGCATCAGAATTATACAAAGAACTTCCATGACACAACATCAGTTGCGGCTCGGAGGCCGGGGGCGGTTGGTTCATAGAAATTTAAACTCCTCTTTGACCCAGTCCAAGACTTCTGTGGGGACGCCGCCATTTTGGGAGTTCTTGAGGTTTTCGATTTCCCTTTGGCGGGCGGCCTCCTCGGCCTTACCTTTTTTGAACCGCAAATCCAACTTTTCGCGTTCGAGGCGCAGCCATTGGGCGTTGTGATCGGCCTTGCGCAGGGCCACAAAGTCGGCGAACAAGAGGCGCAAGCGCTGGAGTTGGGCGACGGGGTCCTCCCCTTCCGGACCAGGCTTTTGCAGGGCGACGGCGATGCGGGCCATGAGACAAACGGCCAGTTGATCGGCCAGCTTGTCGCCGGTGGCGTTGCTGATCTCGGCGGCGTCCGCGCCGAAGCGGTGGACGGCTTGGAGGGCCTCCTGTTGGGCCTGCCAGTCGCGGTAACCGCCGAGCTTCCAATGGCAGAGGTTGATCTGGTTGATGGGCTGGCCGTCAAACTCCGCCGCGAGCATCACGGTGACCTCCGGCAATGAGTTGAGCCATTGGGCGATATGGATGGCCATTTCGCCGTTTTGCAGCCGAAGATTGATCTGTTCGCGGATGGGATGCGGCAGCCGCGCGATTTTGCCTTTGCGGGTCATGGGATTTGTTTTTTTTGGCTTAATTTGGCTTAATTGACGCCCACGGTGGGAGGTCTTGGCGCGGCTGACGCCGCGATCAAATCGCTCGGTCTGAATTGAAAATTTGTCATTGAGAATTTGTCATTTGTCTTTCATCAAGACGATTCGGAAAACTTTGCCGAGAACGCGCAATTCTCGTGGATAGCCCTGCAACGGCGGGCTTGGTGGAGTCGTTTGACGGCGGTTGGCCCCGGGTTCCCGTCTCGCCCGGCCATTGGACTGGCACTTCGCCTCTCATGCTTTCCATTGAAGCATAGTGCTGGCGATTTGTCAAGCTTTTAATTAAAGCGCGGAGTGATTACCAACGAAGGGATGGCGCCGAGACCCCGAAAAGCGACGGATGGCTCTTAAATAAGAACTTGCGCCGCAACCGGTTGCGATTCGCAATCGCTCATAATTCCAACCCTTCTTGTTTTTCCGGCTTGGCTTCGCGTTGCGCTTTGGCAAATGGATTCTGTTGCGGAGGGGCGTCAACGCGCTCGGTCTTGTTCAACAGCCCTTCAATGGTGAGAATCTGGATTTTAGGATAGTCCTTGTCGTGCCAGACTTTTGACTTGTAACGCCCCGCATCGGCCGCCTCAAGGCGCATTGGCGCGGACGGCTTTTCAAGGGTGAGCAGGACGCCGCCGGCGAACTTCTGATTGTTCACGTCGCCCAGCAAGGCCGCGACATCGTTGCGCTGGACGCCGCCGCCCTTGACTTGCACAAGGATTTTCTGGCGTTTGTCCTCGCTCTCGTAAAAGAAAAGCATTCCGTCCACGCCCCGATCCGCGCCTTTGCCGTCACCTTCCCTGAGGGGCCTGGCGTCAAGCAAAGACAAGGCCCAATGCTGGAACTGCCACTTGTCCAGTTGCGCCAAGGCTTTGGCGCTCTGAAAGTCCGTTGGCTGTCCCTTTTCCTCATACTTGACATCATCGCCAAAAGCGTCCTGAAGGCGGTTTTTGATGATATTGACGGCGAGGTAAGTAATGTCAATGCCAATCCATGTGCGCCCCAACTTTTCGGCGGCATGAACCGTGGTTCCGCACCCGCAGAATGGATCAAGGACGATGTCGCCGGGATTGCTGCTCACTTGAATAATACGTTCGAGCAATGCTTGCGGCTTTTGTGTTGGATACCCTAATCGTTCTGAGGATAAGTTGTGCATGGTCTTTATGTCGCCCCAAATATCTTGAATCGGAACTCCCGGCACGTCTTCCGGATAAACTTTCAGTCTCGGCATCCCCCCTTTCTTTTTGGGCCAATGGATTCTTCCTTTGGCCTCCAACTCATCCATGTTCTCTTTTGTTTTAGACCAACATCGGGTCGGAGGCGGACGGACGCCATGCCATTCATAAAGCTGTCCGCCAGAGGCATGAGACATTGCCGCTGTTAAATCTCTGCGAAAGTATTTGCGCCCGCGCTCATCCGTCTGGTCGAAAAACATGGCAAGATATTCCTCGGTATATGGCGTATATAGCTGATTCCAAGTCATCCTTTCACCGGCCGAATAAAATAATATACAGTCATGGATTGCTCCATATTTTTGCTCCACATTGGCGTGAGCGGATGTCCGCTTCCAAATGATTTCATTGTGAAAATGAGACGCTGAAAAGATTCCGTCCAACAACAGCCGCAAATAATGGCTGGCGGTCGGATCGCAATGGAGATAGAGACTGCCCGTAGCTTTGAGGACGCGACGCAGTTCCACCAAACGCGGAGCCATCATCGCTATGTACGCCATCATAGGTGAAGTCCTGAGAAATCCGTACAACGATTCCACCATGTCCATGACCGCCGTATTCTTGCAAGAATCGCGGAATTCTCTGTAGGTGTCGGCGGCATCAGCCCAATGCCAAGTGTCTGTGAAGGCATGGAATTGCGCCTGGCTTTCCTCTCCCGAGGCTTCTTTGAAGAGGAGGTTGTAATCCGCGTTGGAATTGAAGGGCGGATCCAGGTAAACCAAGTCCACACTGGCATCGGGAAACATTTTCGTGTCTCGCAGCCAGTTTATGTTGTCGCCAAAAAGCAGTTGGTTCATTGCGTGATTGACCTGCACGGCAGCCGCCTGCCTATTGCGCCCTGAACGGCCAATGCGGTTTTCTGACCATTGTTCATGTTGCGCGTATGCCAACGAAAGTCAAGCTCGCCGACGTAACGATCGCGTGGAGGGTTTCCGAATCGGCATTCAGTTTCTGATTCCAATTTCCACCGGCGCGCCCGTTCCGCAAGCACCGCTGCCGGACATGGCGGATGAACGTGGATTGGCGGGCGTATTCCCAAAAGCAGCAGGCCACAAGTTGCGCGTCTGGGATGTGGTCGAAGTTCCAATCAAACTGCGAAAGCGAATCTTCTTTCCGGTGAATGGCTCACTCGTTTAATCCGCAATGGTCGTAACCAGCGGGAGACCGGCCGCGGAGTTCCGGGGGCGCCTGGGCGGCGGGGCCGGCGCGTTCCGCAGCCTCCTGGCTGGAAGCCGCGGCGGGAAGGACGGGCCACTGGCGCTCGTGGGGGACGAAATCCAGTTTAGCCCGGCGCGCCACGGCTTGCAGGTACTCGCGGGTGCGGAGAGATTTAGGATCGAGCGGTTCGGCGACGCCAATGACGGCGGCGAGGGCGCCCACGCGCGCGGAGCGGCGCGGCAACCAGGCGTCAATCCAGACGTAGAGGTCGAGGGGCAGCTCCTCGGCGGCATGGACTGCGATCACGATCACGTCGGCCGCGAGAGCGGCGCGAACGGCATCCAGAAACATTCCGGGATCACTGAGGTAACTGGCGTGGAACCAGGTGTTTTGGATGCGCTCGTCGCCCGCCAATTGAGTCGCCCGGCGACAAGTTTGCATGGCCCACTCTTTGGTGACGCTGTCCTGGTAAACGCCGGCGATGTTCAAACTGTAACCCGATTCATCCGGGGCCATGGCCGCCTGGTCCGACGGAACCGGCGGCACGAGAAGCTGGATCGCATTTTTCATAGATTTCACACGATGAGGCATCATGACGCTGAAACGAGGCGGGCGCTATACGGTGTTTACCCCATATACAGATTGAGGCAAATGCGCGATGTTGGCGCTGGACGGGCGGGTTGCTCTTGAGAGATCAAGCATGGCCGAGCAGGCCGCGGAGTCCGGCATGAGAGCATGAAACGGAAACTAACCGGGTTGTCACAACGATACGTGACGGCGTTGCGCAAGCACCTGGAGCAGGGGCCGCGGGCGAGCTTGTCGCCCGCGCTGGGCCTGGGACGCCGCGCGGTCGCGCTGGGTTTGGAAACGCTGGATCTGGCCCGGATGCACGAGCGGGCGGTGATCACGCTGGAATTAGCCAGCAAAAAAGACGGCTACATGGAGCGGGCCAGGATTTTTTTTACCGAAGCGATCACCCCGATCGAGGAAACACATGCGGTGGCGCGAAAGGCCAAGACACATTTGCATGAATTGACCGAATTGCTCGGACAGCGCACGGTGGAGCTGGCTGCCACCAACGGTCAGTTGCAGCGGGGCATCGTCCAACGCAAGAGCGTGGAAGCCGCGCTGAAGAAGAGCGGGGAACGCTACAACCGGCTGCTAAGAGATTCCCTGCAGCTCCAGGCGGGCTTGCGGGAACTGACGCACCAGGTGCTGGCGGCGCAGGAGGATGAACGGGATAAGATGAGCCACGAACTTCAGGATGAAGTCGCCCAGACGCTGTTGGGGATCAATGTGCGGCTGCTCACCTTGAAAGAGGGGGCGTGGAAGAACACGCGTGTGTTGAAGAACGAAATTGCCAGCACGCAACGGCTGGTGGCAGAATCGGCCGAATCCGTGCGGCAGGCCGCGCGCAAATTTAAGAACGCATGAAGCGCAAATTTTCCATCCGTTATCAGGCCGCGTTGCGAAGGTTCCTGAAGAAGGGACGCCGGGCGGGCCTGGAGTCGGCGCGAGGGCTGGGAAGCCAGGCCCTGGAGGCCGGACTGCAGACGCTCGAACTGGCCAAGCTTCACGAGCAAACCCTGGTCAAAGAAGTGTTGCCGGGCTGCCCGGCCGGGCGGCGGGCCACGCTGATCCAGCAGGCGGGGATTTTCTTTACGGAGGCGATCACGCCGATAGAGACCACGCATCGCGGTTCGCGGGAGGCGGCGGTCCACTTGAATGAAATCGTGGAGATGCTGAGCCAGCGCACGGTGGAGCTGGCCGCCTCGAATGTGGAGTTGCGGGAGGAGATCCTCCAGCGCAAGGCGGCGGAAGAGGCGCTCAAAAAAAGCGAGCACCATTACAGCCAGTTGCTGGAACAGTCGGACCACATGCAGGAGCAATTGCGGCGGCTGTCGCGCCAGATAATCTCGGCGCAGGAGGATGAGCGCAAGGAAATCAGCCGCGAATTGCATGACGTGATCGCGCAGACCTTGACGGGCATCAACGTGCGGCTGGCGGCGTTGAAAAAGGAGGCGGCGCACAACACCAAGGGTCTGGACCGCAACATTACGCGCACGCAGCGGCTGGTGGAAAAATCGGTGGACATTGTGCATCAGTTCGCCCGCGAATTGCGCCCGGCGGTGCTGGACGACCTGGGGCTGATTGCGGCCCTGCATTCGTTCATGAAAGACTTTATGGCGCGCACCGGCGTTCGCGCCCAACTGACGGCGTTTGCGGGAGTGGAGCAGATGGACACGGCCCTGCGGACGGTGCTCTTTCGCGTCGCCCAGGAAGCGCTGACCAATGTCGCCCGCCATGCGCAGGCCAGCCGGGTGGAAGTGAACATTGAGAAGCTGCCGGACTGTGTCTGCATGAGTATAAGAGACAACGGCAAGTCCTTTGAAGTGGAACGGGTGGCGCGCGGGAATGGAAGCAAACGCCTGGGGTTGCTGGGCATGAGGGAGCGGTTGGAGATGGTCGGCGGCCGGCTTGAGGTCCAGTCCGCCCCGGGCCAGGGCACAACGATCACGGCGCAAATTCCGACCGGCCAAGGCGCGAAAAAAAGCGGGGGGGGCGCGCCGTTGAGGTCCGCGGAAGACCGGCTTGAAAGTCCATGAAAACATTTGCAGTCCTGCTGGCGCTATGGGCGGCCTGTTGGAGCGACCTCCGCACGGCGGCAGGTTCGACCAACTCGGCGGCGGCCAATCGGATTCTCATGATTGATCCCAGTTCCATGCCGGTGGCGGCGGGCAACGCCACGCTGACCATTGGTCCGCTACTGCGGGCGGAGGGGGTTTATTCGGGCGATTACAGGATTGAGGTTTTTCCCTACTTTTTCAAAAACGAAAAGGGCAGGCTGGCGATCATCGTTTCGGATGAATCCCTGGCCGGGATTGCCCAGGGAAAGGCCGCGGCGATCATCGGGACGGCCACCACGAGCGGCAAAGGCGGCGAGAGCCGGCCCATCGAGGCGACCGCGACGCCTTTGGACAACAATCGCGGAACGCTCAAGCTGTGGTTCACGGCGGGAGAGAGGAAAATGGTTTTCGAGCCGGCCTATCACTTTGCGGAGAAAGGGGCGGCGAAGCCGATGGAGACCAACCTCACCGCCAACGCGCCATTGCGCCCCCGGTTTCCAATCGCGAGGCGCTGAACGCCACCGACAAACATCTATGAAAAAAATCACCGTTTTATTAGCCGAAGATCACACCATCGTGCGGGAGGGTTTCCGCAAGATGCTCGAACTGGAAGACGACATCGAAGTGGTCGGCGAAGCGCAAGACGGCCGGCAGGCGGTCGCGCTGGTCAACAAACTGCGTCCCGCCGTGGTGTTGATGGACATCGCCATGCCGCTGCTCAATGGTCTGGAGGCGACCCGGCAGGCGCTCAAGGCCGTCCCCGCCACCAAGGTGCTGATCCTGTCCGCGCACAGTGATGATGCGTATGTGACAAGCGCGACCGAGTCCGGCGCGTCGGGATTTCTGCTCAAACAAACCTCCGCCTACGATGTCTGCCGCGCGATCCGGGAAGTCAACAATGGAAAAACATTTTTCAGCGCCTCCATTTCGCGGCGCCAGGACCGCCTCCGTCCGCAAACGCCGGATCGCGAGGGGCTGTTCCACAAGAAGGCGGCGCAACTGACTTCGCGCGAGATGGAAGTGCTGCAACTGATCGCCGAAGGCAAGGCCAACAAGGAAACCGCGTCGGAGCTGGGCATCAGCATGAAGACTGTGGAGAAGCATCGCGAGAACCTCATGTCCAAGCTGGACATCCACGACACCGCCGGTCTGACCCGCTACGCCATCAGCGCGGGCATCATCGAGAGCAGCGTGCAGTTGACAATAGTTTGACCAATGGGGAGAACACCCCATGGCACCCGCAGCCTCGTCTGATTTATGCTGTGGGATGGCCTTCAAAGATCCAGTGGTAACCGAGCGTTCACCACCAGCCGCCGAGCCTTCCGGGCAAACTGCGGCCGGCGACGCCGGCGGGATGGAAAAACAGAATCCCGCGCCTGTCCCCGGCCACGACACGCAGATTCGACGGGCGGAGGCGCGCACGGAACTGGCCGAGAGGCGCACGGAACAAGCCGAGGCGCGGACCGAGCAGGCCGAGGCGCGGATCGAGCAGGCCAAAACGCGGATTGAGCAGGCGGAGGTGCGCACTGAGCAGGCGGAAACACGGACGGAACAGGCGAAGACCCGGACGGAACAGGCGGAGATACGGAGCGAACAAGCGGAGATGCGGACGGAACAGGCCGCGTCGCGGAGTGAGGAGGCGATCCGCGCCTCAGAACTGAGTTACCGGCGATTATTCGAAGCGGCCAGGGACGGCATCCTGATGTTGGACGAGGAGACGGGCCGCATCAGTGACGTGAACCCTTTCCTGGTTGAACTGCTGGGTTTTTCCCACAGTGAAATGATCGGCAAGACGGTCGGGGAGCTGAGTCCGTTCAAGGACATTGAGTCGAACAAGGTCATGCTCGAGCGATTGCAAAAGGACGGGAGTGATTCAATGCAACATCCGTGACATCACGGAGCGCAAGCGCGCGGATGATGAAATTCGCCGGCTCAATGCGGAATTAGAACAACGGGTCGTCGAACGCACCGCGCAACTGCAATCCACCAACCAGGAGCTGGAAGCGTTCAGTTATTCCGTCTCCCACGATTTGCGCGCGCCGCTGCACCAGATGATGGGCTTCGTGGAACTGCTGCGTGAAGAGGCCGGCCCGGCGCTTTCGGAAAGCAGGCTCAGTCATCTGACGGCCATCTCCCAAGGGGCGAAACGGATGAGGAACTTGATTGACGACCTGCTGGCCTTCTCGCATATCGGGCGCGCGGACTTGCAGAAGAGGGAGGTCAATCTCGACCCGTTAGTCCGGGAGACCTTGGATGATTTTCAGGCGGAGACCAAGGAGCGAAAGATCGTCTGGGAAATCCACCCGCTTCCGGCCGTGTGGGCCAACCGCGCCCTGTTGCGCCTGGCGCTGGTCAATCTGATCTCCAACGCGGTGAAGTTCACAAGCGCCCGCGCCGAGGCCAAAATCGAAATCGGTTGCGCTCCCAGCGATTGCGGCGAGACGGTGATTTTCATTCGGGACAACGGCGCGGGTTTCAATCCGCATGATGCGCACAAACTGTTTGGCGTCTTTCAACGGCTGCACGACCGCAATCAGTTCGAGGGCACAGGCGTCGGCCTGGCCAACGTCCAGCGTATCATTCACCGCCACGGTGGCCGGACCTGGGCGGAAGGCGTGGTTGATGGCGGGGCGACGTTTTACTTTTCGATCCCCAAACGAACCGGCGAGGTTTGCACGGAATCTGAAACAACAGACCGCGGCAACCTTCTCAGATCCGCCGGGCGTTCTTGCGCCGGAGCCGAGGCGGAAACCGGTTGACTCCACCCAAACCCGATATGGGGAGAACACCTTATAGCGCCCATAAGGGTCTCTAGCTTATTGTACCGCATATGACACTTACAGAGATGTCGCAAGCCGGAGCGCTGGACGAAGCGCTGCCGCAAAGGCCGCCGAAACCGCCCCGCCGCATTCTGGTGGTGGAAGACGATGAGATCATCCGCAAACTCAACGCCCAAGTGCTCGCTCACTCCGGTTACCATGTGGATGCCGCCGAAGACGGGGCCGCCGCCTGGGACACTCTGCAACGGAATCCGTATGACCTGCTGGTGACGGACAATGACATGCCGAGGGTGTCCGGCGTTGAGTTGCTCCACAAGCTGCACGCCGCCCACATGGCCCTGCCGGTCATCATGGCCACAGGGAAACTGCCAGAGAAGGAATTCGCCCAATGCCCCTGGCTCCAGCCCGCCGCTCTGCTGATCAAGCCCTATTCCTTCCACGAGTTGTTGGGAACGGTGGAAAACGTCCTGCGCGCGACCGAGAGCATGTGCGAGCAGGCTGCGCCGCCAGGATGGCAAGCCGGACCGCCAGCGGGAAAAATGCAGTGCTGATAGTCTCAAGCCCGGCTCGATGTTTCATGGACAGATTTTTGGGTTGGAGACTTGCGCCCGGGCCGCCTCCACAAGAGATGCTCCTGCGTAGAACACCCCATGGCGCCGCCAAGACATCCGGCTTACTTTTCTTTCTATGAAACAAAACAAATTCTCTCGAGTTGTAAAACACCTCCTCGGCACGGCCTTCGCCCTGGCCCTGTTGCAGCTCTGCCTGCCCGCGGTCCTCAACGCCCAAGCGGTTAAGCCAGTCCCGGTCAGCGCCGATCAACCCAATGCCATGACCGTGTCGGTCACTGGAAAGTGCGAGTACTCCGATGATGGCGTCACGTTCGCCACCCTGACCCAAGGCCATGTCTTTCAGCAAGGCGCCACTGTCCGCACCGGCGATGATTCACGCGCCGATCTGTTCTTCCGCCGCACCGGCACCACCGTCCGCCTCCAGGCCGGCACCGAACTCAGGATCGAGCGAATGTCCTTAACCATGAAGGACGGCCTCCCGATTGTGGATACTTTGTTGGACCTTCGCGCGGGAAGGATTTTCACCGTGGTCCGCTCCACCGTCGTGGGCAGCACCTTGGAAATCAGAAATGCGGCCGGACGATCCGTGGTGCAAGGCAGCGGTATTGGCCGCTACATCATCACCGCCGATGGGACTCACGTGGTCGCCACAGGCTCGGTCATCCCCCTGAAAGTGATTGGTGAAAACGGCATCACTGTCGTTGCCGCCGGGCAGCAATTCGACAAGAAGGACGGCAAAGTTCTCGCGGCGTCCCCTCCCTTATGGGTCAAAGACATGATTGAGCTGGACGAACTCCAGGCGGTCACCGAACAGCCCGCCGCCACGGGAGCTTCGCCCAAACCATGAGCGCGGTCCGGCAATTCCCGTTATGAAAACACACCGGCCCCAAAAGCCATTGACCTTCGGTGATTTCGTCGCGGGCGTTTACCACGCCTGGGGCAAACGCAAGGCCAACGGGATGATCCGGCTGGCCATCAAGTTGCGCTTCCTTGAGTTCAGCGGACAAAAGTGCTTCATGATTTCTTAAAACATCCATTAGAGCCAAGGCGAAGTCATGACAATAATCATCCGGCCTCCTCATCCGGGGATGGCCACGAAGCTTGGGCGCATGGATTTGAAGCCGGGTTGGCTGCCAGCACGGAACCCGCTCCATGCGACGAGCGACCCGGGCAGGAGAACTCTCTTCGGCATTCCAGAAAGGCACGCCCGTTGAAAATCCGATTCGGCCGGAGAATGGGAATTGCCATGCTGGCGCTCCTGGCCTTGGGCTTCACCCCATTCCTCCGCGGACAGGAGCCGACGCCCGGCTTGACCAAGCCATCAAAGGCGGAAACCGTTACGCTCCCCAAATCCGTCCCCGACCCCTTTGAGCCGTTGAACCGGGTGATGTGGGGCTTCAACAAAGGGCTGATGACCCATCTGATCAAGCCGACCAGCAAAGTGTATCGCTTTGTCGTCGCCAAACCGATCCGGACCGGGATCGGCAACTTCGGCAGGAACCTCACTTATCCCGGACGATTGATCAACAACCTGCTCCAGGGAAAATGGACCGGCGCCCGCGATGAAACGTACCGATTTCTTGGCAATTCAACCGTTGGAATAGCCGGGGTCTTTGACGTGGCAACCAAATGGAAGATTCAGAAATCAGACGCGGATTTTGGGCAGACGTTCGGCCAGTGGGGCTGGAAGCCCAATTTTTTCCTGATGCTGCCATTCCTGGGTCCAAGCAATGACCGGGACACCATCGGCTGGGGCGCCGACACGGCCGCCAATCCCCTGCTCTACATCGCTCCCTACAAATTCGACGGGAACGATCCGCTGACCTACCTCGGCCCCTACACTTATTTCACTTACGCGGACATGTATAACAACCTGGCCGACACCGTGGACGAATCGGTGCGCTTCAGCCGGGCCGAACCGGACCCATATTCCGAGATTCAGTACGCCTGGACCTTCGCCCGCGAGAACCGGGTGGCGGATTTCAAAGTCACCGGAGTTCCCGACGCCGCCGCGCAGGAAACCCTCGAATCGGTCTTCTTCACCTACCAGGACCCGAAGTTTCCAGACCGCGGCAAGACCCGCTCGGTTCTGATTCCCTCCACGGGCCGAAGACTCCCCTTCACGTTTTGGCTGCAACCGGGCAAAGCCCCGGTGGTTTACATCGTTCCCGGCCTGGGTTCGCATCGGCTGGCCGAAACCTCCCTGGCACTGGCCGAGTTGGTTTATAAAAACGGCTTCTCCGCCGTCTGCCTCAGCAGCCCTTTCCACCCCGAGTTCATGGAACACGCTTCCACCGCCGCGTTGCCGGCTTCTCTGCCGGTGGATGGCCGCGACTTGCAGGTTGCTCTCACCGCGATGGATCACCATTTGAATGTGTCGTACCCGAACCGGTTCGGCGAAAAGGCGCTGCTGGGCTACTCGATGGGCGCGCTCGAATCTTTGTTCGTGGCAGCCGCCGAGCCGACGAATCAGCCGGCGTTGCTTAAATTTGACCGCTATGTGGCCATTGACACCCCGGTGCGGATACTCAACGGTGTTGTCAAGCTGGACGAATTTTACCGGGCGCCCCTGGACTGGCCGCCGGCGGAACGAGCCGACGACATCGAAAACACCTTCTTGAAGGTGGCCGCCTTGAGCAAAAGCACGCTCACGCCAAAAACCTCGCTCCCCTTCAACGCCATCGAGTCAAAATTCCTTATTGGGGTCTCGTTCCGGCTCGTGCTGCGGGACGTTCTTTACAGCAGCCAGCGGCGGAACAACCAGCAAGTCCTTCACCACGCCATGTTGAGTTTCAGGCGCAACCCGGTCTATCAGGAAATCCTTCAATACTCCTACCAGGATTACTTTGAGAAGTTCGCGGTCCCGTATTTTCAGGCGCGCGGCATGGCCTCGCCGGCGGCGGAGTTGGCCAAAGCCGGGGATTTGAGGACGTACGAAGCCGGCCTGCGCGCCAACCCGGACATTCGCGTCATTGTCAATCAAAACGATTTCCTCCTCTCGGACGAGGACCTGGCCTGGCTCCACGCCACCTTTGCCCCGGAAGCGCTGACGGTTTTCGCGCAGGGCGGGCACTTGGGAAACCTGGACAATCCGGCGGTGCAAAAAGCCATTTTGGGGGCGCTGGCGGGTTTGAAGCCATCCCTTTGACCAGCCCGGCCTGCCCTCCGAAGATTGATTCAAAACCTCTGGTGGGGAAACACCCCATAGCTCCGCGTGGGTGTCTTGGGCAAAATGGCGTTGGGAAATTGAAAACTCCTGCAAATTCGGAGTTGCCATCCCAAAAAATGATCACCTATGAAACACAATCGCAACCATGACAACGCCCGCGCCGCCGGCCTCCAACTTGTGCCCGTGCGCTTTGAGTTCACTCACCCCACCGCCACGTCCGTCTGCGTTGCGGGCAGTTTCAACCAATGGCGGCCCGAAGCCAAGACCCTGCACCCCGAAGGGGGCGGCCGCTGGCACAAGGAGACGGTTTTGGCGCCCGGCACCTACGAGTACTGCCTCGTCGTGGACGGCCAATGGATGCCCGACCCGCTGGCCAAAGAATCCGTCCCCAACCCGTTTGGCGGGAGAAACTCGGTCCTGAACGTGGCCACGCCGGAAGCGGTTCATCGCGCCGACGCGCTCAATCAACCAATGCAAAACTCAAACAAATAGAAAACAGAAATGAAAATATGAACAAACAAACACAAGCAGTCAGCAATGACATGGGCCAATTGGCCGAAGACGCCCAGGCCTTGATGGCCGCCACCGCCGACGTCGCCGGAGAAAAAGTCAAGGAAGCCCGCAATCGTCTCGCCGCCGCGCTGGAACGGGGCAAGGAAATCTGCGGCCGCGCCCGCGAGAAAGTGGTCCAAGGCGCCAAAGCCGCCGACGAGGCCGTGCATGAGCATCCCTATCAAGCCATCGCCATTGGCGTCGCGGTGGGAGCCATCATCGGTTATCTCATGGCCCGCCGGTGCTGCCGCAACCGCGATTGACTGGTTATGGAAGAATCTCCTGTCACCTTCCGGCAACTGGCCGCGTCCTCAAAAAATCTTGCGCGACGGCTGTTGACCATCGGGGAAAACCGGCTCGAACTCTTCACGGTGGAAGTGCAGGAGGAGCGCGACCGCCTCCTGCGCGCCCTCCTCCTGGCCCTCGGCGCGGCGGCGTTCGGCCTGCTCGCCGGCATCACGCTCACCGCTCTGGTGGTGGTTTTGTTTTGGGATTGCTCCCATTGGGCCGCCCTCCTCATCTTGACTGTCCTTTACGGAGCAGCCGGGGCTTTCCTTTGCCGGCGGCTGGCCCGACTGCTGCGGGACTGGCAGACTCTTCCCGCCTCCCTCGATCAACTCCGAAAGGACCGCGCATGTTTGGGAAAAATCCTCGAATGAACCCGCTCCAATCGCGGAAACAACTCTTGCTCGCCGAGAGCGAACTCAACCGCGCCCAGTTGGTCGCGGACATGACCGCCCTGACGGCGGACGTTCGCGCGCTCACCGGCCGCGCCAGATGCATCGGTTTGATCGTCTCGTCAGCCGCGGCACTGGTGGCGGGCCTGGCGGCCTTCCGTCAGGGCAAGCCCGCGGACGCGGGCGCGAAGCCTTCCTGGCTGCAAACCATTCTCAAAGGCGCGGGCCTGGTTTCCAGCCTTTGGACGGCATTCGGCCCACAGAGAAGTGACCGCGACAAAATGTGATTTGTAACCTCGCCGGGTAGGGTAACACCCCATAGCGCCCGCCTGGGTTTGGATTACTCTGGTTCCATGAAAGACAAGCGAATCTGATTCGCCCAATGAAAGGCATATTATGTTAGGAACTATTCTCATTTTTTTACTCATTCTTATGTTGCTCGGCGCGCTCCCCAGGTGGCCGCATAGCCGGGATTGGGGCTATTACCCCAGCAGCGGACTGGGCCTGGTTTTGGCGGTTCTGATTGTCCTGGTCGTGCTGGGGAGAATTTGAACGGGCCGGGCTGGACGGCATCGGAAGCAAGGGCTGGCAAATCATTTTCGCGGGGAGCGACCCGCGCCATTTAAACGAAAGACAAATCCATGTTGCGAAGCATTAAAGCATTATACCGGGACAAGCTCGGGGCGTTGGAAGGCGAAATCGGCCTCCTTTTATGAAACACAATAAACACAACGAATTCTCCCGAAACCACAACCAACAGTCCGCCGGCGCGCCCCAGCCGGCCGCAGTCGCAGACTTGAAGCAAAACGAAGCCGATTTTGCGCCGTCCGCGGACGAAGTGGCCAGAAAGGCCTACTTCACTTATCAGAACGAGGGTTCGCCGCAAGGGCGCGACGTGCAACATTGGCTGGCGGCCGAGGCGGAATTGATCGCGGAACGCAACCTCACCCGGGTTCACGGTTTTCACCACAAAACGTAAGACATGAGAACCTCCGCTGCCCAACGCCCCATCGCGCCTCAGACGCCGGTCTTCCCAAAAACGCTCCACCATTTGCGGGCCGGCGCCACGGAAGCCGGTTCAATTCCGAAGGCTCCAAAGCGCGACAATATTTTTTCCAGATCCCGCGACACGCGGGAGGATCGCGGCGAGCGCCAGATGAAAACGTCGCATAACGCGCAGACATTTACCCACGGACGGTGATTGCGAACCTATGAAAAAAAATCCACTCAAGGAAGGGGTCTTGACCGAAAACTCCGCGGGAATCGGCACCGTGACCCGCAAGATGGTGCGGGAGCGCGCGATTGAACTCGCCGTCATCAACGGCCGCCGCCCGCAGGAGGTGTCCAAATCCGACTGGGAACAGGCCAAACGGGAATTGACCGGGGAACCGGAAACGGACCCCAAACAGAAGACGCTTGAATCCGCGCCCGAATCCGAACGCTGGGATCCGGTGCCCGGCTCAACCGGACAAAAAGCGCCGGAGGCCCCCAGCGCCGATGAGGACGAGGAGGGGCGGAGCGACAATGAGAGATTGGTCGAGGAAGGCATCGCCGGAGCGGAGCATGACCAAATGCGGCAAGCCGCCAGCAAAGCCGCAAAAGACCAGTCCAGTGCGGTTTAGAAATTCAGGTTATTTTATCGCGTATGAAAGCTAAACAGAAAAACGAAATGACATTCGGCGACTTGATCACGGCCGCTTGCCAGGTCTGGGGACCCGGCCAGGCTGAAAAAATGCTGCGATGGGCGTTTAATACGCGCCGGGTCGTGTTCCGAGAGCCGCCGCATTTCTTGATTTCTTCCGCCAAGGAAAGGTCTCTATGAACAATCCGAAAAGTCCGCTTCACCGAATTAAAATTGGGCTGGGGATTGCAGCGCTGGCGGCGCTGACCGGATGCGTCGGTTACGTGGGTGGCGGGTACGGCGGCACGGTAATAGTGCCAGGCCCCGATGTCTCTTTTTGGGGCGGCGGCGTTTACGAAAGGGGTCCCGACGTGCATGCTTTTAGTCAGCGCGGAGTTGCAAGTCGCGCGGTGGCGCACCCTGGCGGCGGAGGAGGCGGAGGAGCGAGGAGGCGGTGACCGCACAACTCATTGGACGAAAACAGACTTAATGAACCTATGAAACTCTCATATCAACGGACACGTCTAGCCGGCCTTTTGACCCTCGTCCTTTCGGCGGGCGCCTTGGGCGTCTTGTCAGCGGAACTTCAGGCGGCGGAGCCGAACCAAGGGCAACCGATGCCGGCGGTCGCGCAACGGTTGTTCGCATCGCCCGACGAGGCTCTAAAAGCCTTGCAGACGGCTACCGCGGCCAAAGATAAAGAGGCCTTGTGCGAGCTTTTTGGCGCTCAGTTCAACGAACTCTTGACGGGCGACCAAGTGCAGGACGCGGACAATGCGCAGAAGTTCGCCACAGCCGTGGCGCAGGGCTGCAATCTTGTGAAAGAGGGGGAGGACAAAATCATTTTTGAGGTTGGCACGAACAATTGGCCGATGCCGATCCCGCTGGTGAAAGCGGACGGGCAATGGCATTTCGACACGGCGGCGGGCAAGGAGGAGATCATCAACCGGCACATCGGCAAGGACGAACTCTGCGCCATCGGCGTTTGCCGGGCCTATGTGGCAGCGCAACGCCAGTACGCCAGCGCGAATCAGGGCGCGGGTGGAACGGCCAATTACGCGCAGAAATTCAAAAGCGCGCCCGGCAAAAAGGACGGCCTCTACTGGCCGTCGGCGGCAAACGAACCGGCCAGCCCTTTCGGGCCGTTGGTTGCGGAAGCCCATGCCGAGGGTTACGTCAATAATAAAGGCGCCGGCCCGCATCCTTTTCACGGTTACTATTTCAGAATTCTGACCCGGCAAGGCCAGGACGCGCCCGGCGGAAAGAAGAATTACCTGAGCCACGGCAACCTGACGGGGGGATTCGCGCTGGTGGCGTATCCGGAGCATTGGGACCAGTCGGGCATCATGACATTTATCGTCGCCCAGGACGGCACAGTTTTTCAGCGCAATTTGGGCGAAAAGACTTCCCGGATCGCGGGGGCGATGAAGGAATACAATCCGGACACCGAATGGACGCCGGTGCTGGATCAGGGAGTCTTGAGCGCGGTGTCCGAGAAATGATGCCGGCTGTCTCCGCCTCTAATCCGCAACACACCATGAACATCCGCCTTCAGGCAGCATTAATCAATCAGAAAAACCTCGGGGCAAAAACCTCCCATCTCGCCGCCGCCATGACCACCTACGATCCAGATTCCACCTGGAAGCCAGCCTCGGCGGGCGGCCCTTCGAACTGAACAGTGGCGTGATCCTCCACGACGCGACAATCCACCAGCAGATGAAAGATGGCACTCCCATTGTTAAAGTCACCACGGATGCGAAGGACGATCTGAAATGCCTCCCCATGCCGGAAGTGGAGAGCAAACTGGGGTCGTCGCCGGAGGGCCTCACCCAAGCTGAAGCGCAGAAACGGCTGACCCAATATGGTCCGAACGAGCTGACAGAAAAGAAAACAAATCTTTTTCTGAAATTCCTTTCCTACTTTTGGGGTCCCATCCCGTGGATGATTGAAGTGGCGGTCATTCTGTCCGGTGTGGTCGGGCACTGGCCGGATTTTTTCATCATCCTCCTCTTGCTGATGGCCAACGCCGTGGTCGGATTCTGGGAGGAACGCGAGGCGGGCAACGCCATCGCCGCCCTCAAGGCCAAGTTGGCGATCAAGGCCCGGGTGAAACGGGATGGGAAGTGGATCAATCCGCCGGCGCGCGAGTTGGTGCCGGGGGACGTCGTTCGCATGCGTCTGGGTGACATTGTGCCGGCGGATGCGCGCCTGCTGGAGGGCGACCCGGTGGAGGTGGATCAATCCGCGCTGACGGGGGAATCATTGCCTGCCGGGCGCAAACCGGGCGACGCGGTGTTCTCCGGTTCGATCATCCGCCAGGGCGAAATTGGCGCAATGGTCTATGCCACCGGCGGGAAAACCTACTTCGGCAGGACCGCGCAACTGGTGCAGGAGGTGCACACCGTCAGCCATTTTCAAAAAGCCGTGTTGAAAATTGGCAATTACCTGATCCTCCTCGCCGTGGCGCTGGTGGCGGTCATTATTGCTTTCGCCATTTTCCGCGGCGACCCGATCCTCACCACCTTGCAGTTCGCTTTGGTGCTGACCGTGGCCGCGATTCCCGTGGCGATGCCAACGGTGTTGTCGGTGACAATGGCGGTCGGCGCGCGCCTGCTCGCCAGGAAACAGGCGATTGTCACCCGCTTGGTGGCCATCGAGGAATTGGCGGGCGTGGACGTGCTCTGCGCGGACAAGACCGGCACTCTGACGCAGAACAAACTGACATTGGGCGATCCGTTCAGCGTGAACAATGTCCCCGCCGATCAAGTGATCCTTAATGGCGCGCTGGCGTCGCGGGCGGACAATAACGACACCATTGATCTGGCCATCCTGGGAGGAATAAAGGACATGGATTCGTTAAAAGGTTTTCAGGTGGTTCATTTCCAGCCGTTCGACCCGGTGCATAAACGCACCGAGGCCGCCGTCAGAGCCGCAGACGGAAAGACGTTCAAGGCCACCAAGGGCGCGCCGCAGGTGATTTTGGCCCTCTCCGCCAATGCCGGCCAGGTGAAGTCCGCCGTCGAGAAGGCGGTCAACGAATTTGCGGCGCGCGGCTTTCGTTCGCTGGGCGTGGCGCGCGCCGACGGCGACGGCCCATGGCAGTTTCTGGGCGTGTTGCCTCTGTTCGATCCACCGCGCGAAGATGCCAAGGCCACTATCGCGACCGCGCTCGCGATGGGCGTAAAGGTCAAGATGGTTACGGGCGATGCGCTGGCCATCGCCAAGGAAACCGCCAGAAAGTTGGACATGGGCATGAACATCCTGGATGCCGCCAGTTTGGGCGACACCAAAAAACAAGAGACCCCGGACGTGGCCGAGTCCATCGAGAAGGCGGACGGTTTTGCCCAGGTATTCCCCGAACACAAATTCCATATTGTGGATGTCCTGCAAAAGCGCGGCCACATTGTCGGCATGACGGGCGACGGGGTCAACGACGCCCCGGCTCTGAAGAAAGCCGACTGCGGCATCGCCGTTTCGGGCGCGACGGACGCGGCTCGCGCCGCGGGGTCCATCGTGTTGATGACGCCGGGGCTGTCGGTGATTATTGACGCGATCAAGGAGAGCCGCCGCATTTTCCAGCGGATGAACAGCTATGCGATCTACCGCATTGCCGAGACGCTGCGCGTGCTCCTGTTCATGACGCTGTCCATCCTGGTGTTCAACTTTTATCCATTGACGGCGGTGATGATCGTCATGCTGGCGCTGCTCAACGACGGCGCGATCCTGTCCATTGCTTATGACAATGTGCATTACAAGGACAACCCCGAGGCCTGGAACATGCGCCTGGTGCTGGGGATTTCCACGGTGCTGGGCGTCATCGGGGTCGTCTCCGCCTTCGGCTTGTTTTATCTTGGCGAGAAAGTCTTTAAGCTCGACCGCGCGCATATACAGACGCTGATGTATTTGA
>Ga0181536_10000909_pt1 | contig 35406 bp, 31 predicted proteins | sample PEATcosm2014_Bin_41_FD_121105 | JGI IMG/M metagenome (GOLD analysis project Ga0181536, IMG submission 121105) | Peatland microbial communities from MTU Mesocosm Facility, Houghton, MI, USA - PEATcosm2014_Bin17_60_metaG | ecosystem: Environmental > Terrestrial > Soil > Wetlands > Peat | place...
CCCATGCCACCGCGAGACACTCCCGATGAGGAAACCAGCGACTGGAGAGCCGTGTGCGGGAGAACCGCAAGCACGGTTCGGAGGGCGGGGAGGGCAACCTTCCCGACCCCTATCGGCGGGGGGGGAGACGTGACGACTGAGAGTCAATCATTCCGCCGGTTGGTATGACACCGAAAACGCGACGACACCGGGCACGCGACGGAAGCGGCGGAGAACCACCCGCGGCCTGACCGGAGGACCCCACGGGCACCAAATCAACGGCCCAAACGCCCGAATATCACCATCATGGGCCAGACAGCCACGACTGCACGGGAGCATCCGCGTTCATCTGCGTTCATCCGCGGTTAAATCCTTTACTTTGCCCGAATACCGCGTCAACCGCGGCCAGCCCGGCTTCGGCGAAGGCAAATTTCACCGCGGATAAACGCGGATAAAGACAACGGGGTTCGACCCGCCCTGGGGGATGCCCGGCATTCCATGGCGGATAATCTACCGCCCATGCCGGAAACCCCGCTACCGGATCAACCCGGTCAGCGGACTCGACGGATCGGCCCCCATCCGGCGCGGCATCCGGCCCGCCAGATACGCCAGCCGGCCCGCCTCGATCGCGTGCTTCATCGCCCGCGCCATCAGGATCGGGTGCTTCGCGTGCGCGATGGCCGAGTTCAGCAGCACCGCCGTGCAGCCCAACTCCATCGCGATCGCCGCGTCGGACGCGGTGCCGACCCCGGCATCGACCAGGAACGGCACCGTGATGTGCTCCATCATCATGCTGATCATCGCCGGGTTCTGCACCCCCAACCCGGAGCCGATCGGCGCGCCGAGCGGCATGATCGCGACGCAGCCCATCTCCTCCAGCCGTTTCGCGGCCAGCGGATCGTCGGCGCAGTAGACCATGACCTCGAACCCGTCCTTGATCAGTACCTCGGCCGCCTCGAACGTGCCGCGCATGTCGGGATACAGCAGCGGCGGCGGGCCGAGCACTTCTAGCTTCACGAGGTTCCAGCCGCCCGCCTCGCGCGCCAGCCGCAGCGTGCGCACCGCGTCATTGGCGGTGAAGCAGCCGGCGGTATTGGGCAAATAGGTGTATTTCTTCGGGTCGACGTAATCCTGCAGCATCGGCGCCTTGGGATCCGACAGGTTGACCCGCCGCACCGCCACGGTGACGATTTCCGCCCCGCTGGCCGCGATCGCCGCGCCGGTTTCCTCCAGGTCCTTGTAACGGCCGGTGCCGACGATCAGCCGCGAGCGGAACGTGCGGCCGGCAACGGTCCAAGTGTCCTCAGACTGAATGTCTTCAGCTTTCGTTGCCTGGTCCATCTTCAGCCTCCACCGATGAAGTGCACGATCTCCAGCTGATCTCCGCTGGCGAGCCACGTCTCCGCGTAACGCGAGCGCGGCACGATTTCCTCATTCCGTTCCACCGCGACCTTGCGCATGTCGAGGCCGAGTTCGGCCAGCAGCCCAAGCACCGACAACAGCCCATGGGCGGGCGTTTCGAACTGCCGGTTTTCCCCGTTCAGGAGCAGAGTGAGGACGTCTCGCATGCCCCAAGTATGGGGCGGCGGCGCATTTCCGGCAATGCGCGCCCCGTTCAACGCAGCGCCGCGAAGAACGCGCGCAGCAACGCGGCCGCCTCGGTTTCGCGCACGCCGCCGACGACCTCGGGCCGGTGATGGCAGGACGCGGCGTCGAACACCCGCGCGCCGTGCTCCACGCCGCCGCTTTTCGGGTCATAGGCGCCGAAGATCAGCCGGCGGACGCGGAACAGGCTGATGGCATGCGCGCACATCGGGCACGGCTCCAGCGTCACCACCAGGTCGCAGTCCGCCAGCCGCGCGCTGCCCGTCGCCTCGGCCGCCGCGCGCAGGGCCAGCAGTTCGGCATGCGCCGAGGCGTCGTGCCGCGCCTCCACCGCGTTGCCGGCGCGCGCCAGCACCGCGCCGTCCGGGCCGAGCACGACGGCGCCGACCGGCACCTCGCCGCGCGCGCCGGCGGCGCGGGCTTCGTCAAGAGCCAATTCCATCGGGGCGCGTTCCACGGCCGGGATCATGCGCGCTCTCTTGCCCGCTCCGCCTCGTGCGGTCTACCAACGGCGCATGAGCAGACGACCCGTCATCGGCGTGACCCTGGATGCCGAGCCGCCCGGCGGTTACTCGAAGTATCCCTGGTACGCGATCCGCCAGAACTACCTGGACGCCGTCGCGGCGGCGGGCGGATTGCCGGTCGCCGTGCCGCATGACGCGATGCTGGCGGGGGATTACCTCGACCACATCCGCGCCCTGGTGGTGACCGGCGGCGCCTTCGATGTCGATCCCTCGCTCTACGGCGACGGCGCGCGCCACGCCACCGTGACGCTGAAAGAAAACCGCACCGAGGCCGAGTTGGCCCTCACCCTGGGCGCGATCGGCCGCAACCTGCCCGTGCTGGGCATTTGCGGCGGCCAGCAACTGCTCGCGGTCGCGTTGGGCGGCACGCTGATCCAGCACATTCCCGACACGGTCGCCGATGCCCTGCGGCACGAACAATCCAATCCCCGCCACGAGCCGGGCCATACCGTGTCGATCGTGCCGGGAACGCTGCTGCATCGGATCGTTGGCGCGACGGCGATGCACGTCAACTCCGCGCATCATCAGGCCGTGCGCGACCCCGGCCGCTTCGCCATCGTCAACGCCACGGCGTCGGACGGCGTGATCGAGGGCATCGAGGACCCGCGGCACCGGTTCTGCCTCGGCGTGCAATGGCATCCGGAGTATTTCATCGATCCCGGCGACCGGCGGATTTTCGACGCGCTGATCGCGGCCTGCCGGCCATGAGCGAGACCGCCGAGCCTCCCGTCGCGGTCCCCCGCGGCGACCGGATCGCCAAATATCTGGCCCGCGCCGGCGTCGCCAGCCGGCGCGACGCCGAGCGCCTGCTGGCCGAGGGCAAGGTCCGGTTGAATAACGTCCCGGTCACCCACCCGGCGACCTTCGTGACGCAAGGCGATCTGGTCACCGTCGAAGGCAAGCTGGTCGAGGAACCGGACCGCACCCGTTTGTGGCGCTACCATAAGCCGGAAGGCCTGGTCACCACGCATCGCGACCCCGAAGGGCGGCCCACGGTGTTCGACAAATTGCGTCAGCAACTGCCGCGGGTGATCAGCGTCGGCCGGCTCGACCTGACCAGCGAGGGGTTGTTGCTGCTGACCAACGACGGCGCGCTGGCGCGCACGCTGGAGCTGCCCTCCACCGGTTGGATCCGGCGCTACCGGGTGCGCGTGCACGGCGTGGTCGATCCGAAAGCGCTGGCCGCTCTGGCCAAAGGCGTCACCATCGACGGCGTGCATTACGCGCCCATCGAAGCCGGGCTCGATGCGAAAAAGGGCGACAACGCCTGGCTGACGGTCAGCCTGCGGGAGGGGCGGAATCGCGAAATCCGCCGTGTCATGGCGCATCTCGGGCTGGACGTGACGCGGCTGATCCGGATCGCGTACGGACCGTTTCAGTTGGGCACACTGCCGCGCGGCGGGATCGAGGAAGTCCCGACCCGCGTGCTGCGCGAACAACTGCCGAAGGCGGAGGCGAAGGAACATCCGCGGAAACGGCCGCGCTGAATGCGCATCGTCGCCGGCGCCTGGCGTGGCCGCTCCCTGGCCGCGCCGTCTGGGACCGAAACCAGACCGACCGCCGACCGTGTCCGCCAGGCCCTGTTCGATATGCTGATGCACGCCCCCTGGGCCGGACGGTCCGTTATCGAGGGCGCGTTGGTGCTGGACGTGTTCGCCGGCACCGGTGCCCAGGGGCTGGAAGCCTTGTCGCGCGGCGCCGCGCGGGCGGTGTTCGTGGAGCGGTCCCGCCCGGCCCTGGCGGCGTTGCGGGCGAACATCGCCGCCTGTCGCGCCGGCGACCGCTGCGAGGTCCTGCCGATCGACGTCCTGTCCGTGCCCGCCGGGGAACCGGCGGGCCTCGTGTTTCTCGATCCGCCGTATGGGCAGGACCTGGTCGCGCGCGCGTTGACCCGGTTGCGCGCGGTGGGGCGCGTCGGGCCCGGCAGCCTGGTCGTGGCCGAGACCGGCCGCGATGAACCGGCGCTGAACGTCGCGCCGCTCGCGGAACGAACGCATGGCGCGGCCCGGTTGACGATCTGGCGGGAGGGCTGAGGGCGCGCGGAGGCGAGACAGGCGACCGTGTCAGAGACGCCGCGGCTGGCCGAACGCGTCGTTCGTTGCAGCGATTGTTATACCAGCGCACTTAAATATTGACACACGGTGCCGTCTCTTCCACGTCATGACCCGGCCTGACCGGGCCACCTGTATCAACACGATGGAGAGAGTGATGGCCCGGTCAGGCCGGGTCATGACGTGACAGGCAAGAGTCAGGCATTAAACGCGTTGGTATACCCAATCGCCGTGGCAATCTGTGATGAGATGCAAGCAAAAGAAAAGCTTCACCACAAAGACACAGAGACACAGAGACGGAAGGATTGAGTAGTTTACTGACCTTAATCTCTGTGCCTTAGTGTCTTTGTGGTGAAGCTTTTTCTTCCGAATGGATAACGAAACCATGGGTTATGACGGACAAGAGAGGTAGTATATTAAACCAAGCGACGGAATGATTGACTCTCAGTCGTCACGCCCCCCCTCGCCGTCATCCTCGGGCTTGACCCGAGGATCTCGACGAGCATTTGGAACGACAGTTCGAGCCAATTTCCAATGACCGGGGGCCGCGACAGATGCTCGGGTCGAGCCCCGAGCATGACGAAATCGAGGAAAACCGGTGTGTCATTGTTTTCGCCGGTTGGCGTTACACCGGGACGCCTCACGATTGACCCTCGTCAGTCACGTCATGGCCCGGCCTGGACGCACCGGCAGCGGGTAAAGCCGGGTTCGCCGAAGAACCCTCCCAGTCCCGGTCACGCGGAGGAAAGCCGCGGGATTCCAGGGTTTTCACCCAGGGCCGGCCGGTGGAACGCGCGATGACGGAGGAACCGGTTCGTTACTGCTCGGCAATGGGCGGAACACTCGCGCGCGGCCGCCACCAGCGGGCCGATCACCCGCCGCCGCCCTGCCCAGTACCCTCCGACAACACCTGCGCCACCGCCACGTGATGTAACCCAAACGCCTGAGCGACCGCCGGATGCGTGACCTGGCGGTCGTGGATGTTCAGACCTTCGCGCAAATACGGGTCCTCCAGCATCGCCTTCCGCCAGCCTTTCGCCGCCAGCGCGATCACGAACGGCAGCGTCGCGTTGGTCAGCGCGTAGGTCGAGGTGCGCGGCACCGCGCCCGGCATGTTGGTGACGCAGTAATGCACCACGCCCTCCTCCACGTAGGTCGGCTCGGAGTGCGAGGTCGGCCGGCTGGTCTCGGAACAACCGCCCTGATCGATCGCGATATCGACCAGCACGGAACCGTTCCGCATTTGCCGCACCATCTCCCGGGTCACCAGCTTTGGCGCCGCCGCGCCGGGCACCAGCACGGCGCCGATCACGAGGTCGGCGGCCAGCACCGACCGCTCGATCGCCTCGGTGGTGGCGAACAGGGTGGTGGCGCGGGCGCCGAATTGCAGATCGAGTTCCTTCAACCGGGGAATCGACTTGTCGATGATGGTCACCGACGCCTCCAGCCCGGCCGCCATGCGCGCGGCGTTGCTGCCGGCGACGCCACCGCCGAGCACCACGACCTTGGCCGGCGGCACGCCCGGCACGCCGCCGAGCAGGATGCCGATGCCGCCTTGCTCCCGCTCCAGGCAATGGGCGCCGACCTGGATGGCCATGCGGCCGGCGACCTCGCTCATCGGCGCGAGCAAGGGCAGCGCGCCGAACCGGTCGGTCACCGTCTCATAGGCGATGCAGGTGGCGCCGGAGCGGAGCAAACCCTCGGTCTGCGCGCGGTCGGCGGCGAGGTGGAGATAGGTGAACAGCATCTGGCCGCGGCGGAGGCGGGCGATTTCCGCCGGCTGCGGTTCTTTCACCTTCACGATCAGTTCGGCGGCGTCGAAGATGGGCCCGGCGGTCTCGGCGATCGAGGCGCCGGCGGCGCGGTAGGCGTCGTCGTGGTAGCCGATGCCGATGCCGGCTTCGTGCTCGACCATGACCTGGTGGCCGTGCTGGGTCAGTTCCCGCACCGCGCCCGGGGTCAATCCAACCCGGTATTCCTGGATTTTGATCTCTTTCGGCACACCGATCTGCATGACGGACTCCTGGGCTGCGTGCGGGATATGGGCGGGGCGGCGCGCAAATCAGCCCCACGGGTGGCAGTTTGGCGGGACCGGGCGGGCCGGATCTCATTGCTCAGGCCCGGCCAATCCTTGGCAGGACCGCGCGGAATGGCCAAGCTTACTCGCGGAAGGGCCGTTAAGCGGGAAATGGCGGCCGCGACACAAGGGGACGGCATGATGGCGACACGGCCCAGGGCGAGTGGCGAAATCGTACGGCTGAAGGTCACGCTGCGTGGCATCCGGCCGCCCATCTGGCGGCGTCTGCTGATGCCGTCGTCCACGCGATTGCCTTCGCTGCATGCCGCGATCCAGCGCGCCATGGGCTGGGACGGCGGGCATCTGTACATGTTCGACATCGGCGGCGACAGCTATGGCGATCCGGACATGGTCGATGACCTGTTGGACGAATCGCGGCTGACCCTCGGCGCGGTTCAGCGGATGGGGCTGAAGCGGTTCACTTACACGTATGATTTCGGCGACGACTGGGAGCATGTGATCGATATCGAGGGCACCGAACCGGCGGTCCCCGGCAAGCACTATCCAACCTGTGTCGCCGGCAAGCGGAACGCCCCGCCCGACGATTGCGGCGGTATTTATGGTTATGCGGAGGCGCTGGCGATCCTCGGCGACCCGTCGCACCCCGAGCACGCGGAATATACCGAACAATTTGGCGACGATTTCGATCCGGAGGCATTCTCGCTCGACGCGATCAACGCCGCGCTGGCGGAATGACTCCCGCGCCGGGGAGGTGAGATATGGCGGATGATGGCGAATGGACTCGTAAGGGCGCGGTGCTTAGCGATGTGACAGCCCAGAGCGAGTATGGGGTGAGCCGCGATTTCATCGTGAAGGGGGTTCAGGCGGGCCTCCTCGACTGTCGGGAAGGCTCGGCATGGGGCAATCCCTGGTTCAGGTTCCTGAGAAGCCAGCTTGAACGTTACATCGTGGCACAGCTCGGCGCGGAATACCTGGCGCGCGTGAAGGCCGTGACCGAATTGCGTGCGATCAGCAAGGAAATCTCTGGCTTGAGGAAGAAACTGGCGGTGCTTGAGGCGCGCAAGGCAGCGCTGGAGTCCGCGGTCGGGACATAGCGGGCGGCGCGCGGGCCGACGCGTTGGGAGGCGAGTGCCGGATGCCGTACGCGGGGCTTGTAACGGCTGGCGGCACTGTCGCGCGACGATCAGACGGTATGATCGTCTGGGCGAGGCAGACCCTTCGCCCCCGAGGGCGGTGGATCGCTTTTCGTAACTCAGGAATCGTCCAACAAGACCCATCTGCTTCCAAACTCTCCGCGACGCGCCCGGCGCGGCCGCCGCCCGGAAATTTTGACCTGGATCAATTCAGCTCGCGGAGAGCCAGGATACACTCATTTAAAGTTGGTGTGGATCACTGCGCTACCCCCGTTCAGTCAGGTGACCCAGAGAACCGAAGGAGATGAGACCATGCCCAAGACACCCGAATGCCTGGCGGGCCTCGCCCATGCGCGATCCGATACCGAAGCGTGCGATGCCCTTCTGAGCGTATTGGTGGACCGGAGATCCGCCGACGACATCAACAACGGCTCGGCCTTCAAGAACAACTGCACGGCGAGCTATTTGAAGCTTTCGAACTGGTGTTCCACCGGGGCGTGTAAGGCGGCGTCCACCAAGCGTTACTGGGGGGCGGTCGAGCCGGCTGAGACATTCTTCAAGGTGCTGTTCGACGAGGCAAGATGGGCGACAAGCACCAAAACGGTCCAGACGCAATTATCCCGTAGCGACCTGTTCCATGGCCATATCGTTTACAACAACGATCATGGCGTTTTCATCGTGTTCCACGCCAAGGAATACCCGGCGGATATTGAAGTCGCTAAATCAGGTTTTGCCAGGCAGGTGGATCCACTCTGTGTCAGCTTCAACAAAGATGACGAATGCTTCAAGCTTCGCAACGCCGTATACTCCATGGCGACAGAGGAATGGGAGGTGGTGACGCAAAAGAAGGGCACCGGGTTCGGGGATGCCCTCACGGTCGAGGACGGCGTGCCCGTCCTCTGGAAAACCCAACAGGAGGGCTGGTTCGGGATCATGGACATCAACTACTTTCCGCGCGAATACCCGCACGTGATCTTCGCTTAGTACCCCGAATCGTTGAAGCGCGGCACACTATCTCGTCATGGCCCGACCGGTCCGGGCCACCTGTCCAGGTCCGTGCGGCGCAAGGTGGCCCGGACGGGCCGGGCCATGACGAGATAGGAACGTCCCGACTCGCGCTCCTGTAATAGTAGGTACTAGAGTAGGCCGACCGGTGAACCAAGCCCGCCTCACCCACACTGCCCCAGCCCCTTCCTCCGCGCCCTCAAAACCACGAACCCCACCCACCCCACCCGCGGCGGCAGCGTCATCGCCAGCACCACCAGCTTCCACCCCCCCGACACCCGCGAGAACACCAAGCAGCCCAGCCCGCCGAACACCGCGAAGCCCCAGTGGATCAGCGTCACCGCCGCCGCCGGCGTGACGAAGCGGCTGGTTGGTGTCACACTTCGTCCCACTCAGCGACCGACCAACGATGAGAGGGAGCCAACGCCATGCCACCGCTCGACAAGGTTTACGACTACACCCAGTACGGCGGGTTGAAGGTGGAGAAGCAGGACAAGGTGATGACCATCACCCTGAACGCGCCGGAGTCGATGAACGCCTTCTCGCCCGAGATGCATTACTCGATGTCGCGTATCTGGGAGGATGTGCACGACGACCCCGAGGTGAACGTGGTTGTCCTGACCGGGGCCGGACGAGCGTTCTCGGCGGGCGGCAACGTGATCGCGATGCAGCAGAAAATCGACAACCCGGCACTGTGGGACGCCACCAGCCTGCCGGAAGCCAAACGCATCATCTTCCGCATGCTGGAGTGCGACAAGCCGATCATCGCGCGGGTCAACGGCCACGCCGTGGGGCTTGGCGCCACGGTGGCGCTGATGTGCGACATCATCATCGCGGCCGAAACGGCGAAGTTCGGCGATCCGCACGTGAACGCCGGCCTCGTGGCGGGCGATGGCGGCGCGCTGATCTGGCCGCAGCTGATCGGCTTCGCGCGCGCCAAGGAATATTTGTTCACCGGCGATCTGATGACCGCGGCGGAGGCGCATCGCATCGGCCTGATCAACCACGTCGTGCCGCCGGAGGAGCTGGACGAGAAAGTCTACGGGCTCGCGCGCCGGTTGGCCGCCGGGGCAATGAAGTCGATCCGCTGGACCAAGCAGGTGATCAACATTCCGCTGCGGCAGATCGCGCATGCGACGATGGATCTCAGCCTCAGCCTGGAAACGCAGTCGAACCTGTCGAAGGATCACCAGGAGGCGGTGACGGCCTTCGCCGCGAAACGGCGGCCGAACTTCACCGGCGGCTGATCGGCGACCACGCGACCGAAGCGGCGAGGGCCGGATCGCGGCGCTCGCACGGGAGGATATCCGGTGACGCCGCCGGCTCAAAAACGCGCCCGAACAGCCGTTGGCAGCCGCTTCAGGCAACCCCCCGCGACCGCGGGTGCCCGACAGTCAAACCACGCCCTGGCAGCCGCGCCAGCGTCACCCCCAGCGGCCAAGCCCGCGCCGCCGCGCATACCGGACCACGAACCCCAGCCACGCCAATTGCGGCAGCAGCGTCAGAAACGGCACGACCGGCTTCCATCCCGATGCCACCTGAAGGAACAGCAAACAGCACAACCCGCCGAACGCCGCGAACCCCCAATGGATCAGGGTCACCGTCACCGCCGGCACGCCGGATCGTTGCGCCACCTGATACAAATGCCCGCGATGCGGTTGGGTCAGCCGCTCGCCCGCCAAGCCGCGCCGCATCAGCGTGAAGCCGACATCGAATAACACCCCGGACAACAGCATCGGCACCAGCATGAAGGACAGCGACGCCCCCTCGAACCGGCTCGCCACCACGCCCAGTACCGCGATCATGAAGCCGCAGAACTGACTGCCGACATCGCCCATGAAAATCCGCGCGCGCGGAAAGTTGAACGGCAGAAACCCGAGCAGTCCCGCCGCCAGCATCCCGCTGGCCGCGTAACAAAACCAGCCGCCGTAGCTGGCGGAGAAATATGCCAGGAACGCGCACGCGATCAGTGTCACCCCGCTGGCCAGGCCATTCAGCCCGTCGATGAAATTGACCGCGTTGGTGGTGAACAGCAGCCACGCCAGGGTCGCCGGCGGGCCGATCCACCCGACGTAAACCGGCCCAACATACGGGATGCGGTAGTCATGGATGTAAATCCCGGTGCCCACCGCGACCAGCGCCGCCAGCGCCTGGATCCCGAGTTTCGCCACGAACGGCCAGTCATGCAGATCGTCCAGAAACGCCACTACCGCGATGGCGACCGAGGCGGCGATCACACCGAGGAAATACTCGTTCGCCAACCGGGCGAATTCCGCGAACCCGTAGAGCAGCAGCAGCCCCACCAGGAACGCCACGACAATGCCGGCGCCGCCTCCCTTGGGGGTGGGCCGGTCATGCGCTTTGCGCGCCTCGGGCGTATCCATCACCCGCAGCCCGATCATCGCCCGGACCACCAGCGCGGACAGCACGGCGAGCCCTAGTCCGAACGCCAGATGCCGCAGGATCGCGAGGGAGGTCATCGGCGGCGGGCCATGTCAGCACGGAATCCTGGAGCGTGATCGCTTGAAGGCTGAACAGTGGGAAAGCGTGAATCACGCTCTCAATCAATGGTGCGTTAAAGCATGATTGCTTCAACCTGAAACGATCATGCTTTAACGCCATCGGCAGCCCCGCGGGTGCGAAGCGCGGGGTCGCGACGAAACTCCGCCACGACCCCGGTGAAGCTCAGCGCGAGAACCCTTCCAGCTCGTCCTTCGCCCAGGCGATGGTCTGCTCGATGGTCTGGCCGGCGTAGAGCTTGGCGACCATGGTCGGGACCGTCCCGCGGTTCCAGATTTGCACCGCGATCTCCGGCGGTCCCGACGACCCGGTGATGTAGTATTCGGCGTCGTGCCAGGGCCGGACCGGGTAGTTGTAGATGGTGCCCTTCGGCGGCTCGACCTCGCTCCAGATTTTCAGGTCGGACATCGAGAGGAATGGCGGAATGTCGTAGCCGACCACCGCTTCCGCCAGGACCTCGACCTGCTCGCGCTGGGACAGATACGCGATCAGTTCCTTCCCGGCGCTCTTGTTCTGCGCGAATTGCCAGATGCCCCAGAAATATGGCCGCAGCGGGACCAGGCGGCCACTCGGGCCGCGCGGGTTGGGGAAGGTCCAGCAATCCGCGGCCACGGTCGGGGCGTCGCGTTTGGCCACCGCCCAGGCCGAGGGCGGGTTCCAGATCAGCGCCGACTTGCCGGAGATCAGCGCCCGGTTGTTCGAGGCGTCGTCGTAGCTGACCGTATCGGACGGCATGAACGGCAACATCTTCTTGGCGTATTCCAACACCTTGCGGACATTGTCGGAGTCCACGGTAATGTTGCCCTTGGCGTCGATCAGATGCGCGCCAAACGCACCGAACGTGGCGCCCCAGGTCTGACAGGAGTCAGTGGTCGGACCGCAGCCAAGGGCGAACGGAAACCCGGCCTTATGGCAGGCCTCGGCGGCGCGCAACTGGGTGTCATAGGTCCAGTCGGCTGCCGCGGCCGGCGTCGACTCATGCGCCGGGTACCACTTCTGCACGTCGATCCCGGCATATTGCTTCAACATGCTGATGCGCGCGCAGGCGGTCAGCGGCGCGGAGCCCCAACCAACCGGGACCGCCATCCATTTGCCGTCGACCTTGCCGAGATATTCCACCGCGCTGGATATCTTGCCGTATTGGTCGGTGAGGCCTTTCACCACGTCATCCACCGGATCCAGCTTCTCGGCGAACTCGTGCACCGTCCACATGTCGAACGCGTAGACGTCATGGCCGGTGCGGGCCTGCGCCTCGGCCGCCATGGTGATGTTGATCTTGCTGCCGATGGCGGTCAGGAAATCGAGTTGCACGTCGACATGGTTCTTCGCCGCCCAGGCGTCCACCAGCTGCTTCATCGCGGCGTCGCCGGCGGGCACCCAGTGGTCCCACAGCGCGAGGCTCAGTTTTCCGGCGGCGCCGGCGGTGCGGATATGAACGAGAGGCAGCGCGGCCGCGGCGGCCCCGATTTTTATCGCGCGGCGGCGCGATACACGTTTCGTCATGAATGTTTACTCCCTGTGCGGCCGGGCTTTGACCGATCCTCATCGCTCTGTCCCGCCTGACCGGTGCCGCCAGTATCGGATGGCAACCAAAAGCGTCAAGGACTCGTCCGCCTCGGCCCCAGATGGTGTCCGGGCAACCCGCGATCGTTTCAGTGCTGGGTGTGTGACGCGGTTCGTCGGCGGCCGGGGGTGACGAACCGCGTCACGCGCTCCGGAACGCCCCGGGGTATGACGCCGATACCGCATCGCGCTATAGAGCCGCCATGCCCGCGGCGCGCTCTCTGATTCGCATCGCCGTCAATGTCGCCATCGATGGCGTCCTGGCGGCGGTGGCGGTCCCGGTGGCCTGGTGGATCACCGACCCGTCCGGAGCGGTTCCCTCAGCCGCCTTCGTCATTCCCCTCGGTGCCGCCGCCTTGCTGCTGGCCGGGCTGCCGTTCCGGCTGTCCCAGCAGTATTGGCGCTTCGCCGGCATGGGCGACCTGCTGACCGTCACCGCCAGTTCCGCCCTGGGCGCCGTGCTGTTCTCGGCGGTGCTGTTCGCGCGCGGATTGGGGCCGCCCAGCACCGGCTTCCCGCTGGCGCATGGACTGACGCTGCTGGCGCTGCTCGGCGCGCCCCGGGTCGCGTATCGCTGGTTCCGCTCCCGCGAGCAGAACCCGGTGGCGCAGGCGGACGCCATGTCGGTGTTGGTCGTCGGCCAGACCGAGGACTGCGACCTCTTCCTGCGGGCCTTGGCGCGCGACCGGCGCCAGCGCTTCCGGGTGGAGGGCGTGCTCACCCCAGGCGACCGCCAGGCCGGCCGCCGCATCCAGGGCTACCCCATCCTCGGCGCCATGCGAGACGCGGGAGCGGTGCTGGAACGGCTGCGCGACGATGGCCGGCTGCCGGGCACCCTGGTGATGGCGACGCCGGATTTGCAGGGTGGCGCGCTGGCGAGCGTGGTGGCGCAGGCGGACCGGTTCGGCCTCCGGGTGCGCCGCGCGCCCAGATTGACCGAACTGGATCAGGGCACCGCCTCGGGCGAGCCGCGGCCGGTCGAATTGCGGCCGATCGTGATCGAGGACCTGCTGAACCGGCCGCAGGTGCCGCTGGACCGCGACGGCATGGCGCGGCTGATCCAGGGCCGGCGGGTGATCGTGACCGGCGCCGGCGGCACGATCGGCAGCGAACTCGCCCGCCAGGTCGCCGCGTTCGGGCCCGGCAACCTCGTGCTGATCGACAATGGCGAGTTCGCGCTCTGGCAGATCGACATGGAACTGGCGGAAACGTTTCCCAGTGTCCACCGCCAGTCGCTGATCGCCGACATTCGCGACGAGGCGCGCATCCGTTCGGTGTTCGACGCGATCCGCCCGGAACTGGTGTTTCACGCCGCCGCGCTGAAGCACGTCCCGATCGTCGAGGACAACCCGCTGGAAGGCCTGATGACCAACGCGGCGGGCACCCGCCACGTGGCCGACGCGGCGCGCGCGTCGGGGGCCTTGGCGATGGTGCTGATCTCCACCGACAAGGCGGTCAATCCGACCAGCGTGATGGGCGCCTCGAAGCGGCTCGCGGAGATGTACTGCCAGGCGCTGGATATCGTGGCGCGCAAGACCGGCGTGGGCATGCGCTGCATCACGGTGCGGTTTGGCAACGTACTCGGCAGCACCGGCTCCGTGGTGCCGCTGTTTCAACGCCAACTCGCGCGCGGCGGGCCGCTGACCGTCACCCATCCGGACATGCGACGTTATTTCATGACGGTGCGCGAGGCGGTCGGCCTTGTATTGCAGGCCAACGTGCTCGGCGTGGGCGAGGCACGGTTGCCGGCTTCCGAGGATGGCGGGATTTTCGTGCTGGACATGGGCGAGCCGGTGAAGATCGTCGACCTCGCCCGGCAGATGATCCGGCTCGCGGGGTTGAAGCCGGACGAGGATGTGGAAATTCGTTTCACCGGCCTGCGGCCTGGCGAAAAGCTGTTTGAGGAGCTGTTCCACGGCAAGGAACCGCCGGCGCCGACCGGCTATCCTGGCTTGTTGATGGCGCATCCGCGTACGGCCGATCCGGCGATCGTCGGCCGCGCGATCGAGGAAATCGCCACCGCCTGCCGCGGCAACCAGACCCGCCTCGCGCTGACCTTGCTGAGCCGGCTGATCCCCGAGTTCGAACGCAATACCGATGGGTCGCAAGCGGATGCCCGCGCCGGAACCGGCGCGTGATAAGGCAGCGTGACGTGGCCAGGTCTTTTCCTTGTCATTGCGAGCGAAGCAATCTCCATGGCTGAGGACACGGAGATTGCTTCGCTTCGCTCGCGATGACAGTGGTGTCTCGCGATGACAGTGGTGTTTGGAGCGAAAAGTTCATGGCCGTGACAAAAGCCCCGGTGCCGTTTCTCGACCTGCCCGCGCAGCAGGCGCGCATCCGGGACGATTTGCGCCGCCGCCTCGACGCGGTGCTGGCGCACTGCCAGTTCATCCTCGGCCCCGAGGTGGCGGAACTGGAACGCGACCTCGCGCGGTTTTGCGGAGCGAAGCATTGCGTGTCCGTCAGCTCCGGCACCGACGCGCTGCAAATCGCCATGATGGCCGAGAACATCGGCCGCGGCGACGCCGTGTTCCTGCCGGCCTTCACCTACACGGCCACCGCCGAGGTGCCGCTGGTGCTTGGCGCCACGCCGGTGTTCGTCGATGTCGATCCGCGTACGTTTCAGATCGATCCCGCGCACCTTCGGCACCGTGTCGCTGAGGTAAAAGCCCAGGGAAAGCTGCGGGCGCGGGCGGTGATCGGGGTGGATTTGTTTGGCCAACCGGCGGACTGGCCCGCGCTGTCGGCGATCGCCGCGGCGGAAGGTTTGTTCACGATCGACGATCTGGCGCAGAGTTTCGGTGCCTCGTCGCACGGCCGGCCGCTTGGCACGCAGGCGGACGCCACGGCGACCTCGTTCTTCCCGTCGAAGCCGTTGGGCGCCTACGGCGACGGTGGCGCGCTGTTCACCGAGAGCGACGAACGCGCGGCGCTGTACCGCAGCCTGCGCACGCATGGTGAAGGCACGACTCGTTACGAAGTCCTGCGCACCGGGATGAACGGACGTTTGGACTCGATTCAGGCCGCCGTTCTGCTGGCGAAACTGACGGTGTTCCCCGACGAACTCGTCGCGCGCGAGAAGATCGCCCGTTATTACGATCAGCGCCTCGGCAACACTCTGACCGTGCCCGCCCGCGTTCCCAACAGCACCGCCGCCTGGGCGGTTTATTCCGTATTGTTGCCAGATGGCATTGACCGTGCGGCGTTGCAGGACACGTTACGCGCCGATGGCGTGCCAACCGCGATTTATTATCCGCGGCCATTGCATCGTCAGCCGGCCTACCGCGAGCACCACGACGGCACGTCATTGCCGGTCTCCGACCATCTCGCGGACCGCATTCTGGCACTGCCGATTCATCCCGATATGGATGAAGCGGCGGCGTGCCACGTGTGCGACGCGCTGGTCGCGGCGGTCTCGCTCCATCGTCACGGCCCGGCCTGACCGGTCCATGACGAAAGCCCAATCACTCGGCCCAGGATGAGCGGGCCGTAATCCCCCACCTTCCGTCTTTCAGGGTGACGATATACAGCGACCGGTAACTGCCGATCGGCGTGCCATCCGCGCGATAACGAGTGAACTGAACACGAAAATGCACCTTCTCCGGACCCGCGTCGATCACCTCCTGGTAATCCCAGGCCGAGCGCCCCCAGCCGGCCGCCTGACCGCCGCGCGCCCACACCAGGTTGTGATAATCGGCTTGCGTCGCCATCACGGTGACCTTGCCGGAATGAAAGCGGACATGCGGAAAATGGAACCAGCGCGTGCGGATCGCCTCGGCGTCCTCGCGATTGAACGCCGCCATGAAACCGTCCACCGCGGCGCGCGCGCCAGCGATCGCGGCTTCGTTCGTCTCGGGCATCCCGGCCATCTCCCCTGATCGAACGACAACTGTGACGGCGAGGACCGCGCGCGGCAATGCCGCCTGGTGGTGCCTGCTGCTCGTGCTGTGCCTGGCGCTGCTCGCCCCGCTGACGCTCGCCGACGTGCCGCCGTTGTTGGATTATCCCAACCATCTGGCGCGGCTGTTCGCGCTGGCTTTCGTCGGGACCGACCCGGTGCTCGCGCGGTTTTACCAGCCGCACTGGGGGATCATCCCGAATCTGGCGCTCGATCTGACGGTGCCGCCGCTGCTGCGGATCTTGCCCGTCCATCTCGTCGGCCGGGCCGTCGTCGGCCTGACCCTGTTGCTCCCGGTGTTCGGCGCCGTCGCGTATCATCGGGCGCTGACCGGGCGGCTGTCATACGGACCGCTCGGCGCGGTGCTGTTCGTTTACAACGGCGCCCTGCTCCGCGGGTTCCTGAATTTCATCGCATCGGTCGGCCTCGCGCTGCTGCTCGCCGCCGCCTGGGTGGCATGGCGCGACCGGCGGCCATCCCTCGCGATCGTCACCGGCGCCGTGGGCGCGGTCGCGCTGTTCTTCTGCCACCTGACCGGGTTGTTGCTGTTCGCGATCCTGATCGGCGGACACGAGTTGTTGATCCTGCGAACCGACCCATTCCGGGTTGCCGGGATCTCGCGGCGTATCGCCGCCGTGATCGCGGTTTTCGCGGCTCCCGCCGTGCTGTACGCGGTCTCCGGCCTTGGCCAAATGGCAGAGGCGGCGGAGTTTCGCTCGGTGGCCGGCAAGGCGCACGCGGCGCTGATGCCGGTAATGAATTATCTCTGGCCGCTCGATCTCCTGACCGCCGCGTTCTGCCTCGCGATCCCCGCGCTTTGCCTGGCGAGGCGCTGGTGCGCGGTGCCCTTGCGGGCGGCAGCGGCGATCGGCGTCTTGCTGGCGCTGTTCATCGGATTACCGACCGCGTTCAAGGGAACCTTCGACCTCGACACGCGCTTCATCGTGATGGCGGCGTTCGTGGCGCCCGCCGCCCTCGTGCCGCTCGCTTTGCCGCGCCGCGCCGCCTGGGCCATCGGCATCGGTTTCCTGCTGCTGTTCAGCGCGCGGATGACCGTGGTGATGACGGTCTGGCACGACTGGGCCGGTTATCTCGCGGCGTTTCGCGGCGTCATCGCCGCGGTCCAACCGGGCGACGTCGTGCTCACCGCCCGTCTCCCCCGCGGGGTCGAGAACGACATCTGGACCTCGGTCGCCACGGCGCGGCGCCTGTCGGACGGCACCGTGGTCGACTCCCATCTCCCCGCTCTGTTGCTGATCGAGCATCGCGCCTGGTGGCCGTTTCTGTTCGACAATCCGTCGCAGCAGCCGATCGAAACGCGTGAGCCGTTTCGGACCATGGCGAAGCGGATCGACGAGTCCCCGGACCCGATCGCCCTCCTGGCGCGCGACGCACCCGAGATGCGGCCGATCACGCATGTGCTGGTTCGCGGTCCCGTGCCAGGCCCAGGGGAGATCGAGACGGCTTGTCTGCGGCTGGTCGCGGCGAATGGCGAGGCGGCGTTGTTCGCGGTGGTGCGCGACGAGATCGGGCGCCGGCATCAATGACGTGCCACGCTTCGAAATGTCGGGGCCTGGCCATGACGGTGCCCGACGGAAAATCAGCCAGCAAGCCGGATGGTCAGAGTTTCCGAACAGGTTGAGCCATGACGAACCTATCCTCCTGTCATTGCGAGCGAAGTCCCCCTGTCATCGCGAGCGCGGCCTCCCTGTCATTGCGAGCGCGGCGAAGCAATCTCCCCGCGCATGGAGATTGCTTCGCCGCGCTCGCAATGACAGGGGCAGAGGACCGGCCGAGGCAACCTGATCAAAAAATGCTCTTCGTTGTCACGAGATCAGCCAACCACCGCCGCGTTCGCCGCCGCCTGACCGCTGATCCAGGCGCCCGCCAAGGTGCCGGCGTACGGCACGTTGCAGGCCTCGCCGGCGAACATCAGATGCCCGTCCGCCAACGGCATGGCCAGGCGGTCCCGCGCCTGAGACTGCCCCGGCACGGCATAGCAATAGGCTCCGCGGATCCAGGGATCGGCATCCCAATGGGTCACCAGCGTGCCGCCGCCCGCGAACAGCCGGTCGACCCGGCCGCCGAACAGCGCGCGCAACTGGCCCAGAGCATGGTCGATCGCGGCCGCCTCGCCGGCTCGGGCGAGATCCCAGGCGACCCCGCCGCCAATCCAGCCCTGCACGTAGTCGCGTCCGAATGGCCAGCATTGGAACGGCATCAGCGATCCGCCGCTGTGCGCCACCTGACGGTCAACGGAACAGTGCAACGGCAAATCCAGCCGGTCGGGGCCGTTCGCGCGCAACGCGACTTTCAGCGCGAGGCCCATCGGCAACGCGTGGATGCTGTCCTGGACGTCCGGCGGCAGCGGAGGGTCGAACGCCAGGGTGCCCGCGGCCAGGACCCCGGTGGAGACGGTGACGATGCAGGCACCGGCGGTCAGCGTGCCGCTCGAGGTTTCGACCGTGACGCGTCCACCCGGACCGCCCCACCGAACCAGCGTCGCGGGCGTGTTCAGGCGGATGCGAAGACCGGCCGTCAATCGGCGATCGACGAAGGCGCCGACCCCGCCCTCCGGCACCAGGTTGCTGCCGCCCAACGCATTCCGCCGCCAATCGCGCGTGCTGAACCGGGCGGCGTCCACGGCACAGATCACCGGCCCTTCCCAGGCCTCGACGGTGGCGGCCCAGGGATCGTTGGGCAGCGATTGGGTAACGTCGGCGAGCGAGACGTCGGCGCCATCGCGCAACAACGCATCCGCCGCGGCCTCGAAGCGGGTCCACGCCCCGTCGTAGGACCGGGCTTCGTCCTCGGTCATCAGGCGAGCGCCGACATACGTGCGTTCGGTGCGGATTTCGTCCGAGCGCAACAGCCGGTCGCCCGCCCCCTGGGCGATCGGGACCAGCGGGTTGTGCTCGGCGTCGTGCAACCAGACCGCGCCCATGTCGAACCAGACGCCGCCCAGGGAGGCGGGGTTGGTGGTCCAGGCGCGGCCGCCAATCCGGTTGGAAGCTTCCACGATCACGCAGCCGCGGCCCGCGGCCCGGAGCGCGGCGGCCGCCCCCAGGCCCGCGAGGCCCGCGCCGATCACCACCACGTCGCTGTCTATGTTCATTCCGTGTCTCCCGCCGCGGCGAATGGCCGCGGGTCTCCGGGCTGGTCTACCCCGGGCGGCAGCATAGAGTACTTTGCGATCAGGTTGAGTCAGCGTGAGCGCGACCGTCTGCCCCTGTCATGGCGAGCGAAGTCCCCTGTCGTAGAGAGCGAAGTCCCCTGCCATAGAGAGCGAAGTCCCCTGTCATGGCGAGCGAAGTCCCCTGTCATTGCGAGCGCGGCGAAGCAATCCCCATCCGTGGGGACCGGGAGACCGCTTCGCCGCGCTCGCCATGACAAGGGCGGCGACGGTGGGAGACGGGCCGCCGGACCGGGTCGCGGGCGAGCGGCCGCATCCGGGCGCCATTCCATGCGGACGGCTTGATCGCGGCCGTTGCATCTTCCACCATCGCGGCGGGACATCTGTTTCAGGAGAGCTTCGATGAAAGTGCGCGCCGCGGTGGCTCGGAAGGCCGGCGACCCCTTGAGCCTGGAGACCGTCGAGGTCGACGGCCCGCGCGACGGCGAGGTGCTGGTCGAGATCAAGGCCACCGGCATTTGCCACACCGACGAATACACCCTCTCCGGCGCCGACCCCGAGGGCTTGTTCCCCGCCATTCTCGGCCACGAGGGCGCCGGCGTCGTGGTGGACGTCGGCAAGAACGTTTCGAGCCTGCAAAAGGGCGATCACGTCATCCCGCTGTACACGCCGGAATGCCGCCAGTGCGAATATTGCCTGTCCCGCAAGACCAACCTGTGCGTGGCGATCCGCGCGACCCAGGGCCGCGGCGTGATGCCGGACGGCACCAGCCGGTTTCGCTCCGGCAGCGAGACGGTATTTCACTACATGGGCACCTCGACCTTCGCCAACTTCACCGTGCTGCCGGAAATCGCACTGGCGAAAATCCGGCCGGACGCGCCGTTCGACAAGGTCTGCTACATTGGTTGCGGTGTGACAACGGGGATCGGCGCCGTGATGAACACCGCCAAGGTCGAGGCCGGCGCGCGCTGTGTCGTCTTCGGTCTCGGCGGCATCGGCCTGAACGTCATTCAGGGACTGCGCATCGTCGGTGCCGAACAGATCGTCGGCGTCGACCTCAATCCGCGGCGCAAGGCGATGGCGGAGAAATTCGGCATGACGCACTTCGTCAATCCGGAGGAGGTACAAGGCGATCTGGTGCCGTATCTGGTGGACCTGACCAAAGGCGGCGCCGATTATAGTTTCGAATGCATCGGCAATGTGAAAGTCATGCGTCAGGCATTGGAATGCGCGCATCGCGGCTGGGGCAAATCGATCATCATCGGGGTCGCCGGCGCGGGCCAGGAGATCGCCACGCGGCCATTCCAGCTCGTCACCGGCCGGACCTGGATGGGCACCGCGTTCGGCGGCGCGCGCGGCCGGACCGATGTGCCGCGGATCGTCGACTGGTACATGGACGGCAAGATCAACATCGACGACCTGATCACGCATGTGCTGCCGTTCGAGCAGATCAACGAAGGCTTCGACCTGATGCGGCGCGGCGAGTCGATCCGCTCGGTGGTGGTCTACTGACGGTCCGGTTGCGGAACAAATGGCCCGTGGCGGTCCCAGCCCGACATGGCGAGGCGTCCGACGAGGCCCACGGTGCCCGAGCCATCATCCCCGACATCGAAATGGGGCTGGTGTATGATCCGGCGTTTCGCGACGCGCCGGTGCATTACGGAACCTTCGGCGGCCTCGCGGATTTTTTCGGCCGCGACATGGCGGCACACCGGCATGACCGGTTCTACCAATTGCATTTCATCGAGACGGGCCATTTGGAACTGCGGCTCGACGATGTCGCGTACGCGATGGACGGACCGCTGTTTTTCCTGACCCCGCCGTCGGTGCCGCATGCGTTCCGCTCCGACCCGAGCGCCGCCGGCCACGTCATCACGGTCGCCCAGCAACTGGTCTGGCGGCTGTTCGACGACGATCCGACCCTGGCGCGCCGGCATTTGACCGAACCGCGCTGCATCGCCCTCGGCGGCCCCGAGGGACGCCACCGCGCCCGCGAATTGTCGCGCCTGTTCGGCCTGCTGCGCCGCGAGGTCGAAGGCCATCGCCTGGGCGCCGGCGCCGCCATGGAGGCGTTGACCCGGCTGATCCTGATCGCCGCGTGCCGCCTGCTGGAAACGCCGCTGCAGGTGCCCGCCGGCCGGCGGCACGACCTGATGGCGCTGCGCCGGTTCCACGAACTGGTCGAACGGCATTTCGCCGAGCACTGGACGCTGCGGCGCTACGCCGGCGAACTGCACATGACCGAAGCCCGCCTGACCGATTTGTGCAATCGCCTGACCGGCCGTTCCCCGAAACGCGTCGTGCTCGAACGGCTGGCCCTGGAGGCGAGGCGGTTCCTCGCCTTCTCCCGCCTGTCGGTGAATGAGATCGCCGGCGCGATGGGTTTCGAGGATGTCGCGTATTTCTGCCGGTTCTTCAAGCGGAGCCAGGGGAGCACGCCATCGGACTACCGTGCCAGCGTGGCGAAGAATCCGGGAAAAGTGCAATAGAGTTCCGGAAAAATCCATTCCCGCCGGCCCCAGGCGCGGGCAAAGTCCGCCGGCAATCGGGAAACCGGTCAGGCCACGATCCCGTGCCCCGTCCCGGATCGCCGCGGCGCACGCCGCCCGCGATCCGCGGCGGGGACGGGACGGCGCATCGCATCACGCGGCGCCGCGATTGGCCCGGCCATCGGAGGAACGGCGATGACGGCACGGACAGGACAGCAATACCTCGACGGACTGCGCGACGATCGCGTGGTCTGGCTCGGTAACGAAAAGATCGACATCCTGAGCCATCCGGCGATGGCGGGCTCGCTGCGCGGCATGGCCGGCTATTTCGATTGGCAGAACCAGTACGCGGATGACTGCCTGGTGCCGGACCCGCTGACCGGCGCACCGATGAACGCCAGCCTGATCAAACCCGCGTCGGCCGCCGATCTTGCCCAGCGGCACCGCTGTTTCGACCGTTTGGCACGATATTCGTTCGGCATGCTCGGCCGCACGCCCGATTACGTGAACGTCACGCTGGCCGGGTTCGCCGCCCGGACCGACATGTTCACCAAAGGCGCCGACCGCACCGGCGCCGAACGCCTCGCGCGCTTTCATCGCGAGGTCGTCGAGCGCGATTTGTCGCTGACCCACACCATCATTCAGCCCGCCATCGACAAAGGCGTGAACGACCTGCAAGGGATCAACGCCAACCTCGCCGCCCGCGTCGTCCGCCGTACCCCCAACGGCGTCATCGTCCGCGGCGCCAAAGTCCTCGCCACGCTGGGCCCGTTCGCCGACGAAATCTTCGTCTATCCGGCGGCGCCCCTGCCGCCAGGCGCCAGCCCCGATTACGCCTTGTGTTTCTCCATTCCGATGGGGACCAAAGGCCTGATCACCTTGTGCCGCGATCATTGCGGTACCGCGGCGGATGTGCGCGACCACCCATTCTCGTCGCGGTTCGATGAGCAGGACGCCTTCATGATCTTCGACGATGTCGAGGTCCCCTTTGAGCGCCTGTTCATCGACGCCGACCTCGACCTTTACAACAATCTCCGCAAGGCGGGATGGGCCGCCAACGTGTTCCAGCAAACCTCGATCCGCGCCGCCGTGAAGCTGGAGTTCGCCTACGATCTGTGCACCCAAATGGCCAAGGCGATGAACGCCGAGACGCGGCCCGACGTATCGGTCGCGCTGGGGGAAATCTGGGCTTATGCACAGCTCACGCGCGCCGCGACCAAGGCGGCGGAAGTCGGCGCCCACGACTGGGGGAATGGCGCGTTCTTCTGCGACGACCGGCCGCTGCGCGCGATCCGCGACCTCATGCCGAGCTGGATGGTGCGGGTCAACGACATCATCAAGTCGTTGGGCTCGCATAACCTTTTGGCGACACCCTCGCTGGCCGCGTTCGACAACCCCGAGATCGGGCCGTTGCTGGAAACCTATCTGCCCGGCGCCAACGGCGTGACCGCGCGGGAACGCGCGCTTGTGTTCCGCACCGCCTGGGACTTCGCCGGCTCCGCTCTGGGCGGGCGGGTCGAGCTGTACGAGCGGTTCTACCTCGCCAGCCAACCGAAGAATTTCACCCGCGACCACACGCAAACGCTGGCCGAGGGCGGCTTCGGACGATTCGCGGAATTCCTTGACGGGCTCTGACGGCGTCATCGGCAGCGAGCGTTTCCCGGATGGCCCGGTCGCGCCGGGCCATGACGGAGACAGCGATCGGCATCAACTCACAACGCCGCGGTCAGTCCGCCATCCACCACCAGCACGTGACCTGTCACATAGGAGGACGCATCGGAGGCGAGAAACACCGCCGGTCCTTCCAGCTCCGGCGGATCGCCCCACCGCGCCATCGGCGCGCGCGTGGCGATCAACGCGTTGAAGTCGGGATTTTTGTGTAACACGTCGGTCGCGTCGGTCGGAAAGAATCCGGGAGCCAGCGCGTTGACCGTGATCCCGTGCGGCGCGAGTTCGACGGCGAGCGCCCTTGTCATGCCATGCAACCCGGCCTTCGCCGTCACGTAACCGGGGATCGTCGGCCGCCCGAGAAACCCCATGATCGACGACACCATGATGATCCGGCCCCGTTTGGCCGGCACCATGAGCCGCGCCGCCTCCCGCGACAGGCGAAAATACGCCGACAAATTGGAGTCGATCACCGACGCCCAATCTTCGTCGGTCGTTTCGAGTAACGGTTTGCGCGGGATCACCCCGGCGTTGTTGACCAGGATGTCCAACCGGCCGTGCCTGGCCTGGATGTCCGCGAAGGCGTCGCGCATCGCTGGCGTATCCGAAACATCGAACGCCAGGAACCCGGCGGCGTTCGGCAGGTCCCGCGCGCACTGCCGCAATCGCGCGACGTCGCGCCCGTGCAGCAACACGCTCGCGCCGGCCGCGGCGAGGCCGCGCGCGATGGCCAACCCGAGGCCGCGGGAACTGCCCGTGACCAGGGCCAGCCGGCCGGAAAGATCGAAATTCGCTGTCATGATCCTGGAAGCGTGCGGGAGCCTCACAGGCCTGTCAACGCATCACACGCATCACGGAGCGATCGCGCCGGTTCAACTAGCCCTGTCGAGCCGGGCGAATGGCCGACGGTCAGCGAGATTCCTGGCGGAGCGGAACCAAATAACGTCGCGCCAACCAATCCGTGCCAAATGCGATACTTTCGGCGGGAGTCTCACCCCTACCCCCGGATCCGCTCCAACGTCGCCTGCGTCGAGTGCCCCGGCAGCACATCCGCGATGGTGACTTTGCCACCCCACTCCCGCACCAGATCCGCGGAGAACCCCTCCTCGACCCCGTCAGTCCCGCCGGTGATCAGCACATCCGGCCGTATCGCCCGGATCAACCGTTCCGGCGTGTCCTCATCGAACACGCACACCAGGTCGACCGGCGCCAGGCTCGCCAAAATCGCCGCCCGCGCGTCCTGCGGCTGCGCCGGCCGCGGCGGACCCTTCAGCCGCCGCGCGCTCTGGTCCGAGTTCAACCCGACGATCAACCGGTCGCACCCGGCGCGTCCCGCCTCCAGCAAATGCAAATGCCCAGGATGCAGCAGGTCGAAACATCCGTTGGTGAAGCCGACGCGCCAACCGCGATGCCGCCACCGCTCGGCCAGTTCCGCCGCTTCCTGCACGGACACGACTTTGCGGATCGCGCTCCGCTCCGGCGAGACCGCCGCCAGCAATTCCGCCTCGTGTGCCACCGCCGAGCCGACCTTCCCGACCACCACCCCCGCCGCGATATTCGCCAGCCGCACCGCCACCGCCAGCGGCAGCTTCGCCGCGACCCCGGCGGCCAGGGTGGCCAGCGCCGTGTCGCCACAGCCGGAGGTGTCGTAAACCTCGCCCGCCTCGGCCGGGAAATGCCGCACGCCGTCGGCGTCGACCAGCGTCATCCCGTCATTGCCGCGGGTGACCACGACGGCGCCGAATGTGAACCGTTCCCGTAGCGCCACCGCGGCGGCGACGATCGCGGCCTCGGTATCCACCGGCATCCCGGTCGCGGCCGCCAGTTCCGGCCGGTTCGGCATGACGATATCGGCCCCGGTATAGCGGGAGAAATCCACCCCGCGCGGATCGACGATCAGTTTCCGCCCGGACGAACGCGCCGCCGCCACGAGTTGCGTGGGCACGTCCCCGGACAGCACGCCCTTGCCGTAATCCGACAGCACGGTCACCGAGGTCGCCGCCATCGCATCGATCGCGATCCGCACCATCCGCTCAGCCAGCCTCGGGTGGATCGGGTCGGTCTGCTCCCGGTCCGCGCGGAGCAACTGATGCCCCTGGGCGATGAAGCGGGTCTTCTGCGTCGTGGTCCGCCCGCCTTGCACCAGCAGCCACGGCTCCACATTCGCGTGCCCGCCGACCAGAGCGGTCAGCGCCGACCCCGCCACATCGTCGCCGACCACGGTGATGAACGCCGCCGCGGCGCCCAGAGCGGTCAGGTTGCGCAGAACATTGCCCGCGCCGCCGGGCATCTCAACCTCCCGGTCGATCGCCAGGATCGGCACCGGCGCCTCGACGCTGATCCGCGTCACATCGCCGTAGACATACCGGTCGAGCATCACGTCGCCGACGATCAGCACATTCGTGTGGGCCAACCGCTGGATCGCGGACCGCAGGTCCGGCTCGGGACCTTCCGGCGACGACGGACCGGAGGAGGAAATCTGGTTCATGTCTGGTCCGTGATCGGTTCGGGCGTTGATTATGACAGAAAAACTGACGGCAATGTGTTAACCGCGAATGAATCCAAGCGTGTCCGCTTCGAGCACGACGCAGGTCAGGACCCCTCCCATCACCGCACCGGTATCGATGCCGATACGATTGGGCCGGACCTCCGGCTCATGCCGGGGGGTGTGGCCATGCACGACGACCAACTCATGCGAGTGCTTCCAGGACAGGAACGGCTCCCGGATCCACAGCATGTCGTGTTTCTCCTGCAGGTCCAGCGGCACCCCGGGCCGGATGCCGGCATGCACGAACAAGTAGCCACCGTATCGGAAGCTGATGTCCAGTTCACGCAGAAACGTCTGGTGCTCGGCCGGAATGCGCTTCGCCCATTCGGCCGGCGGCACCTTGCGGGAGATTTCCCAGCTCAGCAGCGAGTCCGCGCCGCCATTCGCCAGCCACGTGCTGTTGGCCTCCTTATCCGTGCCGGGCAGCGCCCGCAGCATCATGTCCTCATGATTGCCCATGAGGTTGACGATCCGCCCCGCCGGCACGGGCGCCCCCCCGCTCAGCCAGTCGACCACCTGGGCGCTGTCCAACCCGCGATCGACGTAATCGCCCAGGTGAACCAGGACGGAATCGTCGACGGGACGGGTGGCGAGGTCCTCGGCGATCTGCTCATGCACCGCCGCCAGACGGTCCAGGCACCCATGGACATCGCCGATGGCATAGACGCGCTGGCCAGGCGGCAGGGTCGCCGGGGCGGGAACGAAATCGATCATCAGAATACAACCTAAGCAGAACTTCGCGCTGGAGGCCACAACTCCCAACGTCCATGTGGTGCGTCCGGGATTACAAAATTCCCGCGGTCTGTTCCATCGCCGCGACCCGGGCCCGCAGCGCCCGCCGCGCCGCCATCGCGTTGCGTGCCAAGGCGAGCAACGCCGCGATTTGTCCTGGGTGGCTGAGAATGGACCGAGCCAGCGCCGCCGGCGCGATCCGGCCCGCGGCGTCCAGCGCGACCAGCGCGGCGGGCGGCAAGGTCTGATCCGCCGTATCGCAGATCGCCCGCAGCACAGCGAACGGCACGCCCAACTCGGTGGCGACCGCGGCCACGGCGCCGCTTTCCATATCGATCAGAGCGGCGCCCGTTTCCCGGCCGAGATGCTGCTTCTCGGCCGAAGATGCGACGATACGATCCAGGCCAAGGCACCGATGACCCGTCATGCCGCCGAAACGCGCGCTCAGCGCGGCATCGGTTCGCCAGACGCGGCCATCGGCGACCACCGCGTCAGCCACGATCAGCGTGCCGGCCGGTAACGACGGGTCGAGGCCACCGGCCAGACCAAAACTGACCACCCCAGTCGCCCCCGCCGCGATCAACTGTCGCACCGCCCGCGCCGCGCCCGCCGTGGAACCGCCGCCGATCATGACCGGCCAGCCGGACCGGCGCGCGATTTTCGCTTCCGCGGCGAAGCCAACCAGGAACGCGGGGGACGCCAGGATCACGGCCCGGCCGTCACGCCGCGAGCGGCCGGCCGGTCGCTGTTCCCAGGGCCGCGCGATGGCCTAGCCGCGGAGCGCGGTCGCCCGGCAGCGGAGCGCGGTCGCCCGGCAGCGGAGCGCGGTCGCCCGGCAGCGGAGCGCGGTCGCCCAGTAGCGGAGCGCGGTCGATTGTGCATGGTCACGGCTCGCGGAACCTTGTCATGATGCCTCATCGCGGGTGCGGACCGTCAACCGCCGGTCACCCGAACAAATACGCCACGAGGACAGCGCATGACAAAACGCCCGACTCGCTATGAGGATCTCAACGATAAGCAAGCCCAGCCGAGGCATACCGGAATCGCCAGTTTCTTTCGCGCGCCCATCGCGGACGACCCGGCGGACGCCGACATCGCGCTGATCGGCGTGCCGTTCGACGGCGGGGTGACGCACCGCTCGGGCGCCCGCCACGGACCGCGCGCGGTGCGCGAGCAGTCGACATTGCTCCGCCGCATCAACGCCGCCACCGGCGTCGCGCCCTTCGCCCGCGCCCGCGTCCGCGACCTGGGCGATTGCTGGCTGGAATTTCCTTACGAGCTGACCGGCGCGCTGGATGAGATCGCGGCGTATTTCAGCGCGGTCCATGCCGCCGGCGCGATCCCGGTATCGGTCGGCGGCGATCACTCGATCAGCCTGCCGATCCTGCGCGGCATCGCCCGGCACCGGCCGGTCGGGATGGTGCACATCGACGCCCACTGCGACACCGGCGACGACTACATGGGCTCGCGCTTCCACCACGGCGCCCCGTTCCGCCGCGCGGTGGAGGAGGGGCTGCTCGACCCGCGCCGGGTGATCCAGATCGGCATCCGCGGCACCACCAACGATCCGGACATGTGGGGCTTTTCCGCGGCCAGCGGCATGCGCGTGCTCGGCATGGATGAGTTCACCGACCAAGGCTGGGCTTTTGCTGCCACTGAAGCCCGGCGCGTCGCCGGCGATGGGCCGACATACCTGAGCTTTGACATCGACAGCCTGGACCCGGCCGAGGCCCCCGGCACCGGCACCCCGGAAGCCGGCGGGATCACCGCGCGCGAGGCCCTGCGCCTGTTGCGCGCCTTGCGTGGGATCGACTTCGTCGGCGGCGATCTGGTCGAGGTCGCGCCTTCTTTCGACCACGGCACGATCACCGCGTTCAACGGTGCGTCGATGCTGTTCGAGATTCTGTGTCTGGTTGAGGAAGCGTGGCGCACACGCACCATGGGCGGCGGCATGAACGTCTGATGCCAGCCGGCATTGGCGGCGATGCACCGCTGCTCGCGGCCTCGCGTCATGACCGGTTCGCATGCCGCGCGATCGGCTTGCTCCGTCTGGCGAAAGATGCGACTTTCGCACTTGGTTGCCGTATCCTTCTGGAATGCCGGCCGGCCGCGGGGAGGCGCGAATGTTGGTATTTCGACAATTATTCGACCCGCAATCGTCGACCTACACCTATCTGCTTGGCGACGGCCGCGGCGGCGAGGCGGTGCTGATCGATCCGGTGTTCGAGCAGGTGCGGCGCGATGCGGCGCTGATCGACGAGCTTGGCCTCAGGCTGGTCGCGACGCTGGAAACCCATGTGCATGCCGATCACGTGACCGGCGCCTGGCTGCTCCGGCGGCGGATGGGCAGCAAAATCATGCTGTCGGCGGCGAGTGGCGCCGAGGGGGCCGACCGCTATCTGGTGCAGGACGATGTGGTTGCCTTTGGCGCGCGCCGGCTGTTGGTTCGCGCGACACCGGGCCATACCAACGGCTGCCTGACCTTCGTGCTGGACGACAGCAGCATGGCGTTCACCGGCGATTGCCTGCTGATCCGCGGCAGCGGCCGCACCGATTTCCAGCAAGGTGACGCGACGGCGATGTATCGCTCGGTGCACGACAGCATCTTCAGCCTGCCGAATGACTGCCTGCTCTACCCGGCGCATGATTACCGCGGCCTCACGGTGACCAGTGTCGGCGAGGAGCGCCGCTTCAACCCGCGGCTCGGCGGTGAGATCGCGGTTGGCGACTTCGCCGGCTACATGAAGAACATGCGGCTCGCCCACCCGAAGCTGATCGATGTCGCGGTGCCGGCCAATCTGCGTTGCGGCCGCCCCGAGAACGAGACCGGACTCGCCGCCGCCGACCCCAACTGGGCTCATCTGCACTACAGTTTCGCCGGCGTGTGGGAGATCGATCCGCACGGACTGGAAGAGCATGCGCGGGACGTGCAGGTCCTCGATGTGCGTGAGCCGGACGAATTCAATGGCCCGCTCGGTCATATCCACGGTGCGATTCTTATTCCGCTCGGCGAACTGTCCGGTCGCGTTGGCGAATTGAGTCACGATCGCCCGATCGTCGCGGTCTGCCGGGCCGGCAGCCGCTCGGCCCAGGCGATTTCGATACTACAACAAAACGGATTTACCGAGGTCGCCAATTTGACCGGCGGCATGCTGCGCTGGCGCGCGGAAGCCCATCCGGTCGAGGGCGGCAGTGGTTAACCAGCAGCAGCCCCGCCGGCTGACAGGGGCGGCGAACCGGAAGAGCGAGGTTTGTCATCTTCACCCGTGCCGAGGCGCACCGTGCGCTGTCGTTCATGCGCGGCCGGCATGATCAGCGCTCAAACCCGTAGTCGCGCCGCGCCGCTTCCTCGGTGATATAGCCGAGCCGGAGATCGCGCCGGATCGCCTCCGGGTCCCGCTCGGCGGGTACGCCCATGCCGCCGCCGCCCGGCATCGAAACGATCACGCGATCGCCGGCGGGCACGACCTGCAATCCTTTCGGCCCCAGTTCTTTGCCGGACGCCAGCCGCACCGAGCCCTTGCCGCCCGGCCCGCCGCCATTGCGGCCGCGCGCCGGATACTTCACCCGTTCAAACGACGCGAACAGCCCAAACGCCGCGTCCTCCCGCGAGCCGACTTCCATCACCTGGCCCAGTCCGCCGCGTTGCCGTCCGGCGCCGCCGGAATCCGGCCGCAGTTCCTTGCGCCAGACGACCAGAGGCGTGATCGCCTCGGTTGCCTCGACCGGAACGTTCCGCACGCCGGAGGGGAATGGCGTCGCCGACAACCCGTCCTGATGCGGCCGCGCGCCGGCGCCGCCGGAATGAAAACTCATGGTCATGAATGGCGTGCCGGCTTTGCCGCCGATGCCGGTCAGGCCATGGCCGGCGATTAGTTTTAAACTCCAGAGATTTGACGTCCCCTCGGCCGGCACCCGCCCAGGAATGGCCTGGTCGAGACAGCCATAGACGACGTCCGGCAACAAATGCCCCATGGTGGAACGCGCATAGACCGCGGCCGGATATTCCGCGCTGAGCACGGTGCCCGGTGGCGCGGTCACCTTCACCGCGTCCAGACTGCCGGCGTTGTTCGGCACGTGCGGCGCCACGACGCAGTTCACGCCGAACGTCGTGTACGCCTCGGTGTAACAAATCGGGCAATTGATCGCGTACGACGACATGCCGGAGGTGCCGGTGAAATCCACATGGATCGTATCGTCCGTGATCGTCACCCGGCCGACGATGTCGATTGGCGATTCGTAGCCATCGACCCGCATGGATGACGTCCACGATCCTTTCGGCAGTTTCTGAATCGCCTCGGTCATCGCGCGGCGGCTGCGCAGGATGATCTCGCCGCCAAGCTGATCGAGGTCATGCAGCTTGAACTCACGCATCATGGCGATCAGCCGGCGGCCGCCGATTTCGTTGCAGGCGATCAACGCGTAGACGTCGCCGATCACCTGCACCGGCTCGCGCACATTGGCGCGGATCATCGCCAGCAGGTCCTCATTCATTTCGCCGGCGCGCGCGAGGCGCAGCAACGGAATGAATAACCCCTCGTGCCAGATCTGGCGGCCTTCCGGGGTCTGGCCCACGCCGCCCATGTCCACGAGATGCGCCGTGCTGGCGAACAACCCGACGATGCGCCCATCCATGAACGTCGGCGACACCACCACGAGATCGTACAGATGCCCCGTCCCCTTCCATGGATCGTTGGTGACGTAGACATCGCCTTCCCGCATTTGCGCGACCGGGAACACCGCGAGAAAGTGCCCCACCGACCGCGCCATCGTATTGATATGCCCCGGCGTCCCGGTCACCGCCTGGGCCAGCATCCGCCCATCGAGATCGAACAACCCGGCGGAAATATCGCCGGCCTCGCGCGACGAGGTGCTGAACGCCGTGCGCACCAGGGTTTGCGCCTGCTCCTCCACCACCGAGAGCAACCGATTCCACATGATCTGCAGTTCGATTTCCGAAATGTTCCGGCCGCTCATGCGGGGATCCCTTCGATGACGATTTCGTGGTCCGCGCCAATCCGCGCGAACCGGCCGGAGGGGATGATGGTCGTGGTGCCATCCTCCAGGATCACGGCGGGTCCGCTGATGGTGGTGCCAGGCCTCTGGGCGTTGCGCGCGTAGACCTGAGCGGCGACCATTTCACCCGTCTCCGATTCGACGATGCGGCGCGTGCCGATCGGTTCCGCTGGTCCGGTTCGCGCCGGGCGTATCGCGGGTTCCGGCCGGTCATGCCGTTGCGCGAGGGCCAGCGTCCAGGTCACTACCTCGATTTCCAGGCGCGGAATGATCCGCCCGAACAACGCCGTGTAGGTCGTATCGAACGCGGACCGTAACGTCGCCGGATCGGCCTTGCCGGCCGGGAACGGCACCGCGATTTCGTGGCCCTGACCGCGGTAGCGCATATAGGCGGTGCGGGTTTCCTGGAGGTCGCCAGAGGGCGCACCCAGCCGGACCACCGCTTCGGTCTCCTCGCGCATTTCCGCGAACATGGTGTCGATCCGCGTTTGATCCAGCGCGTCCAGGCGCACAAGCAGCGTGCGCACCACCTCATAAGCGATCGGCGCGTCGAGGAAACCATGCGCCGAGCCCGCGCCGGCATCAGGGGGAATGACCACACGCTCGATGCCAAGCTTGCCGGCGAGGCGCGCGGCATGCAGCGGCGCGGCGCCACCGAAGGCGATCAGGGTTCGGCCGGCGGTGTCCTTGCCGTTCTCCACGGCGTGCACCCGGGCGGCGCTGGCCATGGCTTCGTCGACAATTTCGACAATGCCGCGCGCCGCTTCCTGTTCCGTCATGTCGAGCGTGATGCTTTTGCCGATGGCCGCCGCCGCTTTCGCCGGGTCCAACGCGATCGACCCGCCCGCGAAACCATCGGGATCGATGCGGCCCAGTACGACATCCGCGTCGGTGACCGTCGCCTGCTCGCCACCGCGGTTGTAACACGCGGGTCCCGGCTCCGATCCCGCGCTGTCCGGACCAACAACGATGCGGTGCAACGACTCGACCCGCGCGATCGAGCCACCCCCGGCGCCGATCTCCACCATGTCGATCACCGGAATGCGCACCGGGATGCCGCTGCCTTTGGCGAAGCGATACGCGCGCGCGACCTCGAAATGGCGGGATTGTTGCGGTGTGTAATCGTCGATCAGCGTGATTTTCGCCGTGGTGCCGCCCATGTCGAACGACAAGGCGCGGTCATAGCCGCCGCGCGCCGCGATGCGCCGCGCCAGGATGACCCCGCCGGCCGGCCCGCTCTCGACCAGCCGCACCGGGAAACGCCGCGCCGTCTCGATCGTGCAAATCCCGCCCGAGGACATCATCAGCAACAGCGGACATGTCGCGCCCAACGCGGCGAGCCCATCGCGCATGCCTTCCAGATAGCGCGCCATCAGCGGCAGCACATAGGCATTGGCGACCGTGGTGGGCGTCCGTTCGTACTCGCGGATTTCCCGGCACACCTCATGCGACAAGGTAATCGCGAGATCCGGCAGCGCCGCCGCGATCACCGCGCGGGCGCGTTCCTCGTGCATTGGATTTACATAGGCATGGAGGAAACTGATCGCCAGCGCCTCGATCTTTTCCGCGCGGAGGGTTTCGATGACGGGTCGCAGGCCCGCCTCATCCAACGGCAACAGCAGCGATCCATCGGCGGCCAGACGCTCGGCTACCTCCAGGCGCAAATCGCGGGAAACCAAGGGCGCGGGCCGTTCCATATACAGATCGTATTGTTCGAACCGGTGCTCGTAGGCCATTTCCAGCGAATCCCGGAACCCGCGCGTGGTCAGCAGCGCGGTGCGCGCGCCCTTGCGCTCAATCAGCGCGTTGGTCGCCAGTGTCGTGCCATGGATCACCAGGTCCAGTTGAGACGCCGGAATCCCCGCCTCGGCCAGGATCAGCCGCGCGCCCTCGATCACCGCCGCCTCGGGATGGCCGTGCGTCGTCAGCAGTTTTTTCGACAGTGTCCCGTTCGGCGAGGCCAACGCGAGATCGGTGAACGTGCCGCCAATGTCGACGGCCAGGCGCGTGCGGTTGGTCATGCCGAAGCCTCTCACGCGCGGGATGGTCCGGGCAAGGCAGCCTGGTTTGACGGCATAAGCCCAGCCGTGCTGCCTTGCCGCGTCAACCGGGAGGACTCCCCATGCCGATCGTTCGCAACGACGCCAAACGCAAAATGCTCCAAGGCGAAATGGCCCTGGGCTTTCAGGTGTACCACCTGCGCAGCATCGCGACCCCCTTGCTGGCGGCGGCCTCCGGACACGACTTCCTGTTCATCGACATGGAGCACGGCGCGTTTTCGGTGCAGGAGGCCACGCAAATTTGCATCGCCGCGCTGCCGACCGGGATCGCACCGCTCGTGCGCGTCTGCACTGGCGCGTTGGATGAGGGCACGCGGCTGCTGGACAACGGCGCGATGGGCATCGTGGTGCCGCACGTGGATACCGCGCAGCAGGCGAAACGGATCGCCGACGCGTTCCATTACCCTCCGGCGGGAACCCGCAGTTGGGGCGGACCGCCGGCGCTGTATGGCTATCAGACCCCCGACGTCGCTCTGGCGCAAAAGGAGGTCAACGACGAAATTCTCACCACCGTCATGATCGAAAGCCCGGAAGCCATCCGCAACGCCGATGCCATCGCCGCGGTCCCCGGCATCGACGTTTTATTGTTCGGCAGTTTCGATCTGACCACGGAACTGGGCATTCCCGGTCAAATGGGTCATCAGAAGCTGATCGACGCCTATCAGACCGTCGGTGACGCCTGCCGGAAACACGGCAAAATTCTCGGCATGGGCGGCATCAACGACAATGTGGACGCGGCGCGGTATATCGCCATGGGCTCGCGCTTCGTCCTCACCGGGTCGGATCACAGCTATGTGATCGCGGGTGCCTCGGAGAAGGCCAAATTCATGCGCGCGCAGGTGAACCGGTAAGCAGCATTCTCGTCATGGCCCGGCTCGATCGGGCCATCTGGTGCGACGCGATGTTGGTGCGGATGGCGCGGTCGAGCTGGGCCATGACGTTGCGGCGGTGGGTTGATCACGCCACCTGGAACGAGCCGTGTTCGCGGATATGCGCCGCGAGGCCACTGACCCAAACCCAAGGGGACGGACGATGAAGAAGACCACGCGGTTCCGGCAATTGATCGAAGCGGAAGAGATCCTGATCCAGCCTGGCGTCTATGACGGCTTCAGCGCCCGGTTAATCGAACAAATGGGCTTCAGGGCCGGCGGCATCTCCGGCGCGGGACTTTCGGAAACGACGCTCGGTTGGGCCGATGTCGGCCTGCTCAGCTATGAGGCGAATGTCTCGCGTTCCCGTGACATCGCCGCCTGCGTCGACATTCCGCTCAGTGCCGACGCGGACACCGGCTATGGCAACGCGATCAACGTGTTCTTCACGGTGCGTGGGTTCGAGGCCGCCGGCGTCGACGGCATCATGCTCGAGGACCAGGTGTCGCCGAAACGCTGCGGTCACATGGAGGGTAAGGAAGTCATTTCGGCCGAAGAAGGTGTCGAGAAAA
>Ga0181536_10000910_pt1 | contig 35398 bp, 30 predicted proteins | sample PEATcosm2014_Bin_41_FD_121105 | JGI IMG/M metagenome (GOLD analysis project Ga0181536, IMG submission 121105) | Peatland microbial communities from MTU Mesocosm Facility, Houghton, MI, USA - PEATcosm2014_Bin17_60_metaG | ecosystem: Environmental > Terrestrial > Soil > Wetlands > Peat | place...
CTCATGAATTCCGCAGGGGACTCCGGCGCGTCGCCCACACCGTTCAATTGCCGTATTCCCTTCTGCAGCACGCCGGCCTTTTCTTTTGACTCATTTGTAACTGTATTATGCGAGATTCAATAAATCAACAAGTTAGAAAATCAGCTATCAAAATTGCAGTGGTTACCCTTCCAAAACCTGTGGCCCGCTTTGCAGCACTTCCCCGTATCTCGGTCGGTCTGTGTTATGATCCCGTTGGATTGACCACTGGCTCCTTTGGCCGGTTCCGGATCCCCGCCTGTATTCGCGGCCACACCTTCAACTATGCCCACTGCCTTGTCCGACAACCTGCGCCTGGCCGCCCTGGATCGCTGCGGCATCCTCGATACGCCTCCCGATCCGCAGTTCGACCGCATCGCACGCCTGGCAGCGCAACTGTTCGGCACATCCATGGCCGCCATCAGCTTCGTCACGCGCGATCGAAGCTGGTTTAAGTCCACCTACGGACTACAGCAGTCCCAAGTCGCTCGCCCGGCATCCTTCTGCTCACATACGATCGGCTGCCCCGAAGTCCTTGTGATACCCGATGCCACCTCGGACCTGAGGTTCGCGGACCTCGCGCTCGTCGCCGGTCCCCCCCGAGTTCGCTTCTACGCTGGAGTACCCGTGGTCACTGCTGACGGATTCGCGGTCGGTGCTCTTGCCGTGATGGATGCGCGCTCCCGCCGTCAGCCCTCGGAATCGGAGATCTGTGCCTTGCAAGGTTTCAGCGCGCTCATTAGCCGGGAATTGAAGGGCACATCGTCTGCCGGCGCTGCCTGGCACAACGCCGTCCTCCCGGTGGCCGGGCATGGCGGCGGGGCCTGGTCGATCCTCTCCGCCGTTGTCCAGAGCGCGGAAGATGCCATCGTCAGCACGGACCTGAGCGGCGTCATCTTGAGCTGGAATCCTGGCGCCGAGCGACTGTGCGGATACTCCGCCGCGGAGATGCTGGGGCGTCCGATCTTTTTGACTATCCCCCCGGAGCGTCTCGAAGAAGCCCGCGAGATGATCACCAAGGCCGCACAAGGGCAACCCAACGTACGGCGCGAGACGGTCCTGATTCACAAGGACGGAACCAGGCGGTTCGTATCGCTGAGCATCTCCGCCATCAAAGACGCGGATGGCAAGCCCGGCGGAATCGCGGGTATTGCTCACGATATCACCGCCCTGAGCCTTACCGAAGCGACGCGACGGGAAGCCGAAGACCGCCTCAGACTGGCCCAGGAAGCAGCCGGGGTCGGTATCTGGGACTGGTCAGTGCCCAGCAGCGGTGCCACCTCCGAACAGTGCTTTCGAACTTATGGACTGCCCGCGGGTGAGACGACCATGTCCTATGCTCAGTGGCTCTCGACCGTGCATCCGGGAGATCGGGATCGCGTGCAGGCATACCATGAGAGCCTTCTGCAGGGAACTGGGCGGGGCGACGCCGAATTCCGCATCATCTGGCCGGACGGTAGCGTGCGCTGGATCGTCAGCAGAGCCAAGATGTACCCCAACACCGCCGGCGTGGCCGCCCGCGTGATCGGTATCAATCTCGATGTGACGCACCTCCGGGAGGCCGAGCAGGCCCGCCGCGAATCCGAAGAGCGATATGCCAGTCTCTCCCAGGCCACCAGTCAGGCCGTGATCTGTCTGGACGGCGAGGGCGTGTTTCTTGCCGCCAACCCGGCTGCCGAAAATCTGTTTGGCCACACCATCGACGAAATGCGCGGGCGGCACCGCTCCGACCTCTGGTGGAAGGCAACGAGGGAAGACGGCACTCCAATCACGCTAAACGAGCTCCCCTGCATGGTTACGCTGCGCACCGGGTCCGAATTCCACGATGTCGTGTTGAGGATATGGAACGCTCGCACACAGGAGCCGCATTGGGTTTCGACCGACGTTATCCCCTGGGTCAGGGCGGGGGAGACCAAACCATACCAAGTTTACGTGATTTGCCGCGATATCACCGCGCAAGTCGAGGCCGCGGCGCGCCTGCGGGCCAGTGAAGAACGCTGCCGCCTTCTGATCGAGCACGGTATGGAGGTCATTGGCGTCATTGACGCCGCCGCCACCGTAACGTACGTAAGCCCCTCGGTGGAACGGGTCTTCGGCTACCCGCCGGATGTGCTGATCGGAACCCATGCCATGGACTACGTGCGCCCGGACGACCGGCCGGCCGTTCAAGGAGCTCTCGCAGGCATCCTGCATTCACCGCCGAGTACCGCGGTGACCCTCCATATTCGTTTGCGCCACCGCGATGGAAGCTGGTGCAGTGTTGAAAGTGCGGCGGCAAACTGCCTGCACGTCGAGGGACTTCGCGGCATCGTCGTCAACGCCCAGGACATCAGCAAGCGCGTTCAGTACCAAGAACAACTGCGCCAGCTTGCCGCGCGCGTCGAATCTGCCCGCGAAGAGGAGCGTGCGCGCATCTCACGGGAAGTCCACGACGAACTCGGCCAGATGCTCTCTGTGCTGAAACTCGATTTGGAAACCCTGGCGTCTCAACATCGCCCCCGCAGCGCCAAAGCCCGCGGCGAATTCGACAAGCGCGTGGCCGCGATGGTCCGTGGCATCGACCTGTCCATGAACACAGTCCGCAGGATCGCCGCCGAGATGCGCCCGGCTATTTTCGAAGATCTGGGGCTGGCGGCGGCCCTCAACTGGCAGCTCCAGGAGTTCGAATCGCGCACCGGAATTCGTTGCCACCGCCGGGGACTCCGCCAGGACGCTGGTCTTGCCGCCGAGCCGGCCCTCGCCGTCTTCCGCATCTTTCAGGAAATTCTCACCAACGTCGTCCGTCACGCGCACGCCACAATCCTGAAAGTAGAGATCGACACCGACCGCGACTGGTTCACCCTGCGCGTCTGTGATAACGGCAAGGGTTTCGATCCAAGACTTCTGTCTCCCTCGCATTCTCTTGGTCTCCTCGGTGTGCGGGAACGCGCCGGTATGCATGGAGGGACCGTTGAATGGTCGGGCCGCCGAAATGGGGGAACCATGGTAATGGTACGCCTGCCCCGCGGAGTAAGTGGCGCATTAGGTCGTAACCCAGTGCTCACGTCTCCTTCAGATCTCTGAGTTTTTCTTCCGGTGTGGAGATTCCGGACAGCTATAACTCGAATTCCCCGGGACTATCGGAGGTTGCGGTGCGGCCGGTGTTTGGCTGATACAATTCGCTTCAATTAGCCCTGTTTGTATGGTTCAGGATGTAACGTTCTGCCCTTCTACAGCACTATAATACAGGGTCGCTCCGGACATTTTAGGGGACGCGACCTGGCGAACTTCGCAAAACTCCTGACGAATGGTTGGTAGCGAGACATCGCGCCGGCCATATTCTGAGCGCAACTGCCTTCGTGCAATGGAGTGAGTCATGGACACGCTCGTCAATCCGCAGCGGAGACGGCTGGTTCTTCTCGTCACCTCGGCTGTGGTGCCTTGCAGTGCAAGAACTCAGGAACAGCGGCCGGAACCTCGTTCTGCTCCCACTGCGGAGCAGTCATGCGCAGGCATGGCCTTGGCCATCGCATCGCCGCTGCTTATTTTCGGATACAATTGTCCTATTTATCACACTTCTCTGCTAATATCCGACAAGCTCAGTGGAGCCAAATCGAACGTAGCGGGAGCCGATCACGGAACTAACGTTTCCTTCGCGGGCGGCATTTGCCGCCCTATTCACGGCCATGGTGCTTGTTTCGGTAACCGCCGCCGCTAAAGACGGCCGGGATTTCGCCGGACATTACAGCCTGACAAATATAATCGAAAAAGGCGGCCAAGTGGAACTGACGCTCGTGCTACAGTTCTTCAATTCCAGCGGCGCGGACCTCACGCAGGCCGTCGTAACGGTGCGCTCGTCGCCGCCCGCACCGGGCGTACTGGCTACCTTCGCGCCCATCAAGCTCTGGCGCGGCGGAAGCGACGTCGTCGTCCGCCGACAACTAACCATTCCGCGCGAGGAATACCTGCATTGGTCCACTCGCACACAGCCCGCCGTATTTATCGGCTACAGCAACAAAGACGGGCACACGTAACGGCGATGGGAACAATTGAGCCGCCGCCCTATGATTCCAGAGCCTCCGGAGGCCCGCCCGGCCTCCGCCGAGCAGTGACAGGGACGCAACGAAGCGAAAAGAGAATTCCAGGAGAAACGACGCGCAACACTGCCACGATTCTCGCCCTGCTGCTGGCCGCCTCGCTACTCGGCCTGCCCGCGCTGGCCCAGCAGAACATCATCGCCAGGGCCATCGGCGGCGGCCCCAACGACATGCCCGCCACTGACGCGGATATCAACGACCCCACTCAAGTTGCCGTGGATACCACGGGGAACTATTATTTCGCCGCCTACAACCAAAACCGCGTGTTCAAGGTCTCGACCAGCGGCACGCTCACGGTGGTGGCCGGCAACGGCGATCCGGGCTACGCCGGCGATGGTGTTCCCGGCGGCGCGTCCAATGCGCTGTTGAACGGGCCCTGGGGTGTCGCCGTGGATGGCAGCGGCAACGTTTACATTGCGGACGAAAACAACTGCGTCATCCGCAAGGTGGAAACCACCAACACCATCACCACCATTGCTGGCCAAGCGGGCCTTTGCGGCTACAACGGGACTGGCAGTCCCGCAACCAGCATTGACCTGAACATCCCGGCCGGCATGGCAGCGGACAGTTCGGGCACCAGCACCATCAGTAAATACGCCGGAACCGGACCGCCGGCTATAGCGGCGATGGCGGCTTGGCGACGCGTGCGGAGTTCTTTGATCGCCGTCTCGTCCGCGAATCCTGGCGGCGCGTGGCTCTCCTGCTTTCCAGGAGGATGCGATCCGCATTTTGATAAGTAATGCGACAGGCACACAAGCTAACGATACTGATAGTCGATGATCATCTGCTCGTTCGTCAGGGTCTGAAACACGTCCTTCAATTCGAGTACCGGGACATCGTCTTTGGTGACGCGGGAACCGCCGAAGAAGCCCTGGCTCAAATCAAGGCACGGCCCTGGCGTCTCGTGATTCTCGATGTCAGCCTTCCTGGTGATGACGGCTTCTCTGTCCTGCGGGAGATCAGCACCCGTTGTCCGCAGACCCCGGTGCTCATGTTGAGCATGCACGCGGATTCACAGTACGCCGCCCGTTCCCTGCAACTCGGCGCCACGGGCTATATTTCAAAGAGCGCCGGCCGTACCGATCTGCTGCAGGCTGTCAGGAATGTCCTCGACGGCAAGAAGCATTTCGATGGATTGAGTCGCCAGGGAGTTGACAACGAAAAACCCGCTGCTCTCCAAGCGCACCTCTCAGCCCAGGAACTCAAGGTCTTGCTGGCGCTTGCGGCAGGCAGGCGTACGGGCGAGATCGCAGCCGAATTGACCCTGAGCGGCAAGACAGTCAGCACCTATAAGCGCCGCCTACTCGATAAGCTGGGCCTCAAATCGACGGCCGACCTTGTTCGCTATGTGATCGACCACAAGCTCTCTTGACCGTCTTAGCCAACTCAGCAGGCTGGGGAAAAAAGGGGTTTTTCCGATACTGATGCCCGGAACAGCCTTTATTCGCTACCCGATCGAACGTAGAATCAATCAACTTACGCGGGTGAATAAGTGTCGTTTTGGGCGCTTTTGTATAGCGGGTGTGGGGTGTACTGCTTCGATTTATTCCCGATTGGGCAGAGGTCGGTACGACCAGGATGGCGCTGGTGGCGACACAATGCGGAGATTCTCCGCTTGGAACACACCAGAATTTCGCGCGAACAACCGGAGTCGCAAGGTGGTTTTGGGCGTACTGGGCCATGTCAGGAGACGCCTACATTCCATATTTTTCACACTACGCTTCGAAAATGTAATACCTGCGGTGTATCACTATGTCATGCAAGCACATCCATGCAATCCGGTAATTCCCTGAGATTTCTGCCAATATTTTATTGTTGACCTTAAAATCTGAAAACCTTAATATTACGTTTTACAGTGTATCGCGTCTTAAAGCCCGCGTATCGCATCTGCCATACGGCCGAAATCGGGCTCCATTTTTGATCCTGCAAGCGTAGATCCCGCAATTGGGACCCTAATGGCGGCAGCTTGTCCAAATACCTTTAAATTGGGAAAAATTGGGAGAAGTCATGGTGTCCTCGGTTGAGCGTGGCGTAAATTTCGAATCGGATATGACCCGACGTGCGGCGTTATCGCAACCAGACAACCTGTCTTGGTACGCCATTCAGGTCCGGTCCAAATTGGGAAGTGTCGCCTCCGCCACCCTGCGCGGCAAGGGCTATGAAGAGTTCCTACCACTTTATCGCTCCCGGCGGCGGTGGTCCGACCGGATCAAAGAACTGGATCTCCCTCTCTTCCCCGGCTATCTGTTCTGCCGGTTTGACGTGAGCGATCGCCTGATGCCCATCCTCACCACGCCCGGCGTGATCGGCATCATCGGTGCCGGTAAGACGCCCGTCTCCGTTGACGACGAAGAGATCGAGGCCGTCAGGGCCATCCTTCGCTCCGGGCTTGCTGCACGGCCGTGGCCGTTTCTCCGCGTCGGCTCCAAGGTGTACATGGAAGCCGGCCCTCTCGTAGGCGTGGAAGGCATCATCACCAACACGGACAAGGTTTATCGCCTCATAGTCTCCGTCAGACTGCTGCAACGTTCTGTCGCCGTCGAAATCGACCGCGCGTGGGCTCGCCCCATCTCTGATCGCATGGGCCCCCGCGCCGTGCCCCTGTCCGAACGGACACGTCCCTTGGCACGCGCTGGCTAACAACATAGCGACGCGCGGAAGCCGTCTTGACTGAGTGGCCGCAACTGTTTTTGCTCCAGAGTTTACCCGCATGCCCGATTCCGGCTCCAGAAGCAAGATGATCAGCCTCCGCCTCTCCGAGGTGGAGTACGAAGTCCTGAAGAAGGAGTATCGCAGCCACGGCGCCCGCAACGTCTCCGAGCTCGCGCGCCTGGCCTTGCAACGCATCATGACCGGATCGGTTGTCTCCGACGACGCCTGCGCCGCGAAACTGGCGGCACTCGATGATCGGGTCCACTCTCTTGAGTCCCAAGTCTCGCTCCTGTTGGACGTTATGGAGATCCTGCTGTTCGTCTTACCGAAGCACTCCCCCTCCGCATCGGCCTGCTCGCCGGATTCCATCCCGGTCTGAGACCGTCGCGAATTGCTTTTCCGAGAGGCGGCCTCGGCTCCAATGAACACATGCGTACCTGGAGGGCTTGATTCGTATGACTGATTCCCGAAACCGTGTTGTCTTTTTCCGCATTACTGAAGGCGAATACGACAAACTTAGAGAAGTCTTGTCGCGTGACGGGGCGCGGAGCCTCTCCGACTTCATGCGCTCCCAACTTCTGGATTACATTCATTCCGGCACCACTACTGAGCGTCTCTATCGCCGCCTCGACGCGCTGGAGCAGCAGATCCAGGAGCTTAGGTCGACGACGGTCTCGCTGCTCCAAGAAAATCCAAATGTCGGTTCGCGACACTAGCCTTAAATCATTGCGTTCTGCGATGATATTTCGCCTTAGCCGGGACGAATATGACAGCTTGAAAGAAGCCTGCGCGTCCCCACGGTGCCCGTGGTTTGTCCGATTTTATCCGCACCGAAGTCCTGGCCTGCCTCGATTCCGGCACCCTCTCCGGACACTTGACCCGCCGCTTCGCGTTCATCGAAGCGCAAATCGCCGCCATGCAGTCCGCTATTGCCTGTCTCAACCAGAGCCTTGAAGGAGGGAGCCATGCCGCCTCGCAACGCTGACATGTTCGTCTTATCTGTGTTCATCTGTGTCCATCTGTGGTTGCTGCCCTCTATCTTGCCCGGGCAGGCCCGTCCGGCCTCCGCGCCCGAGTCCGCCGCCAATCTCCCGGCCCAGCAGCCCCCGGCAACCACCGCACCTTCCTCCTCCGGCTACGTCCTGGGCCCCGACGACCAGATCTTGATCCGGGCGCTCGATGGCCTCGATATAGGCGATAAGCCCGTTCTCATTGGAACGAACGGCAACATCACGCTGCCGCTAATCGGACGGGTGCAGGCCGCCGGTCTCACCGTCGAGCAGCTCGAAGCCGAGTTGGACTCCCGCCTCAAGGCCTACGTGAAGGAGCCGCAGGTCTCGGTCACCGTGACTGAATTCCGCAGCCAGCCCGTCTCCGTTTTTGGAGCCGTCACCACCCCCGGCGTGGTCCAGCTCCGGGGCCGCAAAACCCTCTACGAAGTCCTCTCCATGGCTGGCGGCCCGCGCGAGACTGCGGGCTCCACCGTTTCCATTGTCCGCCTCTCGGAAAACGGCCCCATCCCCCTGCCCGGCGCGAGCCCCGATCCCACCGGCCGCTACAGCAGCGCGGAGCTCGACATGCAGGAGATCCTCGACGGCAAGAACCCCGCCGTCAACATCGAAATCAAGCCTCACGACGTGATCTCCGTATCCCAGGGCAACGCCCGCATGGTCTATGTCGTCGGCGACGTGCAGCGCGCCGGAGCCTTCAACCTGGGCAGCCAGCGCACCATCTCGGTCCTCAGCGCCGTCTCCCTGGCCGGCGGGCTCGGACACACCGCCAAGCCGGAAAAAGCCCTTATCCTCCGCCCCGCTCCGAACCCGCAGAAACATGAGGAAATCGCGGTGAACGTCAAGCAAATTCTCGCCGGAAAGGCGGAAGACATTGGCTTGCGGCCTGACGATGTTCTGGTTGTCCCCACCAGCAGCCGCAAAGCCTTCGCCGTTCTTGTCTCTGGAGCCCTGGCCGGCGCGGTCAGCGCCGCGATCTACGCGGGGGCAGTAGCACATTAGAGTTAACGAGCATGCCATGAGCGATCAACCACTGCTGGACGGCCCCGGCCAAACGCCGGTCCCGCACAAGAACGGCACGGCCCACCTGCCTGCGCGGGCGCCTTATATGGAAGTGCCGCCGCCCGTTGTATGGAACGGCGAGGCTCCGCCGCTGCTACTCGAGTATTGGTACATGCTCAGGCGCCGCAAAGGTACCCTGGTCCTGATCGCCTGCCTGGGCCTTCTCGCCGGTGTGCTGCTCACGCTCCCCCAAACCCCGGTCTACCAGGCCCGCACCGTACTCGAGATCCAGAACCTCAACCAAAACTTCCTCAACATGCGCGACGTCAGCCCCACCGCGCAGGAAGGGTCGAACCCGCTCGAAACCGACCTCCAGACCGAGATCGGCATTCTCCAGAGCGAATCCGTCCTCAAACAGGTCATAGCCAAGCTCGAACTCGCTACCCGCCTCCCTGCCCAGCAGCAGAAAAGCCGTCTCGCCGCCTGGCGCAAAGCCCTGCGTCTCCCCGAGCCTCAACCGGCCTTCACCGAAGACGATCTCCTCCGCGAAGTCGCAGCCCACCTCAAAGTCCACCCCCAAGCCAACACGCGCTTGGTCGAAGTCCTCTACGATTCCACCGATCCGCGCCTCGCCGCCGATATCGCCAACACCATCACCGCCGAGTTCAGCCGCCTGAATCTCCAGTCCCACTGGCAGACCACCCAGCAGACCGGCGACTGGCTCAAGCAGCAGATGGAAGGTGTCCGCATCAACCTCGAACAATCCGAAGAACAGCTCCAGACCTATGCCCATACCGCAGGTCTGCTGTTCACCGCGGAGAAGGACAACGTTGCCGAAGAGAAACTCCGGCAGCTTCAGCAGGAACTTTCCAAGGCTCAGGCCGATCGTGTCACCTGGCAGTCCAAGTACGAGCGGGCGGCCACCGCTTCTCCCGATTCGCTTCCGGAGGTGCTGGATGACGCCACCCTTCAGGGGTATCAGGTGAAGCTCACCGATCTGCGCCGCCAGCTTGCCGAGCTTTCCTCTACCCTGACCCCGCTGCATCCCTCGGTCAAGAAAGTCCAGGCGCAGGTTGCCACCCTGGAAGCCGCCCTGGAAAAGGAGCGTGGCAACGTTACCCGCCGCATCCAGAACGAGTTCGAGTCCGCGCAGCGCCGCGAGCGGCTGCTGGCCGCCAGTTACGATGCCCAGGCCCGCCTGGTGGCGGAGCAGGCCGCCAAGGCCACCCACTACGACATCCTCAAGCGCGAGGTGGATAACAACCGCCAGCTTTACGACTCCATGCTCCAGCACGTCAAGGAGGCCGGCGTCGCTTCCGCGCTGCACGCCAGCAACGTGCGGGTGGTCGATCCGGCCAGGCCGCCTATGCGGCCGTATAAGCCGAACCTCGTCCTGAACTCCATACTCGGTCTATTCTCCGGCGGCTTTTTCGGACTCGTCTTCATCGTCCTGCGAGAGCGTGCGGACCGGAGCATCCAGGCCCCTGGCGAGGCTTCGCTGTATCTCGACGTGCCGGAGCTCGGCGTGATCCCCGCCGCGAATTCGGAACGCAGCCGGCGCTACGGGTACTATCGCCAGGTTAGGAGCGCCGAGACGAAAACAACGGAAAAAGAGAATCGGAAGATCCCGGTGGAACTAGTCACCTGGAAAAGGCGGCCTTCGGTGCTTGCCGAATCCTTCCGCTCCACCCTGGCCTCCATTCTGTACATCGGAGAGAACGGCAACCGGCCGCGCGTGATTGCACTCACCAGCGCCAACCCGCGGGACGGTAAGACCACGGTGTCGTGCAACCTGGCGCTGGCGCTAGCGGAGATCGGCCGGCGAGTCCTCCTGATCGACGGGGACCTGCGCAAGCCGAGGCTGCACGAAATCTTCAATGTGCCCAACGCGTGGGGGCTGAGCGATCTTCTGGATGGAACGAAGCCACCCGAGGGATCGGAAGCTATCGTGGTCGGGACGGGCTACGGCGGCCTGCACGTGCTGCCCGCCGGCTCCGTGCCCTCCAGCATTTCGAACTTGCTGCACTCCCCGCGGACGCTGGAGTTCCTGAAACGCATGCGCCAGGAGTTCGACATGGTGATCATCGACACGCCTCCCATGCTCGAGATGCCGGACGCGCGGGTCCTGGGGCGGCTGGCGGATGGCGTAATTCTGGTAGTGCGTGCGGCCCGGACCACGAAGGAGACCGCAGCGACTGCTAGCCACCGGTTAGTGGAAGACGGCACGCGGGTGCTGGGAACGGTGCTGAACGAATGGGATCCGCGGAAGACGAGCCATGCCGGTTACGAATACGGGTACCGACCGTATTACTACCATGATAACCGGCCGGGTGGGGGATAGCAGTCCCTTGGGCTGCTCGTGGGGCGGCCTTTCATGCGAAGGAAGTTGAAGGTCCGCCAAACGGAATTTGGGGGAATGAGCGGACCTCCCCTACGGTGCTAAGCTCCCCGAACTTCTGACGAAAATTAAGGCTTAACGGCTACTCCCCGTCTTCTCCAACTTGCAGGGCCCCAGCGTCCGGTAAAGGATCTGCCTCGATGACAACTTTCCGCCGTCGCATTGTGCTCGAAACTGCCAAGCTCTTCGATCTGGTGTTGATGGTGCTCTCTTTCGCGATGGCAACGGCGCTGGTTGCTTACGAGACCCAGACAATTTCGCTGGCGCGGTTCCTCTCCATGCGGGTGAAGGTCGGGAACTTTGCTCTTTTCGCGCTTTTTCTCCTCGCATGGCACCTCATCTTTTCCTCTTTCGGTCTGTACAACTCGAAGCGTCTCTCCCCGCTTCGGGCGCAGGTGCTGGACATCGCGAAGGCGACCACGCTCGGGTCCGCGATCGTGTTCCTAGTGGCAATCTTCCTGCGAATCCAAATGGTGACACCAATCTTCATCCTGCTTTTTTGGGTGGCCACCACGCTCACGGGAGCAAGCAGCAGGGTGCTGCTGCGCTACGTCCTGGGAGGTATACGGCGGCAAGGCCGCAACCTGCGCGAAATGGTGGTGGTAGGCACGAATCCCCGCGCCCTTCGCTTTGCCCGGAAGATCGAGGCGAGGGTGGAACTAGGTTACCGGATCGTCGGCTTTGTGGATGGCCCGTGGGCGGGCATGGCAGCGTTCGAGCAAGCGGGCTATCCGGTAGTCTCGGACTTCGCGGGCTTCCCGCGCTTCCTCCGCGAGCAGGTGGTTGACGAAGTTGTAATTGCCCTGCCCATGGAATCCTCCTACGAGCAGGCGGCGCGCATCGCCACGCTTTGCGAGGAGCAGGGCATCGTGGTGCGGCTGATCTCCAACATTTTTAACCTGTGCCAGGCGCAGCCGAGGGCGGAAGAGTTCGCAGGCGAGGCTTTTACAACGCTTTACACCGGTTCACAAGACGGGTGGCAGCACCTCCTCAAGCGCACCTTGGATGTCTCGCTGTCGCTGCTTGCGATGATCCTGCTATCGCCCCTGTTTTTGCTGGCCACGCTGATTGTCAAGCTCACCTCGCCCGGGCCGGCCCTCTTCGTGCAAGAGCGCGTCGGCCTAAACAAGCGAAGGTTTCGCCTGTATAAGTTCCGGACCATGGTGGCGGATGCGGCCGAGCGGCAACGGGAGATCGAGCACCTCAACGAGGCGTGCGGCCCGGTGTTCAAGATCAGAAACGACCCGCGTGTCACGCCCGCGGGAAAGCTCCTGAGGAAGACGAGCATCGATGAGCTTCCGCAGCTCTTCAACGTCCTGAAGGGCGACATGAGTCTGGTCGGCCCCCGGCCACTTCCCCTGCGTGACTACCAGGGATTCCGTCAGGACTGGCAGCGCCGCCGCTTCAGCGTCCGCCCGGGCATCACCTGCCTGTGGCAAATCAACGGCCGCAGCTCCATCGCCTTCGAGAAATGGATGGAACTCGACATGGAATACATCGATCACTGGTCACTCGGGCTCGACTTCAAAATCCTGGCGAAGACTGTTCCCGCCGTCATCAGGGGCGCTGGCGCCGCGTAGGGAACTTATGTCTGTGGCGATAGCGGAGTTAGAAATTCCTTCCAGGCGCGAGCAGCTTCGCGTTTCAGTGAAGAGCTGGCTGCCTTGGGTGGGGAAGGGATCGCTCGCGATCCTGGACCAAGGACTTATCTCGGGGTCCAATTTCCTGATTGGTATTTTACTGGCTCGCTGGTTAGCGCCCGGCGCCTACGGCGCCTACGCCCTCGCGTTCGCCGTCTTCATCCTGCTTTCGTCAATCTACCAGGCCCTAATCCTTGAGCCCATGAGCGTGTTCGGGCCGTCGGAATATCGCAATTGCCAGCGGGAATACTTCAGCCATCTTCTCTGGATTCACGGGGGCCTTGTCCTACCAATCGCCGTGATCCTCGCGGCGGCGGCGTGGGCGGTGCACGTGGCTGCCGCTTCGTCCGGCCTGGCCGGCGCTCTCGCGGGAGTGGCGTGGGCGGCCCCGTGCGTCTTGCTCTATTGGCTCGCTCGCGGTACTTTCTATGTCAGGCTGGAGCCTCATGTTGCGGTAGGCGGTGCGGTTCTGTACTGTATCCTCCTGCTGGGTGGGCTGCTGGTGTTCTACCAGCGCGGCCTGCTCTCGCCCTTCTCTGCGTTTCTCCTGATGGGTACCGGTGCGCTCGTGGTCGGCGGTTTTCAGTTGTTTCGCCTGCGGCCGGCGTTGAGGCCCTGGCTGGGCAATCTCGGTTTGACCGCGGTGGGCAGGCGGCATTGGGGCTACGGCCGCTGGGCCCTCTCAAGTTCGTTAGCGGCGTGGATTCCTTGGAACGTTCAGTATGTCCTGGTCGGCGGCGCCGCCGGCATGGCCGGAGCGGGGGCGCTTAGGGCGCTCCTGAATCTCACCTTGCCGGTGATGCAGTGTTCCGGGGCGCTCTGCCTCCTCGCTCAGCCCTTTGCGTCCGGGGAGGGCATAGGTGGAATTGGAAAGGTGACTCGGAGAATCACCCTGCTGTTCGCATGCATTGCGGTCGTCTACTGGGCCCTCGTGACCGCATTTAGGAGACAGATCGTGTCTTTCCTTTACGCGGGCAATTACGGGGAGGTGGCCCACCTTGTGCCATGGATCGCTCTAGCATCCGTCCTCACGATTGTGGCTTATGGGCCGGCTGTCGGTCTGCGGGCCATGCAGTCGCCCGCCTCGGTCTTTGTTGCTTCAGGCGCTTCCAGTGCAATTGCGCTTGCCGTAGGAATTCCCGCGACTCGAGCCTACGGAATGCGTGGTGCGATATTGAGCATCGTCTTGTCAAGCGCAGCGGCCCTCCCTGTTGAACTGGCCCTGCTTCGCCAAAGGCTTCGCGGCGGTGCAAGGGGTTGACGGGTTCAAGGGGCCCCATGGCTAACGGATTGGAGGGCCCCCAGCAATGAGAAAGCTTGCAGCTGAAATCGAGCCATACCTCAACAGCGGCCTGCTCGCCGCCATTCCGGCTGCGCTGCCCATCTTGCTCCTGGCGGCGCGCCTTCCGTGGCTGTCCTCCGAGGCTGCCTATACGGTTGTCGGGTTTGGCGTTTTGCTCTTCGCGCTGTTGTTAGCGGTCTTCACTTCGCGAAGGTGCCAGGCATCCGGCTCGGCAAAGATTCATCTCCGACTTGTTCTGGTCGTATGGTGGTCACTTCTTATCTCGGAGGAAGTCTTCTTCCGATCGGGCGCCGGCCAAGAGGCGTTCGCGGGCGATTTCTCCTCAGCTGGCTACGGCGAGGCCGCTTTCTGGGGCTTCGCCTTCTTAACCGTACTGCTCATCATGCCGAGGTTTCAGTACCTGCGCGGGGCGTTTTCGGGTTCCAACCGATGGCTCTCACTGTATGCGGTCGTCTGCCTTGTCTCCGCCCCTTTTTCGCCGGCGCCGCTGTACGCGCTGGCGTGGGCGTTCAAGCTTTTTCTCGCGGTACTTCTCCTCCTGCGCTGCTCCGCCCTGATGCGGGACTTGGATGACGTCGAGGCGTTCTTCTGGTCAAACTTCTGGGGCTTTGCCCTGTCCGCGGCGATACGTATTGGGCATGCGTTCATCGGTTCTTCCACGGCTTTTGAGGGGGGGCGCCTAAGCGAATCGGTCGGCCCGACCATGCTCTCTCTGCTGGCTGGAACGCTCCTTCTTCTGGCCCTCTCCCTGAACTCACTGCGGAAAAGAGCGTGGCTGGTCGGGTTTGGGGTTTTCGGCGCGACCGTGATGATAATGGCTGGCGGAAAGACGGGTATTATTGGCGGGATAGTGTCGGTCGCGTTGTTTTATGTCTTGCAAGGGCGCTTCGCCGCAGGCTTCAGTTGGCTCGTCGGGACGTTTGTGTTGGGCTGCATCGTGTTTGCGGTTACGCCGCTACCTACTTACTTCAACTCCTATAGTCAGGCCGGCGGGCTCTCCAGCCTGACAGGCCGGACGGACCTCTGGCGGGCGGTATGGCCGGACATCCTCGGGCATCCCGTCGCCGGGCATGGTTATATGGCATCGAGATTTCTGGGGTCGCACGTGAGCGGGGAGGAATGGGCTACGCATACGCACAATGGGTTCATAGAGGTCATTTACAATAACGGGCTCGTCGGCCTAATCATACTGCTCGCGATTATGCGCGCAACTGCCAAGAACCTGCGACAGGCCCTCTGGATCCCGCGCGGTGCCAGGATCCGCTTGCTGGCCGTTGGTTCCGGGCCAACGTGGATTAATCTCCTCAGGCACCCGCACAACAGGAAGGTCCGCTTGCTGGCTATTAGCTCCGGGGCGATATGGATTAATTTACTGATCAACGGGCTTACTAATGCGACCTTCGGCGGCCTGCCAAGCTCACCGTGTATGCTCCTGCTGGGTCTGCTCGTTGTTAGCGAGGCGCTACGGCGCAACTCTCGCCCTCTGCTCGGTTACCCCCAAAGATCAGTAGCTCCGGCCTGTTCTCCTAGCGCGGTTGGTGCCCGTACCGACGAGTTTGCGTGCGCATGAAGATCAGCGTCCTGATCCACAACCTGAACCGGGCCTCAGCCGTTGGGCGATGCCTGTCCTCGGTAGCTAAACAGGCTTACCGCCCGCTCGAGGTAGTGATCCTGGAGGCTGGCTCAACGGACGGCTCGCCGGCGGTCATTCAACAGGCCTGCCAGGGCATGCGGCGGGCTGGGATCGAGGCCAGGGTCGTTCCCTGCCCGCAAATGGGGGTCGCAGCTTCGAGGAATCTCGCGGCGCGCCACGCGTCAGGCGACGCGCTCTGCTTCATTGATAACGATGCGGCGTTTGCCTCTACCGATGGCCTGTACCAGGCGGCCAAGCTTCTTAGCGGCGGCCACCGTGTGGCGCTAGTCTCTTTCCGTGTGCTGAAGGCGGATACGGGCGAGGTTGATCCTCTGGCTTGGGTGTTCCGCCGCCCGCTTGCGACATGGTCGGACAGAGAGTTCAGAACTTTCACCTTCGCCGGGACCGGCTTTTGCACTCGCGCGAGCGCCTTTCGCGAGGCCGGCGGGTTTTGGGACCACCTGCGGTATTCGCGCGAGGAGGAGGACTTGGGACTGGCGCTGGTTGACAATGGCTGGGATCTGCTTTACTCGCCGGCCGTGACCATTCGTCATTATCCCGAGGCGAAGGGGCGCATGTCCCTGGCGGAACGCCGGTTCACGGAGCTGCGCAACGGAATTCTGGTTTTGTGGCGTCGCATACCTGTACCTCTGGCCCTACCGGCAATTGCGGGGCGCGTTTGTACGATGGCCCTGATGTCTCGACGGGAGGGGAACTCGGTGCGAACCTTGATGCGGGCTGTCCCGGTGGCCGCCGAGGAGTGGCGGCGGTCACGCCTTCAGCGGTTCCCGGTCGCCTTCAAATCTGTTTGGCGATATGCCGCTCTCCATCTTGCTGCTAAAGGGGGGTGAAATGATCACGCAGGCTATCAGGCGCGTGGACATCCTGGGGTGTCCGTTTGATGCCATTTCGTTTGCTGAAACGGTGGCGACCATCAGGCGGGCCGTTCTCGCCAGGACAAGGCTCCAAGTCGTTCCCGGGAGCATAGACTTCGTGATGAAAGCGAGATCCAATCCATCTCTTGCGGAAGAACTCTGGCGTTCCGAGTTGGTCGTTGCCGACGGGAAGCCCATCGTTTGGGCAGCGTGGCTTCTCAAGGATGCCATTTGCGGGCGGGTAAGCGGGACGGAGCTGGTGTGGAAGTGCGCGGAGATTTCCCACCAGATTGGTTGCACGGTCGCACTGGTCGGGGGCATGCCGGGAGTCGCGCAGCGCGCCGCCGCGAAGATGTTGGACAGGTACCCAGAAGCCACGCTCCGCGCTGTACCCGCGCCGGTCCCCCTGAGTCCCCGGTCCAGCGACACGTTGGTGCAGGGCATAAGGGCTACCGGGGCCAGCATCATCCTTCTCGCGCTGGGGGCGCCACGCCAGGAGCACTGGATACAGGCCAATCTTGGTCCCTCCGGGGCGGACGTCGGGATCGGCGTGGGCTCGGCCTTTGACATCATCAGTGGAGACAAGCCGCGTGCACCCAAATGGATGCAGGACTCGGGGTTGGAATGGCTCCACAGGTTGCGTCTCGAACCGGGCCGGCTTGGTCGGCGGTACCTGATTGAAGATAGCCCTTTTCTTTACCACCTCGCTGTGGAGACCATTCGACGCCGGCTGCAAAGGGGGGGAAAATGTCTTCCGACCAACCTACAGCACTAATCACGGGCGGGTGCGGTTTCGTGGGCCGGCACTACGTCAATTGGCTACTTGAGCACGGCTATCGGGTGACGGTCGTGGACGATCTTTCAAGCGGCCTTTCTCCCGAAAGCTGGCCGGCGCACCTCCGCGTCTCTGAGCGCCTACAGCCCATGTTCACCTTCCTTGAAGGGGACTTCCGCGACTACGCGCGTTCAACGGCCTCCTCGTTTGACCTCGTCCTTCATTTGGCAGCCGTGGTCGGAGGAAGAATGACTATTGAGGGCGACCCCTTACGTGTCGCGACCGATCTGGCCATCGACGCGACGTTCTTCAACTGGATCGTGAGGCTGCGTCCTTTGCCACGCCAGGTGTTCTACTTCAGTTCCTCGGCGGCCTACCCGATCAGCTTTCAGACGCCGGAACACCACCGGCCCCTTTCAGAGGACATGATCGACTTTGACGACGACCTCGGTGTCCCTGACATGACCTACGGATGGTCGAAGCTCACCGGGGAATTCCTGGCCCGCTATGCGGCAAAGAACCACGGATTAAACGTCGTGATCTATCGGCCGTTTTCCGGCTACGGGGAGGACCAGGATTTCACCTACCCCTTCCCTAGCGTCATTCGTCGGGTGGGGCGTGGGGAGTCCCCTATTGTCGTTTGGGGAAGCGGACGGCAATTGCGCGATTTTATTTACATCGGTGACGTGGTTGAAGCAACGTTTGCTAGCAGCCCCTACCTCCAGCCCGGTGAGGCCCTCAACCTGGGTAGCGGCGAGGGCACCTCCTTCCGTATGCTCGCCCAATCCGCCAGCCAAGTCATAGGATTTTGCGCAGAGATCGTCAACGATGCCACCAAGCCAGAAGGAGTGTTTGCCCGCGTGGCCAACTGTGACCGGTTGTTTCGGTATTACCGTCCGCATACTTCACTCGCCGGGGGCATCCAAATCGTGCACGACTACCAGCTAGCCGCCGGGACTGTGCCGGCCCGGCCGGCATAGGTGCCTCTCCCGAGTGGGTCTTGGTCCTGCGACAGCTTCGCGCTTGACTGGCGAACGCCAAAGTAGGTTCCTTTGTCGGAGGGTGGTTTTGTGACGCCAAAAAGGCTTCTCTACGTTCTTCCGTGCTCATTCACGTTTCTCTACACTTTTCGTGGCCACTTTTCCTTCCTAAGGTCCCAAGGATTCGAGGTTGAAGTTGCCTGTGAGCAGGACGAGTGCGCTGCGGAAGCGGCAAAGCGGGAGGGTGTGGTCCATCAGCCGATTCGGATTAATCGCTTCCCGTCGCCCATGCAAGACATTCGCGCGCTGCTGTCCTTGGTTCGGTTAATGAAGGCCGGGAGGTACGACATTGTGACGTGCGACACGAAGAAAGGCGGGCTCCTCACCTGCTGGGCGGCGAGACTTGCAGGTGTGCCCTTCGCTTTGTATATCGTTAGGGGCCTTACCAGCGACAAAGGCGGTCGAGCCAGGCGGCTTGTTTTCTTCAATGTTGAAAGGGCTATATGTCGCGGGGCTAGCCGAGTCCTTTTCATGAGCGAGTCAAATCTCAAGATTTGTCAGGAGAAACGTATCTGCGCGCGCGAAAAGATGGTCGTGTTCGGCGGTGGCTCCCCGAACGGGATCGACACAACACATTTTCGGCGGAGTGAAGCATTGCAGAGGGAATCCGTTAGGTTCCGGGAGAGGCTCGGGATTCCGCTCGCGGCGTTCGTGTTTGGTTATGTCGGGCGACTGGTGAGGGAGAAGGGTGTCCCAGAGTTGGCGGACGCCTGGGTCGCGATTAGCGCCAAGTATCCCGGCGCTCATCTCCTCCTGATTGCGCCTCCTGAGGTGGGCCCTCGGCTGGAAGGACAGATGGAGCTATTGCGCAAGAGTCCGAATGTCCACTTCGCTGGTTTCATGGAGGATCCAGTGGTCGGCTACGCGGCAATGGATTGCCTAGTAATGCCTTCCCTTGGAGAAGGCCTTCCCTTGGTCATTCTGGAGGCGGGGGCGATGGAATTGCCGGTCATTGCCACCCGGGCACCTGGCTGCGTCGACGCCATGGTTCACGAGAAGACCGGCTTGCTGATCACGCCGCGAGACTCCGTCGATCTCGTAACAGCCATGGAAAGGGTGCTCATGGCGCCGGACGGGGGGCGTGAGTGGGGCCGGAACGGCCGTCGGCGCTGCGAGGAGTTGTTTGCGCAAGAGCTGATCTGGCAAGGCTATGCGGACCTGTACGAGCGGGTTCTGGCCGGCTAGGCACGCCTCGGCGGGGGTCGCCGGCGTCGTGGGGTATGCCGCGTTCCAGCGGGGGGGCGTGGTAGGGACGCGCGGTACGAGTGCCTCTTGGGGCTGGGGTTGGTGGTCTTGGCCTGCGGTTTCGGGCGAGCGCCGAGGATGGGGCGCGTTTTGCGGTGGGCGCTGGCATTGCTGCCGGCGTATGTCCTGTTCCAGGCCGTGCCGCTTCCGCTGGCGGTGGTGCCGGCGTTGTCTCCGGCGTTGGCGGATGCTCGGTGTGCTGGGGCCGGTGGGGGTGAAAACCAGCTTCGCTTCGCTGAGCGTCTTACCCACGAAGACTTTTCAGCAATTCCTGCTGGTCTCCGGGTACGTCGGCTATTTAGTCAGATCAGCCGGAACTGGGCAGCCGAGCCTCTCGCCGACTACGGCAAGATCCTCATCAGCTTGATCCGCGGCACCACTACCGCCGCAGGCCTCAAGGTCCGGGCCTACCTGGATACCAAAGAATATCCACTAAAAGTCAAACCGTCCGCACAAAGGTTACGCGCTCTGCGAATCACCCGATACACGATCCTCCCCAAGTGGAACTACGCCATCGTTGCTCCTTCAAATGGGAAATAATTCTTGCGCGGTCCCTTAGCACCAGAGGCAAGCGGTGCTGAGCGGAGCATCAGTTGGCACCGATGTTCGGCGGGTTTGCTGTGCTCACCCCTGGAATGTAGACGCCCGCTCCTATGGCCGGGGAGCCGGGCTGGAGGGTGAAGTCTCCGCCCGCCGCGTTGGTGAAGAGCGGGTCGGCCTGCATCGAGTGCGGGCCGGCATCTTGACCCGAGGCTGTTTGGTATCCGGCGAATGCGTATTGCGTCCCAGCCCACTCGAACGGTGTCGTCGAGCCTCCGTAGTATAGGTTATAGGCATAGACATTCCCGGCCATGGACACGAGCGTGTGCTTACCTACAGAGGCGAACACGATGTTATTCTCGAAGATGACTCCCGAAGACGAAGCGAACGTATTAAGCTCACCAGCATCCCATCCTTGCTGATTATCTTCGTAGCAGGTATTGTTGTAAATCGTGCTAGGGCTACCAGAGCCTTCATCAATGCAACCGTTTGTGTTGAAGGCCGCAACGTTCCCATAGACCTGCGTTGCAGCACTGCCGATGTCAATCATGTATCCCGCGCCGCGCGTGCTTGCTGTGCCATTGCTCACTGATTCGTTATAGCGAATCACGTTTCCAGCGCCCGCGCCACCGCTGTAAATGCCAGCGGTATCATCGACGACCTGCAAGCTGTGGTCAACAGAATTGTATTCCACCGTGGCGTTCGTCACCCCGGCAGCCAGGTTGACTCCCTGAAGAGCACTATACGAAATCTTGTTATGATCAATCTGCAGCGAGTCGGTTGTAAATCCCCCAAACTCGGTTAACACAATGCCCGAATACGAATAGGAAACTGTATTACCCGTTACCCTTCCGTGCGTAGCCCCTTTCGCCTCCACGGCGGCGTCAAAATTGATCGATCCGCAAAAGTTGAGTACATTGTCGGAAATGACAAACTGGTTGCTGTTTGCTTGGACAAAGACGCATGTATTGCTTCCGGCATCCAATTCGAGATTCTGCACGGTGATATAATTCGCCCCGTACAACTGGACCACATTAGCTCGCTCGCTTGCTTCCATCGTGTGCCCGCTGGGGTTATCGTCAGTGGTCGTACGCACCCAAATTCTGCTATTTGCCATGTCTAAGTACCATTGCCCAGGCGTGAGGGAATCAGAACTCGCCGTGTTTTGTGCCAGCCGTACACCGTCCTCGAAGACTTGACTAGGGGCCGTTGAATAACTTGTGTAGTAAATTGTGGCATTGCTGCCGGTGGCAGTGATCGTGACGCCAGTTGTGGAGGGAGTAAGTACCTGCTGCACACTAGCGGTATCAAATAAACTAGTGTCCCCTACCGTAGTAGCGCTGAATTTCTGCATGAATCCCGATCCCGTCACATCCGCAGTTGCATAGACGACGTCCTGAGTCCAGGCCCCAGGGAGGCCATAACCAGAAGTATTAAGCTGCGTAAAACTGGGATCTAAAATTGCAATCTGGAGAAAGCTTGTTTCCGTCCCCACTTCTAGATAAGCGGAACTTCGGACCAGCATCCCGGCTGTAACGCTGAATATCTGGGCCGCCCATCCGTAGGCCGATGTCGCCGTGAGTTGCAGACAGCTACCAGATTGACAACCGCTGGAAAGAACTGTTCCGGTAGCATTATACAAGCTGAAAGCGGTTAGCGTATCCATCCCAGGATCGGGCAACAATTGCCTTCCGTAAGTCTCGCCCGTCCCGGCTTGACTGATATAGCCACTGAGTTGGCGGCTGGCGGACGAATCTGTGATCGTGAGCAGGTCGCCAAGGTAAGGCGTTAATGCGCCTGGCAGGCTGAAGTCAACGAACGACGCCCCGCTTATAGTGCTCAGGCGCATATTCGACTGGGTGACAGATCCGCTAGCGACGGTTGTGCTGCCGTTCTTGATCGTGTACGTGTGGCCCGCCGAATCGTTCACGCTGAACCCAGGGGCTTCGGAGGTCCAACTATAGATTGCAGTGCTAGTGGCAGTCCAACTAGGAGACAACACGTTCGCCCCGCTAATTATCGGCCTCGCCCCGCCGCCATACGCCGCGAACGTGATCGGCTTGCCCGCCGCGCCGCTGGAGGTGACGTTCAACTGTTCGCGCCACGTATCGCCGCTTTTGAACCCCACGGACTGCCCCGGCTGCAAGGTGGTCGCGTTCACCTTGGCGATGGTCTGCCAAGGTTCGGCGAGCGTCCCGGGGTTGGAGTCGGATCCGTTTATGGAATCGACGTAGTAGGTAAAGGTCCCTGTCGGAGGGCTGAGGCTGATGGTGGCGCTGGCCGATCTGGTGGCATCGGCGACGCTCTGGGCCGTCACCGTAACCGTCTGCGACGTCAGAATACTTGATGGGGCCGTATACAGACCCGCTGGGGAGATCGTACCTACCGACGGGTTGATCGACCAGGTCACCGCAGTATTAGTAGTTCCCAAAACCGTCGGCGTGAATTGCTGGGTGCCGGAGGGCGCCAAGCTGACAGTGGATGGGCTAAGGGATGTAGTGGTCGCCTGGAGAAGCGTGATCACGGCTGTCGCGGTCGTCGAGGAGTCTGCCATGCTGGTGGCGGTAATTGTAACACTTTGGGTAGTCGGGGCCGTGCCTGGAGCGACGTAAACTGCAGTCGTCATACCGCTCGCCAAGCTTCCCAAAGCCGGGCTGAAGGACCAAGTGACCGCGGTGTTGCTCGTCCCGCTGACCGCAGCCGTAACTGTCTGATTTTGTGATGGTTGCAAAGACACTGAGGATGGCGTTAGCGAAACTGTCACCGGCGGATTGAGGGCCACTGTGGCGGTGGCGGACTTCGTGGAATCGGCCACGCTGGTGGCGGTTACAGTGACGGTCTGGGAACTGGCGATCGAGGTCGGCGCGGTGTAGAGACCGGTTGCGGTGATGCTGCCGACCGCCGGGCTGAGCGACCAGGTAACCGCGGTATTGCCGGCGTTGGTCACGGTGGCGGAGAAGTTCTGGGTCTGAGACTGCGTCAAAGTCACGCTGGCGGGAGTCGCCGTGACGCTCACAGGCGGGGTGAGGGTCACGGTGGTGGTAGCGGACTTGGTGGCATCGGCCGTGCTGGTCGCTGTCACCGTGACATTCTGCGCACTGGCGATAGAGGCCGGGGCCGTGTAAACCCCACTACTCGAAATGGTCCCCACGGCAGGACTTAACGACCACGTGACCGCTGTGTTGGCGGTGCCGGTAACAGTGGCCGTGAACGGCTGGTTCTGTGAAACGGTCAGCGAAACCGTGGAGGGGGTCAGCGTAACCGCCACCGGTGTGAGGCTGATGGTGGCCTTGGCCGACTTGGTGGGATCCGCCGTGCTGGTCGCTTTCACCGTGACGTTCTGCGCACTGGCGATAGAGGCGGGCGCCGTGTAAACCCCGCTACTCGAAATGGTCCCCACAGCAGCACTCAACGACCACGTGACCCCAGTGTTGGCGGTGCCGGTAACAGTGGCCGTGAACGGCTGGGTCTGCGAAACGGTCAGCGAAGTCGTGGAGGGGGTCAGCGTAACCGCCACCGGTGTGAGGCTGATGGTGGCCTTGGCCGATTTGGTGGGATCGGCCGTGCTGGTCGCTTTCACCGTGACGTTCCGTGCACTGGCGATAGAGGCGGGCGCCGTGTAAACCCCGCTACTCGAAATGTTCCCCACGGCAGGACTTAACGACCACGTGGCGCCGGTGTTGGCAGCGCCCGTGACCTTGGCTGTGAACTGGCACGTCTCGGAGGCTGTCAGAGCAACTGAGATTGGTGTCAGGGAGATGCTAACCTTCGACGTCGCGCCTGCGGACAGCGCAAGAGCAAACAGGCCGAACCATACACGAATCCCGAAAAGATACGGCGTTCTCACAGAACTAGGGAGATGAAAGGCAGCTTTGGTTAGCGTAAAAGAACTAGATTTGGGTTTCATACATTTCCATCGCGTGTCACTCCGGGCTTCGGTGCCTGAGCGCAACTTTAAGTGTTCCCGTTTCAGCCTGCCAGCGAGCGCCGTCCGTGCTAATGCATCGGAACTCTCGTCTTAAACTAGCCGCACGAAACATCTGACCAGTTCCCGGCGTCACGCCAGAACATCTTGCGCGTGTGCCAGGCTTAAGTCGCGGCACATTTCGCGCCTTCGTTGATAGCTTCTGTTCACACGAGACCATTACCGAAATGGGAGAATCAATCATCTCAATGGATAGTTAACCGTTAACGTTCCCGGAGGCTCTGAAGAATAAGGGATTCTGGGCTCCTCCAGAACCTCCCTCTAATCCGGCGGCATGGTCTGCGCGATCCGTCGGCGGTCTGCGCACGGGCCTGCTGAGACTGTGTCCATGCATCAAAGCCGTAAACAGGCACTCCTCGACCCTGGGAACGAAAGGAATATCGACTTCATGAGATTTGCCATCCGATATGCTTATCGGCAGCAAATGGTAAAATAATCAGGCCTCATTAGCTTGTTAAATCGTGCCGATGCCCGGCCCGCCGCAGCTTCGCAACGGGCTGCCATTGGCTGCAGGTATAGCCAGATCCCCAACATCGTTTCCCAAGGAGGTATGTGTGCGTAAACTTGTGTGTGTTTTGACCGCGCTTCTCGCGGCGGTCCCTATGCTGTGCGCTCAAGGCCAGGTGGCCACCGTGACCTCCACCGCCCCTTTCCAATTACGAGGCGCCAATGTCACGACCGACCAGGGCGTACCATCCTGGCCCGTCATGCCGGGTGACGCCATCCAAGCCGGCAGTGTACCCGTCGTCATCACGTTTGCCGGTGGATCCAGCGTCATCCTGGATCCCGGATCGTCGGCCAAGATAGCGATCTCAGGACAAATCCTCACGTTCCGGCTCGAAAGCGGCACCGCCCGTTACTCCCTCTCGGCTTTATCGGGGGTGAAACTGACGGCGCTCGACGACCCGGTCTCGCCGTCCAAGCTCACCGGGGTCTATAGCATTCGTAACAAGCGTGCCGCGGCCGGCTGGTGGATCGTATTGGGGGGAGCGGCTGCGGCCGCAGCTCTGGGCCTTGGCATTTCCGCCGCAGTCAACGCTGGTCCGCCCGTCAGCCCGAAATAAGAGAATCCGTATTCGTGAAGGGTCTGCCTTCACCGCGGACGGTGGTCAGTCTTTCTGCCTTGTGAGCCGGACAATCTCCTCCCCGGCGGCTGGCGCACTGCTGCGCCCCGCAGCTTACACACTGATGGCGGCCTCGCTGGCCGCTGCCATCATCCTCAAAGCCGGCGTCGTACAGGCCCAGTTCGCTTGGACCGCATTAGGGGTGTCCCTGGCGGCCTGCCTTGCCCTGGCGCGCGCCCCGCGGGCCAACCGGGCAACCGTCATCCTCACCCTGCTCCTCGGCTGGATCCTGCTCCAGCTCGTCCCTCTGCCCCCCTCTTTAGTTGCGCTCTTCTCGCCCTACCGCTACCATGCTCTGCAAGCCGCGCGCGCCGCCCTCGGCCAGGACGCGCGCGTCTGGATGCCCCTATCCGTCGCCCCGGCCGCGACTCTCGAGGGCCTGTCATTCGTCGTCCCGGCGATGGCCGCCTTTCTCGCCGCCGGTCGAATGGCGCGCTGGTGGGCTGGACGGATGTGGCTGTTGGCAGCCCCCGTCCTGGTTCTCGCCTGGCTCGAAGCAGTCCTGGGCCTGGTCCAGTTCTTCTTCATGCGCATGGCCGGCCCAGACGTGGCCTCGGTCACCGGAACCTATGTCAACCGGGATCACTTCGCCGGCCTGCTGGAGATGGCCTTCCCCCTCGCCGTAATGGGCGCCCTGAGCACCCGCGACCCGCTGGCTCGCATCCCCGCGGCCCTCCGCACCTCCGCCATGCTGGCTGTCGCCGCCTGCCTCCTCATGGGGATTATTTTGTCGCTCTCGCGCATGGGCGTGGTATCGACCCTCGCTGCCGCCGCCGGCGTCCTGGTCGCGCTGTCATTCAGCCTGCCGCGCCGTCGCCGCTGGTTCTGGCTGGTCCCGATCGCCGCCCCGCTGCTGATTCTGGTGTCTCTTTCCACGCGCGAATTGGTGCTGCGATTCGCCGATCTCACCGCCACCCAGGAAATCTCCAAGGATGAGCGGGTGCAGATCTGGACGGATACACTCCACGTGATCGCGGCCTACCGCTGGACCGGCTGCGGCCTCGGCGCGTACGAACGCGGCATGTACCAATTCAAGACCGTAGCCCCCACCAACACCGTCGACTACGCGCACAACGACTACCTTCAGATGGCAGCCGAACTCGGCATTCCCGGCACGCTCCTGCTGGCCGCCCTAGCCCTGTGGGTTTTGGGCCATACCCTCAGAGTAGTAATCTTCATGCGCGGCAGTCCGAACTGGCACCTGGCGTGCGGCCTCCTGGGCGCTTTCCTCGCGATCGCCGTGCACAGCCTCGCCGATTTCAACCTCTATGTCCCCGCCAACGCTCTGGCCTTTGCCTGGTTAGCTGGCCTGTCCAATGGCCTTGCCCCTGGCCCTTTCCGAAGGACCGGCTAACATGCGCTTGATCGTACCCATCGCCGCCCTCCTGATCGCCACCCTCTCGGTGTCCCTCGATCTCTTCCCTCCCTCGCTGGCCTCACCGCTATGCCTCCACGGCGCATGCCGTTTCGACCAGATGTTCCCCGTAATCGACGCCGCCGGAGCCACCCCCGAATCCGTCTCCATCCTGGTCAGCGCCGATCCGGCCAACCCCATGGTCTGGTGCACGTATGCCGCGGCCCTGAGCCAGCGTGGTGACACGCAGAAAGCCCAATCCGCCTTCGACCACGCCATCACCCTCGGTCCTGGCATGCCGGCGGTCCTGATGCGTGTAGGCAACTTCGACTTTACGCACGGCCGGCGGGAACACGGCTTTCTTCTCTCGGCACAGATCCTGTCGCAAACAAGCGCTTTCGATGAGATCATTTTCTCCTACCTCCAGCGCGCGGACGTTCCGGCTGGTACATTGCTCGGGACCGCCGTTCCGGATACGTCGCGCCCCGCCCGATCCTGGCTGGCCTGGCTGCGCGCCCACGGGTCGGACCAGGACCTTTGCGAAACCTGGGCGTGGATGAGCCGGAATCGTCTGCTTGATGAGAAATCGGCCGGCGAGGCCGCTTGGGGGCTGTGGAACCGGAAATCCTACCGGACGGCTTATGCGCTCTGGACCGACTGGCTCGGAACCACCCAGCTCCTGGCGAATACGCGCTTCGAGACCGCGCCCCGCGAGACTCCTTTTGACTGGACGCTCGGCTGTGGACCGGCGGTTGCCGTCACGCGCGCGCATGGATTGGACGTCCGCTTCTCGGGAACTGAGAACGTAGCCTTCTCAGGAGTGCGTCAGTTCACCGTCGTGCCGGCTGGCCGATACCGCTTTTCCGCTGAGGTCTCGTCGGAAAACCTTACCACCGACCAGGGGCCCTTCTTCCGCATTTTCGACCCCGCCAACCCAGGCCGACTCCAGGCCGCGAGCGCGCCCATTCTGGGCACGATGGGAAAGCATTGGATAACTGTGGAGCTTACGGTGTCAGGAACCCAGGCCTTGGCCATTCAACTCGATCGCCGTCCCTCAGAGCGCTTCGACAACCGCATTTCGGGAACGCTCCACATCGACCACGTGTCGCTCACCCCTGTAGCGTAGGCACTCCTGCCTGCCGCCGCGATTCCTGGGGCGACATGCTGGCTGGAACGCCTCCGGTAGATCTGCGAAACCCGCAATCCTGCCGGTCAGCGCCAAGGTGCTGCACTTCAGCGCCTACACCTGGCTGGCCCTGCTGGCGCTCCTGGCCATCAAACGACGGTCTTTCGCCCTCACGGCGGCCTTGGCCATGATACTGTTGGGCGTGGCATTGGAGTTTGGTTAGAAGCTGGTGCCTGGGCGAGAGTTCGAAATCCGCGACATGTTCATCAATGGATTCGGGGTCCTTACCGGCATCGCAATCGGAATCCTTAGCCGCCGTTTCGTCCCGGCGGTAAGCAGCAGTTGACACTTCTCCAACTCGCGCTCTCAGGCCCTCGCCCGCTCATCCCCCTGCCTCCATTCCAGGCTTGCATGGTCTGTCCTACGGGCCAAGCCTGTCAGGTTCCCGCCTATCGTTGGTCGCCAGGATCGGCGCGACGCTTACCGTAATCGGGTCTCATGGCCAGATCTGCGTGCTGGACATTAGGGTAAATATATATTTGACGCACAAGGCCAAAACTGCTACATTTGTAGCGTGACAGGCCGGAAGGAATTCACTTTGAACCGGGACGCACCTGTATTATAATGGGTTTGGACTGTTGACCCGCCGCCTCCGAAGGCGGCGGGCACAGCATGTATCCGCAAGACAACGACGTTTTCGTTGTTAACGGATACATGTACTGCAAAAGAAGTCAGAGTCATAGTCTGGCTCCTTGTCCAGCAGGCCTTCGCGGATGCTGATGACACCCGCTAGGCCCCTCGGATTCCCCGAGGTCGGATGCTGGAAGCCTGTTGAAATGGGGCGGGGCGCTGCTTTAAGCCCCGCCTTTCTGTTTTTTCCGCCTCCCGATTGGTGTTGGCGCGATTTGGCTGTTTATCCGCCAGCGATTGAGGCCGATGTTCTCGATTCCTCCCGCCCGCTTGAGCGCGATAGACAGGTATCCCTGCCAGTGTGCGCCGCCCTTGGCATAGCCCCCGGCCTTTGCGAGTTTCTCGATCTCCTTGCCGTGCATCGGGGTTCCGTCGTGCTCCTTCAAAATAATTCTTGCCACAGAAGCAAGGTCCATATCCCGAAATGGTTTCGGCCCCGCCGCTCTCTTCGGCTCTGGTTGGCTGGTGTGTCCGGATGCGTCCTGATGTGCGAGTCCATCCCGACCGGATAGGCGGGTTGGCATGTCATACCCTAGCGCTTTCAGGTCCGCATCAATCTGCTTTCGTAGGGACAGCAGGTTCTCGATTGCGGCACCCTTCAGATCCTCTGCCTGCTTAGCTGCCTTGATGGCTTCCGCCACGACGCTGCTGTCGTACTGCATCTCCGGTTTTGCTTCAGGCTGTGTGCGATCCATGCGGTTAATATCCACCTATCCATGGAGTATACCGAACGGACGGCTACCATGTCAATCCTACAATCCACAAACTGTGGATTCGGTTTTGGATCGGTGCGCCGATCAAATCGCGCGGCGGCCCCCGCAAAAGACCTTCTGGCGTGAGTCCGGAGGTGCTTGGGTGTAAAGTATAAGCATTATGGATCTTCAAGAAATCCTCGGCCTTGTAGGGACGCTCGACGATGCCGGGGGCGAAGAAAGCGCGCGGGAGCGCTTTCGGAAATATCTCTCCAGGTCGGTCACGACCATCGGGGCTGTAAGGGACTATGTTGGCACCTGCCTACGTAACGCCGGACCCGAATATGCCCGTGCGCTTCAGGATCTCGTTAACCACACCGCAAGGCTGGTTGGCTTTGATGTTGAATTCGGGCGCTACGCTGGTGTCCAGGGGCACATAGGCCATGATGGCCTCTGGCGCTTCAAGGACTTCTGCATCGTCGCGGAAGTCAAAACAACGGACGCATACGCTATCAAAACAGCCACCCTTGCGGGATACATCGACCACCTAATTTCAGATCACAAAATATCCGATTGGGACCACGCGCTAGGGCTGTACATCGTTGGACGGCCCGATGCCGCCCTCAAGCAACTTGAGAACTCCATAACCGCAGAAAAGCGCACGCATCAGATGCGCGTCGCTACAGTAGAAAATATCCTGATGTTGGCCGAACTCGTACAGGATAACCATATCACCGCCGATGAAGGCTTGAGCCTTCTCCGTCCCGCTGGCGTGCTGGTAGACGAAGTTCTCCAACTACTTGCGCGCGTGGCCTCACCAACTACACTGCCGGCGGAGCGCGCGGCACCGGTACCCATACTACAGAATGTGATGGCACCCCCCGGTAAGGACGAAATAGAGCAGCCGGGAGCCGTGCAGCCGGAACTCCCCTTTTACATGATGACGCCCGTAGCTGACGATGAGGATGGAACAGCCGAGGACGCAATCCGCACCTTACTGGAATCTGGCTGGTATGTTTTCGGCGAGAAGGCCCCCAACCGAAAACGTCTCAAGGCTGGCGATCACATTTGTTTCTACCAAAGTGGCCTTGGCGTTGTCGCTGAAGCTGAGGTTGTGAACTCCCCAGAGCGTAAAGTAATTAAGCACGTTAGGCACCCCGAAAAGTATCCTTGGGCCTTTGAAGTCAAAAACGCGCGCTTCTTTTTCGATACGCCTATCGTGATTGATGCTTCGCTCCGCGCCAAACTTCACGCCTTCAAGGACGGCGATCCAAATTCCGCTTGGGGCTGGTTTGTGGTCACCAATCGCCCATTGGATGAACATGATTTTCTGCTGTTGACCGGCGCAGCGCTTCCATGAACAAGCTCTACTATGGCAACAACCTCACCGTCCTTCGCGGCGTTTTCGATGACGAAAGCGCGGACCTGATTTATCTGGACCCTCCGTTCAACAGCCAATCATCGTACAACGTCCTGTTTCGCAGTACATCCGGGGAGCAATCACGCGCACAAATTGAAGCCTTTGACGATACGTGGCACTGGGGCGAGGAAGCGGAACTTGCCTTCGATGGGGTCATGCACGGCCCCAATAGCGATGCGGCGGAATTGCTCCGCGCCATGCGGTCATTCCTGAAAGAGAGCGACATGATGGCCTACCTATCCATGATGGCCGTGCGCCTGTTGGAATTGCATCGCGTGCTCAGGCCCACCGGGAGCCTGTACCTGCATTGTGACCCCACAGCAAGCCACTACTTGAAAATCCTGATGGACTCTGTGTTCGGTGGTGAACATTTCCGTAACGAGATCGCTTGGCTTCGCGGCACCCCACGCGGGCATGCCTTCACCCGATTTGCGTCTGCCCATGATATTATCCTTGCCTACTCAAAAGGCGATTCTACGATCTGGAACGAGGATGCGGCGCTCCTGAAATACGATCTTGCAAGCCTCGATGAAAAAACCGAAGAAAAGTACTCGCTTCGTGATCCCGATGGCCGGCGCTATCAATTAACGAGCCTTCTAAACCCTAATCCAGACCGACCAAACCTGACTTACGAATTTCTTGGCGTCAAGCGGGTGTGGAGGTGGACAAGAGACCGAATGCAACAGGCATACGAACAGGACTTGGTGGTACAACCGCATCCGGGAGCGGTTCCGCGATTCAAGCGGTACCTCGATGAGCAAAAGGGAAAGCCTATAGGCGATGTTTGGAGCGATATTCCCCCGATCAATTCCCAAGCTCAGGAGCGCTTGGGTTACCCCACGCAAAAGCCCCAAGCGCTTCTGGAGCGCATCATAAAGGCCAGTTCCAATGAGGGCGATGTTGTTTTGGACCCGTTCTGCGGTTGTGGAACCACGATTCACGCAGCCCAAAAGATGAAGCGCGAATGGATCGGAATCGACATTACGCACCTTGCCATCTCCCTAATTGAGAAGCGGCTGAAAGACGCCTTCCCCGGCATCGAATACGAAGTCCACGGCACGCCGAAGGATCTGGAAGGCGCGCGGGATTTGGCACTCCGAGACAAGTACCAGTTCCAGTGGTGGGCCGTCTCGCTCGTAGATGCGGTCCCATTTGCCGGAAAGAAGAAAGGCGCGGACTCCGGTATCGACGGCCTAATCTACTTCAAGCCAGAAGGCAGAACCACCGAGAAGGCCATCGTATCAGTCAAGGGTGGCGACAACGTGAACGTGGCGATGGTTAGGGACCTGGCGCACGTCGTAGACCGCGAGAAGGCCAAAATCGGCGTGTTCATCACACTGGCGGATTCAACCGGGCCGATGCGAACTGAAGCGGTGAAGGCTGGATTTTACGAGACGTTGTACGGCAAGTACCCCAAGCTCCAAATCCTCACAATTCGGGAACTGTTCGAGGGAAAGAAGCCAGACATCCCACTGGTGGAATCTTCGTTCAAGAAGGCCCCGAAGGAAGCGCAAGGCGATCAGGACGGCTTGCCGTTCTGAAGTGTATAATGGAACCAAATGAAGCACAAGGCTGAATTCATTGAAGGCCCAGAAGCAGCGTCAAACTTTGAGCGTGCAATGCACGGGCTGTTTCAGATTCCCAGGAGCGAAACGCCAGAAAGACCGAAGCGGAACAAGCGGCGCAAGAAGACCGGCAAGGCGCGTTAGCGTTTTCGTTTTCCGCGTCCCTGCCGTTTTGCTTCTACGCCAGTTCTGATGAAGGTTCTGCGAGTTTGCCTGTGAGTTGCTTCCAGGTGAGGCGCCGGCCGCTCGTGTTCCGCATCACATCAACGAAGCGATCCTTGTCATTCATGCCCTTCCGGTTGTTATAGCGATAAGCCTGTTCATCGAGGTACCGGAACAGATGAAATGGTTCAACGGATACGTAGGTCCCTTTTAGGCCGCGCTTCAGAAGACTCCAGAAATTCTCTAAGCCGTTCGTGTGGACCTCACCCCGAACGTACTCGACAGCATGGTCTACCACTTCGTGTTGGAATTCATCAAGCCCGCTGTAGGATTGGAGCGCATCGGTGAAGATCGCGGACCCGGCTAAAACATGGTCGCGTATCTCAGATTGCAGAGTCTTTTTCTTCGTGTTGTCCACAACCTTAACCCGAACCGTACTACCAGCCACCTTGCTACCGCGTTCCAGAATGCCCATGACGGCTGCTTTATCCTTGCCACCCGTACCGGTGATTTTCACGGCACGTTTGTCCTTGTGCATGTTGCGGGCCTTGCCGCCGATGAAGGTTTCGTCTGCTTCGATTTGGCCGGATAGCTTGTTACCGAAGGAGCCGGAGTGCATCGCGTGGCGGATTCGGTGATCCATGAACCATGCAGACTTCTGCGTGATTCCCAAGTGGCGGGCAATCTCGCAACTGCTAACGCCGTTTTTGCAGTTTGAAACCAGCCATGTAGCGAACATCCACTTGTCCATGCCAAGGGGGCTATCCTCAAAGATGCTGTTCACTTTGACGGTGAATTGCTTTTTGCAGCCCTTGCAGAACCAAATCTTCCGAGTGGATATGAACGAATGCTCCTTCGATTCGCAGCGCGGGCAGGTGATGCCATTGGGCCAGCGCAGCGCGATAGCAGCCGCAAACGCTTTGTCCTGGTCGCCAAAGTATACGATTGCATCCTGGAGGGTGGTCGGGAAGTCTGCTGGTAGGCCGCTCATGATTTAATTATGCCATGATTGGCCTTGTGTGTCAAGTAAATAATTGCCGACATTAGAGTGTATCATTAGTGGCTGCTGGCAACGGATACTCTCTTCTGCAGAAGGTTGTGTACTACCTGCGGGCCATATTCGAGGAGGCGGTCGAAAAGGAACTTGTTCATCGCAATCCGGCGCGCAAACTGAAGCACAAGTTGAAGCGCGAGAAGGGTAACGTCCATACGCCGGCCGAATGCCAGCGGCTGTATGCCGCCGCGATCAGCCGCGAGCACCTCGTACTGCGACTACTGATCCAGCTCGGGCTGCGTGGTGAAGAGGTTTTCGCGCTTCGCCACAACGATGTCGAGCCCGGGAGGCTGCGCATCGACGAGGCCTTTGTCGAAGGCGAGAGCAAATGCACCAAGACCGAGGATTCAGATGCCTTCATGCACATTACGCCGAGCCTCGAGGCTGAACTGCGCGACTGGATGGCTACGCCCCCCCATGCCCAGTCAGTTGACTGGCTCTTTCCCGCCGCGCGGGGAGGGAATCCTTTCACGCCCAAGAACTACCTGCGTCGCGTGCTGAAGCCCCTAGCCGCTAGGGCCAAGGTCGCCAGCGTGACTTTTCAATCCCTCCGCCGAACCAGCGGAACCTACGTTGCGAAGCACGCCGCAAACGTCAAGGACGTGCAGGCTCACCTGCGGCATTCCAGCATTGCAACCACCATGGACATCTACGTCCAGCCGATTGGCGAAGGAGTGCGGGCGGCGCAGGAGGCCTGGGAGAAGGAACTCGGGTGAAACCATCCAATGACCGTTCACATGCGGAAACCTGGCTGCGACAGATCCGGTAAGTGAATCAGATTGGGCCGCAATGATGGCGTTTTCCGCGGAATGCCAGCAAGACCTTGGTTTTCTTGGGGATTCCGGCGAAGCTGAACACTGATTCCGAAGGGAAGCCGAACGGCATTCCGTGATGAACCCGAACACCCTCGGAGCGCAGCGACGCTGGCGCCCTCGATTATGCAAAAAGTGTTCGGCTCGTCAAGGAGACCTGTCCGGAGCGTAGCGGAGGAAGAGCGCCGCTAGCGGAGAAAGGGGCGCGGGGAAAGGGGCGGCAACGCTTGTCCCCGCCTCAGCACATTCTCGAACAGGCCCTTGAAACCTGGGAACAGGAAAAGTGGCCCGGAGCGCGAATAGCGCTCCGCATCGAAGGATTAACTTCCGGATGCCGACCAAACACAAAGCGAGGTTCGGATCGGCGTACGGGGGAAAAGTTCCGCATCCGTCCCGGTGGTAAGGAGCACACAATAGGAGATATCGACTGCCGCGGTTGCGGCGTGGTGAACGGAATCCGATATCCCCATCCGCATCATGACGGAGCGACCATCAGGCATCTGGAATCCCTAGTCCACGGGGAAGCGTTCCTGGACGCATTTGACCAATACTGCGAGGGCGGCTGTTTTGTCCCGTCGATCGTCGATTAAGATTAAGCCCGCGCCCAAGCTGCCTGAACGCAGTTGGGAATAACCAGGACGCACGCTGCCCCAAGCGATAACCACGCGCGCCGAAGGGTGTGACCCATAGAAGCGCTTGATACGCCGCCCCGGCGGCAGTGCCCTTTCGCCGCATGCTGATGTGCGCGGTGTCGGTCGGCGAAGGGCGTACCATTTTTCGAGTGCGCCGTGATTTGGGAACGGCGGCGCACGGCCACTTCACCTGGAGGCCGACGCGCAGCCGTGTGCCTGCACGCCCGTAGCGCAGTTGCGGCGGGCGATAACTTCCGGATGGCCAGGTTGGTAGACATAACGCACTTCGCGCAGCCTGATGCCGGCGGGCCGTCCCCGGCGCCAACCGCCCGTCGTCCTTCGCGGCGACCGCCAGGCTGGCAGATGGGGACGCGCGCCGCGCGAATGGCGCCGCATCGATGATTTGTGCAGGGCCGGTCGCTGGAGGGCGTGCCATTTTCGAGTGCGCCGTGCTTCGGCGCTTGCCAGAAATGACCCGGTAGCGCTCGTTTGAAGTGACCAGACTCGGGAACAGGATTAGGAATGGAAGCGGAGATCATCCACGCCGTAGGCGTGTGGTTTGATGTGAGAGAGAG
>Ga0181536_10000911_pt1 | contig 35379 bp, 32 predicted proteins | sample PEATcosm2014_Bin_41_FD_121105 | JGI IMG/M metagenome (GOLD analysis project Ga0181536, IMG submission 121105) | Peatland microbial communities from MTU Mesocosm Facility, Houghton, MI, USA - PEATcosm2014_Bin17_60_metaG | ecosystem: Environmental > Terrestrial > Soil > Wetlands > Peat | place...
GGCCTCGATGGCGTAATTGACCATCGGGCGGTCGTAGATGGGCAGCAGGTGCTTGTTGGTGATCCGGGTCAGCGGGTGCAGGCGCGTGCCCGTGCCCCCGGCCAGGATCACCCCCTTCATGGTGCGCCAGCCTAGCGGAGCGCGGGGCGTCTCTCGCGTCTTGTCCACCCTCCCGCCGGACCTTGGTCCACCAGATCGACGTCGCTCACGACGAGCACGTCGCCGTTGGCGAATTCGACCACGGGATCGACATCACGATCGTCGATCGGCTCATAGGACTGGTCCGCGCCGGGATGGCCGACCTGTTTGTCAGCCGGCGGGGACGTTTCTCCTGCGGGCGGTGCAGCCGATGCGAGATAGCCTGATCGCACCGGTCCAATTGCATGAGTTGGTGTCGTCGTTCGAAAGGTCCTTGTGGCGACGAACAGGGAGTTGCTGATCGCGGCGATCGAGGAACTCGTCGATTGCTCGACCCTCCTGCGTCAAACGCTCCAGCGCTACGAACGGGCCATGACCAAGATCGCCGGGCACCTCGAGCGGGGTGAGCCGGGAGTCTCGGCAGCCCGGGGTACGGGCATCCCGACGCAGCGTCGCCAGGTGACCGAAGCCATCGAGGAATTCGAGGCGGCGCGCCACCAGCTGCGACTGGCACTGTTCGCTCTCGGCCGGGAGGAGGGCGCGTCCATCGCCGAAATCGGGCGCACGCTCGGGATCTCGCGACAGCTCGCCTCTCGACTGGCAGGCGAAGCGGCGGACCGGGGCCGCTCGCGCTGACTGCCGGCGCGGCGATCCGGTGCGTGCTCCGCCGGCCCAGGACCCAGGACCCAGGACCCAGGCGCTCGACTCGGCCGGCGCGACTCGCCCGCCAGTCGGCTTACGACGTCGGTGTCGGGATGGTCGTGATGGTGGCGCCCGGTGGGAGCTGGAACAAGGAGGTCGAGGGCGAGGACGTGAAACTCTTGATCTCGAAGGTGGTCGAGTCCGAGGCCACGTTCACGTAGCCGAGGATGCCCTGAGCGGTCGTGCAGATCGTGCTCGTTCCGGCTACCCCCGATGCCACGAAGTCGACGCACGACATGGCGAAACCGTTCACCGTCATGCTCGACGACGTCACCTTGTCGCCGGCGAATCCGGCCGCCAGCGAGAAGTCCCGGAGGAACCCGACCCAATGGGACGGGGTGTAGAGATCGAAGATCTGGTTCTCGGTCTGGGCGCTGACGGGGTCCAGCTTCTGACACGACCACGAGCCCGACCCCGACGGCGGCGAGCAGGAGTACTCGCCCGACGAATTGACGACGATGTCGGCGCTGACACCGCCGCTGCCCGACGGCGTGTCGGTGAAGGCGAGCCCCTTCGGGGGCTCGACGGCGTAGACGATCGTCGCCGGTGCGCTGCCGGTCGTCACGTAGGTGGCCTCGAAGGGCATCGCCGCACCGGACTGGATCTTGTCCGTGAACGCGTCGACGGTGGACTTGTTGCCCTCCACCGTGTGGACGGCGCTCTGGACGGCACTGATCGCCGAGCAGCCGGCGAGCCCGAGCCCACCGACCAACAGGGCGACGGCGAGCGGTCCGCAGGTGCGACGGCGGCGGAGCACGGTGGTGGCTCGGTCGGTGTTCGAAGTCATTCGGCCTCCTAGGGCGATGCGCCGCGTCGGAGCGGGATCGAAGCCTCCCGCCGCCCAGGATACGGCGGTCAGGGCTCGAGCTCCGGTGGGCCGCGCCCGGCCCCCGACCCGTGTGGCGCCAACCTCTATCGTGGAGTCGATTCCTATGCTCATCATGACGGTGTCGACCACCTCGGCCTCGACCACAGCGCTGGTGCTGGCGGTCTTCGGGGCTGCCGCCGTCGAGATGGTCGAAGCGCTCACCTTGGTGGTGGCAGCCGGTACCCGCAGCTGGCGCTCCGCGCTCCAAGGGAGCGCCGCCGCGCTCGTCGTCCTGGTCGTACTGACGGCGGGGATTGGGGTCCCCCTCGCCCGGTACCTGCCGATCGACGCGTTGCGCGTGGTCGTCGGCGCCTTGTTGTTGGTCCTCGGCCTGTCCTGGCTGCGCAAGGCCGTGCTGCGCAGCGGTGGCCGGCTGGCCAAGCACGACGAGGATGCCATCTACGCGCGCACCGTCGGGGCCCTCGAGGGCTCGGGCAGCGCCGAGGTGCGCCACGACGGGGCGGCGTTCATGGTCGCGTTCAAGGGTGTGCTGCTCGAGGGCTTCGAGGTCGTCCTCATCGTCATCAGCCTGGGCACGAGCGCCCACCGACTCGGGCTCGCCGCCGCCGCCGCAGCAGCAGCAGTCGTGATCGTGGCCGTCGTCGGCATCGTGGTCGCCCGCCAGCTCTCCCGCGTGCCGGAGAACGCGCTCAAGACGGCGGTCGGCGTGATGCTCACGAGTTTCGGGGTCTTCTGGGTGGGGGAGGGGGCCGGGGTCACCTGGCCCGGGAGCGATCTCGCGCTGGTGGCGCTCGTCGCCCTGTTCGCGGCGACGACCGGTGCCCTCGTCCTCGTGCTCCGGCGCACCGGCGCCAGGGTCGAACCCCTCGAGGTGTCGGCCCCGTCGCTGCCCGAGGGGCTGGCCACGTGATCGGCGCGCTGGCGCGAGCGTTGCGGGGGACCGGCCGGTTCCTCTGGTCGTTCTTCGTCGACGACACGCCCGAGGTGCTGGTGATCGTCGCCGTGATCGTCGGCGCCGCCTACGCCCTTCGTCACCACAACGCCCTGGCCGTCGCCGTGTTGCCCCTGGTGACCGTGGTCGGCCTCGGGCTTTGCGTCTGGCGGGCCTGTCGGGCCCGACCCGCCGTCCGGGACCCCGCCGTCCGGGACCCCGCCGTCCGGGACGCCGCCGTCCGGGACCCCGCCACGCCGAACCCGACTCCACCCTTGCACGGCTAACACTATTAGCCTAGGCTGGCTAACGGTGTTAGCCCGTAGTCGCGGGCGTGGAAAGGGGAGCGAGATGACCGATGCCCACTACCGCAAGCCCGGGTGGTTCACCCGGCACGTGTTCAACCGGGTCGTCGCCACCCTCACCCGGATGGGCGTGAGCGTCTGGGGCAGTCGGGTGCTCGAGGTCCGGGGACGCACGAGCGGGCTGGCGCGCCGGGTCCCGGTCAACCTCCTCGAGCTCGACGACCGCCAGTATCTGGTGTCCCCCCGGGGTGAGGGGGAGTGGGTGCGCAACGTGCGGGCGGCGGGCGGGCATCTCGACCTGCTGCTCGGCCGCCGGCGCGAGCACCGTCTCGCCACCGAGGTGGCCGATGCCGACAAGGTGGCCGTCCTGCGCGCCTACCTGCGTCGCTGGAAGGCGGAGGTGGGCGTGTTCTTCGACGGGGTGACGGCCGACTCGAGCGATGCCGAGATCGGGGCCATCGCTCACAAGCACCCGGTCTTCTCCCTGAAGCCGACCGGGACGTGAGCCGGCGCCCCCCGGCGCCGGACCGGTCGCCTCGTGCCGGCGAGATCGTCGCCGCCGCCCGCGGCCTGCTCGAGGCCGAGGGCCCCGAGGCGCTCACGATGCGACGGATCGCCGAGGTGCTCGGGATCCGGGCCCCCTCGATCTACAAGCACTTCCCGAGCAAGCACGCCGTGGAAGTGGCACTGCTCGAGCAGGGTCTTACCGACATGGGTGCGGCGCTCCATCGCGCCGTGGGCCGAGCCGGCCCGGACACCGGCTCCGGCCCGACCACCGGCTCCGGCCCGGGGGAGCCGGTGGTCGGGCTGTTGCGCACCTACCGCGCCGAGGCGCTGGCCCACCCCAACCTCTACCGCTTGGCCACGGTCGGGCAGCTGGCCCGGGATGAGCTCACCCCCGGGCTCGAGGACTGGGCCGGAGAGCCGTTCCTCCTCGCCACGGGCGACCCATTCCTGGCCCAGGCGCTGTGGGCGTTCGCCCACGGCATGGTCGTCTTGGAACTCGACGGCCGCTTTCCCGAGACGTCCGAGCTCGACCGCACCTGGGCGGCGGGGGCGGTGGCGTTCACGTCGGCCGGCGCGCGCTCGTCGCCGGAGCACTGTGCCGGCGCCTGATCGTTCCGTCATCGCTCGGCGGGCCTATCGTGCCCCTGATGTGGGGCCAGTTCCAGCCTGTTGGCCATGGAGACGTACACCGTCCTGGCCGAGGAGACGGCCACGGCCAAGCTGAGCGACTTTCGAGAGTGGTTGAACCGCAACCGGGACAATGGCATCGTGGTCATTGCCTTCCGGGGTGGCCTCACGCTGGTGGGCAAGGGCACCGACCAGCTCCTCCACTGACGATGACCGGCATCCGTTGACCGGTATCGCCATCGTCCTCGCCGTCTGCGTCCTCTACGGGCTGGCCGCCCGGACGCTCGACAAGGTGTCCATCACGACCCCGATCGCCCTCGTGACCGCCGGCATCGTCCTCGGCGACGGCGGCTTCAAGGTGCTCCACGTGAGCGCCGGGGCCGAGTCGGTCAAGGTGCTGAGCGAGATCACCCTGGCCGTGCTCCTGTTCGCCGACGCGTCGACGATCTCGTTGCGCGCCGCCGAGGAGGACATCGGTCTCCCCGGCCGCCTGCTCGGCATCGGCCTCCCGCTGACCATGGCGCTCGGAGCGCTCGTGGCGCACGCGCTGTTCCGGGTCAATTGGGCGCAGGCCGCGCTGTTGTCGTGCATCCTGGCGCCCACCGACGCCGCCCTGGGCCTGGCCGTGGTGACCAACACCGCCGTACCGGCCCGCATCCGACGCGCGCTCAACATCGAGAGCGGGCTCAACGACGGGATCGCCACCCCCTTCGTCGTCTTCTTCCTGGCCGTCGTCGTGGCCGAGGCGAGCCACGGTCACTGGGTCACGGGAGCGGTGCGCGCCATCGTGGTGGCCGTCGTCTTCGGGTCCGCCCTCGGGTGGGTGACCGGCACGCTGGCCGAACGGGGCCGGCGGGCCGGGCGGACCACCGCGGCCACCGACACGTTGGTCGTCTTGGGCACGGCTTTGTTGTCCTACGAAGCGGCGCTGGCCATGGACGCCAACGGGTTCGTGTCCGCCTTCGTCGCCGGGGCCGTCTTCGCCACGGCGTCCGGCGGCACCGAGCGCGAGCCGATGGAGTTCACCGAGGACGTGGGCTTGTTCTTGTCCTTCGCCGTCTGGGTCATCTTCGGCGCGCTGCTCGCCGGCCCGGTCCTGCGCGCCGGGGTGCACCTGCGGCCCGTCGTCTACGCCGTTGTCAGCCTGACCGTGATCCGCATGGTGCCGGTGGCGCTGGCCCTGGTGGGCACCAAGCTGCGTCGGGACACGGTGGGCTTCGTCGGCTGGTTCGGCCCCCGCGGCTTGGCGTCGGTGGTGTTCACGCTCCTCGTCCTCGAGGAGCTCCACGGCTCGTTGGAGGCCCGGCAGCTGACCGAGGTGGCCACGTGGACCATCTTGCTCTCGGTCTTCGCCCACGGTCTGTCGGCCGGCCCGCTGGCCCGACGCTACGGCGCCCGCCTGTCCCGGGCCCCGGCCGACACGCCCGAGTTGGAGGCGGCACCCGAGGCGTCGACCCGACGTCGCGCGTTGGAGGATCGTCGCCCGCGACCCGACGGAGCCCCGACGCGGCGGCCAACGACCGACGACGGGTGACGCGACGGCGCCATCCCATCGGCCGAAGCCCGACCCCGTTGCTGCGGGGCTACGCTCGAGCGCGCGCACCGGGTCGCAGTCTCGGACGAAGGGGACGCCGTGGCACGATCGGTGGCCGACGATTGGGTGGGAACCAAGGCGTCCGACGCCCTGCTGCGCCCGGTACGCACCGGCAACGCCTTCGAGGAGACCGTCGAACGCCTGCTGCTCACCATCCGCCTCGGCATCGTCGGGCCCGGCGAGCGCCTCCCCTCCGAGCGCGAGCTCGCTGACCGCCTGGGCGTGAGCCGGGCGACGTTGCGCGAGGCCATCCGCGAGCTCCAGGGTGCCGGGTACGTGGACTCGCGCCGGGGCCGGTACGGCGGGACGTTCGTGAAGGACAGCCTTCCGACTCGGCGTCCTCGCTCTCGGGCCCGGTCCCGGGTGCGGAGCCCCCAAGAGCTCGACGACGTACTGGTGCTGCGTGCCGTCCTCGAGGCGGGGGCGGCGGCCGAGGCCGCTCGGCGCCAGATCGGCGCCTCCGAGGAGCGCTACCTGCGCGAGCGCCTCGAGGCGTGCCGATCGGCCGACAAGCTCGCCGAGTACCGTCGCATGGACTCGCGCCTGCACATCGCCGTGGCCGAGCTCACCGGATCGGCCGCGCTGACCTCGGCGGTGGCCGACGTCCGGGCCCGGATCAACGGGCTGCTCGACGACATCCCGGCCCTGGATCGGAACCTGCGCCACGGCGACGCCCAGCACGACGAGATCGTCGACGCCATCGTGGCCCGCGACCCCGAGCGCGCCCGGCGGGCGGTAGACGAGCACATCGAGGGCACCGCCGCCTTGTTGCGCGGCTTCCTGGCCTGAGCCGGTTCGAGCGGCGAGATCCTTGACGATCGGGGCGCTCCGGTTTACCGTGCATCGAAGGCATTGGGCCGTTCGCGGTCCATTGCTGTGGCACCGAATCCGGGGGGCGGCGGCTCCTCGGGGGGAGGATGGTGCAATGTCCACGGTATCCGGGACCGAAGCAAACCCTGGTCGTCCGATCGACGCGGACACACGGGAGCTCCACCGACTCGGCTACGCCCAAGAGCTCCACCGCCGGATGGGCGCGTTCTCGAACTTCGCCGTCTCGTTCACCATCATCTCGGTCCTGTCGGGCTGTCTCACGCTCTACTACTTCGGGATGCAAGAGGGCGGCCCGGTCGTCATCGTCTGGGGGTGGATCCTCGTCGGCGTCATGACGACCGTCGTCGGGCTGGGGATGGCGGAGATCGCCTCGGCCTACCCGACGGCGGGGGGCCTGTATTACTGGTCGGCGAAGCTCGCCAAGAACCAACCCGGCGCGTGGAGCTGGTTTACAGGCTGGTTCAACCTCCTCGGCCAGATCGCCATCACCGCCGGCATCGACTACGGCTTCGCCTTCTTCTTCGCGTCGTTCCTCAACATGGTCGCCAATTACCCGACAACGGCCGGCTACATCCTCATCATCTATGCCGGCATCCTCATCATCCACGGCCTCCTGAACACGTTCGGGGTGCGCGTCGTCGCCCTGCTCTCGGACATCTCGGTCTGGTGGCACCTCCTCGGCGTTGCCATCATCGCCGGCGTCCTCGCCTTCGTCCCGAGCCACCACGCCTCGGCTTCGTTCGTCTTCACGAAGTTCGTCAACCTCTCGGGCTTCCACTCCACCATCTATGTGTTCTTCATCGGGTTGTTGATGGCCCAGTACACCTTCACCGGCTACGACGCTTCGGCCCACATGTCGGAGGAGACGAAGAACCCGGACTTCGCCGCTCCGAGGGGGATCGTCAACTCGATCGTGGTCTCGCTCGTCGCCGGGTTCATCCTCATCCTCGCCATCACGTTCGTGATCCCCACGAACTCGGCCATCTACTCGAAGTACGCCGTCCAGGAGTTCGCTCCCGTGCTCATCTGGACCGACGCCATCGGCCGCCACGGCGCCGAATTCCTCCTCATCATCGCCTTCATGGCCCAGGCCTACTGCGGGATGGCGTCGGTGACGGCCAACTCGCGCATGCTCTACGCCTTCAGCCGCGACGGGGCGGTCCCCGGTCACCGTCTCTGGCACCGCATCAACCCCCGCACGAGGACGCCAACCAACGGCATCTGGTTCTGCGTCGTGTTCGCCTTCATCCTGGCTGTGCCGTCGATGTGGAGCGGCGTCGCCTATGCCGCCGTCACTTCGATCGCCACCATCGGGCTCTACATCGCCTACGTCATCCCGACGCTCCTGCGCCGGTTCCAAGGCAAGAGCTGGGAGGGTGGGCGCTGGAGCCTGGGCAAGTGGAGCCCCTTCATCGGATGGTTCGGCATCATCTGGGTGGCGATCATCGCCGTCCTCTTCATGCTGCCGGAGTTCTCGCCGATCAACCGCGACACGTTCAACTACGCCCCGATCGCCGTCGGCGTCGTTCTCGCCTTTGCCGGGATCTACTGGCTGGTGAGCGCCCGCAAGTGGTTCACCGGGCCGAAGCCCCAAGGTGACGAGGCCGCGCTCGAGTTGATCGAGGCCGAGTTCCGCGAGGTCAGGGAGATCCTCGAGGAGATCGATTGACCGGAGGCCTCGCCTCGGAGGGCATGCTCACGGTCGGCGAGCTGGCCCACGACGTCAGATCGGGACAGGTCGACACCGTCGTGGTGGCGATCACCGACATGCAGGGTCGCCTCCAGGGCAAGCGCTGCGACGCCCGGTTCTTTCTCGACCACGTGCTGGCCGACGCCACCGAAGGGTGCAATTACCTCCTGGCCGTGGACGTCGAGATGACCACGGTCGACGGATATGCCATGTCCTCGTGGGAGCGCGGCTACGGCGACTTCGTCATGCGCCCCGACCCGGCCACGTTCCGGCGGGTGCCGTGGCACCCGGGCACGGTCCTGTGTCACGCCGACGTGGAATGGGAGGACGCCACCCCCGTCACCGCCGCGCCGCGCCAGGTGCTGCGCCGCCAGATCGCCCGTCTGGCCGAGCGGGGCTGGCACGGGTGCGCCGGAACCGAGCTCGAATTCATCGTCTTTCGCGACACCTACGAGGAGGCCTGGTCCCGGGGCTATCGCGACCTGACGCCCTCGACCCAGTACAACGTCGACTACTCGCTGCTGGGCACGGCCCGCATGGAGCCGCTGCTGCGGCGCCTCCGCCGCGACATGGCCGGGGCCGGCATGCAGGTGGAGTCGGCCAAAGGCGAGTGCAACCTGGGCCAGTTCGAGATCGCCTTCTTGTACTCGGGACTGCTCGAGAAGGCCGACGAGCACGCGCTGTACAAGTCGGGGGCCAAGGAGATCGCCGCCCAGGAAGGCATGAGCCTCAGCTTCATGGCCAAGTTCGACGGGCGTGAGGGAAACTCGTGCCACGTCCACGTGTCGTTGCGGGACGACGAGGACGAGCCGGTCTTCGTGGGTGACGGCCCGAGTGCCATGTCGGCCACCTTCGAGCACTTCCTCGCCGGCCTGCTCGCCACCACCAGCGAGTTGACGGTGCTCTACGCGCCGAACATCAACAGCTACAAGCGCTTCGCCCCCGGGTCGTTCGCCCCCACGGCGCTGGCCTGGGGGCGCGACAACCGGACGTGTGCGTACCGGGTCGTCGGCCATGGGGCCGGGCTGCGGGTGGAGACGCGCATCCCCGGCGGGGACGTGAACCCCTATCTGGCACTGGCCGCGCTGGTGGCCGGGGGGCTCCACGGCGTGGACAACGAGCTCGCGCTCGAAGCGCCCTTCGAGGGCAACGCCTACGTGGCCGACGAGCTCGCCCATGTGCCGCGGTCGCTGGCCGAGGCGGCCGCCCTGTTCGAGACGAGTGCCGTGGCCCGGGCCGCCTTCGGTGACGACGTGGTCGACCACTACGTGAACATGGCCCGCGTCGAGGTCGACGCCTTCGCGGCGGCGGTGACCGACTGGGAGCGCTACCGGGGTTTCGAGCGCCTGTGAGCGGGTCGCTCGAGGTCGTCAACCCGGCGACCGAACAGCGCATCGCCACGATGGCGCTCGCCGGCGAAGCCGAGGCCGATGCCGCCATCGCCCGGGCGACCGCCGCCGGCACCGGCTGGCGGGCGGTGTCGCCGGGGGACCGGGCCCGACTCCTGCGCCGTTTCGCCGACGCCGTGGACGGGGCCCGCGAGGAGCTGGCCGACCTGGAGGTGGCCAACGCCGGGCACGTGATCGCCAACGCCCGGTGGGAGGCGGCCAACGTACGCGACGTGCTCGAGTACTACGCCGGCGCCCCCGAGCGCCACGCCGGCCGGCAGATCCCGGTGCCCGGCGGTGTCGACCTGACCTTTCACGAGCCCCTGGGGGTGGTCGGGATCATCGTGCCGTGGAACTTCCCCATGCCCATCGCCGGCTGGGGGCTCGCCCCGGCCCTGGCCGCGGGCAACACCGTGGTCATGAAGCCGGCCGAGCTCACGCCGATGACCGCGCTCCGCCTGGCCGAGCTGGCCCTCGAGGCCGGGATCCCCGAGGGCGTGTTCGAGGTGGTGGCGGGCAAGGGCAGCGTCGTGGGGTGGCGCATGGTGACCCACCCCGCTGTGCGCAAGATCTGCTTCACCGGCTCGACCGAGGTGGGGACGAGGATCATGGCCGGGTGCGCCGAGCAGGTGAAGCGGGTGACCCTGGAGCTCGGCGGCAAGAGCGCCAACGTGGTCTTCGCCGACGCCGACCTCGAGCGGGCGGCGGCCGCCGCGCCGGGTGCGGTGTTCGACAACGCCGGCCAGGACTGCTGTGCCCGGTCGCGCATCCTCGTCGAGCGCGGGGCCTACGACCGGTTCATGGAGCTGCTCGAGCCGGCCGTCGATCGCGTCGTGGTCGGTGACCCGTCGTCGCCGGCCAGCGAGATGGGCCCGCTCATCTCGGCCGCGCAACGCGACCACGTGGCCTCGTACCTGGCCGACGCGCCGGTGGCCTTCACCGGGAGCGCGCCCGAGGGGCCCGGGTACTGGTTTGCTCCGACCGTGCTCGCCCCCATCGCCGAGGACGCCCGGGCCGTCACCGAGGAGATCTTCGGCCCGGTGGTGGCGGTGATCCCCTTCGACGACGAGGCCGACGCCCTACGCATCGCCAACGACACCGAGTACGGGTTGTCGGGGTCGATCTGGACGCGCGACCTGGCCCGGGCCCTGCGGGTGGCTCGGGGGATCGAGACCGGCACGCTGTCGGTGAACTCGAACTCCTCGGTGCGCTATTGGACGCCGTTCGGGGGCATGAAGCGCTCGGGGCTCGGCCGAGAGCTCGGTCCCGACGCCCTCGACGCGTTCAGCGACGTGAAGAACGTGTTCATCTCGACGGAGGACTGATGAGCGGTCGACTTGTGGGCAAGGTGGCAGTGATCACGGGGGCGGCGAGCGGAATCGGCAAGGCGAGCGCGCGGCGCTTCGTCGACGACGGCGCGCTCGTCGTCCTGGCCGACATCGACGAGGGGCCCGGTCAAGCCCTGGCCGCGGACTTGGGGATGGTGTTCGTCCGTACCGATGTCACCGACGCCGAGAGCGTGGCCGCTTTGTACGCGGTGGCCGTCGAGGCCCACGGGGGCATCGACGTCCTGTTCAACAACGCCGGGATCTCCCCGCCCGACGACGACTCGATCCTCGACACCGACATCGACGCCTGGCGCCGCGTCCAGGAGGTCAACCTCACCAGCGTCTACCTGTGCTGCAAGACGGGCATCCCCCATCTCCTCGAGCGCGGCGGGGGGTCGATCATCAACACGGCGTCGTTCGTCGCCGTGTTGGGCGCGGCCACCTCCCAGATCTCCTACACGGCTTCGAAGGGCGGCGTCCTGGCCCTGTCGCGCGAGCTCGGCGTGGAGTTCGCCCGTCGTGGTATCCGGGTCAACGCCCTGTGCCCGGGGCCGGTCAACACCCCGCTCCTCCAGGAATTGTTCGCCAAGGATCCCGACCGGGCGGCGCGGCGCATGGTGCACGTCCCGATGGGGCGCTTCGGCGAGCCCGAGGAGATCGCCGCCGCCGCCGCCTTCTTGGCCTCCGACGACGCATCGTTCATCACCGCGTCGACGTTCCTGGTCGACGGTGGGATCCACGCCGCCTACACCACCCCGTTGTGAACCCGTCATGACTGCTCCGGTCATCGGCATCTCCGCCTACGACGACGTGGCCGCCTGGGGGGCGTGGGAGGTGGAGGCCGCCATCGTGCCGGCGGCCTACGTCCGTGCCGTGGCGGGTGCGGGCGGCGTGCCGGTGATCCTCCCGGTGGGCGGGGACGCCGTCGGCCAGGTGGCGAGCGTCGACGGGCTGGTGCTCACCGGCGGGCCCGACGTCGACCCCGAGCACTACGGGGCCGAGCCCCACGAGGCCACCGCGCCGGCCTCGGCGGCGCGTGACGCGCACGAGATGGCCCTGGCCGAGGCGGCCACGGCCGGCGCCGTCCCGATTCTGGCCGTGTGCCGGGGGCTGCAGCTGTTGAACGTGGCCCGGGGCGGCACGCTCGTCCAGCACCTTCCCGACGTCGTCGGCCACCGCGACCACGGTCCCGCCCCCGGCGTCTACGGACGCCATCCGGTGCGCGTGGCCGGGGGGAGCCGGCTGGCCGCCGCCTTGGGGGACGGCGAGGTGGCCGTGCAGAGCCACCACCATCAAGCCGTCGACGCGCCGGGTGCGGGGCTCGAGGCCGTGGCCTGGGCGCCCGACGGCACGCCCGAGGCCTACGAGGACCGGTCGGTGCCGTTCGTCGTCGGCGTGCAGTGGCACCCCGAGGTGAGCGACGACCGCTCGTTGTTCGAGGCCCTGGTGGCCGCCGCGGCCCGCCGGCGCTCGGGCGGCTGAGGGCTCGGGCGGCTGAGGGCTCGGCCGACTGAGGGCTCGGGCGGTCAGGGCCCGGCCAGGCGACGGCGCAACACGACGTAGACCTCCGGCCCGACGATCTCGGTCAGCTCGGCGCCCAGCGAGTCGATGACCCGACGCTCGCCCACGTAGGCCGACGAGCCCTCGGTGCACCACCACGCCATCGTCTCGCCCGTCTCGCCCCAGTCGCGTCGGGTCCAGCGGCGAAGCGTCGCCACCTCGGTGTCGTCGGGCCCCGGCTCCCAGTCCACCTTGATGGGCAGCTGCCAACACACCGACGGCTTCCAGTCGATCGGTGACTCACCGGCGTCGACGGCGGCCAGGTGCAGGGCGCACCCGGCGCCGCCGGCGAACCCCGGGCGGTTGAGGAAGATGCAGGCGCCGTCGACGACGCGGGTGGATCGGCGGCTGTCGTCGGTGAAGATCCCGCTTTCGGCGGCCTCGGTGTGGCGCTCGAAGCGGCCCGGGTCCAACGTGGCCGCCAGCGCCGCCACGTTGCGGGCCTCGTCCTCGTCGTCGAGGTCGGCGCCGATGGAGCAGCAGCCGAGGCCGAGGTGCGCCGCCGGCTCGGGGCCGATGCCCAGACAACCGCGTCCCCACACACACGTCCACGTCGACGTCAGGAAGTCTCGGTCGACGCGCCAGAGCGTGGCGCCGTCGTGGACCTCCTCCATGCCCGCGTCCATGGCGACGACCCTACGCAGGTCCGCCGACCCGGCGCATCAGCGCCGGTGCACCCGGCCGCGCAGGGCCAAGAGGGCCAGGGTCATCGAGAACACGCCGAAGCCCACGATGGCCAGCGCGCCCAGGCCCAGCACCGCCCAGTGCCAGTGCTCGGCCTGTCCGGGCACAGCCTGGACACCGATGAGCGAGCGCAGCGCGGCCAGGACGTAGGTCATCGGGTTGTAGCGGGCGATGGCCTGCATCCACCCGGCCAGCGCCGGCAGGGGGGCGAAGGCGCTGGTGAGGAACACGAACGGGAAGAACAAGATGAAGCTCGAGTTCACGGCCGAAGGATTGCCCGTCTTGAGGGCGATGGAATAGGGGAGCCCGGTGAACACCAGGCCCCACAAGCCCGAGATCACGACGAACACCACCATTCCCGGCACACCGGTGTCGAAGCGCACGCCGATGGACAGGCCGAGGATGATCACGGGCACGGCCAGCAACATGACGAGGGCGAGGTCGGCCATCATGAGCCCGAGGAGCAGCGGGAGCCGGCGGATAGGCGTGATGGTGAGGCGGTCGAAGTAGCCGTTTTGGATGTCGAGGACGAGCGACGAGGCCCGGGAGACGCCGGTGACGGCGAAGATGACCGACACCGGCAACTCGAACCCCTTGAAGATGATGCCGGTGGCCGCGTGGGTGACGCCCGAGAGCGCGCCGACGTTCATGATGTAGAAGATGGCCGGGACGATGACGGCGGGGATGACCGACTCGGGGTCGCGGGGGATCTGGCGCACGGCCCGCCCGGCCACCGACAACAGGTCGGTCACGAACCCGGCGGGGCGGGCGTGGACACGCAGGCCGTGGTCGGCGGTCGTCGTGGTCATGGTCGTGGCTCCTCGTCGGTGGTGGCGGTGTCCTCCTGGAGATGGGCCCCCGTGTACTGCAGGAAGACGTCGTCGAGCGTCGGGGTGCGAAGGATCAGGCTCGTCACCGTCGCCCCGCAGTGGTGGAGGGCCAGGGCCACGGGGCTCATGGCCGCGGCGCCGTCGCCGGCGTGGATGACGAGCTCACCGCGGCCGGCCACCACCTTGTCCACGCCGGGCACGGCGGCCACCGCCGCTGCGGTGGCGTCGTCGGCCCCGCTCAGCTGGGCCACGATGACGTCCTCGCCGACCGAGCGCTTGAGCTCTGCGGGCGGGCCCTCGGCCACCAGGCGACCCCGGGCGATGATGCCGACGCGATCGGCGAGCTCGTCGGCCTCCTCCAGGTACTGCGTGGTGAGGAAGATGGTCGTGCCGAGCTGGTCGTTGAGGTTGCGGACCTCGTTCCACACGGTCACCCGGCTGACGGGGTCGAGGCCGGTGGTGGGCTCGTCGAGGAACAAGATGTCGGGGTCGTGGATGAGCGCGGCGGCCAGGTCCAGTCGCCGCTTCATACCGCCGGAGTAGGTGCCGATGCGCCGGTCGATGGCGTCACCGATGTCGACGAGCTGGAGGACCTGGCTGAGGCGCCCGAGCCGCTCGGCGCGGTGCAGGCCGTAGAGACGGGCTTGCAGGTCGAGCAGCTCACGCCCGGTCTGGCGGTCGTCCAAGGCGGCGTCTTGGAGGGCCACGCCGATGTGCAGGCGGACATGTTCGGGGGAGGCGGCCACGTCGTAGCCGGCGACGATGCCGCGCCCCTTGGTCGGTTGGATGAGCGTGCACAGCATGCGCACCAGCGTCGACTTGCCGGCCCCGTTGGGGCCGAGGAAGCCGTAGATCTCGCCGGCGGGGATCTCGAGGTCGACGCCGTCGACGGCCCAGTAGTCGCCGAAGCGGCGGGCGATACCTTCGGTGACGACGGCGGGGCTCTCCATGACCCGCCCACGCTACCGGCCGCGGGGGCCGTCGACGCTTGCCGGGCGGACTCTAGGGTGGCGACCATGGAACTCGCCGACTACGCCGATTTCGAGCACCTGGCCATCGAGGCGCGCCCCGACGGGATCGTGGTGATCACCCTCGATCGTCCCGACGTCCTGAACGCGGCCAACGTGCGCATGCACCGGGAGATGTCCCGGATCTGGGCCGTGGTCGACGCCGACGAGTCGGCGCGGGTCTCGGTGGTGACCGGCGCCGGCCGTGCCTTCAGCGCAGGCGGCGATCTGGACATGATCGGCGACATGACCCGCGACTACGACGCCGTCCTCGAGCAGTGGCACGACGCCGGCGCCATCGTCGAGCAGATGTTGGCGGCGCGCAAGCCGGTGGTCTCGGCCATCAACGGCGTGGCGGTGGGTGCGGGGCTGGCCGTGGCCTTGTTGGCCGACGTGAGCATCATGGGGACTTCGGCCCGCCTGAGTGACGGCCACGCGCGCCTCGGCGTCGCCGCCGGCGACCATGCCGCCTTGCTGTGGCCGCTGTTGTGCGGCATGGCCAAGGCCAAGTACTACCTGTTGACCGCCGACTTCGTCGACGGCCCCGAGGCCGAGCGCATCGGGCTGGTTACCAAGTGCGTCCCCGACGCGGACGTCGTCGCCGAGGCGCTGGCCGTCGCCGGGCGTCTGGCCGCGGGGAGTGCCACCGCGCTGCAGTGGACCAAGCGGGCCATGAACCAGTGGCTGCGCCGGGCCATGCCCGAGTTCGGGGAGTCATTGGCCCTGGAGATGCTCGGGTTCCTCGGCCCCGACGCGCGCGAGGGGCTGGCGGCCGTCCAAGAGCGCCGGCCGCCGCGTTTTCCCTCGGCCCCCGGCCCTACTCCACGGTGACGAGGGTCCCGATCGGCGTGTAGGGGAACACCACGGCGGCGTTGGCCGGCGGCATCTCGACGCACCCGAGGCTCTGGGGGAACCCGTACGACGAGCGGTCGAACCCGTGGAGGGCGTCACCGCCGTTGAAGTAGCTCACCCATGGGACCCCGGGGTCGCTGTAGGGGGTGCCGTCGGGGTTGAAGCCTTTCATGGTGGTCGAGGTGAAGCGGGCGTACACGGGCCACGTCCCCGCCGCCGTCGGCGCGGCGGAGATCCCGGTGTTGGCCGGCGTCGAATACACCGGGCTCCCGTCGCGCCACACGGTGGCGTGCTCGGGCAGCGTGGTGGTCACGTCCACCCAGTCGTAGTGGCCCTCGGCGTCGACCTGGCCGGCGGCGGCGGCGGCCACCAATGCGGCCCAGACCTGGGGGCCGGCATCGCCGTCGGTCTTCAGTCCCTCTTGGCTCTCGAAGGCCATGATGGCGCCTCGGGCGATCTCGTTGGGCGAGCCCTGCGTCCACAGCGACGTCAGTGTGGAGGGCAGGGTGCTCCAACGCCAGGCGAAGGTGCCCGGCTGATCGACGGCCAACTCGGACGCGGGAACCGGGGTGGGGTCCGTCGGGGTGAAGCTGAGGGGGAGGTAGCCGAGTTGCGCCAGCAGCTCCTGGACCCGCAACGTGGACATGGGCGCCACCGTGAACTGCTCGGTGACGGTCTGGGCCAGGTCCTCGTGCTCGCCGACGCCTTGGACGCCCTCCTTGCCGGCCGGCAGCGATACCGACACCGAGGCGCCCGGCGGCAGCGACACGGTGGGTTCGAAGGCGAGGGTCGAGGGCGTGACCCGGGTCCAGGTCCCGGCCACGGCGGGCGCCACGGTCGGCAGCGGGCTGGTCGGGGCGAGCGGCGCGTTGAAGGTCAGCGACAAGGCGGCGTCGGGGGCGATGCCGGTGGCCCCGTCGACCGGGTCGCTGTAGACGACGGCCAGTCTCTTGGGCAGCGACGACGACACCGGCACGATGGTCGACGCCGCGGTCGTGTTCGACGCGAGCTTGCGCACGGCCAGCACACCGGTGGCGGCGACGAGCGCGATGGTCACGACGGCGATGGCGACGATCAGCCCCCGACGTGGGGTCTTGTGCATGTTTTCGTTCGACCTCGAGATGGGCGGCGGGCTTCCCGCCCGCGATGCTACCAGGGGGGTGCGGTTGGATCGGTCCGCCAGGCAACATCGGGAGGTCGGACGTTTGGGACTTATCCCGGCGACTGGGCCGTCAGGGTGTCCAGCACGCTGCGCTCGACGCGTCGGATCCGCTCGGGGTCGGTGACCTTTCCCCCCGTGGCCTTGTCACGCGCGTAGAAGGCGTCGACGACCTCTTCGCCGAGGGTCGACACCCGGGCGGCGATGACGTCGAGGTCGAGGTCGAACAGCGCGGTGGTGACCCGGTGCAGCAGGCCGATCTGGTCGGCGGCCCGGACGTCGATGACGGTCGAGGTGGCGGACGCGGCGTTGTCGATCGTGACCCGGGTCTCGGTCGGCCGCGGCGACGTCGGCCGACGCCCGCCGGCGTAGACGCGCGCCTGCTCGGCCAGGCGATCGGCCAGAGCCAAGCTGCCGCGCAGGGCGGCGTCGATCTCGTCGGCCACCAGCTCCCAGTCCGGCCACCGGCCTCGGGCCGGTTCCACCACGAAGGTCTCCACCGCGAAGTCGCCTTCGCCGACCACGTCGGCCGAGCGGACGTCGAGCCCCCGGAGCGCGAACACGCCGGCGACGGCGGCGAGCAGGCCGGGACGGTCGCGGGCCACCACCGCGACGGTCGGCGGGTCGGCCACCACGATGGTGCGTCCGAGCCGCTCGACCTGGGCCATCAGGTTCCGGTGCCGATCGGTGACGGTCCCTGCCTTGGGCCCCGGCGCCCGCGCCCCGCCGTCGCCCATGGCCGACGCCGCCCGCCGCACCAGGTCGGCCACGAGGCCGGCCTTCCAGGGCCCCCAGGCGGCGGGCCCCGTGGCCAGCGAGTCGGCCTCGGTGAGGGCGGCGAGCAGCTCGAGCGTTGTCCGGTTGCCCACGGCCCGCACCACCGCCTCGACGGTGGCCGGGTCGTCCAGGTCGCGACGCGTGGCCAGGTCGGCCAGGAGCAGGTGGTTGCGCACGAGTGACACGAGCGTGTCGACGTCGTCGGGGGCGAACCCCATGCGCCGTGCGATCTCGCCGACCAGGCCGATGCCCACCTCGGTGTGGTCACCGGGATAGCCCTTGCCGATGTCGTGGAGCAGCGCGCCCACGAGCAACAGGTCCGGCCGTTGCACGCCCAGCGCCAACGGGGCGGCGCGGGCCGCCGCCTCGAGGAGGTGTCGGTCGACGGTGAAGCGGTGGTAGGCGTTGCGCTGGGGCTTGTTGCGGACCGCCGCCCATTCGGGCAGGACCGTCGACAAGATGCCCCGTTGGTCCAGGGCCTCGAGGGCGGGGATGGCCGGGTGGCCGGCCTGGAGCACCCGGACGAGCGCCTGGCGCAGGCCTTCGGGCCAGGGGTCGGGTGGCGCGCTCGCCGGCGTGGCCAACGCGTCGAGGGCGGCGCGGGCCACCGGGAGCGAGCGCTCGGCCGCCACCGCCGCCACCCGCAGGGGCAAGGTGACGTCGGCCGCGGGGTCGGCCCCGGCGTCCAAGACGACCTCGGCTCCCTCGTCATCGCGCGCCGAGGACGAAGCGTCGAACCCCAGGGCCACCGCGATGCCGGCCTCGACCCGCCGCGTCGGGCGCATCGCATCGGCATCCGCCGGGTCGGGCCCGCCGGCCCGGCGCGACCGCCACCGTCGCCGCGTCCGCGTCGCCGCCCAGTGCCGGCGTCGGCGCCACACGTCGTCGCTGACCCAGGCCACGGTCCGGCCCGCCTCGGCGATGGCGGCCATGAGCGCATCGGCATCGGTGTAGTCGAGGGCCGCGGCCACTTGGTCTTGTTCTTGGAGCAGGAGCCGGTCGGTGGCCCGGCCCGTGGCCCGGTGCAGCTCGACGCGCGCCGCGGTGAGCACGGCCCGAGGCCCCTCGAGCAGGTCCACGTCCACCTGCGCCCCGACGACGGTCACGGCCCGGGCGGCGGCGAGCACGGCATGGATGTCGCGCAGGCCGCCGTGGGCCTCTTTGAGGTCGGGCTCGAGCAAGAAGGCTACGTCGCCGTGCGCCCGGCGGCGCTCGTCGACCTGGTTGGCCAGCGTCGGCGTCCACCGGTCGGCGCGTGACCGCCACTGCTCGGCCGCCTTGGCCAGCAGCGGCTCGACGACGGCCTCGTCGCCGGCCACGAGTCGCCCGTCGAGCAACCCGAGTTGGACCCGGAGGTCCTCGGTGGCCATGTCGAGTACCTCCGAGGGACGGCGCACCGAGTGGTCGAGGCGGATGCCCTCGTCCCACACCGGGTACCACACGGCATCGGCGATGGCCTTGACGTCGCGGCGCTCGTGGACGAGTACCACGTCGAGGTCGCTGAACGGGCACAGCTCGCCCCGTCCGTAGCCGCCCACCGCCACCAGGGCGATGCGGCGCAGGTCGCCGCCGGCCGCGTGGTCGAGCAGACCGGCCAGCCACGCGTCGGCGCCGTCGGCCAGCGCCCGGCAGAAGTCGTCACCGCGCAGATCGGCCCGGGCGAGCAGCTCCTGGCGCAGGGCACGAAACGACACGGCCGACGGTACCACCGCCGAGTGGACGCCTTCGTCGGGTGACCCACCGATCGCCAGCTCGACGCCAGGTGTCGCAAGCGGCGACGATACGGCCGTGAGCCGCCGGCGATCGTGGTGGGGCTGGGGATACGAGGACGCCGCGCTGTCGGCGACCGACGCGGCCGCACTCGGTGCCTTGCTCGGCCCGCGGTTCGGGCTCGACGGGAGCCGACGACGGGCCCCATCGGTCGACACACTGGACCTGGCGCGGCCGCGCCTCGAAGCCCCGGGCTCGCTGCGCGCCATCTGCTCGAGCACACCGGCCGAGCGCGCCGCGCACGCCTACGGCAAGTCCTATCGTGACATCGTCCGCGCGCTCGAGGGCAGGATCGACCACCCGCCCGACATTGTGGCCCGGCCCCGCGACGAGCACGACGTGGCCGCCGTCCTCGATTGGTGCGGCGACATCGGTGCCGCGGTCGTCCCCTACGGGGGAGGGTCGAGCGTGGTCGGTGGCGTCGAGCCCGACGTGGGGGAGGGGTACGTCGGGGCCGTGACCCTCGACCTCGGCGCGCTCGACCGCGTGCTCGACGTGGACCACATCTCGCTGGCCGCCCGCATCCAGGCGGGGGTCTTGGGCCCCGCGCTCGAGGACCAGCTTCGCCCCCACGGGCTGACGTTGCGCCATTTCCCCCAGAGCTTCGAGTGCTCGACCCTCGGCGGCTGGATCGCCACCCGGGCCGGCGGCCACTTCGCCACCGGCCCGACCCATATCGACGACCTCGTGGAGTCGGTGCGCGCCGTCACGCCGGCCGGGGTGGTCGAGTCGCGCCGGCTCCCGGCCTCGGGGGCGGGGCCGTCACCCGACCGGCTGTTGCTCGGGTCCGAGGGCGCGCTCGGCGTCGTCACCGAAGCGTGGGTGCGGGTGCGCCCCCGACCCCGATGGCGGGCGGGGGGCCCGGTGCGCTTCGCCACCTTCGCACAGGGCGTGGCCGCCGTCCGGGCCCTGGCCCAGTCCGGGCTCGAGCCAAGCAATTGCCGGCTTCTCGACCCACTCGAGGCCGCGGTCAACGGCGTCGGCGACGCGAGCGCGGCGGTGCTCATCGTCGGCTTCGAGTCTGCCCATCACGGCCTCGACGCGTGGGCGGACCTGGCCGCCCAGTGTGTGGCCGACCACGGCGGCCAGGTCGAGGCGGACCATTGGCACTCGCTCGACACCGGCGGCGCCGGCGACATCGGCGGCGCGAGCGACACCGGCGACACGGACCCGACCGGCGCGCTGCACGCCGGTGGGGCCGAGGCGTGGCGCCGATCGTTCGTGCGCGCCCCCTACGTGCGTGACGCGTTGGTGACCATGGGCGTGATGGTCGAGACCTTCGAGACGGCGGTCACCTGGGACCGGTTCTCCGAACTGCACCAGGGCGTGACGGCGGCGGTGAACGCGGCCCTGGCCGGCGAAGGTGCGGGGCAGGGGTTCGTGACCTGTCGCCTGACCCACGCCTATCCCGACGGCGCGGCGCCCTACTTCACCGTGATCGCCCCGGCGCGGCGCGGGGCGGAGCTCGAGCAGTGGGACGTCGTGAAGGCTGCCGCCTCGGACGTCATCGTGGGCTCGGGGGGCACGATCACCCATCACCATGCCGTGGGCCGGGACCACCGGCCGTGGTACGACGGCCAACGCCCCTCGTTGTTCGCCGAGGCCCTGCGCGCCGCCAAGGGAGTGTTCGACCCCGGGTGGATCTGCAACCCCGGGGTCCTGGTCGACCCCCTCGGGGCCGAGGAGGACGGCGGCCCGCCGGCGGCGCCCCGGCACCCATGGGCGCCCCGGCGCCCGTAGCCTGGGGAGGACAGGGTCGCCGCCACCCGATCGGTGGCGCCCGGACGAAGGGAACTCGATGGCCGACGACGCCAAGGGATCGAAGCTCAAGGTGCTCGACACGGTGCTGGTCGGCGGGGCCGTCGTGGCGGCCGTGTTCGTCGCCTTGTGGATCGTCGGGGCCGTGCTGGGCCTGGTCCTGTTCGCCTTCAAGATCATCGTGCTCGTGGTCCTGGTGGCGGTGGCCATCCGGGTCGTCCACTTCTTCACCCGCCGCGACCGAGATTGACCCCGCGGCGTTACTCGGGGCCGAGGCCGAGGGCCCGTCCGGCGGCGTCGGCCACGGCCTGCAGGGCGTCGCGCACCACGGCGCCCGCCTCGGTGGCGACGACATGGACGGTCCGGTCCGCCACCCGCGCCAGGCGGAATCCCGGCCCCGTGTAGTGATCGGCGACGGCCCGCAGCGGGAACAGCGGTGCCTTCACCAACGTCGTCACCAAGTCGCCCACGGCGTTGGCCACGTTCGTCGATTGGACGGCGACGTCCCCGTAGCGCCCCATCACGACGTCGCCGATGTTCTCCAAGGCCCGCGACCCGCGGGTGAAGTAGCTCGAGTGTTCGACGACGTCGGGGCGCCCGACCTCGTTGGTCGTCATCCGGGTGCCCCCGAAGGACAACGAGGCGGGGTCGGCACCGATGACGCCCAGGCCGGCGACGACGTCGCGCGGTGCCTTCTCGGCGAAGAAGTGACCGGCCCGCAGATGGAGCTCCTCGAAGCTCTCCACCCCGATGCCGGGGCTACCCAGGACCACCACGTCGGTGCATGTCATGGCGTAGTTGGCCAAGGCCTCGCCCGTCACCACCGACCCGAAGCTGTGGGCCACGACCGTGACGCTTTGGTCCCCGGCGGCCTCGCCCTGCTGGAGCAGGGCCACGAACGCGCTGAGGCGTTGTGCCCCCTCCTGGGCCCGGCGGTCCTCGACGGCGATGTCGGCCACGGCCACGGCGAGATCGACCGGGTCGTCGTAGCCCTTCCACAACACGACAGCACTGCGCTCGGTCACCTCGAAGAGGTTCTGGGCCCACGGCAGCCAGTCGTGTACCAGGTTCAGGTCGCGCCCGACGCCGGGCACGACGACGGCGATGTGGCGGGCCGCAACCAGATCGCCGAAGGCGAAGCCGTAGTGGTCGCGCTCGGGCCCGTACAGGACCAGCGCGGCGGGGACGGCGAGCATGGCCTCGAGCATCCGTGCCCGATCCGTGTCCCCGCGTGCTCGGGCCGCGCGCGCGTCGACGAGGGCCTGAGCGGCGGCCTCCGTGGCCCGATCGCGCAGTGCGGCGGCACCCATCGGCCGGCCCCGGGGCTCGTCGGGTGGCATCGGGTGCCTCCCGCCTAGCGGCGGGTGAGCTCCTCGTAGACCTCGATGTGTTCGGCCACCATGCGCTCGGTGGAGAAGTAGCCGGTCACTGCCGCCCGGCAGTCGGTTCGCGACAGGTCGTGGACGCGACCCAGGGCGTCGACCATGGCCGCCTCGTCCGCGCACAAGAAGCCTGTCCGCCCGTCGTCGACCACCTCGGGAGCGGCTCCCTCGGGGAAGGCGAGGACCGGGGTGCCACAGGCCATGGCCTCGAGCATCACCAAACCGAAGGGCTCGTTCCAGCGGATGGGGAACAACAAGGCCGTCGCGGCGGCCAGCAGCTCCACCTTGCGCTCGTGGGGGACCTCGCCGAGGTACACGGCGTCCTCGCCGAGCAGCGGGGCGACGTGCTCGTCGAAATAGGCGTGCTCCCACGCCTCGCGCATCTTGGCCGCCAACAGGATCCGGTAGCCGGCCTTGCGGGCCACCTCGATGGCGCGGTGCGCCCCTTTGTCGGTGGCCATGCGCCCGAGGAAGACCACGTACTCGCCCTGGGCGTCGCCGGTACCGGCGCCCACGGGGAAGGTGGAGGCATCGATGCCGTGGTGGATGACCCGGGCGATGGGGACGTCGGGGGCGCTGCGCTCCTGGGCGTGGGAGACGGCGATGATCGGGACGCGGGGGGCCAGTCGGCGGTAGAGGTCGGTGAGCTCGGCGTTGAAGGGCCCGTGGATGGTGGTCACCACCGGCAGGTCGGGGAACCGTTCGGCGTAGAAGGGGCCCATGACCGTGTGGTCGTGGACGACGTCGTGGTCTGCCACGACGTCGTAGGCGTGGATCACGTGGCGGATCTCGGGGACGGCCATGCCGATGCGCATGCCCTCGGCGTGCTCGAGCACCCACTTGGTGGGGACGGGGCAGGTGGAGTCGCCCGTGGCGAACAAGGTGACGTCGTGGCCGGCGGCGACCAGTCCGCGAGCGGTCTGGTCGACGACCTGCTCGATCCCGCCGTACAGCGGCGGCGGGATCGGGGTCCACGGTGGGGCGATGAGGGCGATGCGCATGGTCCGATTCAAGCACCTGGCCGGCGGATCGAGAAAAATGGCCGTTCAAAGTGGCACGGGTGACCGGGTAGGCTCGCCGCACGTTGCGGCGGCGTGGCCGAGTGGTTTAGGCAGGGGCCTGCAAAGCCCCGTACGGGAGTTCGATTCTCCCCGCCGCCTCCGAGTCGTCCCAGGTCCTGGTGGGCCTCGGGGTTCCACGTTTGTTCTTGGCGCTCCGCGTCGCACGGCCATCGCGAGCGACGAATCGGAAGGATAAGCCCACCCGCCGATTGACGAGCTGAGGTCACTTGTGACTCGATGAGGTCGGCGATCTCGCGGTCCCTTTCCGACGTTGCGTGTTGGTAGCGCAGGGCTGCCCGCTGCGCCGCATGAACCAAGCGGGCCGTGATCTCCTTCGTCGTGGCCCCCGGCTTCCTGGCACTGAGGGTGCCGCCGCCTTGTGTCCTACGCTCCCCACCCGGTCTGAGCCGGAGAGGAAAGGATCAGGCGATGTTCGCCCGCAGGCGGCGGTGCCAGAAGAAGACGACGGCGCCGACCACCCCCGCCGTGAGGGGGAGCAAGGGTACCCACGGCGCCTCCGGCAGGGCCGTGCCCGGCTGAGTTGTCGGCACGAAAGCGACGCCCCGGATGACTTGTCCGTAGGTCGGCGCCATCACGGTCGAGAAGCTCTCGCCACTCGGGAGCGTGGTGGCGCCCAGGTTGTCGGTGATCGACACCAGGGAGTTCGGGTCGGCACCCTGGTCACCGCCCCCGCTCACCGTCGACGTTGCGGCCCAGATGGTGACCGTGTTGCCGTTGACCGTCCCGGTCAGGTTGCGCAGGCCGTCGATGGCCGGATCCCACTGCTGGCCCACCGTGGTCGTGGTGGCGCCGACCGTATAGGTGTTGGCGCCGCTCGGGTACCCGGTCACGCCGTAGGGCTGGCCGAGGTCGAGGCCGTTCTGGAGGACGTAGTCGAGGACCCACTCCGTCCCGTTGAAGCTCCACTTCTGCAGGCCAGCGTCGGCCTGTCCGGCCGCGATGGCGTACTGGCCCAGGGGGCCGCCGGTGCCCGACGAGTACGTGGCGTCGCCGGAACCTTCGTCGGCCACGTACATCGTGGTCGGGTTGGCGAACCAGATCCCGAACGGGTAGTCGAAGGCGCCGGCCTTGCCCGTCTTCGGTGCGCTCTTGGCGATGGTTGTCGGGAACCCGTTCAGGATGCACATATTGGTCGGCGTCAGCTCCGGGTTGCCGCTGTTGGGGCTGTAGGTCGGAGAGGTGAACGAACCGGCTGCCGGCAGCGTCGCCCCGGAGGCCGGCACCCCTTGGCCGGGGCTGTTGCCGCTGCTCGGGCAGGCGGTGCCGGTGGTGTCGAGGAAGTACACGGTGTCCACCCCGTTGCTGCCGCTGCCCTTGGAGAAGTAGAGCACACCGTTGTAGGCCGTCAGGCCGCGGAAGTTGTCGTCCTTGGCCGACTTGTCGGCAGTGTCTCCGAGCTGGGTGATGTTGAAGTTCCCGGCCGGGGTCGGTTGGCCCGGGCTCTGCGACGACTCGGGACCGGACGCCAGGGACATAATTTGCGATCCCACGCCCTGGACGACGTTCTGTGGCTCCGGGGTCCCGCCGTTGCCCGCATTCCCCGCGGTGAAGATGGTGTTCGTGCTCGGGTTGAGGATCGCCGCCCGGCCGTTGTTCCCCGAGTAGGCGTTGGTCTCGGTGAAGGCGAAGTTGCCGAACTGGTCCATCTGGGCGACGACTCGGTAGGTCGGAGTCGCGGAGTCGGTGTTGGTGTAGTCGACGTCACCCGGGGTGTCGGAATTGGAGACGTCAATGGCGTCGACCGGGGCGTTGTAGCCCATGAACGTGACGAAGCTGCCGTCGGTCGACTGGTTCAGGGCGAGTTCGGACTTGGACGAGAAGCTCGTCACCATCTGGTCGCTCGACGAGGTGATGCCGGGCTGCAGGCTGTTGGGCACGGTGACGGAGCCGACCGGCGTGCCGGTCGGGGTGATCTCGTCGATGACGATCGGCTGGGTGACGCCGAAGCTGCCGTCGACGTTGGCGTTGTCGAAGACGTAAGGGTAGCTACCGCCGGTGACGGCGGTGACACACGTGGCGTCGGTGTAGGGGGCGACACCGCAGTTCGGGGGCAGCTGGGTGACGCCGGGGGTGATGCTGGCGTCGTGCTGCCACTGGCTCGTGGATACGAGGAGGTCGCCCGGAGTGAGGGTAATACCCGAACCGTAGGCCCGGGCCATCGGGCTACCCAGCGCGGCCACGGTAGTCACCACCGAGGCCAGCACGACGTAACTCGGGACTCTCGCAAGCGCGGTACGCAGGGGACCGCGGCGGCGCACGTTCGGCCTGGGACGAGTGGGTATCAACGTCATCTCCTTCAACGCGAACAGAGGTCGAGCCGCTACCGGGCAATGCGCAGATGACGCGACCCAAATCTGGACTCAACCCTTATGAATCGGAGAAGCACTATCAACCAAATACTGAGTGACTTTCTCGCGACGTAATCGCACGAAACGGTGACACCAGTGTGAACGGCGTCCGTGAGAACGCGGACTCGGCCCGGATGGACGAGCGCACTGGCTTTCGGAGCGCGCTTCGTCACTGTTTCGTCGCGCGTCCAGCGCGTCCTGTTCGCGATCGATGTGGTTCGCAGATCCCGGGCCCGTCTTCTCGCGGCGGCGGCTGAGAGCGTCCGATAGGTGATGCGATGAAGGGGCGAGGCCTTCGCCCTTTGTGAAGTTTCCAGTGACCGGAAAGACACTGGGTGTCGCCAACCACTTCGACAAGAGTCGCGAACCACTTCCACAAGAACAGCAAGAAGAGGAGGCCCTGTGGAACAACGCTACGTCGGGATCGACTTGCACGCGGCCCTGGAGTTCGCGCGTCGTTCGCGACGCGCGCGCAAATGTTTGCGACGCAGTCGAGCGTCGCTCGCGAATCGTTCGAAGATCGTTCCCCACGTCGTTCGCGGATCATTTGTGTCGGCCGGAACACCACGCGTAATCGACCGACTACGAAACGCGAGAGCCTGTACCGGGTGCCCTGTGAACCGCTCCTCCTGGTCCGACTTGACCGAGTGGCACCGGCGCGGTGTCGGGCGCGGCGACGCCCGCCGGATCGGGTGACGGGACCGGATTGGTCGACCCGCCTCCGGTTGCGCTGAAGTGTGCCCATGGATCGACGTGCGGTGCGTATCCCCGATCCCCGGCGTGGCGTCCGCATGGCGCTCGCCGTCGGCGTGGCGGGGCTCTGCCTGGCAGCCTGCGGCGCCGGCCAGGCCTCGGTCCAGAACGGCCCGACCGATGAGGTGAAGGCGGCCGACGTCGGCGGCCTCGGAAAGATCCTGGTCGACGGGGAGGGGTACACGTTGTACGTCTTCGCCGCCGACAAGGGGTCGGGGAAGTCCACGTGCGTGTCCACCTGCGCCGACGAATGGCCGCCGGTCACCTTGTCACCCGGGACGACAGCGCCCATCGCCGGCCCCGGCATCGAGCCGTCGCTGCTGGGTATCACATCGCGGGGCGCGGGCGTCGAGCAGGTGGTCTACGCCGGTTGGCCCCTGTACCGCTGGCCCGCCGACTCCTCGCCGGGCATGGCCAGCGGCCAGGGCGTCGATGACTCCAACGGGCTCTGGTACGTCCTGAGTAGCTCCGGCAAGGTCATCCGCTGAACCGGGTCCTCATCGGGGGACGCCGAGTGCTTGGTTCAACCGGTGGCGGGGACCACGGGGGGCGTGCCTCCCGGGGTGAGGACCTCGACGCCGTCGGAGATCGGGCTGTAGGTCGAGCCCAGCCCGAGCACGAGGGCATCACCGACGGTGGCGATGCCCGACCAGTTCGCCTGGGGCAGCTTGACCTGCACGATCAGTCGACCCGTCCCCGCGTCACGCACCTGGATGGCGGTGGCCACCAGACCCAGGCCGTTGAAGGTCATGTCGCCGGCCACGGTGGTCGGGGCGAAGGAGGCGGCGAGGTTCGCCTGCCAGAGCACCGCGCCCGTTTGGGCATCGAAGGCGTGGTCGGAGGGTTCTTGCGACGGCATGTCGCGGGGGTCGGACGGATCGCACAGCTTCTGCCCGTTGCTCTCGAAGCGGCCGAAATCCCCGATGGCGGTGGCCCCGTAGACGCGCTGGCCGTCGTAGGCCGTGGTGGCGATGAACCCGCCCGAGAACCCGCCGAACACCACATTGGTGGCCCATCGCAGCTGTCCGGTGGCCGGGTCCAGCGAATAGTAGGTCCCGTCCTTGCCCCCCTCGCCGAGGAAGGTGGCGACCCCGGTGGCGGTAATCCCGGCGTTGGCGGTGGCCCCGAAGTCCCAGTCGCACTGGAAATCGGGGAGTTGCGGACGGTACGACCAGGCCAGCCGTCCGTTGTCGATGTGCAGCGCGATGATCGAATCCGACAGCGGCTTGCTGTTGGCGAAGTCGCAGTCGGGGGTGCCGAATACCACCAGTCCCAAGGCGGGGAGGATCGTGCCCGACGACCACACGCTGCCGCAGCCGTCGTAGGCGATCTGGCCCTGGGCGTCGGCGTCGCTCTGGTATTCCCAGACCGGATCCCCCGTGGCCAGGCTGGCGCCGACGACGTAGCCGGCATATCCCATGGCCCCGTCCACGTCGATGCCGAAGATGACGTTGCCGTCGGCCACCACCGGCGACGAGAAGATGCGCGTACCGTCGGCGTTCGGATTCGGCGGTTGGTTGGGCCGGCCCGTGTAGTCGTGCTCCCAGTAAACGGCGCCGTCGACGGCGTCGAGCGCGTACAGCGTGTAGCCGCCGCCGAAGATCACCAACGGCGGGCGGCTCCCTGTCCCGGGCTCGAACCAGGCCGACGAGGTCACCAGACCGCCGTCGGAGCTGGTGTCCCGGACCTTCTCCCCCGGATAGGGCTTGACCGCGTTCTGGGAATTGAGGCGGACCTTCCACTCGAGCTTCCCCGTCTCGAGGTCGAGGGCATAGAAGTAGTCGTCCCACGAGCCGACGTAGACGGTGCCGTCGACCACCGTCGGGGTGGCGGTCACGGCGTCGGCGGTGGGGAAGAACCACGCTTTGCGCAACGTCTTGGCCGTCGACTCGGTCAACGTGGTGCGGCCGTGGAAGGTGTGCTGGGCGTCGTGGCCGTAGGTGGGCCAGTCCCATGGGCCCGGTGTCGTCGGAAAGTCGGGTGCGCTCGACCCGCTTGACGCGCTCGAGGTGGTCGAACTTGCGCTGCACCCCGCCAGTGCCAGGGCGGCGACCAGGGTCCCGGCCGCGGCGAGCCGGGCCCGGCACGCCGCCGTCCGCCGGGCCCGGGGTGTCGGTGCGCGTTGTCGCACGGGCGACTACCCGAAGCCGGCGGTGGCGGGGGCGTTCGACGGGGGACCGGCGTCGGGCGCGGGGTTCTCCGACGGTCCCGACAACGGGGCCTCGATGGTGCCCGTCGGGTACGGGCAGACCTGGGTCGACGACGGCACGCAGACCGTGACGCTGGTGGGGAAGTCGAATCCGCCGGCGATGGCCACCGGGGGCGCCGGTTGGCCTCCGGTGACGGTCACCTTCATCACCCGGCCCTCGTAGTCGGCCGGTCCGCAGCCGGTCAACAGCGCTTGGCAGGCGATATGGATGTCGATGAAGTACAGGGTCCCGTCCGGGGCAAAGGCCATGCCGAACGGGTTGTATTGGTCGGGGCTCTTGCCGATGTCGGTGATGAGGGTGCCCGGCACGGTGCCGTAACCCGGTTCCGGCTGTCCGCCACTAGTGAACCAGCGGATCGACGGGTTGCCGATGTAGCTGCTCACGGCGAAACACCCGCATGCCGGGTCCTTCGCCACGCCGGCCGGGAACGGCACCTTCACGAACGTCGATAGTTGAACCTTCGATCGAGGGTAGAGGCCTCCGGGGCAGTCCGCTGCGCTGGAGGGCATCGACGACGCCGCGAAGCGCAGCACCGACGACGTGCCGACATTGGGGACGAGGAGGTCGCCGTTGCCGGCCAGGGTCATCATCCCCGGCTGGGCCAAACCGCCCGAGCCATCGGTGTGGTGGGGGCCATAGCCACCCGAGGTCGGGCCGTAGACGATGCAGTAGGTCGTGTAGTTGGGGGCGAACCACTCCACCAACCTCCCGCTGGTAGGTGGCGGATAGTCGCCTTGCGCGGTGGCGATGTCGTTTCCGAACACGTTGCCCGAGTGGTCGACCGCACAGCCGGTGTAGGTCTGGTTGTTGTTGAACACGCCGTTGGCGCTCGGCGGCGAGTCACTGCCGATGCTCTGGCCCGGCATCTTGTAGGGGCCGGGCACGTAGAGCACCTGGCCGCTGAATGAGCCGTTGGGCTCGTCGAGCTCCTCGCCGTCGGCCGGCTGCTTGTAGGGCTTGGCGCTGCCGAGGTTGTGTTGGTCCGGGAGGGTGGGATCGACCCCTCCGACGAAGCGGCCGTCGGGAAGGACGCACACCTGTCCGTTGAGGTCCCAGGCCGGCAAGAGCTGGCCCTGGGTGCCCGACGGCATCGAGAGGAAGTCGACCTCCTCGTTCTGGTCCCAGTAGACGAGGTAGTCGATGTTCGCCGTCGAACCGCCCGCGACCAAGGGCACCGTGTCGCCGGTGGGTGTCACCGTCGAGGCCGGTGCCGACGACGACTGCGACGAGGAGGTCGATGAGCAACCGGCTAGCACGATCCCGATGCACACCAGCGCCCCCCACCCCCGCGCTCGCATCCTGGTCTGCGACATGGCACCCTCCCCGGGTCGACCCCGGCCCCCCGAGGCTGACGGCGCCGTCATATTAGGAGAGTGGGGCGCGGAAGTCCGGCACGTCGAGGCCGGGCCGGAGATGCCCGGTCAGGGCTCGGCCCGGGTTCCGTCCCACACCAGGGAGGCGTCGGCCGGCGAGCCGAGCAGGCGGGTGCCCGGGTGCTGCTTGTCGATGTGGCCCATGAGCCCGTTGTAGATGGAGTACCCGCACAGCTCCTGGAGTCGGCGGGGGAATCGTCGGGCGACTTCGCGTGGGATACCGAGCTGTTGGTTCTCCTGCTGGCGGAGGTAGCCGGCGCAGTAGTTCATGGCGATGCCCACTCGCCGTGTGCCGGTCGTGTTCGCCCCTCCGCCGTGCCACAGGCTTCCGACCCAGACGAGAACGCTGCCGCGGGGCATCTCTGCCGCAATAGAGTCGTAGCGGCGCATCAGGTCGGGGGCGTGGTCGGCGAGATGCGTCCCGGGGCACAGCCGGGTTGCCCCGTTGGCCTCGGTGAAATCGGTGATGGCCCACATGGTGTTGCAGATGATCGGCGGATGGGGCTTGGGGATCGGGACGAGCTGGTCGTCGGCGTGGACGGGTTGCGCCGTCTCGCCGGGACCGATGGCGATCGATGACAGGGAGGAGACGAGAAGACCAGGGTCGAGGACCTTCTCCACGATGGGCAGCACGTTCGGATGGACCGGGATTCGTTCGAAGACCGGCCCATGGACGAGCAGGTTGTAGATGCGCGTGGTGTGCAGTCCCTCGAAGAGGTTGTCGGCCGGCACGATCCCGAGGTCACGCTCGAGTCGCATGAGGGTATCGCCGATAGCGTCGACCAGATCGAGGTCGATGGCGCCTTCGACCACCGCCCATCCCTCGTCGCGGACCCGGGCGGCGGTGGCCTCGATGGTGTCGTCGTCGAGGCTCCGGACGTCGGCGGTGGTCGGGCGCTGGCTGTCCATGGCTCCCCCTGGGGTGGCGACCGCTGGTGGACAGCCCAATCGTGCCACGGCGAGTAGGGTGGGGATTTCGGGGCCGTTGGCGCAGTTGGTAGCGCACTTGCATGACGCGCAAGGGGTCAGAGGTTCGAGTCCTCTACGGCCCACGCTTGTGACGTGAGAATGTAAGGGGCAGCACGCGAAGCACGACTAAACCGCCGCGCAAACGCCGCCGCCAGGCACGGAACGGCCCACCCGGACCGCCGCCAGGGCCACCCACCGGGGCCACACCACGCGGCCCACCCGAACGGGGACGCCGGGCACCGGGGCGGAGGGGCCAGGCGCTTGGGGGTGGGGCCGAAGCGCCGCGTGGAACCGTCCCCATCGTTACCTGTGGTTCTGCGCTCAGTCGCGGCGAGCAGAAGGAAGGCGTTCTCGCAGGGTTAGAGGTCGTCGCTGGTGATCCGATAGCGGGTGTTAGATGCGTCCTCTCAGGACGCACCAGGAGTGAGGAGCGCGACGGTCACCGCTACGAGCCCTGAGTTGGCGACGCTAGGGGCAGTGTCGCATATAGGTGCTGCTCGCTAACCACGCTGTCGTAGAGCGCGAGATCCAGCGCGTTGAAGCGCACGATCTCGGTCCGTGTCTCTTCGTCGACCGTGACCGATCCCCAATCGGGGTCGACATTGAGGCGAGGAATCGATGGCAACGCGGTCCACCCCAGCGTTTTGCCCAGGAGCGCCACCGACTCGTCAAAGCGTTCTGTGAGCCCCACGAAATCGAAGTGAAGGTCCAGGTTGGCTTCCGCCCGCTCCAGGAGGTGACGGTCGTGCGCGGGCTCGGAGTCGGGAAGCCCGGCGATGATCCGGACCATGTGGTTGTTGAACTGGGGATATTGCTCACTCCGCAACAGGTCCTTGAGCGTCATGTCCCGGGCGATGAGCTGGTGGTACTCGCTGCCGGGCTCGCGCGCCTGGTGTCGATAGAGCGATATCACCCGATCGACGGGGTGCCGGACGAAGGTCACGTAGCGGGCCTCGATGCCGTAGAACTCGTGGATGCCGAAGGAGACGTGGCCACAGATCGCGTCGGCTCGTTCTACCTCCTTCCGCAGCGCATCTAGGTGGTCGGGTTCGTGCGAGTAGATCAACACACAGCGCTTTCGCGGGTAGATCTCTTGCAGGAGCTCGCGGAACGAGGAACCGGCCGTCTTCGGAATGTGCACAAAGATCATCTTTTCCGAAGGTGTCACGCGACTGCGTCGCATCTCAGCTTGGGGCTGAATGGCGGTGGGGGCCACGGTCGATCATGAATCAGCACCGTGACCGACGAACCTTGGAGCAACCTGTGGATGACGCCGATCGACGTTGGCCTTATGACCAAGAGCTCGGCGAGTACCCGGAGCCCCCGAACGTCCCAGTGCGGCAGCCGATGTCTTCGGCTAGATCCAATCCCACTGAGCGATACCGCTCGGACCGGCTCGGTGGCCACCTCGGACGCCCCGAGCAGGCAATCCTGAGAAGCCAGGACTCGCTGTCCCGGTGGGGTCCTCGGGTGTGATCTACCTATGGCGCGTCCGACAGGCGGGCTGTCTTCAACAACTCGGCCGTCGTCGGCTGCTCGACCCTGCCGGCATCCAGCCCATCGCGAGCTTCTACGACACCGGCGCAAGTGGCTCGAACGCCTACGTCTCGGCAGCGAGCGAGGCGACCAACGTCGGCAATACTCCTGTGCGGTACAACACAGTGCATCTAGGGCCTTTACTTCGTTGAAGCTCGGCTTTGCGCTCGGTCATGACTTATGTGGCCCCGTAGACTGGGTGCGATGACACCTCAGACGTTTTCGCATATCGGTGTGTGCGTGTCCGATCTGGACCGCTCGACGGCCTTTTACACGGACGTCCTCGGGTTTCGGGAGCTGTTTACCGTCGAACTCGGACCGGAAGTGGCGGCCACGATGGAGATCGACGGCCGGTTCACGTCGAGGATGCTGACGCGAGGCGACTTGCGTGTCGAGCTACTGCACTGGATCGAACCGGCGGCGCAAGGCGATCGGTCTCGCCGACCGATGAATCAGCTCGGAATGACGCACTTGTGCTTCCGCGTCGAGAACATCGACGACCTCTTCACCGCGGCCGAGCGGTCGGCCGGCCACGTCCACCGGGACACCCTGTCGGTGATGGAGGGCGCGGGCCTCGATGGTAGCCCGGTCAAGACCGTGTACCTGAGCGACCCGGACGGCGTCCGGATCGAGTGCATCTCCGGCACTCCGGACCTCGCCGTGTTCTGACGACGGGTCTGGGGTTTCAGGAGTCCGACGTCGCGGTTTCGTCGGCCTCAGTAGGCTCGACAGATGCGTCATCGGCCTCAGCCGGTCCGACAACAGTTTGCGCCACGGTCGCTGCTTCGTGCCACGCTTCCGGGGTATTGGCGTCGCTTGCCTGCGCTAAGGCGGTGTTCACTTCCTCTGCCCGCTTGGTCGCGGCCCGAACCGCTTCCGCCTTGGCCTTAGCGGTTTGGCCGGCGGCCTGAGCGGCTTGTTCTGCCGCCTCAGCGGCTTGCGTCGCAGCCTGAGCTATTTCCGCTGCCGCGCGGGCGGCTTGGGTCGCCTCCTCGGCCGTGTCCGTCGCCTCGATCAGTGCTTGATTCGCTCGCTCGGCCGTGTCCGTCGCCTCGATCAGCGCCCTGGTGGCTGTCACCACGTCCACCACAACGGCCACAGCTTGCGCCACGTCTCGCCAAGCGGTGGCCGAACCGACAGTCAACGCCCGCGCCATGGCTCCTTGTGCTTCTTCAATCCAGGTACTGACGACGGGCGACAACGCGTCTCTGGCAGGAGACTCGCCGTACGCACCATCGCCGGGGGGCACGGGATGTTCGGTCGTCGGCCCGCCGCGGGGGTGAACCCGATCTTCGGCATCGTCGTCCGCGGCGATGCGCACGAGGTGCCCTCTGCTGACCGCACTATCACTCGCCGTGGTGTTCGCTTCCCGGACGACTTCGGGGACGACCTGATCGGGAGGGGGGGACGTTTCGGGTGCCAACGGCTCGGGGTTGGGCAATGAGGTGACCCGCTCTGCTGATGCTGGTGGGATGGGCGCCTTGCGCTCGGTCCATGCGGCACCATCCCAGAACCGCTGTGCAGCCGGGTCGCTCGGATCGAGATACCACCCCGGTACCGGGGCCACCGTCGGGCCGGTGGCCGGGTCGGAAGTTGCTGAGGGCACCAGCTGCTCGGAAAGGAGACCCTCAGTCGTGCGATCGTCGAGGCCGTCTTGCCCATGGTCACGGATCAGCCTGGTGGGGATCCCCTGGCTGAAGTACCGCAGTTCGTGGGTGCCAAAGGGGTCCGAGCGCCACCCCGAAGATTGATCCATGGTGCCCACGCCCTCCGTAACGAGACGCGAAAACGTAAGGTTTCCTCATTGTCGGTGCTATGCGTCGTACAACTTGACTGTTTTCACGCAGAGCGGTCTTTGTTGTTACTCTACGCGGCGGCCGTGCTCCGGTGCGTCGACGACCACGGCGAGAAGCTCTCCGAGCCAGTTGGAATTGCCTTTGAGGAGTGTCGCATCGACCAATTGACTTCGGCCACCGTTCGAACCATGGCGTGGGCGCTGACGCCGTACCCGATTACGTCGCCACCTCGATGACTTCGATGTCGAGAGTCTCGCTGTCGAAGCGGAACCCCACCCCTCGGACGGTGACCAGTCTGCATGGGTCCGTGGGATCGTCTTCCAGCTTCACCCGGAGCCGGCGCACATGGGTGTCGAGGGTCCGCGTGTCGCTCAGGTCACTACTGGACCAGAGCCGGTCGATGAGTTCGTCGCGCGTGCGCACCTGGTTCGGCGGCGAGAGCAACAGCGCCAACAGGTCGTACTCCTTGCGCGACAGGTGGACGCGCCGTCCCTCCACCGTGACCTCGCGCCGGGCGGTATCCATGCGCACGGGACCGGCGGCGATCGTCTCGTGGCGGATCGGCTCGGTGACCGACCGAATCGGCACCGGTGGGGCGCTCCGGCGAAGCACGCTGTTGATGCGGGCCACCAGTTCTCGCAGGCGAAACGGCTTGGTGACGTA
>Ga0181536_10000913_pt1 | contig 35358 bp, 34 predicted proteins | sample PEATcosm2014_Bin_41_FD_121105 | JGI IMG/M metagenome (GOLD analysis project Ga0181536, IMG submission 121105) | Peatland microbial communities from MTU Mesocosm Facility, Houghton, MI, USA - PEATcosm2014_Bin17_60_metaG | ecosystem: Environmental > Terrestrial > Soil > Wetlands > Peat | place...
CGGAGGTGATCACCCCCGAACGCGTGAGGAACGTCCCGAGGATGGTGAGCGCGAAGGTGGCGATGGACAGCGAGAGGTTCCACACGCGCATGAGGCCGCGCCGCTCCTGAACCAGGACCGAGTGCAGGTAGGCGGTCCCGCAGAGCCAGGGGAGCAGGGCGGCGTTCTCGACCGGGTCCCAGCCCCAGAACCCGCCCCAGCCCAGCACCTGGTAGGACCACCAGGCGCCCAGCACGATGCCGACGGAGAGGAAGGTGAACGCGACCAGGGTCCAGCGGCGGCACTCGATCTGCCAGCGGTCCCCCACCCGACCCGTGGCCAGCATGCCGATCGCGAACGCGAACGGGACGGTGAAGACCACGAACCCGACATAGAGGAGCGGCGGGTGGATGGCCACCAGCGGGTTGTCCTGGAGGAGCGAGTTCGGCCCGAGGCCCTGCGTCGCGCCGGGAGCGGTGACGAACGGGTTGGCGGGCCCGACCATCAGCCCGAAGAAGAAGGCGGAGACCACGTAGAGGACGAGGGAGGCCCAGCGGATCACGGGGTCGGCGACCTGACGGCGGTACCGCCAGACGAAGACGGTCGAGACCACGGCGAGGATGAGCCCCCACAGCAGGATGGACCCCGCCAGTGCCGACCACATGCCGGTGATGGAGTACAGCAGCGGGGTCACCGTGCTGTTGTTCTCGGCCACGAACACCAGGGTGAAGTCGTGGGTGACCAGCGCGTGCTCCATCGCCCCGGCGGCGAGAAGGGCACCGACGAGCATGACGGGGGCCAGCAGCCGACCGTCGCCGGCGACCCGTCCGGCCGTCGTCGCGGCGGGCGAGGGGCCGTCGGCGTTGCGGCGGGTCACGAATCCGGTGACGATCACGACGACGCCGGCGACGCTCGCCAGGAAGGCGAGCCACACCCCGACCGTCCCGAGATGGGCGTCGACCATCAGTGGAGGACCATCAGCAGACCGCTCCGGTCGCCTTGGCCACCCGGCCGGGGTACTGGGCGCTGTAGTTCGCCGAGTGCTTGACCATGATGGTGTTGGACACGAAGCGCGTCGACGTGGGGGATGTGAAGTGGCCGACGACCACGACCGGGATCCGGGCCTGGAAGAGCTGTGGCGGGCTGCCGGTGTTGGTGACGTCCACGACGTTCGGGCCCTGGCAGATGCTGAAGTCGGAACCCGACGAGGTGGCGCGGATGGTGCCCGGGACCACCGTGCCCTCGAGTCGGAACGTCTGCGTGCCGAGCGACGCCCGGTGGGCGAGGGCCTGGTCGATGGTGTCGAAGTAGTCGAGCGAGCTGCCCAGCCCCTCGGCCAGCAGGAAGACGAAGGCGGCGATCAGAAGGGCGAACACGCCCAGCAGCCGCCAGCTGAGGCGCCGCCGGCGCCGTGGCGGCGGCATCGCCGGCCCCGGGCGGACGTCTGAGTTCGGCGGGCTGGGGGGCGGGCTGGGCTCGGTGGTCGTGCCGGTCACAGTCGCTCGCCGGGCCCCGGCACGCCGTCCGCCCCGGGGGCCGGCACCTCCGACACCTTCAGCGCCCGGGCCCAGCGCCGCCGGCGCAGGACCAGGCCGATCGCGTAGACGAACAGGGACGCGAGCGCGACGGCATAGCCGGCGTCGACGTAGCTCACGGTGCACCACCGCCCGCGTGCGGGTCACGATCGCCGGAGGCGACGCCCACCAGCTCGGTGTCCTCGCTCCAGCGCTCGGTCAGCGAGACCTCGAGCTCCTGGTCCCCGACCGCGTCCTGGAGCACCTCGACCTGGTAGCGCACTCCGAGGAGCCAGACGAAGATCAACGAGAAGGCGAGGAAGCCGAGCCCGAGCGTCCACAGCATGATCCCGTGCACGTGGAGGTCGAAGCCGGGATCGAGCACGGTGCCGCCCTGGTGCAGGGTCTGCCACCAGTCGACGGAGAAGTGGACGATCGGTATGTCGATCGCGATGAGCAGGGCGGCCACCGCACAGCGGCGCGCCCGGATGGCCGGCTCGGCGGGCACGCGGCGCAGCGCCATGTAGCCGATCTCGAGGAGCAACAACAGGGCCGTCGACGTCAGCCGGGCGTCCCACGTCCACCAGACACCCCAGGCGGGCCGGCCCCACAGCGACCCAGTCACCAGGGTCAGCGCCGAGAACACCGCGCCGACCTCGACCGCGGACGCGGCGAGCCGGTCCCAGAACAAGGAGCGCGTGCGCGGCCAGAGGTACAGCAGGCTGCCACCGGCGGCGACGAGGCCGACCCAGTACAGCGCCACCGTGGCGATGGGCGGGTGGATGTAGAGCAACCGGGCCAGGTTCCCCTGCACGACGTCGGGCGGCGTCACCCACAGCCCGAGCCACACCGTGAACCCCATGGCGACGACACCGAGGACGCCGACCACATCCAGCCAGCGCGGCCGGCGGCGCACAAGCACGGGCTCGCTCATGCGGCCTCCTGCAGCGGGCCGTAGAGGACGAGCCCCACGACGAGGTAGATCACCGCGAAGGGAACGAGGATCTTGAGCCACTGGGTCCCCGACGACGCGTTCCCGTTCAGTGCCGCCTCCCATGCCTTGGAGCCCGCCAGCAGGACCGGGGCCAACACCGGCAGCACCAGCAGCGGGAGCAGCGTGTCGCGCACGCGCAGTCCGGCCGAGAGGGCGCCGTAGAGCACGCCGGCACACGCGAGCCCGACGGTGGCCACGAGGGACGCCGTCACCGCGAGCCACACGACGTGCACCCGCACGTCGAAGAGGAACGTCACGCCGGCCCACAGGACGAGCTGGAGCGCCAGGAGCTGCAGCCCCACCGCGGCCGCCTTGCCCAGGAAGATCCCGGCCGGGTCGATGCCCGAGAGCCGCAGCCCGTCGCGTGTGCCCTCACCGGACTCGACCGCCACGCTGCGCTGAATCGCCAGCACGGTCGAGAACAGCAGGGCGACCCAGAAGATCCCCGGGGCGGCGTGGCGCAGTGCGGCCTGGTCCGGACCGATGGCGAACGCGAGGAGCACGAGGACGAGCAACGCGAAGGGGACGACCTGCCACAGCCCCACCCGCGACCGCGCCTCGATCCGGAGGTCCTTGCCCGCCACGAGCACCGCGTCATGCCACATTGGTCGCTCCCACGCCGCCGGCGCTGTCCGGCTCGGTTGCGGGCAGGGCGGTGAGGGTGACGCGGCGGCCGCCCGGCTCCTCACCGGTCACCCGCCCGCCGCCCATGGACACGACACGGTCGGCCAGGGGCACCGTGAGCTGTGGTTCGTGGGAGGAGAGCAGCACCGTTGCACCATCCGACACCGCGCCGGCGATCAGATGCCCGAGGAGCGAGCGCGATGGGGCATCGAGGCCCGCGTGGGGCTCATCGAGGAGCCAGAGCGCGGGACGGCGGGCCACGAGGGCGGCGAGGGCGACGCGGCGACGCTGGCCCGCCGACAACCGCCCGGCCGGGGTGGTCCGCAGACGGCCCGTCAGACCGAGCCGCTCCAGCGCCTCGTCCGCGCCCTGGACGGGGAGCCCGAGGGCGCGGACCGCGAAGCGGACGTTCTCCGCCGCGCTCAGCTCGTCGTAGAGGGGGGCGGCATGACCCAGGAGCCCGACGTACCGCCGCACCGACGTGTGGTCGGTGGTCAGGTCGACGCCGAGCGCGGTCGCCTCGCCCGAGGTGACGGGCAAAAGCCCAGCACAGGCGCGCAGGAGGCTGGTCTTTCCCGCGCCGTTGGCGCCCACGACGACGACGACCTCACCCTGCTCGAGGCAGAGGTCGACCCCGGCAAGGGCGGGGAAGCGGCCGGCGAGAGCGACAGCGGCGCGGAATTGGACGACAGGGGCCATGGCCTTCCCCTCCATGGTAGGGGGGGTCGGTCCCGGGGTTCCAAGCGGGGTCGGACCCCGCCCTCTCAGGCCACGGCCCAGACACAGGCGTAGCTGAACGGCCAGTCTCGGTAGGGCTGCCATCCCGGCTTGCGCTGGACGAATGCATCGTCCACCAGGGCTTCGTGCATCTCGCGGGCGGCCAGGCCGGCGTCGTCGGCGGCGGCCACGTGCTCGGAGAGGAGGTGGACATGGGTCTCGATGGCCACCGGCTCGGCGTCGGCACCGTCGAAATGGGTCGGCATCCCCACCGACATGACGAAGAAGGGGTGGATCCCGACGACCACGAAGGAGCCGGACCGGCCCAGCAGCCGGCGGGCCTCCCGGTAGAGGCCGGCCAGCTCGGGCAGGTGCTCGTCGACCAGCACGCAGACGACGAGGTCGTAGGCGCCGGCGGGCAACCCGGTGTGCCGCACGTCGCCCTCGACAAGCCGGTCGTGCACGCCGCGGGCGCGGGCGCGCTCGAGCATGGCGGGCGTGATGTCGACCCCGTCGACGGGGAAATCGCCGCGGGTGCGGAGCCAGGCCCCGGTGCGACCCGAGCCACATCCGAGGTCGGCGGCGCGTTCGACCCGGTCCCAGGCGACCGAGCCGATGCGCTCCAGGAGCGCGACGTCCATGATGTCCTCGACGCTCTCCTCGTAGGTCGGCGCCCACGCGTCATACCCTTCGCGCACCGTGACCATCGGGTAGTGACGGCGGTCGAAGCGCGCGAAGTCCGGCCCCGCGGCCACGGATCAGCGCATGTGCGGCAGCGCGTTGACGGGATTCAGCGACGAGTCCGTCCGGCCGGCCAGCTCGGCGCGCGCGAAGTCGCGCAGGGCGACCTCGTGGGCCACCAACAGTTCGGCGGCCTCGCGTTCGGCGGGGTCGAGCTCTGCGATCCGCTCGTAGAGCGGGATGAACTGACCGGTGACGCTGTCGATAGAGGTCATCATCTGCTCCCAGGTGCTGTCGACCGAACCGGCGGCCATGGCCTCGGCCACGCTCAGCATCTCGACATCGGGCTCGGTCGAGATGCCGGCTCGCTCGAGGGAGGGTGCCACGGCCTCCTTGGTGCGCAGCTCGAGCGTGGCGAGCACCCGCATCTTGCGGGCGTGCTCAGTATCGTCGACGACCTCGGCGATGCCCTCGAACAGGGCCTCGCCCAGTACCTCGCCCTGGTAGGCCTGCACCCAGAGCTTCTCGATCCCGTCGTCGGCCGAGAAGATCGCCGGAGGTTCGGTGTCGGTGTCGGCGTCGCTCATGCCGGCGACGCTATCCCCGTTCCCCTGAGGGTGCTCGGCCGGGCCTCGGTAGTGTGCGTCACACCCATGGCGACCGTGCTGATGCCGCTCCCGGCGTGCGACTTCGACCCCACCGAGGTGGCCGTGAGCTGGCGGATCCTGTCGGGCGCCGGCCACGACGTCGTGTTCGCGACGCCTTCGGGGCAGCCCGGGGAGGCCGACGATCTCATGGTCACGGGGCGGGGCCTCGACTTCTGGGGCGCGGTCCCGCTGCTGCGCAACGTGACGGTCATGGGCCGCATCCTGCGCGCCGACGCAGCGGCCCGTCGCGCCTACTCGGCGCTGCTGGAGGATGCGGCGTTCCGATCGCCGCTGCACTGGGGCGCGGCACGGCGCAGCGACTACGACGCGCTCGTGCTGCCCGGGGGCCACCGGGCCCGTGGGATGCGGGACTACCTCGAGAGCCCCGAGGTGCAGCAGATGGCCGTGGACTCGTTCCGATCGGGCAGGCCCGTCGGGGCGATCTGCCACGGCGTGCTCGTGGCGGCGCGTGCCACAGAACCCGCCACCGGGCATTCGGTGCTCCACGGCCGCCGCACCACGGCACTGACGTGGCAGCTGGAGCGCAGGGCATGGGAGCTCGCCAGCCGGACTCGCTTTTGGGACCCCGACTACTACCGCACCTACGTGGACGAGCCGGGACAGCCCGCCGGCTACATGTCGGTGCAACAGGAGGTCACCCGCGCCCTGGCGGACCAGGGCGACTTCGTCGATGTCGAGCCCGGCATCCCCGACTACCGGCGCAAGACGAGCGGGCGGTCCCGGGACACGCCGACCGATCCCCGGCCCGCCTGGGTCGTGCGGGACGGCGCGTACGTCTCCGCCCGCTGGCCGGGCGACGCCCACACGTTCGCCCGGACGTTCGCCGAGGTGCTCGCCGAACATTTCCCGTAGCGGCCGAGCTCAGGCCCCGCCGAGCACGAGGTCGAATGCCTCCGGTGGCATGACCGTGCCGAAGTACAGGTCCTCGGCCGCTCCCCATCGGGCCTCCCACTCCGCCCGGAAGCCTGCTCTTCGCGCTGCAGGAGCCGTGCCCGGCGGACGTCGTGCGGGACCTGCAGCAGGACCCGCAGGTCCGTCAGGTCAGCCAGCTCGGGTCGGGCGCTGTAGGCACTGTCGAGGATGACCACGTCGCAGGGCCCACCCGCGACGTCCGCTGACAGGCTCCCGTCGTCGGCATCCCAGTCGTAGGGGCGCCAGGTCGCCGCCGCGCCACGACGCAACCGCTCGAGCGCGGCACGCTGGCGACGCCAGTCGACGACCAGCTCCATCTTCCGCCGCGCGTCCATGGCGTCCCAGTACTCGTCCGTCCCGCGGTAGAAGTCGTCGCCGTCGATGACGAGGGCGCCCGACGGCGGCCGCCAGGGTGGACTTCCCGGCGCCCGAGGGCCCGTCGAGCGCAACGAGGACCGGACCGGCTGCTCCCCGCGCCAGGTCCTCAATCCGTCGGCCCAGCACGTCTGCGGGGCCCGGAGCGGCGCGGTGAGTGGGTCCGTCGTCCACGGCCCGGGCCGCTAGACCCACTTGACAGTCTTGTTCTGAACAGATGAGGCAAGTTTTGCGTCAGGCAGCCAGCCGGGCCGTGCGGACTGCGTTGTCGAGTTCGCGTTCGTAATTTCTCCAGGCGGCTGTCAGCGGGCGAGGCGCTGGTGCAGAGGGCCGCGTCAGAGCGGCCAGATCTGTGAGAGCTGGGATGACGACGCGGGTGGCGAGCTGGGTGAAAAAGGCGCTGACGCGCAGGCCGTGGGGGGTGACGCGATAGGTGTTGGTGGCCTGAACGCGTTCGACGAGGCCCTTGAGGCGCAGGCGTCGCAGGTCGTAGGAGGCCTGAGCCGATGAGTAGTCGCTTCGCCAGTGGGCGGCCATCTGGGCTCGCAGGGACTTGTTGGTCAGTCCCCCGATGACGTGGGCGAAGGCGGCGATGGAGCCGAGCAGAGCCATGGTCCGGGGGTCTCCGAAGCGCAGGCCCGGGGCACGCTGGCCGTCGTGGACGCTCGGGAGCACGATCGACTCGAGGGTGGCGGGGTCGGGAAGCCCCGGCCGTCCCTCGCCGAGGGTGGCCAAGAAGCGGGCGTTGGTGGCGGTTCCGGCGCGGCGCAGTGCGTTCCAGTTCTCGGCGCTGAGGGTCTTGTGCAGGGCGAAGTCGCTGGCGTTGTTCACCGTGGTCTCGACTCGCAGGGCCCGGCCCTCTTTGAGATAGGCCTTCGCTTTGGACGACTTGTAGTGGATCTGGAGCTGAGGGGCCGTGTCGCGGGTGATGACCTCGGTGGCGAAGCGCCCAGGGGTCTTGAAGCGGCCCCGGTTGCGAACCGAGCGGTCGACGAGCAAGGAGACCCGCTCGGGACGACCGAGGTCGAGGTGGTCGCCGATGGCCGCCTCGAACCAGGCCCGGGCCCGTCGGGGCTGGTCGAACACCGCGGTGTCGGAGACCTCGAACTGGGCGATGGAGTAGGACCATTCGAACCCGGCCGCCCGGTCGTGGGTGCACAGGGGGTCGGGCACGACGGCCATCATGCGGGCCAGGAGTGCGCGCAGGTGACCGGCGCCGAGGCGGGCGCAGATGCGATGGGCCACGGCGGGATCCTCGACGCTGCGCAGACCGTTGTCGAGGGCCTCGAAGCCGATGCCGGCCTTGGCCAGCTGGCACTTGGCCCACTCGTGGCCGTTGGCACAGCACCACAGCGGGTAGGGCGCGTAGGAGCAGATCTTGACGAAGGCCGGTCCCCACTCGGGATCGGCGAAATAGAAGTACCAGTGGTCGGGCACCGAGGACTGGCGACGCCAGGCGATGTGGGGATGGCTGGAGCGATGCTGGACGTGGGTGTCGTCGACGTAGCCCCGCCACGCCGAGGTCCGCTCCTGGGCCTTGCCGACCAGCACCAGCCCGGGTCGACCCGTCGCCGCCGCCTCGTCTTGGTGGGGCCGAGCGATGTCCTCTTTGGACTCTCCGGACTTAAAGCGCACCACGGGCACCCGGGTGTTTTCCACGAGCGCCTCGAGCTCGGCAACGAGTCGTTCGCGGTTGCGGTTGAGCAAGGCGGGAGAGGGGATGAAGCCGCCTCGATTGAGCAGGAACTTGACCACCCCACCCTCGTACTGGAGTCCTCCGATGTAGCCCCGGATGCCGATGCGGTCCACCGAGGCACAGCGGAAGCTGACGTGCTCGTCCAGTAGCGTTGCCACGGTCCCCATGGCGACCTCCTCTCCGACCGTTGCCGCGGTCGATCAGCAGTTCTGACAGGGAGGACGCTATGGGGACTCTCACGTCTCTTCCGATGGAGGCGGGCACAGGGCCGGCTTCGCCGGCCCGGCACCAGTTCAACGAGCACCGGGTCCCAGCCGCGAGGGAGCTCAGACCAAGCTGGAGGTCGACAACCGTGAGCACACCGCGAACACCGCGGTGGGTCTGAGATCGCTCGCTAACTCTTGGAGAGGCGGCCGAGGCCGAGGTCGTTGAGCAGGTTCGATATCTGCGTCGACACCCAGCTCACGTTGTCCGTCAGCAGCAGCACCCCGAAGACCACGAGGATGATGCCGGCCACGAGCTCAACGGCCCACAGCCAGTGCCGCGCCCGGGCCAGCGTCGCGGTCAGCCGGCCGAAGGCCAGCCCCACGAGCACGAAGGGCACCGCCAAGCCGAGCGAGTAGGCGAAGAGCAGGAGGACGCCGCCGGGCAGCGTCCCGTTGCGCGCCGCGAGGCTCAGGACGACACCGAGGACCGGGCCGATGCACGGTGTCCAGGCGAACGCGAACGCCATGCCCATCAGCGGGGCGGCCCACACGCCGAGCTTGGAAGGCCGCACGTCGAAGCGGTGCTCGCCCGTGACGCGCGAGACCACACCGAGCGTGCCCGACCCCGCGTGGGCCCAGACGCTCGAGGGCAGCGCGCCCAGCAGCATGACGGCGCCCAGCACGATGATCACCGCACCGCTCACATGGGTCAGCGTGATCTCGTGCGCGTCGAGCAGCCGCCCGATGCTCGACGCCGCGGCGCCCAGTGCGACGAAGACGATCGTGAAGCCGGCCACGAACAGACCGATGCCGCGCAGGACGGGACGAAGGGCGGTCGACGGCGTCGTGCCGTCGCCGCCCGCCTCCAGCTCGGCCGCAGAGAGGCCCGAGACCATGGAGACGTAGCCCGGGACCAGCGGGAGGACGCAGGGGGAGACGAAGGAGAGGATCCCTGCCCCGAAGGCGACGAGCGCGCCGGCCGGATCGGCCGAGATCGTGGCGAGTACGGCGGATGACTGGAGCGCGGCGCCCCTCCGCTTACGTGAGGCTCTTGCGGACCAGGTCCATGTCGGCCTCCACCATCATGGCGACGAGGCCGGCGAAGTCGACCTCGGGCTGCCAGCCGAGGACCTGGTGCGCCCTGGTGGGGTCGCCGACCAGCAGGTCGACCTCGGCCGGCCGCAAGAAGCGCTCGTCCGTGACGACGTGCTGCTCCCAGTCGAGTCCCGCCGCGTCGAAAGCGAGGCGGCACAGCTCGCGCACCTGGTGGGTCTGCCCGGTCGCGACGACGAAGTCGCCCGGCACGTCCTGCTGGAGCATCAGCCACATGGCCCGGACGTAGTCGGCCGCGTAGCCCCAGTCGCGCTGGGCATCGAGGTTCCCGAGCGCCAGCTTGTCGTCGAGCCCCTGCGCGATGCGCGCCACGCCGTGGGTGACCTTGCGCGTCACGAACTCGAGGCCGCGGCGCGGGGACTCGTGGTTGAACAGGATGCCGGACGAGGCGTGCAGGCCGTAGCTCTCCCGGTAGTTGACCGTGATCCAATGCCCGTAGACCTTGGCCACCCCGTAGGGGCTGCGCGGGTGCAGGGGGGTCGACTCCCGCTGGGGGACCTCCTGCACCTTGCCGAACATCTCCGAGGAGCTGGCCTGGTAGAAGCGGATCTCCGGGTCGACGAGGCGGATGGCGTCGAGGACCCGGGTGACGCCGAGAGCCGTGGTCTCGCCGGTGAGCACGGGCTGGCTGAAGCTCGTCTGGACGAACGACTGGGCGGCCAGGTTGTAGACCTCGTTCGGCCGGTGGTCACGCAGGATGTTGATGAGGGACACCTCGTCGAGGAGGTCCCCGGCGACCAATTCGATCTGGTCCTGGATGTGCGCGATGCGCTCGAAGTTCAGCGTGCTCGAACGCCGCACCATGCCGATCACGGTGTAGCCCTGCGCCAGCAGGAATTCGGCCAGGTACGACCCGTCCTGACCGGTGACGCCCGTGATGAGTGCGCGCTTCGGCATCGGCGCAACGCTAGTCCACCGGCGAAACGGCCACTCCGGCGCGCGTACAGTGCCGACGTGGCGACGGCGTGCATGATCTCGTTCCGACTGGGGGGAGGCGACGGCGTCTCGGTCGAGGCGGCCAAATGGGCCGCTGCGCTGGGCCTCCTGGGTTGGCACGTCCGCACCGTCGCCGGGTCCGGCCCCGTCGACACCCTGCTCCCCGGATTGGCGATCGACGCGCCCGAACCGCCGACCCGGGCCGAGGTGCAGGACGCGCTGGCCGGGGCCGATCTCGTCGTCGTGGAGAACCTGTGCTCGCTGCCGCTCAACCCGCCGGCGGCAGCCCTGGTCGCCGCGGCGTGCGCGGGCCGCCCCGCATTGCTACACCACCACGATCTCCCATGGCAGCGGCCGCACCTGGCCCACCTGCCGCCCCCGCCCGACGATCCGGCATGGGCGCACGTCACGATCAACGAGCTCAGCCGCGCCGAGCTGGCCGCCCGCGGGATGACCGCCACGACGATCTACAACGCGTTCGACCCCGACCCGGCACCGGGCGACCGGGCGAAGGTCCGAGCCGCGCTGGGCGCGGGTGACGAGACCCGACTGTTGCTCCAACCGACGCGGGCGCTCGCCCGCAAGAACGTCGCGGGGGCCATCGCGCTGACCGAGGCCATCGGCGGCACCTACTGGCTGCTCGGGCCGGCCGAGGACGGCTACGGGCCCGAGCTCGACCGGCTCGTCGGCCGGGCGCGCTGCCGCGTCGTGCTCGGCCAGCCGGAGGGGGGGTGCTCCATTGCGGACGCGTACGCCGCCTGCGACGCCGTCGTGCTGCCGTCGTCCTGGGAAGGTTTCGGCAACCCGTCGGTGGAGTCGGCGACACATCACCGCCCACTCGCGGTGGGCACGTACCCGGTCGCGGCGGAGCTGGCGGCGTACGGCTTCCGCTGGTTCGACGCCGCCGACCCTGTGCCCCTGGCGCAGTGGTTGCGGGCGCCCGACGACCAATTGCTGGCGGACAACCGACGGGTGGCCGCCGAGCACTTCAACCTGGCCGATCTCCCCCGCCGGCTGTCCCGGGTCCTGGGGCGGGTCCCCGGCCTGCCCGACCCCTCTATGACCGTTCGGTAACCTGAGCGGCATGCCAGGTGCCATGCCGGCCTCCTCGCGACGACTCACCGCCGAACAGCGGCGCCGGCAGCTTTTCACCGTGGCGCTCGAGCTGTTCGCGCAGCGCGGCTACCGGGCCACGACGATGGACGACATCGCGGAGGCGGCGGGCGTCACCAAACCGCTTCTCTACCAGCACTTCTCCTCCAAGCGGGCCCTCTACCTGGAGCTGGTCGACTCCATCGCCCAGGACCTGCTGGCGGCCATCCGGCGTGCGGTCATGCGAGCCGGGGGCCCGCGCCAGCAGGTCGAGCTCGGCTTCGCCGCCTACTTCGGACTCGTCGTGCGCCACGAAGCGGAGTTCCGCCTGCTCTACGGCAGGGACCATGCGGACGATCAGGAGCTGGGCCGCGCACTGCGCACCGTGGAGGACGCGATCGCCGAGGCGATCGATCCGCTGATCGATGCCGGTCTCGACGACGATCACCGGCGTCTGTTGGCCTACGGCATCGTCGGCATGGCGGAGGGAGCGAGCCGGCGCTTCATGGCGCAACGGCCGGACCCCGACGCCGAGCTCGACCAGGAGGCGCAGAAGCTGGCCCGGCGCATGGCCGACCTGGCGTGGGCCGGGCTGCGGTCGGTGCACGCCGACTAAGGCCCGGCCGCCGCCTGCTCAGAGCAGGCTCACCAGCGTCCGGCACATCCCCCACAGCTCGTCCACGCAGGCTTCGTAGACGTCCGCCTCGTGCCCGGCCGGGTCGAGGACGTCCTCGCTGTCGGACACCTCCACGGCCGCGAGACCGAGCGCCGCCACCCGTTCGCCCAGGCCCGGGGGCGCCGACGGCAGGTCGCGGCACAGGCGCCGGATGGTGGCGGTCTTGTCGGCCGCGTCGGGGAAGCGGCGCCGGACGAAGCGCACGTGATCGGCCTCCATGACGACCACCAGCTCGGCGTGCACCAGATCGACCCCGTGGACCTGGCGGCTCCGGTGCCGCCGGAAGTCGGCGCCCGCGAGCTCGGGAAGGCGCGCCAGCGCGGCACGGGTCCGCATCCCCATCGGCTGCCCGTCAATGGTGTGGGTGCCCGCGGTCACGATGTGCAGCGGATCCCCGGCACGGCCGTCGCGCAGGTGCTCCAACATGAAGCCGGCCATGACCGACCGGGCCGCGTTGCCGGTGCAGAGAACCAAGATGTCCGTCATCGGGCGGCCAGCAGCAAGGCGGGGGCGTCGGCATCGAGCGCGTGCTGGGCGTGACGGGTGGTGCTCGTCAGGAACATGAGGTCCCCACGCTCCGTCCGCTGCACGACCATGGCGGCGACGATGGCCATCAGGACGCCGCCGAAGGTGTCCCTCCGCACGTCGGCACGCAGCTGTTCGAGGGAGTAGTCCCGCACCCCGCGTCGGCAGAGGGCGTCGTGGTAGTGCGCCACCAGGTCGTCCTCGTGGGCCCGGCGGTCCTCGGCACTGAGGCAGCCTCCGATGAAGTACGCCACGTCGTAGGACGCCCCCGCCCACGCCACCGTCTGCCAGTCGACGACGACCGGTCGCCGGACGCCCGGCTCGAACAGGAGGTTGTCGAGGCGGAAGTCGCCGTGGCTGGCCGTCCGTGGACCCGTCCGGAGATGCAGATAGGCGGGCAGGTGCTCGGCGAAGAGGCGGCAGACCTCTCGATGATCGGGCGCCAGGGTGTCCTCGTAGCGCTCGAGGAATCCCGGCAGCAGCGAGGATACGAGCATGCAGAGGAGCGCGTCCGACTCGGGCGTGGCCCGGTTGAGCCACTCGAGCGCGGCGAGGTCAGGCGCCTCCCAGCACGGCGCGTGCAGGCCGGCCATCTCGTCGAGGACGGCGGCCGCGACGTCCGGGGTGCAGGCGGCGATCTGGTCCCCCTGCGCGGCGCCGACGACGTCCTGGAGCAGCAGGGTGAACCATCCCGTCTCGGGCTCCACCTCCGCCACGTAGGATGAAGGCACGCGCGCTGCGACGCGCGCCGCGACCTCGCGATAGAAGCGGATCTCGATTTCGTACGCCCGCAGCGCCAACCCGGTGGCGCGGCTCTGCTCGTCCGCCGAGGCGAACTTGCCGACCACGCTGGCCGGTCCGGCCCCCGGCGCGTCATAGACGAGTGAGAACCGTGTGGTGTCGGCCATCTGGCCCGTCCCGACCGGCTCGGTCTCGAACGAGACCACGCGGGGGCCCTCCGCCAGCGCACCCGCGCCGCGCAGGGCGCCGGTCAGCCAGTCCGGCGTGACATCCGCGGCGGAGCGGAGGAGTTCGGGCGGGCTCATGGCAGCCAGAGACTATTGGGCCGACGCAAGGACCAGTGGCTCGAGCCGTTCTCCCTCCAGGCCGGGGGCGGAGGCCGCAGCCAGCGCTGCGGACAACCGGGAACGAGGTGATCCCGTGAAGTCATGCGCCCGGATCCTCCGCAAGAGCGTGGTCGGCGCGCTCGGCGGACTCGCGCTGTCGCTCATGCTCCTGCCGTCGGCCGCGTCGGCCGCGTCGGCCGCCGGCGCGTCGACCGTCGTACCCGTGACGACGTTCACCGTGACGTCGTCGCAGTGCGACGGCCCGACATACCTGCCGGTCCTCGACCCCGCGCTCTTTGACGTGTACGGCACGCTCGACGAGCTCGTGGGGGCTCCCCCCGGAGGAGGGGCGTCTCCGCCGAGCCTCAGCAGCTGCTCGCCTCTTCCCACGGAGCTGTCCCCGGTGGCCGGCAGCGCCTCGGCCACCTCGGTCGCTTCGCCGAACGGTTCGGCCACTGTTTCGGTCCAGGCACTCGGCAACGACCTCGTCGAGGAGTCGGCTGAAGTGGACACCGCGCTCACCGGCTCCGTCACGCTGAACTCGCCCGCGGCGTCGGTCGACTTCTCGATTCCCTACACCACCTCCCCCTTCACCACCTCGGGTTACATGCCGTCAGGCGACACCGCCTTCGCCCGTGTGTCCTTCAGTGGAGCCCTCGGGCTGCTCGGCTGCGTGGACGGCTCGAACGGGATCTGGTCGACACCGCCGGGGCAATACGATCTCGAAGCGCCGATGGGACCGGCGTCCGGGACCGCCACCGTCCAGCCCTCCTGTCCCGACGGTTCGGATCTCGCCCCGGGCGTGGTGGGGCTTCAAGTGGACCTCTTGGCGGACGCGAACTCCGGAGACAGCGCCCAGGCCGCGGCGTCCGCCAACATCGAGATGCACGGCGTGACCGCCACCATCAACCCCTGACCGGCCGGCTCACCCCGCCGGTGTCGACGACGAGGTGAGCTCACGGCCACGGGATCAGTTGATGTGGATCCCCGAGATCGCCCGGGAGATCACGAGCCGCTGGATCTCCGAGGTGCCCTCGAAGATGGTGTAGATCTTCGAGTCGCGGTGCCACTGCTCGACGGGGTTCTCGCGCACGTAGCCGTAGCCACCGAGGATCTGGATGGCCTGATCGGTCACCCACACCGCGTTCTCACCCGCATAGAGCTTGGACATGGAGCCCTCGCCGTTCTCGAACTTCTTGCCCGTGCTCGCCATGTTGGCGGCCCGGTGCACGAGCAGCCGGGCGGCGTCGGTGTGCATCTTCATGTCGGCCAGCTTGAAGGCGATCGCCTGGTTCTCGATGATGGCCCGGCCGAACTGCTTGCGCTCCTTGGCGTACTCGAGCGAGTACTCGTAGGCGGCGCGGGCGATGCCCACGGCCTGGGCGCCGACGATGGGTCGGGAGGCCTCGAAGGTGGCCATGGCGGCCTGGGTCGAGGTCTTCTTGCCCTCCCTGGCCCGGGCCAGACGCTCGTCGAGCTTCTCCTTGCCACCGAGCAGGCAACGGCCGGGGACGCGGCAGTCGTCGAGCACGACCTCTGCGGTGTGCGAAGCCCGGATGCCCATCTTCTTGAACTTCTGGCCCTGGGAGATCCCCGGCGTACCCTCGGGCACTACGAAGCTGGCCTGACCACGGCTGCCGAGCGAAGGGTCGACCGAGAGCACGAGCACGTGCGTGTTGGCGATGCCGCCGTTGGTGATCCAGGTCTTGGTGCCATTGAGCACCCACTCGTCCTTGGCCTCGTCGTAGACGGCGCGTGACTTCAAGGAGGAGACGTCGGAGCCGGCGTCGGGCTCGGAGACGCCGAAGGCCGCCAGCTTCACGTCCTCGGGGGTACCGAAGCACTGGGGGATCCACTCACCGATCTGCTCGGGCGTGCCGTTGGCGAAGATGCCGGCCACGGCGAGGGTGGAGCCGAAGATGGCGAGCGCGATCCCCGCGTCGCCCCAGCTCATCTCCTCGTTGACGAGGCACATGAGGAGGCCGGTCGGGTCGGAGAAGCACTGGGCGATGAAGTCGAAGGAGTACAGCCCGTTCCCGGCTGCCTCCTTGATGATCGGCCAGGGCGTCTCTTCCTTCTCGTCCCACTCCCGGCCGGCAGGACGGACCACGTTCTCCGCGAACTCGTGGACCCACTTGACGATCTGAAGCTGATCTTCGTTCAGCTCGAGCGAGTAGTCGGACATGTTGCGCCCTCCTTGCGTGACCCCGGCCACGGCCGGACCCGTCTGCGTTCGTTGGAACCAACTCCGGGGCGCGACAGCGTGCGGCGCGCGCCCCAGCCGGTCCCTGGTTACTACACAGTAACCTACCGTCGATTCACTGGTCCACCGCGGGGAGAATCTTGCCGATGACCAGGGGTTACCGGGCGCTCAGCGACGGACGGCGGTGCCCGTGGGGGTGTCCTCGACGGTCCAGCCCCTGGCCACGAGCTCGTCGCGCAGGGCGTCCGCGCGGGCGAAGTCCCTGGTGCGCCGGGCCTCGTCGCGATCGGCCACCAGCCGCGCCGACTCGTCGTCGACCTCGACGTCGGCGGCGCGCAGCGAAAGCCCGAGCGCGGCGGCGAGCACCGCAGCGGTGCGGGCCAGGCGACCGCCCTCCTCCTCGTCACCGGCGTCCGCAGCCGAGTGCGCCGCCGTGACGAGCTCGAAGATGCCGGCCAGCGCGCCGGGCGTGTCGAGGTCGTCGTCCATGTGCGCCCGGAAGGCGGCCGAGGCGCCGGGGTCGATGTCCGAGGCCGGCGGCCTCCCCTCGACCACGTAGCCGTCCTCGGTCCGGGCCAGGAGCTCGGCGACGTCGAAGCGGCGGGCCAGCCCGTCCAGCCGGGCCAGTGCCTTCTCGGCGTCGGCCAGGGTCTCGGGCGTCACCTCGATGGGCGAGCGGTAGTGCGCCCGCAGCACGAGGAGCCGGTAGGCACGGGCGTCGCTGCGGGACAGGAGGTCCGGCAGCGTCGAGAAGTTGCCGAGGGACTTGGACATCTTCGTGCCCTCGACCTCCACCCAGCCGTGGTGCATCCAGTGCCGCGCGAAGGCCTTGCCGTCGGCAACCGCCTGGGCGCGCTCGTTCTCGTGGTGCGGGAACATCAGGTCCTGGCCCCCGCCGTGCAGGTCGAACCCCTCTCCGAGCAGGTCGAGCGACATCACCACGCACTCGGTGTGCCAGCCCGGCCGGCCCGGCCCCCACGGTGACTGCCAGCTCGGCTCGCCCTCCTTCGCCTTCTTCCAGAGGGCGAAGTCGAGGGGAGACCGCTTGTCCTCGTTCGCCTCGACCCGCGCGCCGGCCTGGAGCGACTCCAGCGACTGCTGTGCCAGGAGGCCGTACCCCTGGACCTTGGATACTTCCAGGTAGACGCCGTCGGGCGTCTCGTACGCCATCCCCCGGTCCACCAGATCGCGCACCAGCGCCACCATGTCCTCGATGTAGCGGGTGGCGTGCGGGACGTCCTGCGGGCGAAGGTCCCCGAGCGCGTCCATCGACTCCCACCAACGTTCCTCGAACTCGGCGGCCACGTCGGGCTCGGTGCGCCCGAGCTCGGACGCCCGCTTGATGATGTTGTCGTCGACGTCGGTGACGTTGGCCACGTGGTGCACACGGAGGCCGGTGAAGCTCAGGTAGCGGCGCAGGATGTCGAAGGTCAGGTTGGCCCGGCCGTGGCCGATGTGGGGCAGGTCGTAGACGGTTGGGCCACAGACGTACATCGACACCTCGCCCTCGTTGCGGAGCTCGAGGGGGCGGATCGTGCCCGTGGCGGTGTCGTGAAGGCGCAGCACCCGGGTACGGTAACCCGATCATGTCGACTCCCAGAACCGGAGCGCCCCGCGTCCCCGACAAGCCGACCCTCGACGGCCTGGAGGAGCGCTGGGCCGTCGTGTGGGAGGAGACCGGGACCTACCGCTTCGACCCCTCGGCCACCCGGGACGAGGTCTTCTCCATCGACACCCCCCCACCCACGGTGTCGGGCTCGCTCCACATGGGATCGGTCTTCGGCTACGTGCAGACCGATGCCATCGCCCGCTACCGGCGGATGCGCGGCTGGAAGCTCTTCTACCCCATGGGCTGGGACGACAACGGCCTCCCCACGGAGCGCCGGGTGCAGAACGTCTTCGGGGTGACCTGTGACCCCTCACTCCCCTTCGACCCCGATTTCAGGCTGCCCGAGGAGCCCGGCAAGGACGACATCCCGGTCAGCCGGCCGAACTTCATCGCTCTGTGCCACGAGCTCACCGCCGAGGACGAGCAGGCCTTCGAGGACCTGTGGCGGCGCGTCGGCCTGTCGGTCGACTGGGACCGGACCTACGCCACCATCGGCGACCGCAGCCGGCGGACCAGCCAGCGCATGTTCCTGCGCAACCTTGCCCGCGGCGAGGCCTACTCGTCGGAGGCGCCCACCCTGTGGGACGTCGACTTCCAGACCGCGGTGGCACAGGCCGAGATGGAGGACCGCGAGAGGGAGGGCGCCTACCACCGGGTGCGCTTCGACGACATAGAGATCGAGACGACGCGGCCCGAGCTCATCGCCGCCTGCGTGGCGCTGGTCGCGCACCCCGACGACGAGCGCTACGCGGCGCGTTTCGGCACCACGGTGCACAGCCCGCTCTTCGGGGTCGAGGTGCCCGTCCTGGCCCACCCACTGGCCGAGCCGGACAAGGGTTCGGGCATCGCCATGATCTGCACGTTCGGCGACGTCACCGACGTCGTGTGGTGGCGCGAGCTCGACCTGCCGACCCGCAGCATCGTGACCAGGTCGGGACGGATCACCGAGTCCCCCCCGGCCGGCGTGCCCGACGGAGCGCCGTGGCGTGCCATTGCGGGGAGGACGGTGAAGCAGGCCCAACGCGCCATGGTCGAGATGCTGGCTGCGTCAGGGGACCTCGTGGGCGACCCCCGGACCATCACCCACCCCGTGAAGTTCTACGAGAAGGGTGACCGACCGCTCGAGATCGTCACGAGCCGGCAGTGGTTCATCCGCAACGGCGGCCACGACGAGCGGCTGCGTCGCGAGCAGTTGGAGCGGGCCGCGCAGCTCGACTGGCACCCGCCGTACATGAAGGTGCGCTACGACGACTGGGTCAACGGTCTCAACGGTGACTGGCTAGTCAGTCGCCAGCGCTTCTTCGGCGTCCCCTTCCCTGTCTGGTACCCCCTCGGCGCGGACGGCGAACCGGAATACGACGCGCCGATCGTGCCCGACGAGGCGAGCCTCCCGGTCGACCCGACGACCGACGTGCCCGACGGCTACAGGCCCGAACAGAGGGGCGTGCCGGGCGGGTTCAGCGGCGACCCCGACGTCATGGACACCTGGGCCACGTCGTCGGTCACACCCCAGATCGCCTGCGGGTGGGAGGACGAGCCGGAGCTGTTCGCCGCCACCTTCCCCATGGACCTGCGCCCCCAGGGGCCCGAGATCATCCGCACCTGGCTCTTCGCGACGCTGTTGCGCTCGCACCTGGAGCACCACACCCTGCCCTGGAGGCACGCCACCATCAACGGCTGGATCCTCGACAAGGACCACAAGAAGATCTCCAAGTCCAAGGGCACCAACGTCGTCACCCCCATGGCGACCCTCGAGGAGTTCGGCTCCGACGCGGTGCGCTACTGGGCCTGCAACGGGCGGCCCGGGACCGACACCGCACTCGACACCGGCGTCATGAAGATCGGTCGACGCTTGGCGATCAAAGTGCTCAACGCGTCGAAATTCGCGCTGGGCCGGCTCGGCGACGGGCCGGTGCCCGGCCCTGACGCGGTGCGACAGCCGCTCGACGCCGCGCTGCTGGAGCACCTCGCCGCGCTGGTCGAGGCCACCACGGCGGCGCACGAGGGCTTCGACTACGCGCGCGCCCTCGAGATCACCGAGACGTTCTTCTGGACCTTCTGCGACGACTACGTCGAGCTGGTCAAGACACGGGCCTACGGCGAGGGCGACCCCGCCGGGACGGACTCGGCCCGGGCGACGCTGGCCATCGCCCTCTCGGTGCTGCACCGCCTCTTCGCGCCGTTCCTGCCCTTCGTCACCGAGGAGGTCTGGAGCTGGTGGCAGGAGGGGTCGGTGCACGTGGCGCCATGGCCGGGCATCGCCGAGCTGGGGACGCACGCCGGTGCGGACGCCGACGTGTTGCCGGTGGCCGCCGAGGTGCTGGGGGTGGTGCGACGCGAGAAGACCGCGCACAAGCGCTCCATGCGGGCGCGGGTGGCGCGCCTCACGGTCACCGGGCCGGCGGCGACGCTGGCCGCGGTGGAGGCGGCGCGGGGCGACCTCATGGACGCCGGCGGGGTGGACGAGCTCGTGGTCGCGGCGGGCGACACCCTCTCGGTGGAGGCGGAGCTCGCCGAGGAGGCCTGACCGGGGCGGCAGGTCATGAACGGGTTTCCGACTCCGCGTCAGGTGAAATCGGGCTGGCCGAAGCGCTCGGTCCGTCGTCCGGTGTTGCCGCAGCCCGGGCGCCCTCGAGGAAGTCGGCCACGGCCGAGGTCGTGGCCTGGCAGCGCAGGGAGGCCAGCACGTCGAAGGCGTGCTGGGCCAGGGGCAGCTCGGCATAGGCCACCGGCTCTCGCGACACGGCCCGGAGCCGCTCGACGAAGGTGCGGGCCGTCTCCACCGGCACCAGCGTGTCGTTCACACCGTGGAGCACGAAGAACGGCGGCGCATCGGGGCGGACCCGGAAGGTCGGTGATGCCCCGCGGAAGACTTCGGGGTGCTCGGATTCCTTCGTCTTCATGACCGTCTTCTCCAGCATCTCGAGCAGGCCGGGCCCATAGCGTCCCGACCCCTCCGGAGAGCCCGTCATGTCCATGACGCCGTAGAAGGGGACGCAGGCCTGCACCGCCGTGTCGGCCTCCTCGAAGCCCGGCTGGAAGGCGGGGTCACCCTCACTGAGGGCCAGCAACGCGCAGAGGTGGCCGCCGGCCGATCCCCCGCTGACCGCGACGAAGGAGGGGTCGCCCCCGTACTCCGCGATGTGCTCCTTGACCCACGCCACGGCGCGCTTGGCGTCGACGATGTGGTCCGGCCAGGTGGCCTTCGGGCTGAGGCGGTAGTTGATGGCGATGCAGACCCAGCCGCGGGCGACCAGCTCGTACATCATCGGCTTCCCCTGCTCGCGCTTGTCACCGATGATCCAGGCCCCGCCGTGGATGTACACCATGACCGGGGCCTTCTCGGGCGCAGCGAGGCGCGAGCGGTAGACGTCCAGGCGGTGCCGGCGGATGCCGTCACCCCAGTAGTCGATGTTGCAGGTCGTCTGCACCTCACGCGACTTGAACGGGATGGCGCGGGTCACACGCCACCAGCGGCCCCACGTCGGCGCCATCGGCTGGGTGGGGACCGGGAAGGCGTCGCTGCGCACCTCATCGAGAGCGGCGGCAGTGACGGCGGCGGCCCGGCGGCCGGCGATGCCGAGTCCGAGGAGACCCACCCAGTCGACGACGGCGACGGCCAGGCCGAGCCAGCCCGCCCATCCGTGCAGTGCACCGAACGAGATGAAGATGGCGGTCGCGATCATCTGCCAGACGATGTTCTGGAAGCCGAGCTCCCCGGCGACCCAGCCGGAGACGAAGCTCACGATGGTGAACGGCTCCCGCCGGATCGGGCGGTAGGCGAGCGTCACGGCGGCGGCACCGACGAGCGTGACGATCAGGAAGGCGTAGGACACCACCCCACCATTCTCTCCCGGGAGAGCCCGCGGCGCAGGTCTGCCCTGGTCGCAGCGGGTGCCCGTTTGCCCCAGGGCCCGGTTGGTGCGAGGTTAGGAGGGGACGCGATGACCAAGGAGAGTCGATGACCCCCGAACGCCTCAGCGGGCTCGATGCGAGCTTCCTCTACATGGAGACGCCGACCCTGCACATGCACGTGGCGATCACGGCCGTCTTCGACCCCTCCACCGTGCCCGGCGGCTACTCGTTCCGGCGGGTCCGCCAGCTCATCGGCGACCGCATCCCGCTGGCACCGGTCTTCCAGCGCCGCCTGGTCGAGGTGCCCATGCGGCTGGGCTTCCCGGTGTGGGTGGACGACCCCGAGTTCGACATCGACAACCACCTCCGGCGGGCCGCGCTCCCCTCCCCCGGCGGCATGCGTGAGCTCGCGGACTTCGCGGCCGACGTGATCAGCCGCCAGCTGCACCGCGATCGTCCCCTGTGGGAGATGTGGATCGTCGAGGGCCTCGAGGACGGGAAGATCGCACTGGTGGCCAAGATGCACCACAGCACCGTCGACGGGGTCTCCGGCGCCGAGTTGCTGGGCGTGCTCTTCGACTTCGAGCCCGAGACACCCGCCACGCCGACCCTCACCCCCCGCCAGCTCGACTCGCGCATCCCTTCGGGCGTCGAGCTCGTGTCCCAGGCGATGATCGCCGGCCTGGTGGCGCCCTTCGACGCGGGGCGCATGCTCCTGCGGACGACGCGCAACCTGTTCAGTGTGCGCCGGATCCGCCAGAGCCTGACCGGGAACGCGGCGCTGCCGTTGACGGCGCCGCGCACGTCCATCAACGTGGCCGTCCACGCCCGGCGTCGGGTCGCCTTCGCCGCCGCCGGCCTGGGCGACGTCAAGAAGCTGAAGAACGAAATGGGCACGACCGTCAACGACGTCGTGCTGGCGATGTGCGCCGGCGCGCTGCGCACGTACCTGCTGGCCGGCGACGAGCTCCCCGACGTCCCCCTCGTCACCGTGGTGCCGGTCTCGGTCACACCGGACGTGGCCGAGCTCAGGGGATCGAACAAGGTGTCGGCCATGTTCGTCCCGCTGCCCTGTCAGATCGAGGACCCGCTGGAGCGGTTGCGCGTCATCCACGAGTGCACGAAGGGGGCCAAGGAGGAGCACAAGGCACTCGGGGCCACGACGCTGCAGAACTGGGCCGAGCACGCGACGCCCAACGTGTTCGCCGCCGCGGCCCGCCTCTACACCGGGATGAAGCTGGCCGACCGCCACCGCCCGGTGGCCAACCTGATCGTGTCCAACGTGCCAGGCCCGGACTTCCCCCTCTACCTCGGGGGCAGCCAGCTGCTCGGGATGTTCCCCCTCGGCCCCGTGATGGACGGCTTCGGCTTGAACATCACCATCATGAGCTACCTCGGCGTCCTCTACTGGGGGCTCGCCTCGGACGCCCGGGCCGTGCCACGCCTGTGGGACATCGCGGCGGCGGTGCCGCACGCGCTCACGGAGCTGATGGAGGCCGCTGGGATCGAGCCCGAGCCCTTCGACGTGCCCATCCACCTCGGTCCCGGCATGCCGCCCACGGCGAACTGGATCCGGTCCCACGCGTCGAGCAGGACGGAGGCGACCGGTAGCGTGAGTGCATGACGGTACGCGAGCTCGGCCACCTGGTCCTGTACGTGCGCGACGTCGCTCGCTCGGCGGCCTTCTACCGCGACGTGCTCGGCTGGCGCCAGATCATGCCCGAGCCGGGACTGGACCCGGTCGGGGCTGCGGCGTTCTCGTCGGGCCGCACGCACCATGAGCTCCTGCTGATTGAGGTCGGTGCCGATGCGACGCCGATCCCCCAGGGGCGGCACGTCGGGCTCTACCACTTCGGTCTCAAGGTCGGCGAGACGGACGACGACCTGCGCGAGGCCCTGGCGAAGGTGCGCGAGGCCGGGGCCACCGTCGTGGGCGCCTCGGACCACACGGTCACCCACAGCCTCTACATCCTCGACCCGGACGGCAACGAGATCGAGCTCTACGTCGACGTGCCCGGGGTCGACTGGCGGTCGGACCCGGCGCTGATCGCCGCGCCGATCCGCCCGCTGAAGCTCTGAGCCGGCCCGGCCGGCGCGGAGGCAACGTCCTGTGAGCAGGTCATGAGGATCGTGCGCGCCGACGCCGACGGCGCGCTGGTCGCCGCCGAGGTGCTCGACGGTGGGGGCGTCGTCGTCGTTCCGACCGACACCGTCTACGGGCTGGCGGCACGGCCCGTCGACGCGGCGGCCGTCCAGGCGGTGTTCCGCGCCAAGGGCCGCCCCGAGGGGATGCACCTCCCCGTCCTCGCCGCCTCGCTGGAGCAGGTGCGCGCCCTGGGCGTGGACGTCACCCCGGCCGCGCTCGCACTCGCCCGCTGGTGGTGGCCGGGCCCGTTGACCATGGCGTTCGGCTTCGAGGAGGGGTCCGGGCGACCGCACTGGCTCTCGGGGCGCGACGAGGTGGCGGTCCGGATCCCGGACCACGACTTCCTGCGCGCGCTGCTGGCGCGGACCGGTGTGCTCGTCGTCACCAGTGCGAACCCCCACGGTGCGCCGACGCCACGCACGGCGCTCGACGTGGCGGCGAGCCTGGGCCCGTCCGTCGACCTTGTCGTCGACGGCGGCCAGCTCCAGGACGTCCCGTCGACGCTGGTCACGGTGCGCGGGACCGAGCCGGTGGTCGAGCGCGAGGGGGCCATCTCGCGCGCCGAGGTGGCGGACGCCCTGTCGGACGCACCATGACCCGGCTGCTCCTGGCCATCGAGACGTCGTGCGACGAGACGGCCGCGGCCGTCGTCGACGACGCGTACACGGTGCGCTCGTCGGTGGTGGCGAGCCAGATCGACCTGCATGCCGCCTTCGGAGGTGTGGTGCCCGAGCTGGCCAGCCGCGCCCACGTCGAGGTGATCACCCAGATCGTCGAGCGGGCCCTCGACGAGGCCGGCGTGGTGGGGACCGACCTGGCGGCGGTGGCGGTGACGTCGGGCCCCGGCCTCGTCGGTGCCCTCCTCGTCGGCATCGCCACGGCCAAGGCGTTGGCGCTCGGCTGGGGCGTGCCCGTCGTGCGCGTCAACCATCTCGAGGGCCACCTCGCCAGCGTGTACCTCGCCGACCGCGACGTGCCGTTCCCCCAGATCGCGCTCCTCGTGTCCGGCGGGCACTGCATGCTCACCCGGTCGACCGGACCGGGGCGGTACGAGCTGCTCGGCGAGACCGTCGACGACTCCATCGGCGAGGCCTACGACAAGGTCGCCCGCTTCCTCGGCCTCGGCTACCCCGGAGGCCCAGTCCTCGACCGACTGGCCGCCGCCGGCGAGGACGTGCTCGGTTTCCCGCGGCCCATGCTCGCCGACGGCTACTCGTTCTCGTTCTCGGGACTGAAGACCGCCGTCGTCAACCACGTGCGCGCCGACCCCGGCTTCTCGGAGACGGAGGTCGCGGCCTCCTTCGTGGCGGCCTGCATGGACGTGTTGTGCGCCAAGCTCCGCCGGGCCCTCGAGGAATTCGGCGACCCCGCCGTGGCCATCGTCGGCGGGGTGGCGGCCAGCCCCATCCTGCGCGCCCGGGCCCAGGCCCTGGCCGACGAGTTCGGCACGCGGTTGCTGATCCCGCCCCAATCGATGGCGACCGACAACGCCGCCATGATCGGCGTGGCGGCGTGGCACGTGCTGGGGGCATCGGGCCCGAGCGGTCGGGCCTTCGGGCCCGAGCCGGACCTGCGCCTGCGCTTCGGCTAGTTCTCGGCCCTGGCCCGGCGCCGGCGCGCCCGCGAGCCGAAGGTCAGGGAGGAGAGATCGATCAGCACGCCGACCGCCACGATCACCCAGCCGAACGCGTCGACACCCTTCCCGGGTGCGTAGACCAGCGCGTAGAACAGCGTCGTGTACGGCAGCAGGAGGAAGCCGAGCACGCCCTCCCACCCCGAGCGGAAAGCGATGGCGAGCCGGTCCGTGAAGACCCAGAGCAGGAAGATCACGAAGCGGGGCGAAATGGCCGCGAGGAGTGCGAGGAGGCAGCCCACCGGACCTCAGACCGGGAGGCCGCCGGTGGCGGCCCAGGTCGACCCCGTGTCCCGGTAGGCCGCGATCGTCCGCTCGGCGATGCGCATCTGATGGATCTCGTCGGCCCCATCGGCGAATCGCGCCCAGCGGGCGTGCTGCAACATGGAGGCCAGAGGGGTGTCCGTCGAGTAGCCGAGTGCGCCGTGGACCTGCACGGACCGGTCGATGATGCGATTGAGGCTGTTCGCCACGAAATGCTTGGTCATGGACACCTCGGTCCGGAACTCCTCGCCGCGGTCGATCTTGTAGGCCGCATGGAGCACCATGAGCTTGCACTGGTACAGCTCCATGGCCGAGTCGGCGATGAGCCACTGCACGCCCTGCTTCTCGGCCAGGAGGGAGCCGTGCGAGTAGCGGTTGAGGGAGCGGTCCACCATCATGTCGAGCGCCGTCTCGGCCTGGGCGATCCAGCGCATGCAGTGAGCCAGACGGGCGGGACCCAGCCGGTACTGTCCCAGCCGGTGGCCGTTGCCGCGGCCACCGAGGATCTGTGAGTCGTGCACTCGGAGGTCCTCGATGACGATTTCGGAATGGCCGGTCGAACCGTGCATCGTCTCCACCTCGCGCACGTCACGCCAGCCCTCCGCCGGGAGGTCCACGAGGAATGCCGTGTTGGCGCCGCGGGAGCCCGCGGGGACGTCGGGCTCGGTCCGGGCCACCAGGATGGCGAACTGGGCCCGACGCGCGTTCGAGATGAACCACTTGTGGCCGTTGATGATCCACTCCTCCCCGTCCTTCTCGGCCCTGGTCTGAATGAGCGTCGGGTCGGAGCCCGCCACCTCGGGCTCGGTCATCGCGAAGCACGACATGGCGGTGCCCTCGCAGAGCCGCCGCAGATAGTTCTCCTTCTGCGTCTCGGTGCCCCAGTGCAGAAGCGTGTGCATGTTGCCCTCGTCGGGCGCCATGCAGTTGAGGATCCATGGCCCGAGCCGGGTCTTGCCGGCCTCGGACTGCACCATGGCCAGCTCCACGTGCCCCAGGCCCAGGCCGCCCCACTCCTTGGGCATGTGGGGCAGCCACAGTCCGGCCCTCTTGGCTTCCTCGCGCAGCTCCACGATGGTGACGAGGTACTCGCGGCGCGACGTGACCTTCCCCTCGTCGTCGAAGCCCTCGATCCTGGGCTGCACCGTGTCGCGGATGAAGGTTCGCACGCGAGCCCTGATCTCCTCGTGTTCGGGAGCGAGGGTGAAGTCGATGGCCATGTGCTCCTCCCGGCCTCAGTAGAGGCCCACCACGTTGCCGTCCCCGTCGATGTCGATCCGTTCGGCGGCAGGGCTGTGCGAGAGCCCGGGCATGGTGCGCATGTCGCCGCTGACCAGATACACGAAGCCGGCCCCCACGTTGGCCCGCGCCTCTCGCACGGGCAGACGCCAGCCCCGCGGGGCGCCCAGGAGCTTCGGATCCGACGAGATTGACAGGTGGGTCTTGGCGATGCAGACCGGGAGGGAGCCGAAGCCCGCCCGCTCGTAGGTGTCGAGCTGGCTCGCCGCCTCCGGCAGGTAGTCGACCCCGTCGGCGCCGTAGACCTCCGTGGCGATGGCCTCGACCTTCTCGCGCAAGGTCGCTTCGTCGTCGTAGAGCATGCGGAACTCGCCCGGCTCGGCTGCGGCCTCGACCACCGCCTCGGCCAGCTCCACCGCGCCCTTGCCGCCGTCCACGAAATGCGTGCAGACCGCGGCACGCACCCCCACCGAGGCGGCGATCTGCCGGATGGCGGCGTGCTCGGAGGGGAAGTCACCGTCGATCGCGTTGATGGCGACCACGGGGGTCACCCCGTGACGGCGCACGATGGCGAGATGGGCCAGCAGGTTGGGGGCACCGAGCTGCACCTCCTCGGGGTTCTCCTCCAGCATGGCCGGCGGCAGCGGGCGTCCGGCAACGACCCGGTGCCGGCCGGAGTGCAGCTTCATCGCCCGCACCGTGGTGACCACGACCGCGGCGTCGGGCGCCAGGCCCGAGGTCCGGCACTTGATGTTGAAGAAGCGCTCGGCCCCCATGTCGGCGCCGAACCCGGCCTCCGTCACCAGGTACTCGCCGGCGTGGATCCCGATCAGGTCGGCCACCACCGACGAATTGCCGTGGGCGATGTTGCCGAAGGGGCCGGCATGGACCAGCACGGGGGTGTTCTCGAGCGTCTGCAAGAGGTTGGGCTTGATGGCATCACGCATGATCACCGTCATGGCCCCGGCGGCCTTCAGCTGCTCCGCCGACACCGGCTCCCCAGCCTTGGTGTAGCCGGCGACGATGCGGCCCATGCGCTCGCGCAGATTCTGCAGCGAGCAGGTCAACGCGAGGACGGCCATCACCTCGGAGGCCGCCGTGATGTCGAACCCCGTCTCCCGCGGAATGCCGTCCAGCCCGGAACCGAGGCCGCTGACGATGTTGCGCAACGATCGGTCGTTGACGTCCAGGACGCGCTTCCACGTGATCCCGTGCGGGTCGATCCCCAGCGCGTTCGCGTTGTAGAGGTGGTTGTCCACCATGGCCGCCAGGAGATTGTTGGCCGCCGTGACCGCGTGCAGGTCGCCGGTCAGGTGGAGGTTGAGGTTCTCGAAGGGGACCACCTGGCTGTACCCGCCGCCGGCGGCGCCGCCCTTGATCCCGAAGGTGGGGCCCATGGAGGCCTGGCGGATGGCCACGGTGGCCTGCCGTCCGACGCAGGCCAGAGCCTGGCCGAGGCCGACCGTCGTCGTCGTCTTGCCCTCCCCGAGCGGCGTCGGGGTGACCGCCGTCACCACGACATAGCGGGCCTGCGGCCGGTCCGCCAGGGCCTCGACGGCATCGAGGCTCACCTTGGCCACGTGGTTGCCGTAGGGCTCCAGGAGCTCGGGGGAGATGCCCATCTGTGCGGCGATGTCGGCGACCGGGCGGAGGGTCGCACGCCGCGCGATCTCGATGGCCGGGGGCACAGGCACCGTGAGGGATCATGCCAGACCCCGGCGACCGGCCGCCGAGAGGGGAATGTGACCAAAGGCCCTACGCATGCACGGCTCCCGCCGGGAAGAGTGGCCCCACCAGGAGTGTGCGGCGCGCCCGTCGTGCCGCGGGCGCTGAAAGGAGCGTTGCCATGTCCAAGGCAGACGGTGTCTTCATCTACATCGGGACGTACGCCAGCGAGGTCGACGCCCGCGCCGACTATGACGTCGTCAAGGACCTCCACGCCGTGGGGGCGGTCGGCACCTACGACGCCGCGGTGGTGACCAAGGACGACTTGGGCAAGGTCCACGTGAACAAGGACGAGACCACGACCCGCCACGGGGCCTGGGGCGGTGCCGGGGTCGGCGCACTGGTGGGCATCCTGTTCCCGCCCTCCATCATCGGCTCCGCCGTGGTCGGCGCGGCCATCGGGGGTGTCAGTGGCCACCTCTGGAAGGGCATGTCGCGGGCCGACGTGAAGGAGTTCGGCGACGCCATCGACGCCGGCGAGGCCGCCCTGGTCATCGTCGGCGAGACGACCATTGAGTCCTATGTGGAGAAGGCCGGGCTGAAGGCGCAGAAGAAGGTGTCCAAGGAGCTGCAGGTCGACAAGAAGGACGTCGACAAGGCCGTCCAGGAGGCGGCGCAGGAGCTCTCCTGAAGGCCCGCGGGCCGGGGCCCGACCCAGGCGGCGCGCCGCCCGGTAGCGTTCGGGCGGTCCGCAGCACCCGCGCGGCGCGCCGAAGGTCATGATCGCCCTCCACATCCTGTCCCTGCTCTTCGGCACCCTCGTCGTCCTCGCCATCCTGGGCTCGGCGCTCAAGACCGTGGTGCTGCCCCAAGGGGGGTTCCCCCGGCTGTCCCAGGCCGTCTTCGCGCTGGTGTACCGCATCCTCGTGCGCCGGTGGCGCAGCGGGTCGTTGGCCAAGGCGCTGCGGGCGCTCTACGCGCCGGTCGCCCTCGTGAGCCTCCCGCTGGTCTGGATGCTCCTCATGGTCGTCGCCTTCACCTTCGTTTTCTGGGGCACGGGCAGCCTGACGATTCAGAAGGCGTTCGAGATCAGCGGCTCCTCCCTCACGACGCTCGGGTTCTCCAAGCCGGACGGGACGGGCCGCATCTGGCTCGCCTTCATTGAGGCCACGATCGGGCTCGGGCTGGTCGCCCTCCTCATCAGCTACCTCCCGACCATCTTCTCGGCCTACAACGGGCGCGAGAAGGGCATCATCAGGCTGCGCCCCGTCGCCGGGACGCCCCCCTGTGCCACCGATCTCCTGCTGACGCTGCACCGCACGGGAGTCCTCGACAACCCCGACTTCTGGAAGACCCAGGCCGACTGGATGCTCGACCTCGAGCAGACCCACGCCGCCTTCCCGATCCTCTCCTACTTCCCCGAGACCGACACCGACCATTCGTGGGTCGCCACCGTCGGGACCTTGCTCGACGCCGCCGCGCTGGTCGTGTCGGCGTCGGAGACGGAGGCCGGCGAGGTCTACGCGGACGTGGAGAAGGGGCCCCTGCTGATCCTCGTCTACGGGCTGCCGCTCGTCGTGCGCATCGCCAGGGCGGCCAACATCCCGCTCCCCCAGCCGACGAGGCTGGCCGAGCTCACCCCGCACTTCGGGGAGCCCGCGCCGCCCATCAGCATCGGCCGGGACGAGTACCTCGCCGCCATGGCCGCCGTGGCTCCCATCCTCGTGCTCGACCCGGGCCGCGAGGAGGAGGGATGGCGCCGTTTCGCCCGGATCCGCTCCGCCTACGACCCCGCACTGCGGGCCCTGGCCGGCCTCACCTCCGCCTACTCCTCGCCCTGGACGACAGACCGCCCGGCCGAAGTCGGAAAGCCGCGCTTCGTGCGCCGGCGCCCCCTGCACGTCGACTGGTCGATGGACGTGGCGGCGCCGGCCGGCGCACCCCTCTCCTGACCGCTACAGGTGGCTACAGGTGCCTACAGGTGGCTGAAGCCGCCCGACTCCTCCTTCGTCATGGACACGGTGACCGGGTGGCGGTCGAAGTGGGAAATGGACTGCGTCATGTCCTCGAGCAGCAGCCCGGCCAGGTCCCGGCTCACGCCCTGCCGCACCAGGATGCGCTGGACCGATATGTCGGCGACGGACCCGGTCAAGGGGTAGGCCGGCACCTGCCAGCCGCGCGTCCGCAGGCGGTCGGCGACGTCGTAGAGCGTGTAGCCCGAGTCCTCGCCCTGCCGGATGCGCCAGGCCACCGAGGGGATCCCCGTGAGGGGGTCGGAGTCGCACAGCAGCTCGAACGGGCCGAGCTTGACGATCTCCGCCGCCAGGAACTGGCCGGTGTCGTAGCAGGCGGTGTGCACGTTGCGGTAGCCGTCCATCCCCAGGCGGATGAAGTTGTAGTACTGGGCCACGATCTGGCCGGCGGGCCGGGAGAAGTTGATCTGGAACACGGGCATGTCCCCGCCGAGGTAGGTCACGTGGAAGATGAGGTCGTCGGGCAGCTCCGAGGCGTCGCGCCACAGGACCCAGCCGACGCCGAGTGGCGCCAGCCCGAATTTGTGCCCCGAGGTGCTGATGGACTTGACCCGCGGGACCCGGAAGTCCCACAGGATGTCCGGGGCGCAGAACGGGGCCAGGAAGGCGCCGCTGGCCCCGTCCACGTGGATGTCGACGTCGAGGCCGGTGTCCTCCTGGAGCTTGTCGAGGGCCTCGGACAGCGCGAGCACAGGCTCGTAGGCGCCGGTGTAGGTCACGCCGAAGGTGGGCACCACCATGATGGTGTTCTCGTCGACGCGCTCGAGCATCTGCTCCACGTCCATGCAGTAGCGACCCGGTGACATGGGGATCTCGCGCATCTCGATGTCCCAGTACTTGGCGAACTTGTGCCAGACCACCTGGACGGGCCCGCACACCATGTTCGGGCTGTCGGTCGGCTTCCCGGCGGCCCGGCGCTTGGCCCGCCAGCGCCACTTGGCCGCCATCCCACCGAGCATGCAGGCCTCCGAGGACCCGATGGCCGAACAGCCGACCGGATCCTCGGTCGTGGGCGCGTTCCACAGGTGGGACAGGATGGAGACGCAGCGGTGCTCGAGCTCGGCCGTCTGGGGGTACTCGTCCTTGTCGATGAGGTTCTTGTCGATAGAGAGGTCCATCAACTGGTGGATCTGCGGCTCCTCCCACGTCTGGCAGAAGGTGGCCAGGTTCTGGCGCGCGTTGCCGTCGAGGAGCAGCTCGTCGGAGATCGCCTGGAACGCCTCGAGCGGCGGCATCTCCTGGCCGGGGCAGTGGTGCGTGGGGAGGCCGGCCAACATGTCCCGGTCGGCGTAGAGCGAGTCGAGCATCCCCTCCCGGACGGTCTCCCTCTTGTGCAGCGGCATCGCGGCCCTCCTGTCGGCTCGTACAGCGGTACGACCCACCGTACCGGCCCACTCGGCCGCGAGCGACCGGAGACGCGATCAGTCGCGGGCTGCTCCGGCAGTCCTACGCGGCCGGAGCTCGTCGCGAGTGAGGAGTCGTTCAGGAGGCGATCAATTGCAGGCGTGCCCGCTCGTCACGCCGGCCCGAGTGGACCCGGCGCTCCGGCGCACGTGCAACGGCACGCTGGTCGGCGCTCTCGGGTCGGTCCGCCAACTTCGAACGGAGCTGACGGAGCGCCTTGGTGTGGATCTGGCACACCCGGCTCTCCGTGACGCCCAGGACGTCACCGATCTCCGTCAGCGTGAGGCCGTCGTAGTAGTACATCATCAAGACGGTGCGCTCCCGCTCGGGCATGCCATCGACCGCCCTGACGAGCGCCTCCTTGGACTCCTTCGCCTCGAGCATGTCCACCGGGCTGTGCGACCGGTCGGGCAACGTCTCGCCGAGCGTCGAGCGCTCGGAGCGCTCACCCCCCCGCAACGTCTCATCGAGAGCCATAATGCCGACCGTGGAGATCTTGCGTAGTGCCTTGTGAAACTCGCCGACGGTCATTTCGAGCTCGGCGGCGACCTCGGCCTCGTTCGGCGTACGGCGCAGCGTCCCCTCGAGATGCGTGTACGCCTGCTCGACAGCACGCGCCTTGGTGCGTACTGACCGGGGCACCCAGTCGATGGAACGGAGTTCGTCGATGATCGCCCCCTTGATGCGCGGGATGGCGTATGTCTCGAACCGCAGGTTGCGGTCGGGCTCGAAGCGCTCGATGGCGTCAATGAGCCCGATGATCCCGTAGCTCACGAGATCCTCTTCGTCGAAGTGCCGGGGCAGGCCGGCCAGGACGCGGCTGGCGACGTACTTGACGAACGGCGAGTAGAAGATGATCAGCTGGTTGCGCAGCGTCTGTGACCCGGTCCGCTTGAACTCGGACCACAGGTCGTTGATGCCTCTCTCGGCCGACTCGTGCGCCGTGGAAACTTGACGTGACGTCGATCCCACGTTTCCCCCTCCCTCAGGTGGCATCTCCGACAGATGCCACTTCTTCTCCTGAGGCCCAGGTGACCACGCCCATTTCGCATTCGCCATCAGCGTGTTTCAGGAGTACACCACTTTAATCAACCGTGTGTTGTCAGAGCGGTTGCTCGAACGTTGCTCCCCGGTTGCAGAGGCCACCGCAACCAGCGAGCAACAATTCCGTGGCGGTCGAACGTGGCGTGGTGCCCGTCGTCCGATCGCCGTCGTATCGTCACCGGACCGGCGTGGGGTCTGGGGGCGTGCCGTGCCGATGGCCGTTCCCCGGAGCACCCGGTTCCAGGCGTGCGCCACACACCGGCGGCCTGGATGCGCGGTGGGGCTTTGTTCCCAGGGTCGAAGCCATCCCTCAAGGTCGCGGCCTGTCGAACCGACATTTCGGGAGTGAGTGAGAGGGAGAGTAGGTGAGGGCGCTGTGCTCGACATCCCAGAGAGGACCCTGCCGCACATGACTCCGCCAATTGACGTCGCGCTCCGTGCCACGACCCACGCTCGCGGCCCGCGGATCACGAGGCCGGCGGGCGCCACCTCCCCGTCCACGAACGGCAGCGCCGACAGCGCCGAACAGACGATCCTGGTGGCCGAGGACGACCTCAGCTGCCGCAGCGCGCTGCATACGTATTTCGAGCGGTCCGGATACCACGTCATCGAGGCGATCGACGGACCATCGACACTGCGGGCGGTCTTCCAGCATTCAGCCAGCCTGGTGATCCTCGACCTCGGACTCCCGGGCTTCGACGGCAGCGATGTGCTGGCCAAGATCCGCCGCCACAGCGCCCTACCCGTCATCGTCTGCTCGGGCCGCGTCTCAGAAGACGAGCGCATCCGCATGCTCAATCTGGGAGCCGACGACTACGTTCTCAAGCCCTTCTCCTTTGCCGAGCTCGAGGCTCGGGTTCGTGCCGTGCTGCGCCGTGGCAACAACCAGCCGGCGGCGACCTGCTTCCACCACGGTGAGCTGGTGGTCGATCGCGACACGCGCACGGTGACCATCCGCGACGAGGTGGTGCCGATGACCCGCAAGGAATTCGATCTGCTCGCCTTCCTCGCTGCGTCTCCGGGCCAGGTCTTCTCACGCGAGGACCTCCTCGAGCGGGTCTGGGGCTCCACCGAGGAATGGCAGGGCCGTTCGACGGTGACCGAGCATGTGCGGCGCGTCCGGCTGAAGATCGAGCCCGATCCGGACACGCCACGGTGGATCACCACCGTCCGCGGCGTCGGCTATCGCTTCTCCGTGCCCGAAGCCTGAATCCCCGCGCCCGGATTGGGCCGAAAGACCTATGCAGCCGGACGAATTGCGCTCCGACAATTAGTTGTGACGACCCGCAGCCGCATGAGTGGTACGGAAAGGGACAAGGGGGAATTCACCATGACATCCGGCTCGCTGCGCGCGCCCGGTCAGCAGCATCGGTTCACCGCCGCACCCCGCTCCGCCATCTCCGGATCCGGCGGCGCGTGACTGATGCCACTCGACGTGTCAACCCGCTCGACGGCTCATCACGGGGATCCGCCTTCCAAGCGGCTCGGTTCCAACGACCCCGGCGTCCTGATTCCGCCAGGCGCGGGCGGCGCCGCGGTGCGGACGATCCTCGTGGCGGAAGACGACAGCAACTGCCGTCGGGCCCTGCAGCACTACCTGAGCCGGTTCGGCTACCACGTCATTGAGGCGGCCAGTGTCACGTCCTCGCTCGAGGCCGCCTTCAGCGACCTGGCTGATCTGGTCATCCTCGACCTGGACCAGGGCGGCGGGACCTCCGAGGTCCTGACCAAGATCCGGCGCCGCAGCACGGTCCCCGTCATCGTCTGCTCGGGCCACGCCTCCGAGCGCGATCGCGTCAGCCTGCTGAACCTCGGTGCCGACGACTTCATCACGAAGCCGTATTCTTTCGCCGAGCTCGAGGCGCGTGTGCGGGCGGTCCTCCGCCGGGGCACTGCGGCACCGACGACGACCCTCGACCACGGCGACCTGGTCATCGACCAGGGCACCCGGACGGTGACGGTCCGCGCGTCCGAAGTCGCGATGACGCGCAAGGAGTTCGACCTGCTGGCCTTTCTGGCCTCCGCACCGGGACGGGTCTTCTCGCGCGAGGACCTGCTCGAACGGGTTTGGGGTTCCAATGGGCGCTGGCAGGGCCGTTCGACGGTCACCGAGCACATCCGCCGGGTCCGCCTCAAGATCGAGGCCGACCCCGAGAACCCGCGGTGGATCACCACCATCCGCGGCATCGGGTACCGGTTCTCCGACCAGGGCGGCTAGCGCGCACCACGGCCCCCGGGCCGGCGCTCGCTACTCGGCGGGGTGCTCTCCGACCAGCAGGTAGCCACCGCCGTCGGACGTCGGCACGATTGAGAAGAACCTGTCCTCGGTGCTCAGTCCGGCGCGGGAACCGTAGAACGGTGCGTTGAAGGCGAACACGCCACCGTCCGACGCCACCTCCCAGTAGCCGGCGCCGTCGGTGGTGGCCGCCATGCCCACGATGGGCGCGTCGAGCGCCGTGCCGCCCATCGACCCGTGGAACGACGCGTC
>Ga0181536_10000914_pt1 | contig 35339 bp, 16 predicted proteins | sample PEATcosm2014_Bin_41_FD_121105 | JGI IMG/M metagenome (GOLD analysis project Ga0181536, IMG submission 121105) | Peatland microbial communities from MTU Mesocosm Facility, Houghton, MI, USA - PEATcosm2014_Bin17_60_metaG | ecosystem: Environmental > Terrestrial > Soil > Wetlands > Peat | place...
AAGTCCGACGGCAGTGTGATTTACGGCCCGGCCGACGGGAACACTTTGTGGCAGGCTCTGGGAGCGCCCTGCTCCGTTAGTTCCGATCTTGATGAGATCGCCCAGTACGACAAGCTGGGCAACGTCTGGGTGATGATGATGCCTCAATACGAGAATCCGCCGTACCTCTGTATTGCGGTATCAACCACGTCGGACGCCACCGGATCGTGGAATCTCTACGCATTTGAAATACCGGTAAATGCCACACTGTGTGACTGCGCGCCGATGCCGGACTATCCAAAGTTGGCCGTCTGGCCCGACGCTTACTACATCGCATACGCTCAGGCCGTGGACCTGGTTTATGAGGGTCCCGCGGCCTGTGCGGTCGACCGCAGCGCCATGCTAAGCGGGGCGGACGCCACCATGCAGTGCTTCGCGAACAACGGCACATCCAACAACCTGTGGCTACCTTCCGACGTGGACGGGACCACGGCGCCTCCCAGTGGCGCGCCAGCTTATTTCCTGAATTTCGACGTGAACGATCAGTCGCTCGATCTCTGGCAGTTTCAGGTCGACTGGACGACGCCCGCTAATTCCATGTTTTCCGGACCGACGAATATCCCCGTGGCGGCATTCATTGAGCCTTGCGGCGACACGGTCACAGTATTCACCCCCGCCGATAACTGTGTTCCCCAGGCGGGAACCTCGCAAATGCTGGGTGTATTCGGTGACCGGTTGATGTACCGGCTGGCATATCGCAACTTCGGCAGCTACCAGGATCTGGTCGCCAACCACTCGGTCCAGGTCGCTTCCGGCAGCGACCAGACGGGCATTCGATGGTACGAACTGCGCAACACGGGCTCGGGTTTTTCGGTTTACCAGCAGGGGACGTACGCGCCGGATTCGAATTATCGCTCGATGGGCAGCATCGCGATGGACCATGTGGGGGATATCGCGGTGGGGTACAACGTCTCGAGCAGCAGCATGAGTCCGTCGATCCGCTACACTGGCCGCCAGTCCACGGACACGCTGGGCGCGATGGAAACAGAGATCGATATTTTGTCCGCGGCTGGCGTTGCCACCGCATCGCAAACCGATTCCGCGCGCTGGGGCGACTACAGCAGCATGGCGATCGATCCGACTGATGACTGTACCTTCTGGTATACGAATCAATATCAGTCAGACAACGGTGACAATAATTGGAGTACGCAGATCGCATCCTTCAGCTTCCCAGCCTGTGCGGGGAACTTCACGCTGAGTTCCTCTCCGAGTTCCCTTACCGTGAGCTCTGGCGAACAGGGTACGGTTACGCTGACCGTGATGCCGCAGGGAGGGTTCAAATCTACCGTCAGCTTTAGCTGCTCCGGTCTGCCTACGGGGGCCACTTGCTCCTTTAACCCGTCCCAGGTAACGCCATCGGGAGCCGCCATTACCACCCAACTCACCGTCTCGGTTGGCGTGCAGTCCGCCTCACGACGGATGCCGAACCCGTTTTTACCTGTGACCGCGATGGCCGCTGCTTTTTGCATGATCGGCTGGCGCAGAGCGCGCAGCCCGCTCATGCTAATGCTAGCGGCAGTGCTCATCGGCGTGGGGGCGATGTCGGCCTGTGGTGGTGGTACCGGCAGAGGATCGACCCCGATAACTTCGACTGTGGCCGTCGTTGCCACGGCGGGCAACATTCAGCAGACCACGACGATTACCCTTACGGTGAATTAGCCTGGTTGCACCTTAGGTTAGGCGTTCGAATCAATAATGGCTTGCGCGTGAGTTCATACACCTGCCGTCCGACTGCGACTGAAATCATCTCTGTGGCGAGAACCCTGCTTGCGCGAGCGCATTGAAACAATGTGAAGTTGCGGACTGAAATACTCAGCCCAGCGGCGTGGGTTCGCACTACCGAGCGGGCGTGGATACTCTTTCGCGGGACTGATGTGATTTTTCTTTGACGGACTCGCGGGACTGGGTGCGCAGGAAGAAATCGAGGTTACCGCGCATCACCAGGTGTGGGGCCAGCGTGACGTGGTGGGAGGAATTGCTCCCGTCGGAGAGGAGCGTGCGCAACATGCGAAACGCCATCCGCCCCTGGGTGCGCGGACGCTGGTAGATGGTGGCAGCCACGGCGCCCGATCGAATCTGCGGAACAAGATCGGGGAACAGGTCGGTGGTGATGATGGTCAGACCGGGGAGCAATTTCGCATCCCGGGCTGCCTTCACCACGGGGATCGAATCCTCGGTGGTTACATACACTCCACACAGGTCGGGATGCTCGGCAAACAGTTTGCGGCATTTGCGGTTGGCCTCCGCCTCCAAACCGTGATCTTCGACCGGATCGAGAAGATGCAGCCGGGGATAATAAGAGCGGAGCGTGCGTTCGAAGGCGGCGTACTTCTCAGCATGCTCGGTGATCGCCATGTCGGACAAGGTGATGGCGACGGGTCCTTCGCGCCCACCAATAAACCTCCCCATGAGATCAGCGGCGATGGATCCGCTGGCGCGCGTGTCCACAGCCACAATGCCCAGGCGCCCGCTCTGGGGAGCGTCGGTGGCCACGCACACCACCGGAATGGAAGCCTCGGAGGCGCGGTGGATCCAGGGACGCAAGGTTTGAGGGCGGGAGGGAAAGATGATAATGCCATCCACCTTTTCGCGGAGGGCAGATTCAAAAGCTTCTTCCTCGCCATCCCCAAGATGGGGACAGGTGCGAAAGTCGATCTCGACATTCTTAAGGACCAGTGAGCCGGCCTCTTCACGGATGCCGGCGCGCACTTCATCCCAGAAGGACGTGGTTCCGCGCAGAGTGTTGACGGAGACGCGCAGAGTCTTTTTGGAAGACAGGTAGCTGGCGGCAAGGTTGGGCTGGTAGCCCAGAGTTCTTGCCATCTGCAGAACCCTGGTGCGGGTGACTGGACTGACACCGGGATTGTTATGCAGGGCGCGATGCACGGTCCCGATCGAGGTGCCGAGCGCCTTCGCAATGTCGAGGAGAGTAGTGGGGTATTTGGCCATTTCTTGCTCCTGCCCCTGCCCGCCCCAGACTGCGAGTGCAAACAAGACCGGAGGAACCCGGAAGTCCGCGGGTGCTCCGCTGAACTGAATGTAAACGTTTACGGTCGGCTGCGCAAGGGGAGTTTATGCCACCCGGGTGGGAAGCTTGAACCGCAAAGATCGCGAAGAAGGGCCGCGAAGAACGCGAAGAAAATCAGCCTGAGACCGCCGCCAAGGCAGGCGGACACTTTGGCCAGAAGGACATCGGGAACCGCCTGATCTGCGGGAATCGAGGTGGCCGCCCGGCCGTGTCCTGGTGGCTCAACGGAGCCAATGATTTTCTGTGCCGATGGCGATTTCGGCGAGTACCATAGGGCCATGCGTTATCACATAAACGATATTCTAAGGTGGGTGAAGGCAATCTCTCGCCGCTGGAGCCTGATTTATCTGGTGGCCGGGCTGGCGCTGGCGACGGGATGCGGCGGCAGCGGTTCGTCGGGCGGAGGAGGCAATCCGCCGTCGGCGCCCACCGGCGTTACCGCGACCGCAGGCAACCAACAGGTGAGCCTGTCTTGGAATGCGAGCGCCGGGGCGACCAGTTACAACGTAAAGCGGGGCGGGGCCAGCGGTGGGCCGTACACGACTGTGTCTTCGCCGACCACGACCAGTTACAACGACACTGGGGTGAGCAACGGCACGACCTATTTCTACGTGGTGTCGGCGGTCAACACGTATGGCGAGAGCGGCAATTCCAGTCAAGTTTCCGCCATGCCGGTCTTGCCGGTTCCACCTGCGCCCACAGGCTTGACCGCGACCGCGGGCAACCAGCAGGTGAGTCTGTCGTGGAATGCCAGTGCCGGCGCGACCAGTTATAACGTGAAGCGGGGCGCGGCCAGCGGCGGACCTTACGCGCCATTAGCATCGCCGACCACGACCAGTTACACCGACAAAGCGGTGACCAACGGCACGACTTATTACTATGTGGTGACCGCGGTGAACGCCAGTGGAGAGAGCGCCAATTCCAATGAGGCTTCAGCCAACCCGACCGGAACAACCACTAACGTCAGCGTGACGGTGGATGTGCTCACGAACCGGCATGCCATCAGTCCCTACGTCTACGGCGGTGCGTTTCCACAAGACGCGCCGACCATCACCGACAGCGGACTGAGCGTCGTGCGCTGGGGCGGCAACGGTGCCTCCACGTACAACTGGGAGCTCGGCACCACCAACGCCGATAACGACTATTATTTTGAAGATTTTACTTTCGGCGCCCTGAACAATTCCGCGGACAGCAATTCCACGCAGTTCATCGCCGATGTGAAGACAGCCGGCAGCCGTCCGCTTATGACCATGGTGATGCTGCCATGGGTGGCGCAAAGCCCAGAGACCTCCGTCACACAGGGAGGTACGGACAACTACCACTGGAGCTTCTCAGTCACCAAAGACGGCGCGCAATGTCATACGGACCCGTACAATGTCGACGCTGGAGACGGGATCGTTCAAGCGGCGAATTGTGACAGTTCACCCACCTACATCACGGCCAGCGCCACCGACCTAAACGATACGTACTTTCCCTTGCTCGACAACAACACCCAGACTTGCCCCTCGGGAACAACATGCGTCTACCGAGAACCATGGGCTCAAGCGCTCGCCACGGCATTCGGCAGCGGCACCTGTGCCGTCCCCTACTCGTCCATCACCTCATGCCACTTCTATGACATGGATAACGAGATCGACATTTGGGGCGGTACGCACCGCGATATCCATCCCAATCCGACGACCTATAGCGAATTGGCCAACATCTATTTGACCGAGGCGACCAACCTCAAGGCGTGGGACTCGCAGGCCGTTCGCTTCGGCCCAGTCAGTTGCTGCTGGTATTTCTACTGGAGATCGGCAACCGGTGCGAGCGACACATCCAGCCACGGCGGCGTCGACTTTCTGCCCTGGTGGCTGAACCAGGTGGCGTGGACCGACGCCGTCGCGGGCAGCCGATCACTCGACATTTTCGACATCCACGCTTATCCGGATGCCGATACCGGGGGAGTTACCCAGGCTCAGCTCCAGGCTCTGGCGGTTGAAATCTACCGTGACTGGTGGGACCCCACTTTCCAGAGTGCGGCGCAATACATCGTCCAAGGTGGCTTCAGTATCGAGCCGGTCGATTCCAAGCCCTTCCGCATTCCACGCATGCGCGCGCTCGTCAACCAGATTTATCCCGGGACAATGTTCAGCATCACGGAGTGGAGCGCGGCCTTCGCCGGCGAAGGTGATTTCTCCACGGCTCTTGGCGACGCTGATGCATACGGCGTCCTCGGCCGCGAGCGGGTATCCTTGTCCACACGCTGGACAGCGCCTGCGCCGACGAATCCCAATTACCTGGCGCTCAAGCTTTACACGAATTATGACGGGTCGCACCACGGCTTTGGCACGAAATCGGTGTTGGATACGAATAACGGCAGCCCGAACCTGTTCAGCAGTTATGCCGCACTGAATTCAGCCGGCACCACCATGACGCTGATGGTGCTCAACAAAGACCCGCAGAACTCGGCGCAGGTACAGTTCACGCTCACGGGTTTCAACGCCACTTCGTTCGTGAGCTACACGCTGGCAAAGACCTCCCCAACCACCATCACGGCTTCTTCCTCACAATCGTGGTCAGCGACGCAGACCTTCGCACCGTATAGCGCTACCTTGCTCGTGATCACGGGCAGTCTTGCCAGCACGCCTGCCTCCGACTGGGATCTCAATCCGGATACGGTCATGGTGCCGGCGAGCGGCACGGTGACGTTGCAACCGAAGATCACGAGCGGGAAAGCCAATGTGACTCTGACATCGGCGGTTTTTGACAGTTTCGAGGGGGCAACGGCGTGTGGGGGAACAATTGCTTTGACCAATCCCACGATCACTCCTACTCAGCCCGGGACGATCACGGTGACCGCCGGTGGTGCCTCCGGCTTCTGCCATTTCAGCGTCACCGGAGGCGACGGGACGGTCACGCAGACGCAAGGGGGATGGATCGTGGTGGGCAATCCCGCGGCCAGTTTGGCGAAAACCAGCGGTGATGGGCAGACGGGAAGCGCTGGCACTGCCCTGCCGCAGCCGCTGACCGTGACATTGAGTGCGGGGCAGTCGGGCGGGACGGTCTCCGGCGCGAGCATCTTTTTCAGGACCAATGCAGGAGTGCTTTCCAACGGAACCACCAGCGGTTCGAAGGTGATCGCCGTTACGAACTCGTCCGGCGTGGTGTCCGTGACATTGACCTTGCCGACAACCGCGCAACAGGTACAGGTGCAGGCGGAGGGACCGTACGGGCTGGGCCATCCGGAATTGCCGTCGGAGTTTACGGAGACGGCGCAGTAGCGATTCGCTCTGAGCAACGGAGGAAAACAGAGGTTGGAGTGTATCGTCGACTCCGCCTGCTCGACGCGTGTTTTTGTGGGTGAACGCTGGCCGGCGAGACGGGAACCGGGGACTCGAAGCCCGCACAGTATCGTTATTGTAAACGTTTCCGGCCACGCGTAGGATAGGCTTCGGAGAGCCGATCATGATCCGATCCTGCGGTGCGATTCGTTGCGTTTTAGGCTGCCTCATACTTCTCTTCATTCTCTCTCTCTGTGGATTCCTTCCCAGCGCGCAGGCGCAATGGGCGCCGCGAAACCCGGTGACGGAGGTACAGCGGCAGCCCGACGGAGCCGTCCTCACGCAGAAGACGGGCTTTCTGAAATTGCAGGTGTGCAGCGACTCGATTGTTCACGTCGTGTATGCCCCGACTTCTTCTTTTCAGGAGCATCCGAATTATGTAGTGACGAAGACAGCATGGGACAAGCCCGCGTGGACGATGCAGGAGACGGCCGACGAGGTCACGATCACGACCGCGCGGCTCAAGGTAAGCGTGGCCCGGATCGACGGCGCCATCACTTACCGCGAACTCGATGGCAAACCTCTTGTGCAGGACGCGAACCGCCGGCTCACTCCGGTGAAGGTCAACGGAGAAAACACATATCGCGCCGAGGCGTTCGTGAACATCTACGGCTCGCACGAAGGCCTGTACGGGCTGGGGCAGCATCAGTCAGGAGTGTGGAACTACCGCGGCGAGTCGGTGGACATTTCCCAGGACAATTCGAATATTTCCGTGCCGCTGCTGGTTTCGAGCAAAGGCTATGGAATTTACTGGAACAGCGAGTCGCGGAGCCGCTTCAACAACCGCTTCGCCAACTATCTTTACATCAGCTCTGAAGTTGCGGATGCGGTGGACTACTACTTTTTCTACGGCCCGGAGCTAGACAAGATCGTCGCCGATTACCGCGAATTGACGGGGCAAGCGCCCATGTTCGGCAAGTGGGCGTACGGTTTCTGGCAATGCAAAAACCGCTACAAATCACAAGACGAAATTCTGGCCGTGGCGCGCAAATATCGCGAATTGCATATTCCGGCCGACAACATCGTGCAGGACTGGTTCTGGTGGAACCGCAAGGGCGAATTCGTTTTCAACAAGAATTATCCCGATCCCAAGGGGATGGTGGACCAGTTTCACGGTGAGAACTTTCACCTCATGATTTCCATCTGGCCGTTCTTTGAGCCGGGGTCGGCGAACTACGACTACATGGAGAAGCAAGGCTGGTTCGTGGACAAGTTCAAGTTCGCTAAACCTCCATACCATACCGACGCGATGGCGGTGTATGACGCAACCAATCCTGAGGCGCGCAAGTATTACTGGGGGCTAATAAATAAAGCGTTGTTCAGCATCGGGCTCGATGCCTGGTGGATGGATACGACCGAACCCGAGACAGAAGGGCAGGAAGAGAACATCCTGCTCGGGCACAAACTTGCCGCGGGCAGCGGCGATCGCTATGTCAACGACTATCCGCTGCTCGATACTGGCGCTGTGTATCGGGGCCAGCGCAGCGCGTCGGACAAGAAGCGGGTGTTCATTCTTTCGCGCTCGGCTTTTGCGGGGTCACAGAGAAATTCGGTTACGGCGTGGTCGGGCGACATCAACTCCGACTGGTTCAGCTTCCGCCGCCAGATTCCCGCGGGGTTGAACTTCGCGCTCTCCGGCATTCCTTACTGGACTACCGACATTGGCGGCTTTGTCTTCGGCAGCCCCAGCGACCCGGCGTTTCGCGAGTTATTCGTGCGCTGGTTCCAATGGGGCACCTTCAATCCGATCCTGCGGGTTCATGGCACGCGCGGGAATCCTGACGGAAACGAGTTGTGGTCGTACGGGCCGGAGACGCAGAAGATTCTGGTGGACTTTGACCGTTTGCGTTACCGCATGCTGCCCTACACGTATTCGCTGGCCTGGATGACCACCAGCGAGTCGTATACGCTGATGCGCCCGCTGGTGATGGATTTCCGCACCGACGCCCGGGTTGCGGATATCGGGGATGAGTTTATGTATGGCCCGGCGTTCCTGGTGAATCCGGTGACGGAGCCGGGAGCGACGACGCGGAGCGTCTATTTGCCGGAAGGCAAGTGGTACGACTTCTGGAGCGGCGTAACGGTAAAGGGCGTGAGTACAGTGACGGCGGCGACTCCCATCGAGCGGTTGCCGCTCTACGTCCGGGCCGGTTCCATCGTGCCCATGGGGCCGGAAGTTGAATGGTCGACGCAGAAAGCGGCGGATCCCATCGAAGTGCGCGTGTATCGCGGCGCGGACGGAAGCTTTACTCTCTACGAGGACGAGAACGACAACTACAACTATGAGAAGGGCGTCTATGCGGCGATTCCCTTCCACTGGGACGAAGCCGGGCAGACTCTGACCATCGGGGACCGCAAGGGGGAATTTCCGGGCATGTTAGCCAGCCGCACGTTCCGCATTGTCTTCGCGGGAGAGAACCACGGCGTCGGAATAAACCCGGAAGATAAACCGGACAAAGTTGTGCAGTACGCGGGAAAGCAGATAGCCGTAACTCCGTAGGCCTGGGCGGAGGTTTCGAGCAGAGCTCGAACCAGCCACTGAAGAACTGGCGGACAGGTCTACTGCGCCGGCTCAGTCACCTTGAGCACCTGGTCGGCGGGAGTATCGCGAAGGGTCTGCACAATTCCCGAGGGCCAATGAATTTCGATCAGTTCTGCGCGACTGTCCGGTCCTAGACCAAAATGCACCGGCCCATAGCTGGACGAGGCGTATCCCACGCTTGTCGTCATATGGTTGTACTGGGCTCCAATACTCTTGCTGACCAGTTTGATCCTTGCGCCAATGCCATCGCGATTGCTTTTTGTGCCGCGCAGAGCGACGTCCAGCCAGTGGTTTGAGTTCTGGCTGCGGTTCATCCAGATTTCTGCGGGCGCGTCGAGGGCTGACACGACAACATCGACGCGTCCATCTCCATCAAAATCACCGAAAGCGCAACCGCGGTGGCGCGATTTAGGAGAGGCATCAAAGCCAGCCTCTTCGGTCAACGCCTCCCACTTGCCACTCGCGCCCGGGTTACGAAAAACGGTGTTGTAGTGATTGACGGGCTGCCCGGGCATGTCATGGGATTCCACATGGCCGCCGCTGACGAACATATCTTTCCATCCGTCGTTATCGAAATCGTATAGCGCCGGCCCGAAGCCTGACATGGTACGGCTTAGATCGCGCATTCCGCTTGGGCTTGTAACTTCCTTGAAATCACCTTTGCCGGTGTTTTGAAAAATTGGGAAAGTCTGGCTGGGCAGAGCCACAAACACGATATCGGGATAACCATCATTATTGTAATCGCGAAAATCTACACCCATTCCCGAAATGAACTGGCCGTCCTCTGCCAGGGCGACACCAGTCTCAAAGGCAACCTCTTCAAACTTGTTGCCCAGGTTGTGGAACAACGAATTGTAGGAAGCATCGTTGGTGACGAAAAGGTCAGGTTTTCCGTCGAGGTCGTAATCCGCCATCCCAACCCCCATGGCTTTGCCGACATGATCGCGAAGTCCCCATTCTTTTGAAGCATCGCGGAACGTGCCATCTCCATTGTTCAAAAAAAGCTGATTCGGCTGTCCCTTGTAATAGCGGGGATGGCAGTAGTCGGAGACGCCGTCGACCTCGCACAGAGCCTTCTCCGAGTACGTCCACTGCATGTAGTTGGCGACAAACAGGTCGAGCAGGCCATCGTTGTTGACGTCCACCCAGATGGCAGTGATCTCCCAAAACGGGCCATACTCCGGATCGGGGTGGTTGATGGCTGCGTCCAGACCAGACTTAACTGTGACGTCGGTGAAGGTGCCGTCCCCGTTGTTGTGATACAAGGTCCCATGGTGCAGACCGGCGACAAACAGGTCGGGATGCCCGTCATTGTCATAATCGCCGACCGCGACACCCATGTCGTAACCTGTGCCCGCGAGGCCGGCGGCATCCGTAACGTCGGTGAACACTCCATTCCCGTCGTTACGGAAAAGGCGGTTTCGATATTTGGGGTCGTCCTTCTTCAACGTGGCGATGTTCGCACCGTTGGTAAAGAAAATATCTGGACGGCCATCCCCGTTGTAGTCGAATACCGCTACGCCGCCAAGCATGGTTTCCGGTGCATTGCGCGCCGGCGTTTCATCGTTCTGTAGAACGAACGGGAGCGCTTTGAATTCGAACCGGATCGGGCTTTTCGCAGGCGGCGAGGCCGCAAGCAGACACCAGCAGGCAAGCGACAGCACGGCGGAAACTGCGAGGGGGGGCGTTCTAGTCATCGGCAAGAAAGAAGGGTGGCCGAAGCCACCCTTCGATTCTAATCTGACGCTCGCTCTAGAAGTAGAACTTCGCAGAAAACGTCAGCACGCGTTGGCCGGTCTTATAACCCGGCTTGCCCGTTAAGGTACTGTTCTGGTTGGTTGTAGCGAGGCCAACAAGATTCACGGTGCATGGTGCTGTCGCGCTGGAATTAACCAGAAGTTGGCACTCCGCCAAGTTGTTCTCCGTCATGGAGTAGTTGTGCTGGAAGTTGAGCTGCTCGTCAAGAACTCCACCCAAGCCGAATTGCGGTACTGGATGATTCAGGAAGTTCGTAGCCTGAACCCTGAATTGCACCTGCTTGCTTTCCGTGATCTTGAAGCTCTTGTATAGGCCCAGATCACTGTCAAAGTAAGCGGGTAGGTGGGCGTACGGCCACACTACGGTGCCGAGTTGCCCCATGGCTGGAACAGTAAAGCAGTTCGGATTGAAGTACTGACCCTTGCCATGGTTACGGGGGTCACAGGTCACTTGCACGGCGAAATTCTCGTAGCCGCCGCCGGCCTGATCGGTTCCGTACCAAGCCCCGTTGTTTACCCCGACTGTCCGCAAGCCATTCGGCAGCGGCAAGCTGTTGTCCGGTAGATCCGGGGCCCCAGCGAGCGGAACGGTCATGCCACCGGGAACGACGTTTTGAATTTGGTCTTGCAGCGGGTGGCCACTTTGGTATGTTGAGTAGCCCGACAGCTGCCAGCCGTTCACCGCACCCTCCACAATGCGATTACCGTGAATGAACTTGGGCAAGTTCCACACGTAAGTCGCATTGAAAATCTGAGAGGTGTCATAATCCAGCGGCCCGTAGTTCGCCTTCAAAACGAAGGGGTTCCATACGACTCCGTTGGTGGCGCCATTATCCGATTGTCCATCTTTGATGCCCATCACCTTGCCGAAGGTGTAGTTGAGGAGGAAGTTGACGGGCCCGGACTGCTTCTTCCACGACACCTGCATCGCGTTGTAGTTGGCATAACTGCCGTGGGTGATCAGGTAAATATCCGTGTAGTTCGTCAGCGCCCGGTAGTCGTTCTGCTGGAACGAAACTTTGCCGGTCATCCCGACCGGATTTGACCCGCCGTAATTCGCGGAAAGCGGCTCGAAGTTAGGTCCTTGCGAACCGCAAAACGCGTAGTCGGTCTGCGCATTGCCGTTGTTGCACGCCGGAGCCCCCGGTGAGAGGTACAAAGCCGTGCCGTTGGGTTGATAGACGGGGTTCCCACTTGCGTCATAGGTCACCGTCCTTTGATCCGGGTAGAAGTAACCTCCCGTTTGCACGGCGTTGAGGTCATCAACTTTGCCGTTGGCGCCATTGAGCAGCTCGTTTCGACTTTGGTTTCCAACGTACGAAATCTCGAACACGGACCGCCAAGGCAAGGATTCGGCGACGCTGATGTTCCAGTCATTCGTGTAGGGAGTTCGATTATCTCCCCTCTGCATGACAGAAATCGAGCCACCATTCGCCGAGTTGGTGGAAGGCGGCGTAAACGAGTTGATGGCGTTGTACCCTTTGAAGTTGTAATCCGTAGCCGTGAAGATACCCTGAGCCAAGCCGTACGCTCCGCCAACGTCATTCACTGCAACCTGATAGCGGAACGAAGCAAAGCCCCCTCGTATGACTGTCTTGCCGTTACCGAAAACGTCATACGCGATGCCGACGCGAGGTTCAAAGTAGAACAATGGAGACGTCCAGCCCGAAGTTGGAATGCTGGAGTTAGTTCCATGCCACAGCATACCGGTGTTCGGGTTCGTGGTTGGGCCCGGGAGCACGGGCGAGCAAGTCGAACATGCTACGGGAGTACCGTTGACGTACGAAGCCGGATCCCACACTGCCATTCCTAAATTCGAACCGTACCACTGGCCCATATGATCGAAACGCAGACCATAGCTCACCGTTAACTGCCGGTTGGCTTTGTACGAGTCCTGCGCGTAAATCGCCCACTGATGGTCCTGAATGGTATTGTTAATGTCCTGGTTGGGTTGGTTGTAGTTGGCGATGTTTCCAACCAGGAAGTCAGCGACGACGTTGCCGGAGCTTACAGGCCCCCAGCCCAGATTGTACTGCCCGTTCGCGCCGGTGAAGATTCCACTGCTGGTTTGAATGTTCTTACTGGTGTCCCAGTATGCCCCCAGCTTGATGGTGTGAGAGCCAATGACCTTCGTGTAGTTGTCGTAGACCGAAGGATCTATGGCTTCTTTGCCGAAACCCTTACCGGCAAAATTACCATCCAAGTTCATTTCTGCGACGTCTGGGAAGGTGCCGCCCCAGGGTCCGATAAGGTTCGGCATCTGATCGGTGGTATTGCCGAAAAGTCCCTTCATGGTCATCCCCAGAGCAGAGCGACTTACGGCCTTAGCATTGCCCAAGGTGTTGGGGTTGATATAGCGAGCCAGAGTGAACACAGCCTCGTTGGTTGTGGTCGGGCTGAACACGTGCGTGAGGTTGGCCATCACTTCCTGCGAAGTAGTGTTGGCCACCACACTGGACGGATAAGGAAGCGTCCAGGGCGGAGTCCACCAGATACCGACAGGGTGTTGATCCGCTTCGATCTGCCGAGTGTACGATCCGGACAGCTTCGTGTTGTCGCCAATGGCATAGTCCACTTTGCCAGTGGCTTCCCAACGGTTCTGGGGAACGCTCGACACGTACTGATAATTGCTCCAGCCGTTTCCCGCACTGGGACTGACATTGGCCTTCGGCAGGAGCTTAGCGTAGGCGGAGGCGTTCGGGTCAAAATCAGTTGTTGGGATGATGTTATTCGTAGTTCCCGGCGGAGGAGCATACATGCCGCCGTAGGCGAATCCCCAGGCGCTATTCAACTGCTGTGCCAGTGTGTTGCCTGTACTCACTTGCGTCGTCCCGGGGACGCCATTGATCGTGGTATTGCTGAAATCGCCGCCGAGTTGCTCGACAGTCGGTATGTTGTAGTTGATGATGGCCCCGGCGGGTTTTTGTTTCATGTATTCATAGCCGCCCCAGAAGAACAGCTTTTGCCGCCCCTTGCTGAGGAAGGGGATCGGACCACCAAGGTTGCCGCCCATGTAGTAGTAGCTCTCCGCCGGAGCAGCCAGCGCGGCCGTGGTGGCGCCGCTCACGATTTGGCTGTGAGCGTAAGCGTCAATCGCGTTCAGGGCGCTGTTGCGGGCGTAAAAATATCCTTCACCGTGATACTTCTGGCCGCCGCTCTTGCTGAAGGCCTGGAAGATCACGGGGCCCTTGGCATATTCAGCGCTGTAGTCCGACATCAGTACTTTCACTTCGCTGACCATGTCCTGGTTAATGTTGGCAATCTGAGTGCCCGCATTACCCGGATCGACCAGGTTCGCGCCGTCCAACATATACGCCATGGCGCCGTTCGGCTGCGTACCGTTTGAGGAGAATTGTCCGATCGGTCCAGTGTTCGTGCCTACCACCTTATCCGAGAAGCCCGAACCCGTGCTGCCATAGTTGGTAAACGCCATGCCGGGCATGATCTTGAGCAGTTCACCAGCGTCGCGGCCGCCCATGGGGAAAGAATCCACCATTTGTTGCGGGACGGTTGTGCTGATCTCGGCGTTATCGGTGGGCACGCTGAGAGCACCGGCGCTGATCTCCACCGTCTCGGTCGTCGCGCCAACGGTTAAGGAAATCTGCGGCAGGTTCCTGTTATCGCCCTGTGCGAAGGCGATACCTGCCTGCTTCCATATCTTGAATCCCGGCGCTTCAATGGTCACCGTATAGGTTCCCGGCTGGACAGCCGTAATGGAAAAGTAACCGGTGCTGTTCGACACCGTTGTACGGATGTCGCCGCTAAGTTCGTTCTTCATTGTGACTTTGGCGTTCGTCACTACGGCGCCGGTTGAGTCCGTGGTTGTGCCCGTCAAGGTTCCGGTCAACTGCTGGCCGAAGCCGAGCACGGAGATGGAGACGAAAATGGCCAAGCAGGCTATCAGGCCCGCTTTTGACAGAAGTGACTTCGAAGTCATGGAGCAGCCTCCAATTAAGCAGTGGGACGGCCGTCTAGGGCGCCACCCGTTAAGCGGCCGGGTCGCGACTTTGCGGCCCGTTCTTCGCTAAGAGAATGAGTAGATCTCATACAAAAGTACTATTTCTACTTCTGGGTGCTTTCTATCGCACCTTGATGAACAGTGTCAAGAAAAAAACGATTTTTTATTGCATCGTAAACGATTTCTCTAGGAGGCCATGAAGAAGGCCACGGTGTGATCAAAATCACAGAGAAATTCATCTTTGGCGCCTCGGATGCGGTCGAGCCGACGAAGAAAGACCGGGACCAAGCTGCGATTCTCTTACTGAAAGGCTTGAGCGGGGTTCACGAGCCGTGAGGGCCGGACACGCGCGGGTAGTCGAAGTTCAGATAGAGGACACCGCGAACGAATGCAAAGAGCGGCGTCGGCGTGGAATGCCTTCTGCCTGGTTACGGTTTCTGTATCGCACCTTGCGCCTGCGCTTCGTAACGCTGCAGATTCGCCTGGAGGGAGGCTGCCAGCGCGCGGTCTTGCTCCTGATCGGCGAGCTCAAGCGCGCGGCGCGCAGTTGCGATGGCTTCCGCATAGCGCCCGGTTTCGGAGTACATCGCCGCCAGCATTTGCAGGATCCCGGGCTGCGGCACGCGGGAAAGTTTAGAGGCCTGTTCGAACTGCGCCAGGGCGTCAGCGAAGCTGCCCTTCGCCGCAAGAACACGGCCAAGGTTATAACGATAATCGGGGGCGTCGGGAACAAGCGCGACCGCTTTCTGGATGTGATCGATCGATTCGTCCAGATTGCCGGCGTGAGCGAGTGCAATTCCCAAGTCATTCTGTCCGCTGGCCGAATCAGGATCGAGATTGACTCCCCTCCGCAGGTGCTCCAGCGCTTCGCTTAGGTGCTCCTTCTTGAGCGCTAGCACGTTGCCCAGGTTTATCTGCGCGGAGGCATTATCAGGATTCAGTTCGACCGCGGTCTCGAAATGCTGAAACGCTTCATCCAACATTCCCTTTTCCGCAAGCGCGCTGCCGAGGTTATTGTGGGTATGCGAGCTGCCGGAATTCAGTTCCAACGACTTGCGGTATTCGGCGATTGCCTCGTCGACCTTGCCCGTCTCCGCCAGTGCGACCCCGAAGTTATCGTGGGCGCGGGGATCGTCTGGATCAAGGTCCAGAGCCTTTTTCCAGGCCGGCACCGCAGCCTCATATTGCTTCTTTTCCGAAAACGCCACCGCAAAATCAAAAAGTTTATAGAAGTCGGTTGCAGGCGCCTCGATCCGCTCCAAGCCGCCAGCCGGAATATTCACAAACTCCGGGATGTTTACAGCGCGATTGGCAGCTGTGGCGTTTTCGATGAGAATCGCCGGGCTGTCATTGCCATTCTCGTCGATGTGCGTGAGGTACATGTGCGTGTAATAGGAGGGCGTCTTTGAGGAGAAAACAAGCCAACGGCCATTGGGCGAAAAACTGTGCCAGGAGTTCATCACCTTCAGATTGCAATTCATGCGGCGCTCTACCCCACCTTGGAACGGCACGATGTAAAGCTGACTGTCGGGCCGCATGAGCAGCCCGTTCTTGTTCCGGACGAAGACGATCCATTTGCCGTCGGGAGACACTTTGGGAAAGTTGTTGCTCATGCCGTTCTCCGACGCGCCAATAACTCTCTCCGCCTTGCCTCCCTTTCCGTCGTTGAACGGGATGCGGTAGAGGTCATATTGCATCTGAGTCTCGTTGGGATCGTTGGCGTATTTTGCCGGCGGCTGGCCGGGCGCGAACGGATCGCGGGCCTTCTCCCGGGAAAAAATCAGATATTTGCCATCGGGGCTCCAGAATGCGCTGGTGTGAACATAATTCGGATCATCGGCGCCCGGTAGAGGTTGTAACGTACGCGTTTGGCGGCTGTAGAAGGCCAATACACCTCGGGTGGGAAAGAACACCTGGCCGAAACCATAAAAAGTGAACGAACCATTATAGAGGCGGTCGGCGATTCGCCGGCCATGCGCTCCCGGAACATCAATGGATGTGATGACGTAGTTTCCGTCCGGCGAGATCTGCGACATGAACCCAAAACGCTTCTGCGCGGTTTTATCCGGGTCAGAAAATGTGCTCCAGCGAACGACGTAGTCCGTGCTGATGGTGCTGACCTTGTGGATCGGGACTATTGCGTAAAGTCCCTTGTCGTTTTGTGGGCCGTCGACGTCGATGCCCAACGTCTTGGCATCGCGTGAAACCGAGTGACAATTGGCGCAAGTGGGAAGCGACTGCATAACCACCTTGCTTCTCGGAGCCGAGGTATATCGCAGTTCCCATTTGATATCGGGCAGAACAGAGTCGGGCAATGGCTTGATTACCCCCCTCTCGATTTGTTCCTTAGTGGCGGGAAGCAGAGGAACATCACGAAAAAGAACGGGGGCACCCACCGGATCAGGAGAGGTTTGTATTTCTACTTGTCCGGTGGACAGAAGTTGCTTCGCATTCTGGCTTGAGTAGCTCGAGATGACCACTATCGCGGGCTGCCGGACCGAATGGTCCTTGATTATTTCCCAAAGCTTTTCATCCGGGCGCCAGGTGTGGGCTACGGCTTGTTCTGGATTCAAAGTGGGCGGCACATAGCCGACCAAGCTGTTGTCCAGTTCTCCAATTTCCATCTTCTCACCCGACGACCATAAATCGATGTGTGGCGCCCGCTCCCCGAAACGGACCTCAATGCGCCAAACCGCTGCATCCGGGGAACTGTCCCGCCATTGGAACAGGGGCGGAATAATGTCAGGCGGAAAAATAGAACCCTGGCTCGGATAGTCGACGATGATGGCGGCTGGGACCCCTGATGGTCGTGCAGCGGTCGCAAAGTGGCTGCCCACAATTGCGGTGCCTACCAATGCAATCAAGAGAAGAAATCGGTTCATGGCACGTCCTCAGTTGCACTGGGAAGGCGAAATGCAGGCCCAGAGCGAAAGCGATCTGCCAAACACGCTGGCAGCCATGCTAGTCGAGCCCCCCCCGGGATGCTGTGACTTCAGTCACACCCCTGTGTTTACGCCTTCTCTCTGGCCAGTTGAGCCGCTGGAGCTGCACGCATAGTTGCCCCAGGGCCTGGCAGTTTTTGGGGCAGGCGAAGAACCCGCTCCCTAATCCCCTTCCATGCGGTGGTAGGATAGTGATCAGAACGTGGGTGGGGTTAAGCGGTGCTTTTTTGGGACTTCAGTTTCCGTCCAAGAGAAGACACAGGCTCCGTGGTCTCGATCGGATCGCGGCCATGCCGTGTCTGCGTTCTGCTGATCCTGGCGTTCTTTACGCGAGCGTGGCTACCGAAGGCAACGGGCCAGATCGCGCCGCCTCGGCAGAACGATTTGATTGCGCAAGCCTCCGCAGCGCGAATGCAAAACGACGTCCCGCGCGCGATTGAACTCTATTCTCGGGCCGTGCAGGTCAACCCAAAATGGCCTGAGGGGTGGTGGTTCCTGGGTTCTTTGCAATACGGAACCGGGGCCTATGTCCCGGCACGGGATGCTCTTTCGCGCTATATCGAACTGATTCCCACCGGGGGCCCCGCTTTCGCGTTGCGGGGGTTGTGCGAATTCGAGACCGGGCAGTATGCACAAGCTCTGGGGGACATTCAACACGGAATATCCCAGGGCGCTGCGAACCAGCCACGCAATGAACAAATCCTTCGCTATCACGAAGCGTTGCTCCAAACGCGATTAGGGAATTACACGAGTGCCTTGAAGATGTATTCAATTTTTGCCAAGAACGGTGTCACCAACCCAGAATTGCTCGCGGCGATCGGACTTGCCGGGCTGCGAATGCCCCTTCTGCCAAAGGACGTGGGTACGGAGCAGCAGGGACTGGTTTCCGCCGCAGGTGATGCTGCATACCGATTCTTGGCAGGAGATGAAGCCTCCGCCACGCGGGCGTTTCGAGACTTGTTTCAACGCTTCCCAACGGCACCCAACGTGCATTTTCTCTACGGCTACCTGCTGTTTGCTGCCGATCCAGACGCAGCGCTGGCAGAGTTCCAGCAGGAATTGAGAATCACCCCATCGAACGCCGATGCAGAGGTGATGGCCGCCTGGGGCCTGCTGTTGCACAACTCCGGCGCTGAGGCGCTGCCTTATGCGCAGAAAGCCGCCGAGCAGGAGCCTGCGCTTCCCTCGGCGCAACTTGTGCTGGGAAGATCTCTGATGGAAACCGGGGACCTGAAGGAAGGCACGTTCTACTTGGAGAAGGCGCGTCAACTCGACCCCAACAACCTCGAGGTCCATCTTGCTCTCGCCAAGGCCTATTCAAAATCCGGCCGCAAAGAGGATGCACGCTGTGAGCGAATCCTTTCTCTCCAGCTTTCAAACAGCAATGGTGCCACGCTTGACCACCCCTAGGATATTCCTGGTCCTAGTGCTTCTCGCCGGGGTGCACCTGGTGGCGCAGCCAGCACAAACGAACGCGGCATCGTCCTGCGCCCGCTGTCATGCCGCTCAGGCCGGACCTCAGCCTGACACACCCATGGGACGCGGAATGCAATGGCCAGATGCCAATCCCCTTTTCAAAAGTCATCCTCAACTTAGTTTTCGCAAGGCGCCATACACCTACAGGGTGGAAACCAAGGGGAACCAGACACTCTATTCCGTGACCGATGGCACACGAACCATCTCGTTGCCCATTCACTGGAGTTTTGGCAAAGGTGCTCAGACCTGGCTCTTTGAGAGGGATGGCAACCTCTACGAGAGCATGGTGAGCTATTACCCCTCAATTGATGGTTTGGAAATTACAACGGGTGACTCAGCCCTGACACCGCAAAATCTGGACGAGGCTGTCGGAAGGAAACTCACGAAAACTGAGCCGAAGGATTGCTTTGGCTGCCACTCCACTGGTGCCGTGTCAATGGGGAAGTTGCATCTCGAGAGGCTTGAGCCGGGCGTTACCTGCGAACACTGCCACGCAGGGGCGAATGCCCATATGGTGGCCGCGTTTCAAGGAGAAGCGTACGGCACGGCGCCGCCAGACTTGAAGGGACTCTCGTCGGAAGATATCTCGAGCTTTTGCGGACAGTGCCACCGAACCTGGGAAATGGTTGTGCGAAGCAATTGGCGAGGTGAAGTCAATGTGCGTTTCCAGCCTTATCGCCTAGCCAACAGCAAGTGCTTTGACGGTACTGACCCCCGCATCAGCTGCATTGCCTGCCATGACCCGCATCAGGACCTTGTCACAGAGGACAGTTCCTACGACGCGACGTGCCTGGCATGTCACGCGTCAACGAACCAAGCCGCCAACCTATCTGCCCAGACTGTTGTTCATCGCGAGGCCAAGCCGTGTACCGTGGCAAGCGCAAACTGCGTCAGTTGCCACATGCCAAAAGTCAAGCTACCAAATGGCCTTGTGACATTCCACGATCACGAAATCCGGATCGTGAAACCGGGTGCGCCGTACCCTGACTGACAGGCACCGGCGTGAAGAACTGTTGACTGGCCTGAGAGTGCCTTTCCACGGGCCTTTTGTGGCAGAGGCGCTGCGAAGCGCCGAGCTTGCATGGGCGACCGGTCTATTTTATAGTCGATTCAAAAGCGGCACCTTTACGGGCCACGCAAACATGTATCGGTTGTACATCTATCTCGGACTGGTGATTGCGATCTCCGGGCTATGCGCAGCTAGTTCGAGCGCATGTGTGCCCCCCAAGGACCTTCAAGCTAAACTCCAGACGCAGCCCAAAGCCGATACCTATGCCGAAGTGGGAATGTGGTACGGAGACCATGGGCAATATGCGTGTGCGGTCGGAGCGTATCAGGCCGCCCTTAAACGAAACCCCAGATCTGCTGAGTTTTTGTACCTTTTGGGTCTCAGCCTGCTCCGCAAGGGTGACTTTAGCGACGCGGTAAAACCTCTTCAACAATCGATTGAAATCAAGCCTGAGGTTCTCAAACCCCACCTTCTGCTGGCGACCGCTCTTGAGGAGCTTCATCGCCCGGCGGAGGCGCGGAACGAATGGAATGCAGCATTGAAAATCGACCCACATTCCGACCTGGCGCTAGATGGCGCGAGTAAGAACCTCCTCGCAACGGGTGACTTCGATGCCGTAATAACTCTGCTTGGCCCCGAGCCGAAGGCTGAGAACCTGATTCTCGACTTGGCCTCGGCTTACGAGAGCGCCGGGGCGCCGGATCAAGTTGTGGAAGTCCTTAAGAAGGGGCTGCAGGCAACACCCTCATCAAGCACCATGGCGAAAGCGCTGATTACGACGCTGGCTTTACACGGGCGCTACCAGGATGCCGCGAAGTTAGGCGAGAAGTTGGTCCAGCAGTATCCTCGTGATTTCGATGCCCAGACGCTTTACCTGCACGTGCTGGTGCTGAACGACGATGAAGACTTGGCACGACCTTTGGCCAAGAAGCTGCTTTCGGCTGCGCCGCAGGATTTCATGGTCCTGTACCTGAATGGGATTCTTGAGAACAGGTCGGGGAACTACGCCGCCGGCCGCACTTATCTTGAAAAAGCAGTGGCACTGAATCCAAATCACTACAACAGCCGCTATAACCTGGGAATTGCGCTGTCAAACCTCAACGACCCGCAGGGAGCAAAGGAGCAGTTCGAAAAGGCCTTGGCTCTGGGAGCCTTCGAACCTCAGGTCCGTTTTGAATACGCGAAGGTGCTGCGAGTCCTGGGCGAAGCAAAATTGGCGGCGGAACAGCTTAAGCTCTACCAGCAGGAACGAAAGGCCGGTGCCGATCGCACCCTGGCTGCCGTTAAGATGGCGGAGGCCGACAAGGAGCTCGCCGACGGAGACCCCAAGAAGGCCGCCGCGCTCTATCGCGATGCAATCGCCGTGCAGCCGGAAAATGCGCTGCTCAGTTATAAGTTATCGGTTGCGTTGGATCGCGCCGGTGATACCGCCGGTGAGCGCGAGGCGTTGCAGAAAGCCGTACAAATCGATCCCGGGATGGCAATTGCTCATAATCAACTAGGTTACCTAGCCTCATCCAGCGGAGATTTCGCAACCGCGGAAGAGCAGTTTCGGGAAGCGGTGCGAGCCGCTCCCGGATACACAGACGCCTGGATCAGCCTGGCGGCGACTCTCGGGATGGAGTCTCGTTACCCCGAGGCTCAACAGGCCGTTCAGCGTGCTTTGGAAATCGATCCTCACAACAGCAACGCAACCCAGCTTCAGAAGGATCTCGCGAACGCCGCCGGCCCGGCCAATCAGTAACACGATGGGAGTTCTAATCTGTTAGGATTCGATGAAGTATGCCCAAGGGGAAATCCGGAAATTGGACACGGCGCCGCATGCTGCGCACGATTCCGGCAGCTTTGTTTCCCTCTTTAATCCCATCTCAACTCCATTTCCTGGTTGCTCCGGACAAGCCCCCCGCCGCTCCCTTCTCGCGTTTCGTCGATATTGCTGAAAGCGCAGGCCTCACCAAAACGCAGATCTACGGGGGAATGGATCACATCACATACATCGTGGAGCTCAACGGCGGCGGCTGCGCTTTTTTCGACTACGACAATGACGGTTGGATGGACATCTTTATTATCGGCGGACGACGGCTGGAAGGCATCCCTCCGGGTTCGAGCAATCGCCTCTATCACAACAACCGGAACGGTACATTCACAGACGTGACTGAGAAGGCAGGCCTGTTCGATTGTGGATGGGCTTGTGGTGTGTGCGTTGGGGACTACAATAACGACGGATTTGAAGATCTTTTTCTTACTTACTACGGCCAAAACCGTCTGTATCGAAACAACGGGGACGGCACCTTTACCGATGTTACGGAAAAAGCTGGCCTTCTCTATCCCACCACCCGTTTTGGCTCCGGTGCCACTTTCTTTGATTACAATCGTGATGGGCTGCTTGATCTGTTTGTCTCGAATTACGTCGTAATTGACCTGGTGAACGCACCTAAACCTTCCCTGGATGTGCCTAACTGTAACTACGAAGGGGTCGCAACCAATTGCGGACCCTCTGGCCTTCCCGTGCCGAAGCATTTTCTTTACCGCAACAATGGTGATGGTACGTTCACCGATGTCTCCAAAGAATCGGGGATCGCTGCGGTACAAGGTTCGTATGGATTCACCGCGTTGGCCTTTGATGCGGACGAAGACGGCTGGCAGGACATTTTCGTCGCTTGTGATGCAACCCCCAGCTTGTTGCTGATGAACAACCACGACGGAACTTTCCGCGAAGAGGCATTGGAGCGCGGGGTGGCGCTAGGGCCGGGTGGCGATCTCATGGGCGGCATGGGGGTAGGATCCGGCGACTACGACCTCGACGGCCATATTGATCTGGTGAAAACGCACTTCCAGAATCAAGCTACAGGCTTGTATCGGAACAATGGGAAGGCGGAGTTTGACGATGTTACTGCTGCCGCCGGCCTGAGCATGGAACGTCGCTTCATCAGTTGGGGCACGGCACTGGCAGATCTCGACAATGACGGTTATCCGGATATTCTCTATGTCACGGGGACGGTGTACCCGGAGCTTGAGCGCGTGTATGCGAAATATCCGGCGCACAGCCCGCGCATCCTCTTCCGCAATCAGGGCAATGGCAGATTTGTCGAACTGGGTGACGAGGCCGGGCCCGGTATTTCTGCCAAGCATCAGAGCCGCGGCGCTGCTTTTGGGGACTTCGACAACGACGGCGACATCGATGTTGTCATCATGAATCGCAATGAGCCACCCTCGCTTTTGCGCAATGATGTGCCTCCCGGCAACCATTGGCTCAAGGTCAGACTGGAGGGAACCAAGAGCAACAGGAGCGCGCTCGGATCGCGCGTGCTGGTGCATTATGGCGGAAAGGTCCAGGCACAATGCTTGACCAGCCAAAGCAGTTTCTTGTCATCCAATGATCCGCGGTTGCATTTTGGCTTGGGCAAAGTATCAACGGCAGACGTCGAAGTCTATTGGCCGACGGGAGCCAAGGAGACGTTTACCGGCATAACGGCAGATCAACTCGTGACCATCCGCGAAGGTCAAGGGATTGTAAAAGGGCGGCCTTTTCGCTGACGTAAACGTTCCCGTCTTTACAACGGCTCCCGGCGGGTGCAAAATCGCTGCGGCGGGTTTTCGTGCACCCGGCGGAAGTGAGACATTCCATGTACAGAGCCAATTTCCTTCGATCTTTGGCCCGCAGCTCCTTTTCTTTTGCACTTCTTCCCCTTCTATTTGCAGGCGCGGTTCACGGCCAGTCCACTCCCGACAAAGAACCTGGATCTTCTACGTCTACCATTGTCAAAAATGTCGACGAAGTTTCCATTGACTTTGTAGTTCGCAATAAGAAGAAGCCTGTTCTGGATCTCAAACCGGAAGACGTGGTAGTTACCGACGACGGTACCGCAGTAAAGCTCTCGGATCTTCGCGCTGTGGCTGGGCGCTCGCGCAGGAATCATCTAATCACGCTGTTGTTCGATCCGCTTGATCCATCCGCCGAGACGAATGCGCGCGAGATCGCCGGAAAAATCCTGGGGCTGATACCCACCAGTGGGTTTTCGTTCTCGGTATTCAACGCTGACGGGCGTCTGCGTCTGTTTCAGCCGTTCACCATATATCCGGACAAGGTTGAAGAGGCTGTCAGCGCGGCTACTAGTGACGACCGATCGAGTCGCGATCGGGCGGCAACCCTCGCGGAGAAGACACTGATCTCCGCCGTGCAATCCGGAACTGGGCAGCCGGATTCGGAAGATATGGCCTACCGTCGCAGCACCGAGCAAGCGATTCTCGCAGCGCTGACGGAGTCGCAGCGAATCATTCAGGACCAGCATGCCCCAGCACCGCTCGCCGGTTTACTGGCACTGGTCCGATCCCAGACTGCGATTCGGGGCCGGAAGCTGGTCGTTTATTTCACCGAAGGGGTGCGACCTGATGCAGACTCGCGCGATCTGCTGCGGTCCATTGCCGAGGCGGCGAGCCGCGCTGAGGTCAGCATTTATGTCATCAACAAGTCGGCGCTGGATACGCATTTGATGGATGGTTTGATGGCTAGCGCGGCCATGGGAGGCGTAGCCGCTTACAATCGAATGAATCCATCGGCGGCTCAAGTTGCCGCGGCGAACCCACGATCGTTGGCAGCGGGCATGGCCGCAGCGACCCCGGTGGCGTACGGGCCGGGAATGTTGACACAGATCAGCGATCAGATCACTCGAATTGAGGGCGAAGGACTTGCTGGTAACCAAGACCCGATGATAGCAATGGCCACAAGCACAGGAGGAGCCTATATCTTTTCTGAAGACAACCTGAAGAAACCTTTTCGGCGGGCGGTTGCGGATCTGACCACGTACTACGAAGCGTCCTACGTTCCGCCTGCGCTGGAGTACGACGGAAAGTTCCGTCCAGTTACGGTCAAGACCCTTCGGCGGGGGCTGAAAGTGCAGTCGCGAGCGGGTTATTTTGCGGTCCCTCCAAGCGGCGTGGCGAGGCCGTTCGAGGCGCCTCTGATGAAACTGCTGTCCGAGCCGCAGTTGCCGGTAGACCTCAAATTCCGCGCCGCCGTCCTGCAGCTTGGCCAGATGACCACGGGCAACGAGAATACTCTGGTAGTCGAGGTTCCGGTCTCTGAACTCGAGACCAAAAGCGATCTCAATGCCAGCCTGCTTTCTTGGCGTGTCTCCATTGTGTCGGAGGTCAGGAACAAGTCTGGGGCTGTGGTGGAGCATTTCAGCGAAGACATCAGCGGACATGGCGCCTTGGATACGAAGGGGGAAGATCGGGCTTGTGCCACCATGCAGCGCCATTTCGCGCTCCCTCCTGGTCAATACACTCTCGAAACTGCAGCGGTGGACCGCAATAGCGGAAAACTGGGTGGAGAGCGAGCGAACTTTGAAGTTCCGGCCGGGGCATCGGGTCCATTCTTGAGCGACGTGGCCTTGGTCCGGCAGATTGATTCCTCTCCCGATGAGTTGGACCTGTTCGAACCGCTGCGCTATAAACGAGGCAAGGTTGTTCCGAGCCTCGCAGACCGGGTGTCCTCAGAAAAAAAAGAGCTGTCGTTCTTTTTCCTGGTACATCCGGACTCCAGCATGTCGGATGCCGCGATGCTTGAACTGCAGGTACTGCGGAACGGAGAACTGTTCGGAGAGGTACCGTTGCAGCTTCCAAAGGATCTTGGAGAAGCATTCCCTTATCTTGCGTCGTTGAAAACCAGCTCTCTGCCCCCCGGAAACTACGACGTAATGCTGTCGTTGACGCAGGGCGGGAAGATCATGGAACGCCAATCCAGATTCATCATTGGGGGGCCTTTATTAGCCAATGCAGCGCTGGGGACAACGGAGGCAGTCGAAACGAGTAAGGAAGCGATCGACATAGCAGATTCCACCCCAGGAGGCGCGGAAATCACGCCCACGAAACGACAGCCCCTGGTGATCACTTCGTTGCCGCCGGATTCGGTCGTCCGTCCCCCGGACGAGGAGTTAGATAGAGTCATAGCCGGGGCTAGGGAACACGCCGTCAATTATTCAGCCAAGTTGCCGAATTTTCTGTGTGTTGAGATGACGAACCGTTCCGTCGATCTATCTGGGAATGGCAACTGGCAGCTTAGAGATTCTTTCGGCGAGCTACTGCGCTACGTAGATAACCAGGAGACGAGGACGACGCTAGAAGTAGATGGCCGGCCCAGTAAGGAGAAGCGGGCAGATATGAACGGGCCGCTATCGCTGGGAGAATTTGGTCATGTGCTCAGCCTTGTGTTCGGGCCATCATCGAAAGCGGAGTTTCACTGGAAGGAAACCGATGCCTTGGCGAACGGCACGGTGCAGGTCTTCGAGTATCGCGTTGAGCGCCAGAACAACAACATGCTGTTGAGTGACAACAGTGGAAATGTTTACGCTGGTTTTCATGGCTTGGCGTACATCGACAGCTCGACGATGGGCACTCGCCGGATCACTATGGAGGCGGACGGTCTTCCGCGTGATTTTTCTATCCACGCAGCATCGATTGCGATCGACTACGATTACGTTACCGTGGGGGCGCATGACTACTTGATGCCTGTGCGGGGCACGATCCGGCTGAAAAGGGGCCGGCACGAGGCTGACCTCAACCAAATCGTCTTCCAGGATTACAGGCGCTTCGCTTCACAAACGAAGATCAAAGTCATTCCCTGAGTCGGGTTTGGCGCCTGCTTCCGTCCAACTTCTTCTGACTTGCTTATGGCGTTGCTAGCCTGAGCGCCAGGCGAAGGGCGGGAGCACAAGCGGAGGGTTACGGCTCCGGCGCAAGCGGCAGTGGAATCTCCATCGTGCCCATGCGGTCCGTGGATGCGTCCCGCACCGCCAGGCGAAGCGAAACCGCGCCCGCCGGCACATCGATTTTTTGGTGGACGCGAAAATAAGTGAACTTCGCCGCCGGATCGGAGGGGGTGGGATTTGCCGACGTGGCTTCTTCGACGTCGCCGTTGAGTAAACGGCCCTCGTCGTCATAAACTCCAGCCGCGACTTCCAGGTTGGGAACTCGGGCGATAACCTGGTACTCAATCAGGTAGGGTTGCAGTTTTACCGGCGCCAGAGGCTTTTTGGGGTGTTTCTTTTGCCGCTCATGGAAGTACGTCGGTTGGTCCACGAGATTGGCCATTTGCGCCGGGCTAGCAAGTTGCGGCGGGCTTAAAGCGTGGACATGGGCGCGGAAGTACACCTGGCGTGCAATCGGCGCGCCACGCTGCATATAGGCAGAAAGCGAATCGCCGACCGGCCTGAAGTTCGCCGTTTCCTCCTGCTTGCGAGCCTTCGCGCGCACCGGCATGATCGGTGATTGGGGGCCGGTTGCGAGATAGCCGCGCCGATATTCCAGGTGATAGCCTTTATCTCCAAGTTGAACTCGGATGCTCCGCAGCTTCCCGTCGAAGTTCTGATTCGACGGCGAGTAGGTTAGCGTGTAGTAGTCGGAGCCCGCTTCCGCTGCTTCCTCAAGCATGTTTTTCAGGTCGTTCCGGCCATAAAAGGCTCGTCCGCCTGTCAACTCGGCAACCGAATCCTGGATCATGTTGTTGTTTGTTAGCGAGGTACCTGTGCCGGCGATTGCCATTTCTGTAGCCACTGGGCCGCCGCTTGTTGCAGTGGTTACCGGAGCACCGGGAGGGGCGCTCGCGGTTCCTCCGCCCGGTACAGCTCCTGTTAGCCTGCCTGGGGGATAGACCATTACGCCATTGACATCGACGGGATAAACGGCGGATTCGCTTCGCGTGAGAGCATCCAGCGTTTCTATTACCTCAGCGCGCATATCGGGAGCGTCATCGACGTGGGGAAACAGATCCAGAGGAAACGATCCCGACATCCAGATAACGTTCTTTCGGCCCGGCAAGCCGTCGAGGAAGAGAGCGATTTGCTTAAAGACGGCAACCATCATGCCCACATTGCCCCTGCCATAATTCCTTGCGAATAGAAATATGCGCGGGACGTGCGATCTGGGATGCGATGGATCCAATGCGGCATACAGTTGACTTTGATCGGCAGTAAAACCCTGAACTAGATGGAGGCTGTCGCTGAGGACGAAAACAGCAAATCGTGTGCCTTCGGGCTTGCTGTTGATGAATTTCAGCAACTGCTGGCGGGCATAAGGCTGATCGTCTTGCTCGGTATTGACCAGATCGAGCAGCAGCACATAAAGCGGGCCTCTCTCCGGCGCCGTCGCTATATTCACAAACGTGTTCGGCGGCAGGGGCGGGAGTTTTGCAAAATGGGTTGGGTTCGAATCGAGGCTGTATACATCAAAGGTCAAAATGTCCTGTGGCTTGCCATCTTCGTAGATCGAAAAATCCCGCCTCGTGAGTCCGCGCACTGGTTTGCGGTTCGAGTCCGTCACGACCACATCGACAATCACCCGGTTCACATTTTGTTTAAGAACGAACTGGGGGCTGGACTCTTGCGGCGCCGGTGATTGTGGGTTCCCGGATGGTTGCAAATTCTGCTGTGCTAGAAGCGGCCCGGCGAGCAACAAAACGAGCTCGAACGGCAGGATAGTGGCGCGGAACCGAGCGGGCAAGATGGCCATCCAAGACATACCCTGTGAGGACCTTGGGATTCACCACAGCATGATCACTAGAACCCAGGAAACGCGAACAAGTTGCTGGTCGCGGGCCTACTTGGCAGTGACGCGTCGCTCTAACTGCGCGATTTGTTGCTTCAATAGATCCGCGTTAGGCCCGGGCGGCACATATTTCAGGCTGCTGCGCAAGCGGTCGAGAGCTCCCGCGAAGTCGCCCTTCCGCGCCAGGAGCACCGCAAGCAATTGTTCGGTATTTAAGACCGAATGCCGGGGGTCGAGGGCCAGGGACTTGAGGGCGCTTGCTTCGGCACCGTCAGGCTTTCCCATCTGATAATTCGCCATTGCGTTGAGGTACCAACTTTCCGCAGTTCCTTCGGGATAGAGTTGCGCCATGTGGTTCGTGTTCTCCAGGACCTCGTGCCAGTTGCTACTTTGAGCCGCGAGAGCCGCGAGTTGTTCGTAAGGAAGCACAAATACAGGATCTGCCGCCAACGCTTTCGAAAACGAATCGCGGGCTGCCTGCTGATCTGAGGTCTCTTGCAGTTTCCCCAGTTGCAGCCAGGCTTCGGCGAACTTCGGGTCGGTCTGTACGGCCTTTTTGAGGTCTCGCTCGGCGCCGTCAGCATTGTGATCGAGCATCTCGGCCCGCGCCTTTTCGAAAAACTTGATAGCGTTCGCCGGAGCTGTTTCGGTGGTGTGGCTCAGGGTAGTGGCCGAATCGCGCCCGATCCGGGAGAGCGTGATCGTGCCAATATCGGGGTCGTCGCGCAGATTACGGCGGGTCAGGGTGACGGTGGTGGAACGAAAACCAGGGATCGCACCCTGCACCAGGCAACCTTCGAAATGAGTCTCCATCTGACGCTGGGAATCTCCTTGCTTGCCCAGAGCGCCCGGCAGTGTCACCGAAACAATCCCGAAATTGCCTTTGGCATCGGTTTGCGTGGTATAGACGATCTTTCCGGCGCAAGTGACGGTCACCAGCAACGGCTCCCAAGGCAGAGGCTCTCCTTCCACTGCCAATTTGCCCAATAAAGCACCTCCGGCGCGGCCTTGGCCTGACATATCCGCCCAATAATCGTACAGGCCGCTGTCCTGAATGGACTCCGGTCGAGTGATCGTGGTGGGCGGAGCGGATGTTGAAGGGGCGCGTGTTTGCCCTAGGGCGCTCAGAGTGAAGAAAAGAAGGAACGAAGACACAATCCGAAATAATGCCTTACCGGTCATTGCAGCACTCCTGAACACTCATATTATCCATCTTTTCCCTCCGAGCAGGTATCGGCGGGATGCGAATCGGCCCCTCGAACTCGGCTCAAGCTTAAAGAACTTCGACGCAAACCGAGAGATACTTGTTGTACAATCTGGGCAATTCCTTATCCGGGGCCGACACCGCTGAACCGCCAAAGCGGAGTGAGGTAAAAACCATGTGGAAATGCGCCCTTACGATGCTCATCCTGAGCGGCCTGGTCGTCCCGTTGCTTGCCGGACAAGCGCCCGCGAATCAAGAAACGCCGACCATTCGGACGACGACCAGAGAGGTGATTTTGGACGTCATCGTCCGCGACAAGCATCACCACGCCGTTGCCGATCTCCGCCCCGATGAAATCGAGGTGCTTGAGGACGGCGTCAAGCAGAAGATTAATGCGTTTCGCAACGTGCAAGGTGCGGAACAGTTGCAGACGGAACAAAACCTGGCGAAGAGCACAGCTCCAGTTCCTTCCCCTGGAGCGCCGGCCCCTGGTGCGCCGAAAGCACCTGCCGCTGTGCTCCGCGAGCTCAATTTCGTCTCGGTGGTTTTTGCGCAGATCGCCCCACTGAATCTGGAATTTGCACGCGAGGCGGTGCAGGAATTCCTCAAGAGCGACACTCTGCCGAACACCTACGTAACCGTCTACCGGCTGGATCGCTCTTTAGAGCTCGTTCAGCCTTACACGGCTGACAAGACGGCGCTATTGAAGGCTGTAAATGCCGCTGCAAAGGGCGTAAACACAGGAAGTGGTTTGGGTATCTCCGCCACAGTAACCTCGGGGATAAATTCGACAATTCAGGCAAATGAAACGAACGTCATCGCCTCACCGCTATCGACCCCCGCGCAATCCTTGGCAGCTCAGAACTTCATCTTGAACCCATTGCCGGGAATCGTGACAGATCCGATGTGGGCAAGAAATGCCGCTTCCCAGGATGCTTCGCTCACCTTGGGTCAGGCCCTTTTGACTCAGGCTCAGTTGGTGACCGGATTGCGCGTTGCGGAGAGTCTTTCCAATGGCATGGATGCCATGGACGCTTTGCGGGAATTGGTACGAGTTCAGGCAAAACTCCCGGGCAGAAAAATCGTTCTGTATTTAGCGGACGGATTGACTTTGCCGATGGATCGCCGAGATGTCGTGGGCAGCGTAATCAGTTATGCCAATCAGATGGAAGTGGCGTTCTACGCGGTCGACACGCGCGGATTAAGCGCCGAGGATCCCCTGGCGCAATCGCTTGCTGACCAGCAGCGAGTTGGAGCTGAAAGTTCAGTGAACAGAGTGAGTCCGAGCATGGGACACAGGGAGGACGATGACGTGCAGCTCTCCGCATCTTCCGATAAGCAACTGGCGATGCAGGAACTGGCGGAGTCAACCGGGGGGTTTGCCGTTACCAATACCAATGAGATTGCGCTCCCAATGCAACGCGTAATGGAAGACATTCGCACTCACTATGAGGTTGCCTATACGCCGTCGGAAACGAATTATGACGGACATTTCCGCAAGATTCAGGTGCGGATTGCACGCCCTCGCGTTACCGTGCAGACCCGTTCCGGATACTTTGCGTTGCCGGATGTCAGCGGGGAGCCTGTGCAGCCGTTCGAGTTGACTGCCTTACATGCCATCAATGCCCGCCCAGCGCCGGTCGAATTCCCTTATCAGACCGCGCTGCTCAGGTTTCGGCCTAAAGCTGCTGCGGTCGACTACGAAATGGCCTTCGACGTCCCTGTTTCGAGCCTGCAAGTGGTCACGGACCCGAAAACCGGTAAGGGGCGAATTCGGGTGTCCGTCGTGGCGCTGATCCACAAGAGTGATGGAGAAGTCGTGGGCAAAGTGAGCCGTGATCTGGCGCGTGAAGTATCGAAAGCAGAGCTGCCGCTCCTCGGAGATAACCACATTCTTTACGCCGAACCGATCGAATTGCCGGGGGGACATTACTTAATCGACACGGCGGTCACAGACGAACTGGCCGAGAAGACCACAGTCAAGCGGATATCGGTTTTTGTCGATCCCGGAAAGGACTTGGGTGTGAGTTCGCTGGAACTAGTGCGAGGAGTTCAACCGTTGCCGGGACCGCCCGATCGCCAGGATCCATTTGAAACAGACTCAGGGCGTATCGTGCCGACGCTCGCGGACTCAATGCCCTCCGGTAAACCCATCGATATCTATTTTGTCGTTTACCCGATGACCGCATCTGAAGCCGAACCCACTATCACTCTGCATCTGTATCGAGATGGGCACGACGTGGGACAAAAGACCCTGGCCTCGCCACAACGCCAAGCGGATGGTTCGATGCCCGTGCTTTTGCGGATCAATCCAGATCCTGGGCAGTGCGACATGGTCGTCACTGCGCACCAGGGACCCAGGACATCGGAAGCCTCGCTCTCGGTGAAGATCACCGCTGGAGGAACTGCCAATCCAAATTAGCGGGTAGCAAAAGCCTTGGGATCCGACGCGGGTTGAAACAACGTCATATCCGGATCGTTCGCCGCTAAAAACCTACGCGACCTCTATCCTGACTCCTTGCGGGCTGGTTCGGTTTGCAGAACCTGCGGTATGCTGGTAATCATGCGTCTGATGCTCTTCCTCGCTTTGTTCGTGACCGTTTCTTCGGCCCAGGAGCGAGATCCCGACCGGCTTTTGAATGACGCGATCCAAGCGCAACAGCGCGGCGATTATCAATCAGCCATAACGGAATATCACGAACTGCTTAAGCTTCGTCCCGATGACGTCGAAGCCAAGGTGAATCTTGGCGCCGCTCTTTTGAATGGCGCGATTCAAGCACAACGGCGCGGCGATTATCAATCAGCCATAACGGAATATCGCGAGCTTCTTAAGCTTCGTCCCGATGACGTCGAAGCCAAGGTGAATCTCGGCGCCGCTCTGGCGCATGTGAGCCAGTTCGATGAGGCCATCGCAATGTACCGGTCGGCGCTTCCTTCTCTGAAGGACAAGAACCCGGTGCTGCTCAATCTTGGTCTTGCTTATTACAAGAAGGGCGATCTGGCGAATGCGCGCGAACAATTTGCGGCGCTGCATCAATCGGCGCCAAGCAACGTTCAGGCCGCGATTCTCCTGGCCGACACGGAGATCAAGTTGGGGGATGCCGAATCCGCAAGCGGCATGCTCGAACCGCTGGAGGAGGCCAATTCACGCAATTCCGATTTCGAGTACGTGCTCGGCTTGGCCTTTATCAAGTCCGGACATCGGCGCGAGGGTATTCCACGCATGGAGAAAGCTGGCGAACTTGCAAAGAGCGGAGATGCATACATGCTTGCCGGCGCTACGCTAATGGATCTCAACGAGTTCGAGCAAGCACGGCACGATCTGGAAACCGCACTACGGTTGGCCCCCAATCTGCATGGCCTGCATACGCTGGTGGGGATGGCAAGAGATAAGACTGGCGATCAGAAGGAAGCTGAACCCGCGTTCCGGCTGGCCATAAAGGAGAACCCGGATGATTTCGAGGCCAATCTTTACCTGGGCGCGCTCCTCTATAAACAGCGCCAAATCGAGGAAGCGAAGGTCTATCTTGACCACGCGGTCAAGCTGAAACCTACCGACTCGATGGCTCGCTACGAATCGGGAATGCTGAAAAGCACCTCTGGCGAATACGAAGCAGCCGCACGGGAACTTGAAGGGGTCGTCAAGGACAACCCCGATTGGCTCGAGCCGCACGTGGAGCTCGCTTCGCTGTACTACAAGCTGCACAGGCCCTCCGATGGCGCCAAAGAGCGTGCCATCGTCGATCGGCTCACCGCCGAGCAGCAAGCCAAGGGGCCCGGCAAGTAGGCGCCGGCGCCGGTCAAGGGACTCGAAAGCCGGTTGCGCTGAACTCTTCGTATTCTTACGTGAACGAATCCAGGGAGCAGACCAAGAGCGATGGCCAACCACCAGGCTGAGCGACCTACGTGATCCCTAGTCGATGGTGAAATTAGCTTGTCGCCACGCGGACGCTCTTCCCGCGGCGTCCGTAGCTTGTACGTCAACCCGGTAGTTGCCTTTGTCGAGGTTCTGCGTCCCCAGGCTGAATCCAACCGGGATCACGGGATTTCCGGGCAGCACCCAGTTGGCTGCACTTATCAGCCCCGAATCCAGTACTACCGACCCCGTCTTCAGGTTGGTCACTCTGAGATGCATGTAAACATCAGTCGCCTGTTGTTTCAGGAGAGGCTCGTAAATCTCAAAATAAAGGGGCAGCCGCATGTGGCGGGGGATGCGGGTTTCAGTGTCTGGAAGGAATTGAACATTCTTGCTGATAAGCGGTGCCGGAACGAGCGGCGCGGGCGAAACAAACGCTGCGTCGTCCGAAGCCTTTGAGAAATCACGCGCGAAACTGCTCAGCACGAGATCGCTGGTTGCCAACTGCTGGCCATCAAAACTTTCCACGTGCAACGGAATCCGGGCTTTTCCGAACTCCTTGTTTCCTTTACTCACCACGACGCGCAGGTCGTAATCACCAGGACCCAGGTCCATCTGTGCGTCGAACCGATTCGGGGATTCCACGTCATACTCCTTCGACCCGTTTTGTTGTATGTCTATTTCCTTCCTGACCAACTCCGAGCTGGGACACGTGAAGGTATCTCCAAACTGGCCCGCGATCTGATGATTTCCCGCGTACGCTATTCCGAGAACGTGCAACGCCACTGCGGGATTCTGCCCGCAATTGACAGTCCAACCCTTTTGCGCGGGAGCGAATTCTACTGCGACATGGACTGTGGCTGGGGCTCTGGAATCATGGACCTCAACTACGTAGACCAAGTCGGAGGCAGGCGGAGCGGTACTTCCCGTCGCGAAATTCTGAGTGATGAGCGACAAAACTTGGGAGGACCAGAACGCCAAAGCTCGTGCTGATACTTGGACTGATCCGCGCGCCTCGGAGTTTGCGAAGGTCCGCATTTTTTCCCCGACGTCTGTTCCTTCCCGTGTCACCTCATCAATGTCGTGCGAACTAGCCGCCGCGCAATACTGATTGCGATCCAGGGCGACATCGTGGTTCTCCACCTCAACCCGAACATCGTGGCATTTCCCCGCCTCGAGTGCAGGAGGAACGTACCCGACTACATAGGTTATGCGGGGACCACTAAACACGGAACGCTTCGTAGGAAATCCGATTTGCTCCGGGGTAACTCCAGGCGGCGCCCCAATCATAGTTACAGTAAATGGATGAAAGTATCCAGGTATGTATCCCCAGGTTCCACGGATAGCGGGATAAAACCTCCATGACGTTTCGTATTCTCTGGTTATATCTTTCAAGGGGAGCACAGTTCTCTTGAAGTAGTTAATACTCTGTTCTGTCCCATTGTCGAAAACATGAAAATCGCTCTGCGTTATCCGCAAGTCCAGTTTCTTTGCATAGCTGAGCTGGTGTACCAAAAACATGGGCGGGGTGTTCTTTATGTCTTGGTTCAGCCTGAAATGGAAAAGCGACGTTCTCCGCTAGTGAGTATTCCGCCTTTCGGGCGGGGATTTTCAAGGCATGGGGGTCTTTCGATCGGATGGAGGTTGGGCGGCGCAAGAAC
>Ga0181536_10000916_pt1 | contig 35262 bp, 34 predicted proteins | sample PEATcosm2014_Bin_41_FD_121105 | JGI IMG/M metagenome (GOLD analysis project Ga0181536, IMG submission 121105) | Peatland microbial communities from MTU Mesocosm Facility, Houghton, MI, USA - PEATcosm2014_Bin17_60_metaG | ecosystem: Environmental > Terrestrial > Soil > Wetlands > Peat | place...
CGCGTCGAACAGGCCGTCGAACCCGTGGCGGTCGATGGCCCCGGCCAAGAGCTCCGTCGTCCGTCCCAGGTCCGAGGGGAGCCGCAGCGGGGCCTGCACACTGCGGGTGATGACACTCAAGTCGTGCTCGTCGCAGAAGCCGACCGCCCCGTGGAGGAGCTGACTGGCCGACAGGACCGTCCGGGCCGCCTCCAGGGCGTAGGTGCGCAGCGCCAGGGCGTCGACCAGGGCCCCGGCGCCGCAGGCCGCCGCCCGGCACGCCGTGAAGCGGGCCAGCTGGCGGAGGCCCCGAAGCGACACCACTGAGTCGGCCACGTGGAACTGGACCCCCTGGAACTCGGCGAGCGTGCGGCCGAACTGCCGGCGGTCACCCACGTGGCCGACGGCCATGGCGTGGGCGGCCTCGAGCGCGCCGAGGATCCGCCAGCAGTCGAGCACCAGCGCCACGACGAGGTCGGCGGTCCCCGGGCCGTCCACCGGGCCGGCCAGGCCGAGCCGCTCGACGAAGGGGCCGAGGGTGCGGTTCCGGTCGGTGGCGACCGGCTCAGCCGAGCGCGCCCGGCCCCCGAGGTCGACGGCGACCCAGGGCCCGGGCAGGTCCCCGTGATCGGCCCATCCCCGCTCGCCGTCGACCGCCACCAAGAAGCGGGCCCCGCCCGACGGCGGTCGCGCCAGGAGCGCCGGCACCGGGTAGGGGAAGGCCACGGCGCCGCAGAGCCGGCAGAGCTCGGCCCCGGCCACCAGGGCGTCGGCGCCGGCGCGGACGTCGAGGTCGGCGACGCCGAGGCGATCGAGGAGCGGCTCGGCCACCTGCTGGCGCAGGGCGGGGTCGAGGAAGGCGCGGCGGGCGAGGTCGATCCCGCCGGCGTCGTCCATGGCCCGCGCCGCCACGGCGGCGAGGTCGGCGGCCAGCTCGGGGAGGGCGAGGTCCATTACGACCCCAACGCGCCCTGGGCCACCAGGACCCGCTGGATGTCCACCGAGCCCGCAGCCACCGTGGCGGCCCGGGAGTAGCGCCAGTAGTCCTCCACGGCGGCGTGCAGGTGGCTGTCGCCCGAGGGCGCCGTGTCGAAGACCGAGGTGCCGATCGCCTCGACCAGCACGTCGGAGACCTCCTGGTCGGCGGTCACGGCGGCGATGCGGGCGCCGGCGGCGTCCCCGTCGGTCGCCGTGCCGGCGGCCTGGGCCCCGATGACCTCGTAGGCCATGAGGCGGGCCACCCGGTTGTGCACCATGGCGCTGGCGTAGCGGGCCCGCAGCGGACCGGGCATCGCCGACAGCCCGCCCGCTGACGCCCGCACCTCGCTGAGGAGCCGCTCGCCCCGGGCGTACCGGGCGATGCCCACGCGCTCGAAGGCGAGCGCCGCCCGGATCACGTCCCAGCCGCCGTTCTCCTCGCCCAACAGCTCGTCGGTGCCCACGAAGACGTCGTCGAAGAAGACCTCGTTCAGGTGATAGGGGCCGAGGAGGTTCGTGATGGGGCGCACCTCGATGCCGGCGCGCTCCATCGGCACCAGGAAGATCGAGATCCCCCGGCGGCGCGAGTCCGGCTCCCCGGTGCGGGCGGCCAGGAAGCACCACTCGGCCACCTGGGCATAGGAGGTCCAGATCTTCTGTCCGTCCACGCGCCAGCCGCCGTCGGCCCGGCGGGCCGTGGTGCGCAGCGACGCCAGGTCGCTGCCGGCGTCGGGCTCTGAGAAGCCTTGGCACCAGACGGAATCGCCGGCAGCGATGCGCTGGAGGTGCAGCGCCTGCTGGTCCGGCGTGCCGAAGCGCATGAGGGCCGGTCCGATCCAGTTGAGCCCCATGTACTGGGGCCCGCGCGGCTCGTGGTGGGCCCACATCTCCTCGCGCAGCACGGTCTGCTCCCACACCGACGCGCCGCTCCCGCCGAACTCGGCCGGCCAGGCCAGGGCCAGGAGGTTCTCGGCGGCCAGCACCTTGCAGAACCGCCGCGTGGTCTCGAGGTCCTCGGGGTCGTCGGTGAAGGCTCCGAGGAAGTCTGCCGGGAGATGGCGGGCGACCAGTTCCCTCAGGTGGTGGCGGAGAGCATCGGCCTCGGGGCCGAGATCAAAGTTCATGCGCCCTCATCCCGCCCTCGCGGCACGGCTGCCGTCGTCCCGTGCCACCGCGCCGGTGTGCCGCGCCGTCGTGCCGCGCCGTGCCGGCGTGCCGCGCCGTGTCGGGACATCTTCCGAATGATCAATCATATAAACTACAGTGACCCGACCCGGTGTTTCCAGCGCACCGGGCTGCGGGCCCCGCCCGTTCGCCGGCCGCCGGGCCGGGCGTTACCGTGTGGCATGGCCGAGCCCCAGCACACCGAGACCGCCCCGCCCGAGCCCCTGCGGATCGCCATGGTCGGCTGCGGCGTCATCGGCTTCGTCCACGCCCACGGGCTGGGGAAGCTGGTCGAGGACGGGGAGGCCATCGCCGTCGCCGCCGCCGACCCCTCGAAGGTGGGCCGCGAACGCGTCGGGGGGGTCTGCAAGTTCGGCCGCTTCCTCACCGACGGCCGGACGCTGGCCGCCGACCCCGACGTCGACGCGGTGATCATCACGGCGCCGACCACGGCCCACGCCGACCTGGTGCGCTCGGCGATCGCCGCCGGCAAGCCCTTCTTCTGCGAGAAGCCGCTGGCCACGAGGTTCGACCTGGTGAGCGAGCTGACCCGGGAGGTGCTCGACTCCGGTGTGGTGGCCCAGGTCGGGTTCCACAGCCGGTGCCACCCGCTCTACAACGCCCTGCGGCGTATCGTCGACACCGGCGAGTTCGGCCGCCCGATGGGCTACACGCTGCGCGACGACCAGTTCTGGCCCACCGGTCAGGTGGTCCCGGGCCACAGCAGCTGGCGGTCGGACAAGGCCCAGGCCGGCGGCGGCGCGCTGCTCGAGCACTCGATCCACAGCGCCGACATCTTGAACTGGCTGTTCGGGCCGGCCGAACGGGTCTACGCGGCGACCCGCAACTTCTTCGGCTACGGGGTCGAGGACGCCGCCGCCCTCACCGTCGAGCACAAGAGCGGCGTGGTCGGCAACCTGGTCACCATCTTCAACGGGATGCGCGGCCGGGAGGAGCGACGCCTCGAGGTCTTCTTCGAGAACGGCGTGGTCGAGGTCACCAGCGACTTCATGATCGGGGCGAAGGAGGACTCGTTCCTCTCCCAGCGTCCCGATACGGCGCCGCACCACCACGATGTGGCGGCCATGCGCGAGGAGTTCCTGGACGGCCTCGGCGTCACCCGGCGTGACGTCTACTTCTACCAGTACGTGGCCGACCGCAAGTGGCTCCGGGCCATCCGGGCCGGGGGCCCCGCCACCCCCGGCTTCGCCGACGCCTTCGCCGCCCACGCCCTGGTCGAAGCCGCCTACCGGTCAGCGGCCAGCCGCCAACCCGTCGACCTGGTGGGGGACCTGGCCAGCCCCTGACGCGCCCCGGCGGACGGCGAGCCCGCCACGCCTAGCGAGCCGGCCTGCCCGAGCCCTCGAGCAACGCCTGCCACGGGCTCGCCACGGCGGCGGCTCGCCCCCGCGCCAGCATCCACAGGGCGTCGGAGGCGAGGACCGAGCGGCACAGCTCGGCCGGTGGCTCGAACGGCCGCTCCAGTCCGGAGAGGACGTCGTGGGTGTGGAGGAGCAGCTCGTAGGCGGCGCGGGCGCACCAGTCGCCGAGGGCCAGCTCCACGACGCCGTCGGAGGCGGTCGTGGCGGGATCCGAGGCCCTGACCGCGGCGAGCAGCAGGCGGGACACCCCGCCGACCAGGAAGACCAGCTCCATTGGGGTGGCTGTCGGACTGGCGCGGAGCTCCTCTATGGGGACGAACCCCGACGTCGCACCGGTGGCGATCTGGAGCGCGAAGGACAAGGTGCAGTCGGCCAGGTGGTCGACGGTCTGGCGGCAGGACCACTCCAGCGTGCCGGCGGCGGTCGACCAGTCGAGGGCCGTGACGTCACCGAGGGCGTCGAGCGAGCATTCGACCACCGCTGCGAGCTCGTCCGCTGTCACCGGGTCCATCCTGGCGCGTGCCGGGCCCCGCCGCCGGCCCACCGTCGACGGCAATTGGCATGATGGGGCGGCCGGCCGCTGCGGCCGGGGGCGCCAGGCGAGCGCGTGGCATGCCGAGGGGGCCGATTGCCCGTTCAGTTCGACGAGATCGAGCCCTACGACCAGGGACTGCTCGACGTGGGCGACGGACAGCTCGTCCACTGGGAGGCGTGCGGCAACCCGGAGGGCAAGCCCGCGGTGGTGTTGCACGGCGGGCCGGGCTCGGGCTGCACGCCGGCCCACCGGCGCTACTTCCACCCCGGTGCCTACCGCGTGGTGCTGTTCGACCAGCGCGGCTGCGGGAGCAGCCGGCCACACGCCGCAGACCCCGGCACCGACCTCTCCGTCAACACGACGGGTCACCTGGTCGCCGACATCGAGCGGCTGCGCGACCACCTGGGGATCGATGCGTGGACCGTCTGGGGGGCGTCCTGGGGGGTCACCCTGGCGCTGGCCTACGCCGAGCGACATCCCGAGCGGGTGACGGAGATGGTGCTGGCCTCGGTGACGATGACCCGCCCGGCGGACATCCGCTGGCTGTACCACACGATGGGCCGCTTCCTCCCCGAGCAGTGGGCGCGGTTTCGCGAGGTCGTGCCCGCCACCGAGCGCGACGGTGATCTGGTCGCCGCCTACTACCGCCTGCTCAACCAGACCGCCGACCCCGGAGTCCGGGAACGGGCGGCCAGGGCCTGGTGCGAGTGGGAGGACGCCCTGCTGTCCCTCGAGGACGGTTGGAGACCGAACCCCCGCTACGACGACCCGTTGTTCCGGGTGGCCTTCTCCCGCATCGTGACCCACTACTTCCACCACCACGCGTGGCTCGACGACGGGCAGCTCCTGCGCGACGCCGGTCGGCTCGCGGGCATCCGCGCCGTGCTGGTCCACGGGCGCCGGGACTTGGGCGGGCCGCTGGACACGGCGTGGCAGCTGGCCGGTGCCTGGCCCGGTGCCGAGCTGCACACGGTCGAGACCGGGCACGGGGGAGGGGCGGCGATGACCTCGGCGATCGTCGAGGCCACCAACCGGTTCGCCGGCTGAACGCCGGCTCGTGGGCGCACGCGGGGCGACGGCCCCACCGTGACGTCCGCTACAAGGAGGTGGAGCCGCTCCCGAGGCGTGAGGGGCCGAAGCCGACCCGGAGCTGGGTGATGGTGAGCGGCTGGTCGCCGGCCTGGCGGAGCATGAACTGCTGGGACTGCTCGAGGTGCTGGCGGCTGGCCTTCTCCGCCGACTCGGCCTCGCCGGCGCGGATGGCGTCGGCGATGGCCCGGTGGGTCGACAGGACGCGCCGGCGGAGCGTGACCTCGGGGTAGGCGCCCCGCTGGTTGGTGTCGTCGGCCCACCTGGCCTCGTAGTCGGACCAGAGCATCTCGAGCGTCCCCACCAGCTCGCGCAGGGTCCCGTTCCCGCAGAGGCGGGCGAGCTCGTCGTGGAACTCCCGGGCGGCCCTGGTGAACTCGGGGCCGTCGTCGAGATGCGTCTCGGCCTCGTCGGTGAGCTCGGAGAGGCGGGCGGCGATCTTGCGCCGCCCGGCCTGCTGGGCGCAGAGGGCGGCACAGGCCGGCTCCACCACCCGCAGCGCCGCCGCCAGGTCGGGCAGGGTCACCCGGTGCGACTGCAGGACCAGGCCGAGGGTGAAGGCCACCGCCTCGGAGGTGGGGCGGTGCACGACGGCCCCACCGACGTTGCCCCGGCGGACCGAGATGAGCCCCTCGGTCTCCAGGATCCTGGTGGCCTCGCGCAACGAGGGCAGGCTCACCCCGAACTCCTTCAGCAGGTCGTCCTGCTTGGGCAGCAGGTCGCCGTCGGCGAGCTGGCCGTTCACGATCCGCTCGCGCAGGATGCCGGCCACGATCTCGGCCACCCGCGGCTGGTTCAGCCGCCGGCGGGGCGGCGCCCCGTCCGAGGAGACCTTCTTGTTCGCGGTTCCGCTAGTGGCCACTGGGGATCCTCAACCTGCCGCTTTCATCGAAGGAGCCTCCTGGTGTCGAGCGCCGCCACCGGGTTCCGCCGGCCGTGGGACCGCCTCGACCGGGGGACGAGTGACGCTAAATCCTATAGATGTTAGAGGTGGGCTGCAAGGAGCGGGGCCCTCGCCCCCGCCCGGCCCCGGCGGTACTGTGGCGGCCGTCCGGCGGCCGTCCGGCGGCCGTCCGGCGGCCGTCCGGCCGTGGCGGCGGCGACGGGGAGGGTGCGGTGGTTCGGGACGTCGGTGCCATCTTCGAATCGGTCAAGACGTGGGGTCGATGGGGCCCCGACGACCAGCGCGGCATGCTCAACCTCATCACCCCCGAGCGGGTCGCCCGAGCGGGGCGGCTCGTCGTCGACGGGGTGGCCGTCTCGGTCGGGCGCGACCTCGGCACCGTCCCCCAGGTCGACGACCCTCGGCCCACCCAGCACATGATGCTCCTGGCCGGCGACGCGCCGGCCGACTCGGGGATCCCCGGGTTCACCGAGTCGATGGACTTCCTGGGCATCTCGTGCCACGGGATGTCGGTGTCGCACATCGACGCCCTCTGCCACATCTTCGTGGACGGGCGGATGTACAACGGGTTCCCGGCCTCCGACGTGAAGAGCACCGGCGCCGTCCGCAACGCCATCGGCGTGGCCGGCGACGGCATCGTGGGCCGGGGGGTGCTCCTCGACCTCTGCCGGGCCGCTGGCCGGGAGTGGTTCGAGCCCGGCGAGGTCATCGGGCCCGACCTGCTCGACGCGTGCTGCCGCGGGCAGCGGACCGAGGCGGAAGAGGGCGACATCCTGCTGGTGCACACCGGCCGTGACGCGCGGCGGCGGGCGCTCGGGCCGTGGAACCTGTTCGACCCTGGGCTGGCCGGCCTCGGCCCGGACTGCGTCCCGTGGCTGGCCGAGCGCCAGGTCGCCGTGCTGGGCACCGACGTGATCGCCGACCCGCTCCCCGTCCGCTCGGCCAGCTGGCCGTTCCCCGTCCACCAGTGCTGCATCGCCGGGATGGGGATGCACCTCATGGACAACCTCGACCTGAGCCGCCTGGCCGAGGCCTGCGCCGAGCGGTCCCGCTGGGAGTTCTTCATGAGCGTCGGCCCGCTGCGGGCCAACAAGGCCACCGGGTCCCCGGTCAACCCGCTGGCCGTCCTCTGAGGGCGCTTCGTCGCGTACCCTGGCCGGACACCAGCGAGAGGAAGCGAGCCGATGGTCCCAGAGAGTGTCCGAGCCTTCGTGGCCGAGAAGGAGGGCGACGGCGTCGTCCGCCAGGTGCGCACCCTGCCCAGCCAGGAGCTGGGCGAGGGGGACGTCACGATCGAGGTCTCATGGTCGGGGGTCAATTACAAGGACGGCCTGGCCACCATGGCCAACGGGCGGGTGGCGCGGATCTCGCCGCTCGTCCCTGGGGTCGACCTGGCCGGCACGGTGGCCGATCCCGGGGGCTCGGGGCTGGCGGTGGGCACCCCGGTGGTCGTCAACGGACACGATTTGGGGGTGGCCCACCACGGGGGGTTCGCCGAGTTCGCGCGGGTGCCGGCGGACTGGGTCGTGCCCCTCCCCGAGGGGCTGAGCGAGCGCCAGGCGATGACGCTGGGTACGGCCGGGTTCACCGCCGCCCTCAGCGTCCACCTGCTCGAGACCCGGGGCGGCCTCCGTCCCGGTGAGGGCCCGGTGCTGGTGACCGGGGCGACCGGCGGGGTCGGCAGCGTCGCCGTCGGCATCCTGGCGGCACGGGGCTACGAGGTCACGGCGTCCACCGGCAAGCGCGAATCCGCCCAGTGGCTCGAGTCGCTGGGCGCCGCCGAGGTGGTCGACCGCGCCGAGACCACCCCGAGCGGCAAGCCCCTCGAGCGGGAGCGCTGGGCGGGGGCCGTCGACTGCGTCGGTGGGCCCACCCTCGCCTACGTCCTCACCACCCTGCGCTACGGCGCGTCGGTGGCGGCCAGCGGCAACACCGGAGGCGCGGAACTGGCCACGACCGTCTTCCCCTTCATCCTGCGGGGGGTCTCCCTCCTCGGCGTCGACTCGGTGCAGTGCCCGAACGACCTGCGGGCCGAGCTGTGGCGGCGCCTCGCCGACGACCTGCGCCCGCGCAACCTCGACTCGATCGCCACCGACGAGGTCGACCTGGACGGGCTGCCCGCCGCCCTCGACCGGGTGCTGGCCGGGGGCAACCAGGGCAGGACGCTCGTCCGGCTCAGGGTGTAGCGGTCAGGCGCCGTCGGTGAGCCGCCACCGCCGCGACGGGGCTCCCCGGGCGGTGTACTCGAGGCTCTGGACGTCGAACCAGAAGGGCAGCAGGTAGCGCACGTAGAAGGCGTGGCAGACGACGTTGGGCGAGACGAGGTCGTCCATCTCCTTCAATCGGAGCCGGTCGTCCTTCTCGCCGAACCGCTTGCACGTCTCGCGCAGGTCCTCGACCTCGTCTCGGCTGTCGACCAGCAGGCCGAGGTGGTCGAAACTGGGGGAGCGGACCGGGTCGTCGACCTCGAGCACCAGGATGAACTGGTCGTCGTCGGGCTTGAACAGCTGGCCCTGGCGCCCGAAGAGCTCGTAGGGCATCGTCTGCCACCCGAGGACGCCGGAGTAGAAGCTCTCGAGATCGGCGCGGTAGGCGCCGTCGAGCGTCCCGGTGGCCAGCGTCATCTCCATGTGGTTGAAGCGCATCTCGGGCACCGTCGCCACCTCCCCTCGCCCCGGGCACCGGGGCCGACTCCACCCTTGACCCTACTTCGCCATCCGCTATAGGTTGCCGTCGTGGGCGCCGCGGCCGAGGCGGCGGCGCCGGAGGGGAGTGACGGCCATGACCACGCTCGACGCCGCGCCCGGCAGCACCCGGACCGAGGCCGGGGCGCAGGGCCCGGCCCGACCGAGCCGGATGAAAGCGGCGGGGTTCGACCGCCCCATCGCCCCGCCGCTGCCCGACCTCACCCCGGCCCAGGAGCTGGCGCTCCTGGCCCGTTGCCTGTACTCCGAGGGGTTCGACGACCACCTGGCCGGCCACATCACCTACCGCCAGGACGACGGCACCTTCCTGGTCAACCCGTACGGCCTCACGTGGGACGAGCTGCGGGCGAGCGACGTGGCCCGCATGGACGCCGACGGCCGCCAGCTCGAGGGCACGTGGCCCGTCACCCCGGCCATCACCCTCCATGTGGAGCTGCACCGGGCCCGCCACGACGTCAGGGTGGCCGTGCACAACCACTGCCGATGGAGCACGCTGTGGGCCGACATCGGCCGGGCCCCGGAGATCTTCGACCAGACCGGCGCCCTCTACCACGGCGACGTGGCGGTCTACAAGGAGTACTGGGGCCCGGTCGACGACACGGCCAATGCCCGGGCGGCGGTCGAGGCGATGGGCACCGCCAACGTCGCCCTCCTCGCCAACCACGGGGTGGTGGTGCTGGGCAACGACGTCGAGCAGGCCTACCTGCGGGCCGCCTCGTTCGAGTGGCGCTGCCGGCAGGCGTGGCTGATCGCCGCCGTCGGCGGCGGCCGGCCCATGAACCCCGAGGCGGCCGCCAGCTACGGCGACTTCTTCAACACCCACAACTTCACCGGGATGTTCCAGGCGATGGCCCGTCGAGAGCTCCGGCGCGACCCCTCCATCCTGGACTGACCGGGCCGGGACCCCGGTCCCGAATCGTCCTGGTGGTAGCGTTTCGTCAGATGTCGGCGGTGGTCGGCGCGCGAGCAGACTAGGAGCGACGATGCGCAAGCGAGTGCACGCAGAAGGTCGCGGACGAGGCATGGTCGGAACGGCCGTCGCGGCCGCCGGGGCAATCGTGCTGGTCCTCGCCGCCGGCGTCGGCGGAGGTGCGGGTGCCGGGCTTGCCGGGGCCTCGGGCTCCCGGGGCGGTGCCGTCTCCTCCCACACCACAGGCTTCCCCGACCCGACAGGCCACCTCGAGGCCTACGTGACCGACTCGGGCGACGCCATGGTGTCCGTCCTCGACACGACGACCACACCGCCGAAGATCCTCGGCACGATCCAGACCGAGCTGATCGCACCGGCCACATGCCCTGCCCTGCCCACGGACGCGCAAGCGAGGCGGCCGATCCGCTGCACACAGACTCCGCGTCCGGGGGGCATCACCGCCAGCCCGGACGGCACAACCGTCTACGTCGACCTGTGGGCCCAGGGCACAGCCGGCGCCATCGACGTGATCGACACCACGACGAACACGATCACCGGGATCATCCCGATCACAGGGGGGCCCACCTCCTCGGCCATCAGCCCCGACGGCAAGACGCTCTACGTCGCGGTGCAGGTCACCACATCGGACCGCAGGTCCACACCGAGCTTCCTCGACGTCGTCCATCTCGCAGAGTCGCCGCCGACGGTTGACAAGGTCGTCCTGCCCACAACACCCACGCAGTACGTCGGCACATCGCCCACCTCGGTCGCCGTGGGCGGCTCGAAGGGCACAACGGTCGCCCTGGCCGTCTACTACACAGTCGACCCCAGCGGCTGTGTCGACATCTGGTCGGTGGGGACGACAGCGACAGGCAAGCTCACCGTCTCCCGGAAGGTCACATGGACAAACAGTCGGCCGAACTCGGTCGCCGTCGACCCGTCCGCCCCGACAACGGCCTACGTCGTGCCAGCCGCCAAGACAACACCGGACTCGGCGAACACGCTCGCCCTCAACACCGGCGCGCTGGGCTCGCGGACCGAGCTGCCGCCCACAGACTCCGGCATCGCGGTTGACGACGCGGTGAGCCCGGACGGCTCCACCTTCGCCGCTTCGGTGGACCTCCTGTACCAGACCACAACACCCGGCTTCGTCGTCCCCCGGGCGACGGCGCAATTCACAAAGACACTGACACCGGACGAGCTCGCCGTCGGCATACGCCCCCAGGGCCTCGCCTTCCTGCCCGACGGGAAGGACCTGTACGTCGCCAACAAGGGCTCGGGCACGGTGACCGTCCTCGACACGGTCACAAAGGTCGTGGCCACGGTCCCCGTCGGCGACACCTCGACACCCGTCTACATGGCCTTCGGTCCGAAGCCAGCCGCCGTGACAACCACCACGACGACGACCACCACCACCACGACCACGGTGCCCCCGACCACCACGACGACGGCTGCCCCGGCCACGACGACCACGCTGGCCCCGACCACGACCACCAAGGCCCCGGCCGTGGCCGCCCAACTGGCCCAGACCGGCAGCGACATCATCCCCATGCTCTGGCTGGGCGGGTCGCTCGTCGTGCTCGGTGCACTGCTCGTCGGCTTCGACGCCTGGTGGCGCCGGAAGGCACGTCAGGCGATCCACCGCCGCTGACCGTCCCGGCGGCGGCTGGACCCCCCGCCGCCCACAAACACCTCGAGCCGGTCGCCGGAGTGGGCCCCGCCCACTCCGGCACCGGGCCGGTTGCCCCGGCTCGGCCGAATCCGTGCCCCGGACCCGGGAGGTGGCTATCCTCTCAATGATCAAATAACTGCGCCCGCGGCGGGGGGGCGACGAGAGGGGGCAATGATGATCCGCTCAGCACTTCGCCTGGCGGCCGGCGGCATGGCCGTCACCCTGGCATGCACGGGGTTGACGGCACTTCGTGCCGCACCATCGGGGGCGGCCACAAAGGCCCCGATCGACATCGGCTTCGTGGGAGGGGGGACGTCGTCGCTGGCGTCGAGCACGTCGGTCGCCGTGCCGGCCTACCTGGCGTGGGCCGACACAGTGAACGCCCACGGCGGGATCAACGGGCACAAGATCGACGTGATCGTCAAGCACACAGACACAAACCCGGGCACCGCCATCTCCCAGGTGACAGCGCTGGTCAACCAGGACCACGTGGTGGCGATCGCCGAGATCTCCAATGTCGACTCCTCGTGGGCGACAATCGTGGACAAGGCGCACGTCCCGGTGATCGGGTCGAACATCTCTAGCCTGCTGATGTTCTCCAACCCCAACTTCTTCCCCGAGGGTCAGACCGACGACTCACTGCCCGTCTCGGTGGCCCTGGCGGCCAAGCGGGTCGGGTCCTCCAAGCTGGGCCTCCTGTACTGCGCCGAGTCCACTATCTGCCAGGAGCTGGTCGGCCCCGAGCAGAGCATCGCCACAAAGGAGGGCGCACCCCTGGTCTTCAACACGTCGATCTCGGCATCGGCCCCCAACTACACGGCGCAATGCCTGGCGGCGAAGCAGGCGGGGGTGACCGCCCTGTTCGTGGCCGACGCGGTCGCGGTGGCCCTCTCGGTGGCCAAGAGCTGCGTGCAGCAGGGCTACACGCCGTCGCTCATCGCCGACGACGGGGCGGTGTCCGGGGCCTTCGCCTCCGCACCCGGCTGGGACAACGGCATGATCAGCATGCAGCCCGACATCCCCTTCTTCGTGAAGACGCCGGCCACCGACGCCATGGTGGCCGCCTTCAAGAAGTACGAGCCGAGCGTCCTCACCAACCCCAACTACGACGAGGAGGCGGTCGAGTCGTGGGCCTCGGGGCTCCTGTTCGCGGCAGCGGCCAAGGCCGGGGAGCTGGGCCTCAAGGGTGCGCCGACCTCCGCCGAGCTCTACACCGGGCTCTACTCGCTCCACGGCGTGACGCTGGGCGGGATCACGCCCCCGCTCTCCTTCACCCAGGGGAAGGCGAACCCGGTCGACTGCTGGTTCTGGATGCGGACCAAGGACAAGAAGTTCACCACCCCCTACGGCCTGAAGACCGTGTGCGCGCCTGGCGCCTCGTAGGCTCTCCGGAGGAGCCCACGGCCGCCCACCGGCCGGTGGCGGTCGGGGGTCCATCCTTGTACTGTTGGCACTGATGGGGTGAGTGGCCCGAGCGAGGGAGCAGTGATGTCCATCATCGACGAGCACGCCACCGAGAGCGCCGCGCCGCCCGAGGAGCCCGAGGGGGACCAGGCGCCACTGTCGGTGTCGACCTACCGGTATCCGACCGGCTGGTACGTCGTGGGGTGGTCCGGGGAGCTCGAGCCCGGGACACTCAAGCTCCTCCACTACTTCGGCCGCGACCTCATCTGCTTCCGGGGTGAGTCGGGGACTGCCGCGGTCATGGACGCCTACTGCCTCCACCTCGGGGGCAACATCGGGGTGGGGGGCTCCGTCGTCGGCGACGAGGTGCGCTGCCCCTGGCACGCCTGGCAGTGGCGCCAGGACGGGACCAACTCGCTGATCCCCTACTCCAAGGAGGGCTGCAAGAAGGGGGTCCAGATCCGGACCTACCCGGTGCTCGAGTGGTACGGGATGATCCTGGTCTGGTTCGACCGCGACGCCGGCGAGCCGTACTGGCGGCCGCCGGTCGTACCCGAGCTCGAGGGGGGCGACTACTACCCGATGCACCCACACTCAAGGATGGTCAACCGGGTGAAGGTGCACCCCCAGATGATCGTGGAGAACGCGGCGGACCCGTACCACATCGGCCCGGTCCACCACGGCGACCGCCCGGCCGAGACGACCAGCTTCGAGCTGCACGAGTACCACCTCCACGCCACGGTGAGCGTCAACTACGGCGGCGGCCGGCCCTCCACCTGGCTGACCCCCGACGGTCCGGTCGACGGCGAGGTCGTCTACGACACCTTCGGCCTCGGCATCGGCTTCGTCCGCTTCCCGCCCGAGGTGCTGGCCTCGGTGCAGATCACCGGCCACACCCCGGTGGACGAGGAGTACACCGACTACTTCTTCGTGATGGCCTGCCGGCGCGACGAGGGCGACACCGCCGACGAGCCGACCGGCCGGGCCGCCCGGTGGATCGGCCTGCAACAGGGGATCATCCAGCAGGACTTCTTCACCTGGGAGAACATGAAGTACCTGGAGCACCCGTCGTTCGCGGTCGAAGAGGCGAAGAACTACGCCGCCCTGCGCCGGTGGGCCCGCCGGTTCTACCCGGCCGACTCCTTCGGGCAGTAGCCAAACGGGCAGCGGCGAGGGCCGCCGGCGCCAGGCGCAGGCGGCGGGGAGGGGCAACTGATGGGGGGTTGGTCGAACGAGCCGGCCGGTCGCCGCGTCGACGGCGAGGCGCTCACCATCCCGTCGGTCCTCGACGCCCAGGCCGCGGAACGGCCGGACCAGCCGCTGCTCTACATCGACGACCAGCCGCTCACCTACCGGGGCCTCAAGGAGGGCTCGATCGCCGCCGCCAACGTCCTGGCCGACCTCGGGGTCACCGCCGGCGACCGGGTCGCCCTGTTCATGGGGACCTCGGCCGAATGGGTCACGCTGTGGTTCGGCATCTGCCGCATCGGGGCGGTGGCTGTCCCGGTGAACACCGCCTACCGGGGCGACTTCCTCGCCCGCCAGCTGGCGGCCGCCGGGCCGGTGGTGGTGGCGGTGGACCAGGCGCTCGAGGACCGGGTGGCCGCGGTGGCCGCCGAGGTGCCGACGCTGCAGGCGCTCTTGGTGCGGCCCGACGGGTCGGGTGCGGGGCCCGCCGCCGGCGGCCCCCTGCGACGGGCGGGCACCGACCTCCTCGCCGCCGCCGACGGCCAGCGGTTCGAGCCCGCGCCCGGCGGCGGGCCGGCGTGGAACCGGCCGGCGGCCATCTTCTACACCTCGGGCACCACCGGGGCCTCCAAGGGGGCGCTGGCCACCCACCACTACCTGCTCTCGGCAGCGGCCACCATGGTCGACCTCTGGCGGCTGGAGCCCGGCGAGACGGTCTACGCACCCCTGCCCCTCTTCCACCTGAGCGCCGTCGGCAGCGTGCTCGGCCCGATGCTGGCCGGGGGCACCGGGGTCCTCGAGCGGGCCTTCAGCGTCCACTCGACCTGGGACCAGGTGCGCCGCTACGGGGCGTCGGGGATCGCCCTGGCCGGGGCGATGGTCACCATGCTGTGGAACCTGCCGCCCGACGAGCGCGACGCCGAGCTGCCGCTGCGGTTCCTCTCGGCGGCGCCGGTCCCCAACGAGCTCTACGAGCCCATCCAGCGCCGGTGGGGGTGCCGGATCGTCACCTGTTACGGCCTCTCCGAGGCCTTCCCCCTGACCGTGGCCGGCGTCGGTGACGACAACCCGCCCGGCGCCTCGGGCCGGGCCAACCCGGACTTCGAGGTCGAGGTGGTCGACGAAGACGACCGGGCCGTCGCCCCGGGGGAGGCCGGGGAGATCGTCTGCCGCCCCCGCCGGCCCCACGTCATGTTCGAGGGCTACGACGGGCGCGACCGCGAGACCCTCGACCAGCTCTCCAACCTGTGGTTCCACACCGGGGATCTCGGCCGCCTCGACGCCGAGGGCAACCTCTACTACGTCGACCGCAAGAAGGACGCCATGCGCCGGCGGGGGGAGAACATCTCGTCGTTCGAGGTCGAGCAGGCCCTCCTGCGCCACCCCGACGTCGACGAGGTGGCGGCGGTCGCCGTCCCGAGCGAGCTCGGCGAGGACGACGTGATGGTCTACGTCGTGCCGCGGGCCGGGGCCACCCTCGACGTGGTGGCCTTCATGAACTTCTGCTGCGAGCGGCTGCCGTACTTCGCGGTGCCGCGCTACGTCGAGGTCGCCGAGGGGCTGCCCAAGAACGCCGTGGGCCGGGTGCTCAAGCACGAGCTGCGAGCCGCCGGCGTGCCCGCCTCGGCCTGGGACCGCGAGGAGGCCGGCTATGTCGTCCGCCGCTGAGACCGGGCCGACCCGGCTCGAGGCGGAGGCGGACCTCGGCGTCCCCCCCGAACGCCTGACCCTCGGGGCCTTCCTGGCCGACGTGGCCGACCGCTACGGGGAGCGCCCGGCCATGGTGTCCGGTCCCCGCCGGCTCTCCTACCGCCAGCTCTTCGAGGAGACGCGTGCGGTGGCCAGGGCCCTGGTGGCCGCCGGGGTGACCAAGGGCACCCGGGTCGGCGTGCTGATGGGGAACCGGCCCGAGGCGGCCGCCGCCCTGTTCGCCGTGGGCATGGCGGGCGGGGTGGCCGTGCCGATCAGCACCTTCGCCGTGGCCCCCGAGCGCTACCACGTCATGGCCCACAGCGACATGGCCCTGGCCGTCGTCGAGGACCGCCTGGCGTCGAACACCTACCTCGACGACCTCGCCCGCGACCATCCCGAGGTGGCCGGGGCGGCCCCGGGGGCGATCCGCTCGCCGGCCTTCCCGTTCCTGCGAAGGGTGGTGGGGTTCGGGGAGGGCGCCGGCCCGTTCCAGGCGTGGGGGGAGTTCCTCGCCGCCGGCGAGGGGGTCGACGACCGGCTGCTCGACGCGGCGGGTGCGGCGGTCGTCCCCTACGACGACGCCCTCATGATCTACACCTCGGGGACCACCGCCCTGCCCAAGTCGGTCCTGCACACCCACCGGTCGGTGACCGGGCAGCTGTGGCGGTGGGGCGGCCAGCTGGGGCTCACCACCGAGGACCGGGTGTGGAGCGCCTTCCCGTTCTTCTGGTCGGCCGGCTTCGCCATGGTGCTCGGGGGGACGCTCGCCTCTGGGGCCGCCCTCTACGTCGACGAGGTCTTCGACGCCGGGGCGGCGCTCGAGCTGATGGAGCGCGAGCGCATCACGACCTACTACGCCTTCCCCCACACCGACGCCCAGCTGGCGGACCACCCCGAGGCGCGTACCCGGGACCTCACCTCGCTGCGCAACATCCGCTCGCAGAGCGCCCTCTTCCGCTTCACCGGCATGGTGGCCGACGAGACCTCGTGGGACATCAGCTCGGGGTACGGGTCGAGCGAGACCTTCACCGTCTCGACGGCCCTGCCCAACGATGCGCCGCTCTCCCTCCGGCTCTCCTCCCACGGCCGCCCCCTCCCGGGCATGCGGATCCGCATCGTGGACACCGAGACCGGTGCCCCCCTGCCGCCCGGCCAGAGCGGGGAGATCACGGTGAAGGGGATCTACCTCATGCGCACCTACTACAAGATGGCGCCCGAGGCCTGCTTCGACGAGGACGGGTGGTTCCACACCAAAGACGCCGGCCACCTCGACGAGGACGGCTACCTCCACTGGCACGGCCGGATCTCGGGGATGATCAAGACCGGGGGGTCCAACGTCTCGCCGGTCGAGGTCGAGACGCGGGCGGCCGAGTCGGGGGTCCTCGGCGTGGTCACCGTGGTCGGCGTCCCCCACCACCTGCTCGGCGAGGCGGTGGTGATGTGCGCCGTGCCGCTCAAGGGGACCGAGGCCGACGCAAACCCGGTCCTCCACCACCTGCGGGCGACGCTCGCCTCCTACAAGGTCCCCCGCCGGATCGTCTTCTTCGACGACGAGGAGCTGCAGTTCACGGCCAGCGAGAAGGTCCACGTCGACGAGGTGCGGCGGCTGGCGGTCGAGCGGCTGGTGGCCGACGACGAGGACGCCGAGTGGGTGGCCCACCTGCGGGCCCTCTTCGGCCAGGAGGCCGGGGAATGAGCGCCGACGGCTCGGGTCCGTCGGCCGGCGGCCCGAGCGCGGAGGTGGCGGGGTGACCGGCGCCGAATCCCGCCGGGCCCCGGTGATCGTCGGGGTGGGCACGAGCGACCTGCCGAGGGCGCCCCACCTCGACACCGTCGGGCACCACGTCCTGGCCATGCAGCGGGCGCTGGCCGACGCCGGGGTGTCCAAGGCCGACGTCGACGGGTACTGCTGCGCTGGGGGGAGCAAGGCCCAGGCCGGCGCGGACGACATGGGGGTGATGGTCGAGTACCTGGGGCTCTCCCCCCGGTTCACCGACGGGACGATGACCGGCGGGTCGAGCTTCGAGCTGCACGTCGAGCACGCCGCCGCCGCCCTGCGGGCGGGGCTCTGCGACACCGTCCTCGTCACCTACGGCTCGGACCAGCTGAGCCGGATGGGCCGACTGCTCGGCACCAGGGGCTACTTCGCCGAGCAGGCCCGGGTGTCGGGCCCAGCCCAGTTCGAGGCCCCCTACGGCGGGACGATCGTCTCGGCCTACGCTTTGGCCGCGGCGCGCCACATGCACGAGTTCGGCACCACCCCCGCCCAGCTGGCCTCGATCGCCGTCGCCGCCCGGGCCCACGCCGCCGCCAACCCCGAGGCCATGTTCCGCCAGCCCCTCACCGTCGACGAGGTGCTGGATTCGGCGATGGTCTCGGACCCCCTGCACAAGCTCGACTGCTGCGTCATCTCCGACGGGGGCGGGGCGCTGGTCATGACCACCGCCGAACGGGCCAGGGACCTGCCGGCCGAGCCGGTGGCCGTCCTGTCCACCGCCTCGGCCCAGACCCACTGGAACATCTCGGCCATGCGGGACTTCACCACGACGGCGGCGGTGGGCGTGGGCCGCGACCTGTTCGCCCGGGCCGGGCTCGCCCCCAAAGACGTCGACGTCTTCTGCTGCTACGACAGCTTCACCATCACCGTGCTGCTGCTCTTGGAGGACCTGGGGTTCTGCGCCAAGGGCGAGGGCGGGGCGTTCGCCGAGAGCGGGGCCATCGCCCCCGGCGGCCGCCTCCCGGTCAACCCCGACGGGGGCGGGCTGAGCGCCCTGCACCCGGGGATGCGCGGCATCTTCTTGCTCATCGAGGCCGTCCGCCAGCTCCGGGGCAGCGCCTGCAACCCGGTCCCGGGGTGCGAGGTGGCGCTGGCCTGCGGGGTGGGCGCCTGGCTCTCGTGCATCGGCGGCGTGCTGCTCGGGAAGGCGGCGTGATGGAGGTCGCGGGGTCCTGGGCCGACCCGCTCTACGCCGGGCGCCCCGTCCCCGACCCCGACGCCCTCTCGGCCGAGTACTGGGCGGCGGCCCGGGCCGGCGAGCTGCGCTACCAGGAGTGCCCCGACTGCGGCCACCGGCAGTTCTACCCCCGCCTCCTCTGCACCGCCTGCGGGGCCACCCCGGGGTGGAAGGCGGCGTCGGGGCGGGGCACCGTGCACACCTTCACCGTGGTGCGCAAGAACCTGGCGCCCCCCTTCGACCGGCTCACCCCCTACGTGGTGGCCGTCGTCGAGCTCGCCGAGGGCCCCCGCATGATGGGCAACGTCACCCACTGCGACCCCGACCAGGTCCGCATCGGCGACGCGGTCACCGCCTACGCCGTGGCCGTCGACGACGGGGTGGCCGCCCCGTTCTGGAGGCCCGCCGCCGACGGCGGCGGTGCCTGAGGTGGACCTCGACGAGCCGGCCGACCTGGCCGGGTTCCGGGCGGCGGCCAGGGAGTGGCTGGAGGCCAACGCCCCGGCCAAGGGGAGCCCGGGCGACTTCACCGCCGGGCGCGAGCTCGAGTTCGTCGAGGGCTGCCGCCGCTGGCAGCGCGCCCTGTTCGAGGGTGGGTGGGCCGGCATCGCCTGGCCCGAGTCGGCCGGCGGCCGGGGGCTCTCGGTCCTCCACGATCTGGCCTTTCGCCGCGAGCAGTCGAGGTTCGGGGTCTCGGGCGCCGCCTTCGACGTGGGCATCTCCATGGTGGGTCCGACGCTCATGGTCCACGGCTCGCCCGAACAACGGGCCCGCCACCTGCCGGCGCTGCTGCGCGGCGAGGCGGTGTGGTGCCAGATGTTCAGCGAGCCGGGCGCCGGCTCCGACCTGGCCGGGCTGTCCACCCGGGCCGAGCGGACCGGCCAGGGCTGGGTGGTGAACGGGCAGAAGGTGTGGACGTCCTACGCCCGCTTCGCCGACTTCGCCGTCCTCCTGGCGCGCTCGGACCCCGAGCGGCCGCGCCACCGGGGGATCACCTGCTTCGCCCTGGACATGACCGCCCCGGGCATCGAGGTCCGCCCCATCCGCCAGATGAACGGGGCGGCGGAGTTCAACGAGGTCTTCCTCACCGACGTCGAGGTGCCCGACTCGGCGGTGGTGGGGGAGGCGCACGGCGGGTGGGGTGTGGCCGGGACGATGCTGGGCAGCGAGCGGGGAATGGTGGGGGAGGAGTTCCCCGGGGTGGGCGACCTCATCGCCGCGGCCAGGGCCCGGGGGCTCGCCGGCGACCCGGTGGTCCGCCAGGGGATCGCCGAGGCCTACATCAGCGACGAGATCCTGCACTACCTCGACCTGCGGGTGCAGACCGCCCTTTCTCACGGCGAGCCGCTCGGCCCGCTCCCCTCGGTGGTCAACCTGTCGTTCGCCGCCTCGCTCCGCCGCTCGAGCGACCTGGCGGCGCGCCTCTTGGGCCCCGGGATCCTCACGGCCGCCCCCCACGTCGGCCCGGCCGGCCGCTGGGCCTCCCTGGTCGTGACCGCGCCCAGCGTCCGCATCGCCAGCGGCACCGACGAGATCCAGCGCAACATCATCGCCGAGCGCTCCCTCGGGCTGCCCCGCGACCCGCGCCCATGAGCGTCAACAGCTCTAAGATTCCAAGGAAACCGAACCGGAGGGAGCCGTCTTGATGAGCAAGAGCGAGGTCACGCTGGACACGTCCGACGTCGACCGGTGGGTCGGGGTGCCCCTCGGCGGGGGCGAGCTCCGTGACCCGGTGGCCGCCAACGACATCCGGCGGTGGTCGCAGGGCATGCAGAACGCCAACCCCCTCTACTACGACGACGACTACGCCAAGGAGAGCCGGTTCGGGCGGCTGGTGGCCCCCCAGTCCTTCGGGGTGGCGGTCGACGTCGGCCACGGGGCCACGCCGGCCATCCAGGGGGTCATCCCGGGCAGCCACATGCTCTTCGGCGGGGACGAGTGGTGGTTCTTCGGGGGCCGCATCGAGCCCGGGGACTCGGTCCGCCTCGAGCGCATGCTCTTCGACTACCGGGTGACCGACACCAGCTTCGCCGGGCCGACGATGTTCTCGCGCGGCGACACCACCTACATCAACCAGCGGGGGGAGATCCTGGCCAAGCAGCGCTCGACCTCGATCCGCTACCTGGTGGAGGAGGCGCGCCAGCGGGCCAAGTTCCAGGCCGACGAGCCCGAGCCCACCTGGACCGACGCCCAGCTGGACGAGATCGACGAGCAGCAGTTCGAGTACTACTCCGAGATCCAGCGCCGGGGCCACGCCAAGCGGCTGTGGAAGAGCGTCGAGGAGGGCGCCACGCTGCCGCTGCGCCTGATCGGCCCCCACTCGATCCAGAGCTTCACCACCGAGTGGCGGGCGTACAACATGAACATCTGGGGGGCCCAGCGCTACCGCGGCATCTCGTCGACCAACCAGGCGGGGTGGCTGGACGAGATGAGCCGCGACGAGGCCCGCATGGCGGTGATGCCGGGGTCGGGCGACGGCCTGTACAAGGGACCCTCGCGCGGCCACGTCCAGCAGCGCTACGCCCAGCTGATCGGGATGCCCCGCGGCTACGGCTACGGCGCCTCGATGGGGGCGTGGATCCTCGACTACCTGGGCAACTGGGCCGGCGAGTGGGGGTACGTGGTGCACTCCAACGCCCAGTTCCGCAGCCCGGCGCTGACCGGGGACGTCACCTCGCTCACCGGGACGGTCACCGCCAAGCAGGTCGACCCCGACACCGGCGACCACCTGGTCGAGGTGCTCTACACCATGATGGACCAGCACGAGGCGGTCATGGCCAAGGGCAAGGCCCAGATCGCCCTGCCCGCCGAGTGAGGGTCGTGGACCCCGGCTGCCCGGGGATGACGAGGGGGGCGTGATGGCCGGGCTGTGCGAGGGACGCGTGGTGATCGTCACCGGGGCCGGCAACGGGATCGGGCGGGCCGAGGCGATCGAGTGCGCCCGGCTGGGCGCCCGGGTGGTGGTGAACGACCTGGGGGTGGCGGTCGACGGCTCAGGGCGCTCCGCCGGGCCGGCCGAGCAGGTGGCGGGCGAGATCCGCTCGCTCGGGGGCGAGGCGGTGGCCAACACCGACGACGTGGCCGACTTCGACGGGGCCCGCCACCTGGTGGAGTCGGCGGTGGCGCAGTTCGGGCGGCTCGACGCCCTGGTCAACAACGCCGGCATCCTGCGCGACCGGATGCTGGTCAACATGGGTGCCGAGGAGTGGGACTCGGTGGTCCGGGTCCACCTGCGCGGCACCTTCGCCCCCACCCGCTGGGCCGCCGCCCATTGGCGGGAGCGGGCGCGGGCCGGAGAGGAGACCCGGGCCCGGATCGTCAACACCTCGTCGGGCTCGGGCCTCTACGGCAACCCGGGGCAGGCAAACTACGGCGCCGCCAAGGCCGGCATCGCCGCCTTCACCGTGATCGCCTCGATGGAGCTCGCCCGCTACGGCGTGACGGTGAACGCCATCGCCCCCGGCGCTCGCACCCGCATGACCGAGGGCCTCATGCCCGACGACGCCGGCCCAGCGGCGGCCGGCGGCTTCGACCCCGCCGCGCCCGACAACGTCAGCCCGCTGGTGGCCTGGCTGGTGAGCGAGGAGTCCGGGGGCGTCACCGGCCGGGTCTTCAACATCTTGGGCGGGACGCTCAGCGTGGCCGAGGGGTGGCACGCCGGCCCGGGGGTCGAGATCGGGGCCCGCTTCGACGCGGCGGCGCTGGGGGGGATCGTCCCCGAGCTCGTGGCCCAGGCCGCCCCCAACGCCGACATGTCCGGCCACCGACCCCCCGCCCCCGGCTGATACCGGACGGTCCAGCGTTCGGACCGCAGCTCCACAACTCCCTGGCCACAGCCAGATGGACCCAGGCTCGACTCCCCGAGCCAGCGGGGCGCCGAGGTGGCACAATTTCTGCCGGCAGGCCCTGAATTAGGGAGGGATGACGATGGCATGGCAACTGGAGGGTACGTACTTCGAGAACTGTTCCTGCGACATGGTGTGCCCTTGCACCACCTCCGGGCTCACGATGCGCGCCGACACTGATCGCTGCCAGGTCGTGCTGTCCTTCCACGTCGGGCGAGGCGAGATCGACGGGGTGGACGTGAGCGGAAAGACGGTCGTCATCGTCGCAGACACGCCACCGGTGATGTCCGAGGGCAACTGGCGCGTGGGTGTGATCATGGACGCGACGGCCTCGCCCGAACAAGCGGAGAAGCTGGGCGCTGTCTTCGGCGGACAGGCGGGTGGACCGATGGCCATGGTCAGCCCACTGATCACGGAGATGCTCGGGATGGAGTCCGCACCGATCGACTACGTCGATGACGGCCGGCTCCACTCGATCAAGGTCGGCGATCTCGTCGACATCGAGATCGAAGACTTCGTTCCCCCCTTGAACCCCGGCGGCGAGGTCGAGCGTCTGACCGGGATGTTCCACCCCGCCAATTCGACGCTGACCGTCGCCAAGTCCAACCGCTCCCGCGTCGAGGCCTTTGGGCTGTCGTTCGCCAACGTGGGCAAGAACGGCCACTGGGCGCCGTTCTGCTGGGCGTCGTGAGCACGGCCGCCCCCAGTCTGCGCCACCTCACACCGCCCGCCTCACTCCTTCTGCTGGGCGCGGCCGGCGCGTGGGTGGGCGTCGTGGTCGTGGCGCGACGGATGGGGCCGATGCCAGGAACGATGGGGCTCGGCCTCGGCACCTTCATCGCCATCTGGGCGCTCATGATGGCCGCCATGATGCTGCCGTCGGTGACTCTGTTCGCATCGCTGTACACGCGATCGTTCACCGAACACCGCGGACGCCGTCTCGCCGCCCTGGCCTCGGGCTACCTGCTGGTGTGGAGTCTCGCCGCCATTCCCGCCTACGGCCTGGCCTGGCTCGCTGACCGGTTGCTCGCCGGTCACCCCGCGGGTGCGACCGCACTGGCCGTTGTCATCTTCGCCGCGTGTGGCATCTACCAGCTCACCCCGCTGAAGGACCGATGCCTCGCCCGCTGTCGCTCGCCGCTCGGCTTCGTGCTCAAGTTCGGGTCCTACCGGGGGCGGTCCCGGGACCTGCGGGTGGGGCTGTATCACGGGGCATTCTGCCTGGCCTGTTGTTGGGGCCTCATGGCGCTGCTGGTCGCCTTCGGTCTGATGAACCTGGCGGCGATGATCGTGCTGGCGGCGATCGTCCTGGTGGAGAAGACCTCGCCGTGGGGATACCGCGTCAGCCGGGTCCTCGGTGTGGCCGCCCTGGTCCTCGCCGTTGTCGTGATATTCCGGCCCGGCCTCGCGCCGGGGCTTCACGCCAGCACCCCGGCCGGCACCATGGGGCACCGGTGATGGCGGCCCGTGGACGTCCCGCCCCGGTCGACTGGCGGGTCCGGGGGTCGTATTTCGAGGGGTGCAACTGCGAGGCCATCTGCCCCTGTCGCAGCGTGGGTGGCCGTCCCGGCGGGGCGTCGAGCTTCGGGGAGTGTTTCGGCACCTTGTCCTGGCAGATCGAGGAGGGTCACGCGGACGACATCGACCTCGCTGGCCTGATGACGGTCCTCTCGCTCCGCTACCACGACAACGTCCAACCGAGCACCCGGTGGGAGGTTGTCCTCTATGTCGATGACCGGGCCGACGACAACCAACACGATGCCTTGGCCGACATCTTTCTCGGCCGAGCAGGCGGGACTGTCGCAGAGCTCTACAGCCCGGCGATCGGTGTGGTCAACGCCGTCCGCCGCGCCCGGATAACCCTCGAACACGTTGCGGCACGCAAGCGAATCGACGTGCTCGGCTACCTCATGGTCGAAGCCGAGGGCGCGGCATCTGCGCCTGGCGACGTGCGCTGTGGGATCCCCGGCTTCGACCACCCCGGCACCGAACTGCATGGACACGGGTTGACGTCGACCGATCCGACGCTGCGGTGGGAGGTGCGGGGCCGACGTCACGCCGCCTTCGCGACCGACTTCGACTACGCCTCCGTCACCCATGCGTGAGACGAGGTTGACTGGGCAGGCGGGTGGACGTTCTGAGCGCGTCCGGGAAGCTCTGAGAGCCGGCCGGGGCACGGGTGCCCCCAAAGCGTTCACGAGGGGCACTTTCGAGTCCGTCCGGTGCCGTGTGCTCACTTCGTGAACGCCGCACCCTGTGGGCAGTGGGACTTGCGGCTGTCGGCACTGCCAGTTGCCAACTGGACCGTTCCCCCCGCCGCCACCGGCGAAGCTGGCACGCATCGCCCAACGACTTCCCCGACAGTCTTTCGTGGCACCCGGCCATCGTCTGCCCAACCGTCGGCCGCCGTGGTTCGCTGGTTTCGCTGCGGTTCTTGGGGTTCCCAGCACCGTTCGTACCCACACGGTGCTCGATCGACTGATGCGAAGCGGCGAACGAGGTCAAGGCTCGTCCCGACCGCGTGTCCCTCAGGCCGGTGGCACGACGAAGCCGAAGATGCTTTCGCCCATGTAGGAGCCGGCGCCGGCGAGCGAGTACGGCCCGAACTCACGGACACCGCCCGCCTCGTTCCCGCCCACGGTCACCAGCCCGCCTCCGGGCAGCACCTGGACGACGATGTTCACGTGCACGATGTGTGTGAAGTTCAACCCGGCGGCATCGGGCCAGGCGTCCGCTGTGCCGTCTGCCACCCACAGCACGGCGTCCCCTGGCTGCGGCGTCGATGTGGGAGGGATCAGGTCGCCGCCGTTCTGCAGCGCCCAGGTGCCGATCGAAGCCGCCTCGGGGGTGGGCGGGATGGGGATGCCTGCCTGCTCCCACACCCATGACGTGAAGTAGGCGCACCAGTCCGATCCGATGGGGCCGTAGAGGTAGGGGTCGGTGTTGCCCACCTGGCTCTCGGCGATGGCGGCGATCGCTGGGTTGAGGGACGGACGGCCGGCTGGGGCGACCACGGTGCCGTCGAACGGCGCGTCGCCGAGGGCGAAGAGCCCTCCGTCGGCGCCGATCTCCCAGTAGCCCGCACCTGCGGGGTCCGCCATGCCGACGACCGGGGCGGAGGGCGCGTCGGCGGCCGCCGAACCGAAGAACCCCGCGTCGCCGAAGGCGAAGACGCCGCCGTCGGCCGCCGCCTCCCAGTAGCCGCGCCCGTCGGGCGTGGCGGCGATGCCGACGATCGGGGCGGTGAGCGGCTCGCCCCCCATCGAACCGAAGAACGCCGCGTCGCCGAAGGCGAACACGCCGCCGTCGGACGCCACCTCCCAGTAGCCCTGCGCGTCGGGGGTGGCGGCGATGCCCACGATCGGGGCGGTGAGCGGCTCGCCCCCCATCGAACCGAAGAACCCGGCGTCGCCGAAGGCGAAGACGCCGCCGTCGGACGCCACCTCCCAGTAGCCCTGCCCGTCGGCGGTGGCGGCGATGCCCACGATCGGGGCGGCGAGTGGTTGGCCCCCCATCGAACCGAAGTACCCGGCGTCGCCGAAGGCGAAGATGCCGCCGTCGGACGCGACCTCCCAGTAGCCCTGCCCGTCGACGGTGGTGGCGATGCCCACGATCGGGGCGGCGAGTGGCTGGGCACCCATCGAACCGAAGTACCCGGCGTCGCCGAAGGCGAAGACGCCGCCGTCGGACGCGACCTCCCAATAGCCCTGTCCGTCGGGGGTGGAGGCGATGCCGACGATCGGGGCTTTGACAGTGATGCCGACTCTGCCGGCGTCCGCCGATGCCACCTGCGTGCATGCACTGCAGGCGAACACCGCGATCACTGCGATTGCAATGTTCCGCCAAACCGCCAGGACGAATCTCCCTTTGCGAGTCCGCAATTTGTATAGCAGTGGTGGTGGAACGGGCGCAAAGTCACTTCGACGAGCGTGCGCGCGTTCACCTGTTCCCCCTGGTCACCAAGACGGACTCGACCCACCGGCGCGATCGATGCCGTGCGCGCAGACGTCGACGTGCACGCGCCAACGCGGCGAAGTGGACGGGGTCTTCGCGATGGGAATGCACACCGCGTGTCGGCCTTCGGGCGGATCTGTGGGCTGCCTCACCTTGGCGCGTCGAACGCGCCGCATGCGGTGCAAACGGCGCACACCTCGGGGGCTCACCCGATCAGAGGGGCTTCGGTGTCAACACGTTGCGCGGGCAGAACGATCAGCGGTTGGTGTAGCGGGGGGTCCGCTTCTCCCGCCAAGCCCGGAGCTGCTCCTGGCCGTCTGCGGTGTGGAAGGTGAGGATCTGGGTGCGGGCCTCGAGGTCGATCGCCGCTTCCAAGCTTCCGATCTCGAGGTTCGACCACAAGGTGGCCTTGCCCATCCAAGTGCCGAGCGGGGTGTTCTCCACGATCAGGTCGGCCAGGTCGAGCGCCGCGGCGAGCAGCTCGTCGTCGGGGACGGTGCGCAGCACCAGGCCGATCTCGGCCGCCTCGGCCGCCCCCACCCGCCTCCCGGTGAGGACCAGCTCGGCCGCCCGGGTGGCCCCGACGATGCGCTGGAGCAGCCAGCTCAGTCCCAGCTCGGCACCCGACGCGCCGATCTTCACGAACCCGTCGGCGAAGACGGCGCGCTCCCCGGCGAGGCGCAGGTCGGCCCCGAGGGCCAGGGCGTAGCCGGCGCCGGCCGCCGGACCGTTCACCGCGGCGATGACCGGCTGGGGCAGGGCGCGCAGGCGCGGGACGAGCTGGGCGATGTGCTTGTGCTGGTACATGGTGGAGTGGACGGGGCCGACATCGGTGGGCACCCAGTCGGGCGGCCGATAGTCCCGCAGGTCGTCGCCGGCGCAGAACCCCCTCCCGGCCCCGGTCACCACGATCACCCGGCACGACGGGTCCCGGCCGAGCCCCTCCAGGGCACCGAAGAGCCGGTCGAGCATCGGTGCCGTGAGGGCGTTCAGACGGTGGGGGCGGTTGAGGGTGACGACCGCCACCCCGGGCCGCCCCCAGTCGACCAGCACGTCGTCGGTCCCGTCCCCGTGCCCCGCGTCGCTCACGACCACCCTCCCCTCGACCGGCGGTCCCGAACCTACCCGCGTGCGCAATCCCGAGGCGAGGGGGCCCGGCGGGCCCGCACGGGGGCGGCACGGTAGCGTCGGCAGGAGGGCAGGGACCGACGGGGCGGGTGCTGGGAGGGGTGGGTGGCGTGCCGGGGCCGATGGACGGGGTGACGGTGGTCGAGCTCGGGGGATGGGTGGCCGGCCCCTCGGCCTCGGCCGTGCTCGCCGACTGGGGGGCCGAGGTGGTGAAGATCGAGCCGCCCGACGGCGACCCCAACCGGGCCTGGATGACCGAGTGCAACCCGGCCTTCGAGCTGGACAACCGGGGCAAGCGCAGCATCACCCTCGACCTGTCCGTCGCCGCCGCCCGCCGCATCGCCCTCCAACTCGTCGAGCGGGCCGATGTGTTCGTCACCAATCTGAGGGAGTCGGCACTGGCCGGGATGGGCCTCGACTACCCCTCGGTGTCCGAGCGCTGCCCGGCGCTCGTCTACGCCAGCGTCACCGGCTACGGCTCGACCGGCCCCGACCGGGACCGCCCCGCCTACGAGGGCGGGGCATTCTGGTCGCGCTCGGGCGCCCTCCTGGCCATGACCCCGCCCGGTGGCGACCTCCCGGCGCTGCCCGGCGGGGCGGGGGACCATGTGACCGCCGTCACCGCAGTGGCCGGGATCGCCGCCGCCCTCTTCGCACGCCGGGGGAGCGGCCGGGGGCAGCACGTGACCACGTCGCTGCTCCGGGCGGGGATGTTCATGATGGGCTTCGACCTCAACGTGGCGGCGCGTTTCGGCACCCCGGTCACCCCGTTGGCACGAGCCGAGGCACGCAACCCGCTCTACAACGCCTACCGCACGGCCGACGGGGCGTGGGTCTTCCTGCTCGGCCTCCAGCCCGACCGGCACTGGTCCCCGGTGGCGGCCGCCGTCGGGCACCCCGAGTGGCTGGACGACCCGCGCTTCGCCACACGGGAGGGGCGGGCGGCGAACAACCGCGCCCTCATCGCCCTCTTGGACGAGGCGTTCGCCGCCCGCCCGCTCGGGGAGTGGTCGGCGGCCCTCGACGCACACGGGGTGTGGTGGACGAGGATCCAGACCCCGCTCGACCTCCTCTCCGATCCCCAGGCCGAGGCGTGCGGTGGTTTCGTCGAGGCGCCGGTGACCGACGGCTCCGCCCGCATGGTGGCCTCGCCGCTCGACTTCACCGGGACCCCCTGGACGGTCCGGCGCCGGGCCCCAGAGGTCGGTGAGCACACCGAGGAGGTCCTACAGTGGCTGGGCTACGACTGGGAGGCCATCGGCCGCCTGCGGGGCGACGGTGTGCTGGGCTGAGCCGGCCCGCGCCCGCCCGGACGGCCAGCGAGGGGGACGATGAGCGGGCCGGCAACCTTCGGCGTGGGATCCGAGGACCGGGGCGCGGTGCGCGTCCTCACCCTGCAGCGACCCGAGAAGCTGAACGCCTTCACCGCCGAGGGCTACCGCGCCCTCGCCGAGCGCCTCGCAGAGGCGTCCGCCGACGACGGGGTCGCGGTCTGCGTCCTCACCGGGGCCGGCCGGGCCTTCTCGGCCGGGGTGGACCTGTCGGCCATGGGCCAGCCGGGCGGGGCCGCCGAGCTCGGCCGTTCGTTCGACCCGCTCATCGCCGCCCTGGCCGGGTTCGAGAAGCCGCTCGTCGCCGCGGTGAACGGGCTCGCCGTCGGGTTCGGCGCCACCCTGCTCCTCCACTGTGACCTCGTCGTCATCGACGAGCGAGCCCAGGTGCGCCTGCCCTTCGCCGCCCTTCGCACCTGCGCCGAGGCGGCCAGCAGCTGGCTGCTGGCGCGCCGGGTGGGCCAGCAGCAGGCCCTGTGGATGGTGCTCTCGGCCGAGCCGTTCGGTGCCGACGAGGCGGTGGCCAGCGGGTTCGCCCTGGCCAAGGCGGGGGCCGGGCGCGCCGTCGACGAGGCCGTCCGCCGGGCCGGGGCGATGGCCGCCCACGGGGCCCCGGCGCTCGTGGCCAACAAGGCGCTGCTCCGCCGGGGGTGGGCCGAGCAGATCGCCGAGGCCTGGCGGATCGAGAAGGCGGCCATGCTGGCCATGGCCGAGGAGGTGGGCCCGATCGGCTGGACCGGCCCGCCGGTGGGCTGAGCGTCTCGTCCGGCCTCGACGTGTGTGTGGAAGGCGCATGGCGAGGGTGAGCGTCTATCTCCCCGACGCTCCGGCCGAGGCGGCGAGGAGGGCCGGGCTGAACGTCTCAGCCGTCACCCAGGAGGCCGTCCCGGCGGCGCGCCGAACAGTCGAACGACGCCTGGCTGGCGAAGTTTGGGGCACGACCACGGCGGAGGGCGACCCACCAGGCCGCGCTCGACGCGAGCCGCGACGACGCGCCGACGCGCCATGGCTGCGGTAGTGGTCGATGCTGCCTCGCTGGTGCACCTCCTGCTCGGCGGGGCGCTCGGGGACGCCGCCGCATCCCGACTCGCCGGCCACGGGATCCACGGTCCGGCGCACCTCGACGCGGCATGCTGCTCGGCGCTCGGCCGGCTGCATCGTGCCGGCGAACTCCCCGCAGCCACCGTGGGTCGCTGCCTGATCCACCTCGCCGAGGCCCCGATCACCCGCCATCCCGTCGCCAACCTGCTGGCGGGGGCGTGGGCACGGCGCGGCAACCTCCGTCTCGCCGACGCCCTCTACGTCGAGCTGGCAGAGCAGCTCGGCGTTCCCCTCGTCTCCAGCGACGGGCGCCTGGCCCATGTCGGCGCGGTCGAGGTGGTCGGATGAGCGGCTGACGACCATGGGCCGTCGGTCGGGCACCTCGGGTCCGACGAGGCCGTGGCGACCCGGTTCGCGTTCGCCGAGGGGCCGGTCACCGAGACCGGGGGAGCCGCACCTTCGGGACGGACTGCCCCCTCCGGGCGGCCTCGGCCTTCAGGCGGGGGCCGAGGCGGGGGCCCTTGGCCAGGAAGGCCAGGGCCACCCGCGCCTTGTTCCCCGGCGCGCTCCAGTCGCCGAGCGCCCGCGCCACCGTGAAGCGGTAGCCGTCGGGCCCCGCCTCGAGCTCCCCGACCAAGGTCCGGTTCTCCTGGCCGGCGAAGACCTCGGCGTGGGAGTGGAAGTTGCAGCAGGCGGGACCGGGCACGAGGTGGGGACCTCCGGGCCCCACCTGGACCGCCAGGCCGTCGCCTTCCAGCGGCCCCAGGGTCACCGGCGCGCAGACCGGGTAGCCGTCGACGCCCACGGTGGTCAGGTCCCGCAGCCCGAGGTGCTCGAGTGCGTAGCCGGCGACCGGCCGCCAGTCGTCCGGGGGCCGGCGCCACGGCGGGGGTGACGAGCCGGCGGGGGGCGGGTCCGACGCCGGTCGGTCGACGTCGGCCGGGGCCAGCCACTCGCGGGGCTCCTCGTCGAGCCGGTGGCTGGGCCACCACAGGACCCGCAACGGCGTGACCTCGATCCAGATCCGCACGCAGTAGTAGCCCATCCTGCCCAGCACGGGGCCGGGGACACCCTTGATCGTCGCCGGGTACTTCACCGCCGAGCGCTCCATGTAGCGGTCGGTGTTCGCCTGGAGGTCGGCGTCGCGCACCGCCGCGTGGCCCTGCACGAGGACGACGGGGCGGCCGGCGGCTCCCTCGCCGATCGAATCGGCGTAGAGCAGGGAGACCTTGGGGTTCGCACGGGCGCGGTCGGCCTTGCTGGGGTAGGTCAGGCCGGTCGAGACGTCGAGGGTCCGCCGGCCCTCACCGACGTAGGGGCTGACCGGCACGGTCACGGGCCGGCCCGACCGCGTGAGGCTGGCGTACTCGGCCGTCGCCGACCGCTCGAACACCTCGGTCAGCTCCTCGGGCCACGCCGCCGGCGGCTGCTCGGTTCCCATTCCCCAGAATGTAGGGCCAACGCGCCGCGCCGGCACGGTGGCGTCGGGGCCCGGCAGGGCAATACCCTGGGTCCTGGTTGGACGTCGGTGGGCGGTGCGCCGGGTGGCGGGGCGACCCTCGGCCGGTGCGCCACGACAGCATCGAGGAGGGGGTGGGTCATGCGGCGGGAGTGCGAAGCGAGCGTCACCGTGTCGGCCCCGCCCGAGGCCGTCTGGGCCGTCGTCTCGGACGTGACCCGAGTGGGCGAGTGGAGCGGCGAGTGCCGGGGTTGCGAATGGGTGGGCGTGCCCGGCGCCGTGACCGGCGCCCGCTTCCGGGGCCACAACCGACGACTGTGGCTGCGCTGGACCCGCCTCAACGAGGTCGTGCGGGCCGAACCCCCCCGCGAGCTGGTCTGGCGGACCGTGCCCCGCTTCCCCTACCCGGACTCGATCGAGTGGCGCCTGAGCCTGGTCGACACCGACGGGGGCACCAAGGTGAGCGAGTCCTACCGCGTGGTCAAGATCACCAAGCTGATGGAGTGGCTCGTGGGGTTGGCGATGCCCGTCCACCGCGACCGCACCGCCGACCTCCTGGCCGACCTCACCCGCCTCCAAGGGGTCGTCGAGTCGGCCGACCGGCGTCCCTGAGCCCCGCCGCCACGCCGTCGGCCGGCGAACCGGCCCCCGGTCACGGGTACGATCCCGGTATGGACTGGGCCGGCTGGGCACGGAGGCTCGAGGCGGCGCTGGGCGCCGAGGGTGACTTCGCTTCCTTCTTCGCTCCGGGTGCCCTGTTCAGCGACCCGGTCAACGCGCCGACCGCGGACATCGCCTCGATCGAGGAGATGACCAAGGCTTCGTTCCCCGACTGGCGCCAGGAGATCACGTGGGTGCACGGCGACGACGTCGCCGGCACCTTCGAGTGGATCGGGCGGGGGACCCTGGGGGGCACCGTGCCGGTGGAGATCCACGGCTGCACCGTCGTCGACATCGACGACCGCCAACTGGTGACGCGCTGGCGCGACTACTTCGACCTGAAGGCGATCGAGGCCCAGCTCCCCCCACCGGCGGGCTGAGCCCGGGCCGCGGCCCGCCGGCCATGCCCGTCCGAGGACGGCCGGTCAGCCCCCGCCGGCCCGGCCGTCGGAGAGGGCGCGGCGCTCCACGATGCGCCACTCGCCGTCGCGGGTCTCGTAGCGGTCGACGTAGCGACCCCAGTGGTCGAGGCCGTGGGCCATCAGGACCGCGAAGTAGCTGCGCCCGCGGGCGTGGGACGGGTCGTCCACGTCGATCTGGTGGGTGGCCACGAAGTGTCGGACATGGTGGCCGCGGGGCGACCTGGCTGGGGCGGCGTCCCAGGTCGCCTTGGTGCCGGTGAAGATCGAGGTGATGGCCTCGATCCCCTCGTAGCGCCGCACCGCACCGTCGACCGACACGAGCTCCATCACGGCGTCGGGGGCGAACACCTTCACCATCTCGGCGAAGCGGCCGGTGTCGCCGTTGGCGTTGTACCGGGCCACCAGGTCCCGGATGCTCTCCCGGGCCACCAGCTCCCACAGCTCCATCGCCGTCTCCCTCAGCCGGCCGGGTCGGCCCGCCGTCCGAGCCGCGAAGCGAGGCGCGGGCCGTAGAAGGCGAGGGCGTTGTCGCAGAGCACCTTGCGCTCGAGGGGTTCGTCGAGCCCCCGCTCGTGCACCGCCTTGACGGCGCCGGGGTAGACGGCGTCGTGGTGGGGGTAGTCCGAGGCGAACATGACGTTGTCGGCCCACCCCTGGGCCAGGCTGGAGGCCAACCCCGGCTCCTCGATCTCGAAGGTGAGCCAGGACCGCCGCTGGAGCCGCCCGCGCGGGTCACCGCCCCGGTAGTCGCCGGGGGCCAGCTCGAAGTGCTCTTCAATGCGGTCGGCCCAGCTGGGTGCCCACCCGCACCCGGCCTCCAAGAACCCCAGGCGCAGGGCGGGGAACCGCTCGAAGACGCCGCACAGGGTGAGGGCCACCATGGCCGCCATCTGCTCGAAGACGTGGCTCACGATGTGGCAGCCGGCGTAGCCGGGCATCCGGTCGGTGCCCACCGTGTCGATCCCCGAGAGGTAGGCCTCGTGGAGGGAGACCGGGACGTCGAGCGACTCGGCCGCCGCCCAGACCGCGTCGAACGCCGGGTCGTCGACCGTGCGCCTGCCGACACGGTTCGGCCGCATCACCCCGCCCACGAAGCCGTGGGTCTCGACGGCCCGCCGGAGCTCGGCGGCGGCGTGGCGGGGCTCGTGCTGGGGGAGGAGGGCCACCCCGATCAGCCGGGCGGGGTCGGCCGAGCAGTAGTCGGCCAGCCAGTCGTTGTAGGCGGTGCAGAGGGCGGCGACCACGTCGGGGTTGTCGTGGAGGCCGAACATGAGGCCGACGCTCGGGTACAGGACGGCGGCGTCGATGCCCTCCTCGTCGAGCACCTGCAGGCGGACCTTCGGGTCGCGGCCGCCCTCGCGGCGCTTGCCCCCGGCCGCCACGTGGTTGTCCAGGCCGCCGGGGAACGGGTAGCGCGAGCGCCACAGCCGGCCCTCCAGGGCGTAGGTGACGTGGCCGTCGCGCTCGGCGACGAAGCGAAGGGCGATGTCGCGCATCGACGCCGGGATCGCCTCGACCAGATCGCTGAGCGTCTCTTCGATGTGGCCGTCGGCGTCGATGACCAGTGCCATGGTGGCCTCCCTCACTCGTCGCGGCCGGCATCGGCCGCCCGCGTGGCGTCGCGCACCCTCATCCCCCCGGCGGCCACCAGGGCCGTGTCCCCTCCCCGTCACCCCTCCCCGGCAGGGCCACGGTGACCGCGCCGGTGGCGCAGCGCTCGCCGCGCTGGTTGTCGACCGTCACCTCGAGGTCGACCAGGTGGCGCCGCCGCCCGTCGCGCTCCTCGTGGCGCGTGGCCAGCACCCGGCCCGACCCCACCATCGTGTCGCCGGCGTAGACCGACGCACGCAGCGTGACCCGCCGCCGCACCAGGAACGTCCGCGGCCCGCCCCACTCGGCCACCAACCGGTCGACGAACCCCATGACGTGCATGGTGTTGACGAAGATGGTGGGCTGGCCCTGGGAGCGGGCGTACTCGGGGTCGTGGTGGCCGGGGAAGTAGTCGAGGGTGGCGCCGGGGTTCATGATCACCCGCCGGTAGGTGATCTCGTCGCCCGCCCCGACCAGCGCCTCCCCCTCGGCGACGTCCTCGAAGTGGCGCTGTCGGTAGTCGACCCCGGCGATCATGGCGTCGCCCCGGCCGAGAATCGGAAGAGGACGTTGGTCATCACCGCCACCACCGCCCCGTCCTGGCGGCGGACGGTGCTCTTGGTGGTGACGAAGTGGCCGGTCCCCAGGGCGGTGCGCTTCTCAGGGGAGACGTCCACCAGCTCCTCCACCACGTTCAGGCGGTCGCCCTCGCAGACGGGCAGGAAGTACTCGGTCTCGTTGGAGGCGTTCACGAAGGTGTCGCCGGGCAGCGGCACCCGGGCGGTGAGCAGCGGCACCGGCACCGCCCCGCCCGGCCGCCACTCGAGGGGCATCAGCCAGGTCATGAGCATGGCCGGCGGGGCCACGGTGCCGCCCCACCACCCCTCGGCGAACTCGGGGTCCCAGTAGCCGGCGCTGGCGTCGTGGACCAGGGCGGCGAACTGGCGGGCCATGGCGCCGTTCACCGCCTCCTCGCCGAAGCGGACCGGGGTGGTCTGCCCGACCATGGCCCGCGCCTGTTCGTAGGTGCCGGTGGCGATGTCGTAGCCGGTGGGGCTCCGGCCGCTCATGGTCAGGCCGGCGCGCCGGCGGGGGGCCCGGCCTTGCCGCCCTTGATCGGCGGCTCCTCGCCCGGGCGCATCATGTAGACCTGCACCCGGGAGATGCGGCCGTCGTCGCCCACGTCGAAGACCAGGACCTCGGGGAACGCCCGCCGCCGCCCGTCGAGGACAAACGACTCCTCCACCTCGGCGTAGACCGCCCCGCCGGCCACCGA